>Ga0310691_10005259_pt1 | contig 14234 bp, 8 predicted proteins | sample 176DNAGHGlowgp2_FD_203887 | JGI IMG/M metagenome (GOLD analysis project Ga0310691, IMG submission 203887) | Sheep rumen microbial communities from Palmerston North, Manawatu-Wanganui, New Zealand - 1766 DNA GHGlow gp2 (v2) (version 2) | ecosystem: Host-associated > Mammals > Digestive system >... | reverse complement strand
GCGATGCAGCATAGAAATGAGTATGGCTATTGAACATACCAAAGAGAAGGTTGATTTCTTGATTGAATATGCAGAAGATATCCAACTTTTGAAAGACGTTCTTTCCTCTTGAAGTGTCCAGTATCGAGCAGGTCGGGTCATAACCACTTAAGAAAGTCGCGATATATATCCCATCTTTGAATGTATGCTATAGAAAAGACTCAGTCGAGTTATGTCCAGTGTGACAAGTAAGTATGATTGCAGAAACACCGTCTTAATTTGAAGTGGCGTTAGTACACTTCTTGTTGACTTAGAACGACATTTTTGTCACAGAAATCCTTATAAGAACTCATCATTTTTGTCAAGGCGATTGTTTTTTGGAGGCTTCGACAAAAAAAATCCACGAGCCAATCCATTGATACTTGTTTGTTTACAATTTATGCTCTATTTTGGGAGGCGTTAGTGTCGAAAAAATGCGTATATTTGCAACTAAAAAACGAATCAATAAGAAGGCATTATGTAGAGCATGTTGGTCTCATGCTTTTCTTACTGTTAATCTGCCGATGGGACTTGAGATGGCGAAACTTGCAAAATGGAGCTGATAAACAACATAAACAAGACTTTACGCGATGACCTGATGCAACAAATACGGCCTGGTAGCCGTCTTTCAATAGCGGCCTCCTGCTTCTCCATCTATGCCTATCAAGAGTTGAGAGATGCGTTGAAGGATATCAAGGAATTGCGATTCATATTCACCTCGCCTACTTTCACGACAGAGAAAACACCAAAACAACAGCGGGAGTTCTACATTCCCCGTCTGGACAGAGAACGCACACTTTATGGCTCGGAATTTGAAGTAAAGCTCCGCAACGAACTTACCCAAAAGGCCATCGCCCGCGAATGTGCAGAATGGATCCGACAAAAGGTCTGCTTCAAGTCCAACCGCACCAACGAACAGATGATGGGATTCATCACTCTTGACGACAACAGCTACTCGCCTCTTGACGGTTTCACTACGGTAGACCTCGGTTGTGAAAAGGGCAATCATGCCTATACCATGATCCAGAAGTCCGAGGCACCGTTCTCGAAAGCCTATATCGACCTCTTTGACCAGCTCTGGAAAGATTCAGTCCGTATGCAGGTGGTGACTGATGAGGTTGTCGACAGCATCAGCAATGCCTACAAAGAAAACGCCCCGGAGTTTCTTTACTTTGTGGCACTATACAATATCTTCAACGAATTTCTGGAAGATATAAGCGAGGACGAGCTGCCCAACGAGTCCACGGGATTTAAAAACTCTGTTATCTGGAACAAACTTTACAATTTCCAGCGTGATGCCGCTTTGGCCATCATTAACAAACTGGAAAAATACAATGGATGCATCCTCGCCGACTCTGTGGGGCTCGGCAAGACGTTCACCGCACTTTCTGTCATCAAATACTACGAAAGCCGCAACCGGACAGTCTTGGTGCTATGCCCCAAGAAGCTATACGAGAACTGGAACACCTATCGGCAGAACTACACCAACAACCCTTTGGCCAAGGATCGTCTGAATTATGATGTGCTTTATCATACCGACCTCAGTCGCGACCACGGGCAGAGCAACGACCTCGACCTGGAACGTGTCAACTGGGGCAACTATGACCTTGTGGTGATTGACGAGAGCCACAACTTCCGCAATGGCGGCAAGGTGTCGACCGACGAGGATGGTGAGAATCCTCGCGACAACCGCTACCTGCGTCTGATGAACAAGGTCATACGCTCTGGCGTGAAGACCAAAGTGCTGATGCTCTCGGCCACACCTGTCAACAACCGTTTCAACGACCTCAAGAACCAGCTACAGCTGGCATACGAAGGGGAATCCAAAGCTTTTGACCAGCTGTTGCCCACCAACAAGGGTATCGACGACATCTTCCGTCAGGCTCAAGGGGCTTATAACACGTGGTCCAACCTGCCGCCACAAGAACGCACCACCGAGCGGCTGCTCCGCATGCTCGACTTTGACTTTTTCCGCCTACTCGATGCTGTCACCATCGCCCGCAGCCGCAAACATATCCAGCAATATTATGACACCACGGATATTGGCTCCTTCCCCAACCGTCTGAAACCTATCTCTCGTCAGCCACATTTGACCGACCTCGATACCGCCATCAACTACAACGAGATATTCGAGCAGCTTCAGTTGCTTCACCTTGCCATCTATGCGCCTTCGGCCTTCATCCAACCCAGCCAGCTGTGGAAATACAAGGAAGAAGAAGGTACGTCGGGCCATCGACTGAGTATTGAGGAGCGTGAGCGCGGCATTCAGCGACTGATGAATATGCAGTTGCTGAAACGATTGGAGTCTTCTGTCAACTCCTTCCGTCTCACGCTGGGCCGTATCCGCAACTATATGCAGGAAACCCTTAATGCTATCGCACAGTTCCAGCAGGGCGATGTCCTGATTTCTGTCGATGACTATGAAAGCGTGGATGCCGACGAGGACGAGCAGGACTTCACCATCGGCAAAAAGAAGAACCGTATCCGCCTGGAGGATATGGACTACCTCTCGTGGCAGGAGGAGATAAAGGCCGACCTCAGCATCATTCGCAACCTTCTCTCGCAGTTGGAGCCTATCACACCTGAGCACGACAGCAAGTTGCAGCAACTTGTCAGCGACCTGAAAGACAAGTTCGACCACCCTATTAATGGCGACAATAAAAAGGTGATAGTCTTTACCGCTTTCTCCGATACTGCTGAATATCTATACTCCTGTCTGGCCGACAAGATAAAGTCCCACTATGGCCTGAATGTGGCTCTTGTCACGGGCGATGTGGAGGCCCGCAGCACGCTGAAACTGCGCGAAAAACTCGACTTCAACAAGGTGCTTACCCTGTTCTCGCCTGTTTCCAAGGAGCGCAATGCCGTCTACCCCCATTTGCACGAAGATATTGACGTGCTTATCGCCACCGACTGCATCAGCGAGGGGCAGAACCTCCAGGACTGTGACTACCTTATCAATTATGACATCCACTGGAACCCCGTACGTATCATCCAGCGTTTCGGCCGTATCGACCGTATTGGCTCCAGGAATGCACAGATACAGCTGGTCAACTATTGGCCCGATATGACGCTTGACGAGTATATCAACCTCAAAGGACGTGTCGAATCTCGTATGAAGGTGACCGTGATGACGGCTACTGGCGATGACAATCTCCTTTCGCCCGAGGAAAAGGACGACCTTGAATACCGCCGCCGACAACTGGAAAGGCTTAAAGAAGATGTCGTCGACCTCGAAGAGATGAATACGGGTGTCAGTATCATGGACCTTGGGCTGAACGAGTTCCGATTGGATCTCTTGGAATACATGCAGGGCAACCACGATATTGAGCACACCCCCTTTGGTCTTCACGCTGTGGTGCGTGGCAACGAGCAAGCGCCCGCCGGCACCATCTTCGTGCTGAAAAACAGAACTGCCGGTGTCAATATCGACCACAAGAACCAGCTGCACCCATTCTATATGGTCTACATCCAAGATGATGGCGAGGTGATGGTTGACCACTTGCACCCCAAGGACCTCCTCGACAAGATGCGCCTGCTCTGCAAGCCTATGGAACAGCCCGACATTAAACTCTGCACCGCCTTCAACAAAGAGACCCGTGATGGGCTGCGAATGGATAAGTATTCCGACTTGCTCAGCAAAGCCATCATCTCAATTGTCAACGTCAAAAAGGAATCAGACATTGACAGTTTTCTTGGAGGCTTCACAGGCAGTCTTTTCGACGACAAGATTAGAGGGCTTGACGACTTTGAATTGATTTGCTTTTTAGTTGTTAGACTTTAGATTTTAGACTTTAGCAAAATGAAATCAAGTAATTATAAGGAATTGAAGGTTTGGCAGAAAGCAATGGATTTGACTGTTGAGGTTTATAAACTGGTCAAACTATTGCCCAAGGAGGAAACCTATGCTTTGTCGGATCAGATGCGCCGAGCTGTTGTGTCGATTCCTTCTAATATAGCTGAAGGCCAAGGGCGAAACTCTGATAAAGAATTTATCAACTTTTTGTCAATAGCAAGGGGTTCTTTATGGGAATTGGAAACGCAAGTTGAAATATGTGTTCGACTTGGCTATATTGACCAATGTCTAACCACGAATGCCTATAGTCTGACGACCGAAATAAGCAAAATGCTAAACGCCCTCGCCAACTCACTAAAGTCTAACGTCTAAAAACTAAAGTCTAAATGTATCAGTTGCCACCAAATACCATAATCAATCAGCCACTTACAAAAAAGGCCGTCTTTGAGAAGTTCAATCTCAAAACGACAGAACGAGAGCGGTTCGATGCTGACATAAGCAGAATGGTGATTATCCACCGTATCGACTCCGAAACAATTCCTGCTGTACAAAGTGGTAAAGAGGTGAAGTGTATATGGGTTTTGTCGGTGACTCTAAAACGGAAATCCTACAACCCGAAAAGCATTGAAATGCTCTTCAGACTCATCCCTCAACGGATGATACTGGCCTTGCAGTATGGGGACGAAACTCAATTGGCCACGTTCGAGGGAATGTTGGTCACCACTTCATGGCAAAAAACAGAAAAACACCAGTTGCTCCTGCGGGGTATTGACCTTGACTGCGTTTGGAACAACATAATAGCACAGGTGGCCGATGTGGTTGTTATGGAGGGGAAAGATGTTCGCGAGCAGATTGAAGAGAATGCCCGACAAGAGGCACTGCAAAAGAAGATAGCTGCCTTGGAGGCCAAAGCTCGCAAAGAGCCACAACGTCACCGCAAAATGGAACTTTTTGAAGAAATACAAAAATATAAAAATGGTTTAATATGATTATTGGATATTGTTTAACCGCAAGTGACTGTATTCAACTTGCGACAGCAATTGGAACAGTGTTGTTAGCTATTGCCGCGTTCTGGACATTGCGGCAAAATAAGAGGCAATTACAAGTATTGCAGAATCAACAGCACGAAGAAAGAAGGGCTCGACTTTCATTCGAAATTGTTTTTTTTGAAAAAACTACTTGTCTCAAAATAGTCAATGTTGGTAGCGAATCAGCATATAACGTGCATTTAAAGTTCTTGGGTGCCTTTTTCGATGAGCATTTCTCACCAGAGATTAAGAAAGCTTTTGAGAGTTTCGACAAAAGGGCTTTTTGTTTTGCTCCTGGACGTGAAGCATATATATATCTGTGTCCTATGATAGACGATACGAATAGTACTCATATCATTTATGGCCGCCAATTTTCTGCTAACCAAATCAACCCTTGGATAGAACAGCATAAACAATCTTTAATTACAATAGAGGGACAATACTGTGACAGATATGATATTTCGGAGCATTTCACTATTGAATCTTTTACTTCGGATTTGTTTTTGAGACATGAGAATTCGTCAACACGCGCATTACAACAGATTAGCAAAGGAATTACTTGTCGAAATGATTTACATAGACCCATACAAGAACTTGTCGATAATATTTCCAAATCAATAGACATTATCCAGAAAAAAATGTCGAATAGCTAAAGTTTAACAACTAAAGTCTAAAATGGAGAAACTGAAGATGCAGACCGCCAATGTGGTGGATGAAAATATAAAACGTATTGGGGAGTTGTTCCCGAACTGCTTGACGGAGCGGCTGGACGAGAACGGGCGGCCGGAGGTGGCTATCGACTTCGACCAGTTGCGGCAGGAGCTGTCGAAGGACATCGTGGAAGGTCCCGAAGAACGCTATCAGTTCACATGGCCCGACAAGCGCAACGCCATCCGCTTGGCCAATGCACCTACTACCGACACCCTGCGTCCTTGTCGTGAGGAGAGCGTGGACTTCGACAACACGCAGAACCTCTATATCGAGGGTGACAATCTGCAGGTGCTGAAGATCCTCCGCGAGAACTACCTGGGCAAGGTGAAGATGATTTATATTGACCCGCCCTATAATACGGGCAACGACTTTGTTTATAACGACAACTTCGACCAGGACAAGCAGGAGTATGTGCACAACAGCGGTCAGTACGACGAAGATGGCAACCAGTTGGTGGCCAACACAGAGAGCAATGGCCGCTTCCACACCGACTGGCTGAATATGATTTATCCGAGGCTAAAGGTCGCAAAGGACTTGCTGAGTGAGGATGGGGTGATATTTATTTCAATAGGTCAAGATGAGGTTGAAAACTTAATTAGAATATGCAATGAAATATTTGGTAAACAAAATGAACTTGGTATTATTTCGCGACAAATGAAATCGGGAGGAGGGGCACAAGGGAAGTTTTTTACACATAATATTGACTATGTTATTTCTTTTGCTAGAAACGTTGATAAGACTCGATTGTTTAAAGAAGATTTGGATCAAGAACTTATTGATAAGGTATATAATAAAATAGAAATATCGGGTGAGAAAAAAGGAAAACGATATAGATTGATGGGGTTGTATCAAGCTAGTTTAGGGGACTACAGACCGAATCAGAAGTATTTTATCATTTGTCCAGATGGAGAAACTGTTTTACCACCTTGCTCTATTCAAGATGAAATTATGAGAGAAGGAGATGGCCGATGGAGATGGTCAAAAGAGAGATTCAATTTAGAATTAGAAAATGGTAATGTGGAATTTGTTAGGACCACATCTTCTCCGCTGGTGACAAAAGAGGGTAGGAACTCGAAATGGAATGTTTATACTAAAATTTGGCTTGAAGATCGGCAAGAGGCGGGTGCGACTCCCTCAGATTTGCTTTTAAAATATGAAAACAGGCATAGTGCAAAAGAATTAAACGAATTAAATATTCCTTTTGACTTTGCTAAACCTATTGATTTGATAAAACATCTAATCTCAATATTACAACAAGATGAGGATATTATTATATTGGACTTCTTTTCTGGTTCAGCCACTACAGCTCATGCTGTTATGCAATTGAATTCAGAAGACAATGGGGCTCGGAAATATATGATGGTCCAATTGTCAGAAAGTACTAGTGAAAAAGGAATTGCATATAAATCTGGTTACAAGACCATCTGCGAAATCGGCAAAGAACGTATCCGTCGTGCGGGCAAGAAAATCAAGGAGGAAAATCCTTTGACAACCCAGGACCTTGACACAGGCTTCCGTGTACTGAAGCTCGATTCGTCGAATATGCAGGACGTGTACTACTCGCCCGAGGAGTTCAACGAGAAATTGCTTTTTGAGGACAACATCAAGTCTGACCGCACGGACGAGGATCTGCTTTTCCAAGCTATGATAGAATTGGGCATCGAGCTGTCGGCCAAGATAGAGTGTTTAGAATTTAGTCGTGAGACTTTAGACTTTAGCGACGAGACAACTGCTGGGAAAGGACTAACGTCTAACGCCTCAAAACTAAAGCCTAAAATCAAAGTTTGGAATGTTGCAGAAGGCTACCTGATGGCCTGTTTCGACAATGATGTCAACGAGACCGCCATCAAAGCCATCGCCAAACAGCACCCCTACTACTTCGTCCTCCGCGACTCCAGCCTCGCCACCGACAACGTCGCCGACAACTTCGAACAAATCTGGGAAGAATACAGCAAGGACACAATAAGAAAGATATTATAAGTAGTTATGGAATTTAAGAGCATAGCGGATTTACAATCGTTAATCGACAACGAAATTGAGGAATCCACGGAATTGGAGTATAAAAGCTCTTTTGCTATTCAAAATCCAAAATGGAAAGAAGAATTGGCAAAGGATGTCAGCGCTATGGCCAACGCAAATGGGGGAAAAATCATATATGGAATTAGGGAAAAAGAAGGGGTTAATGGGCGTTCCATTCCAAGTGAAGTGATTCCCGTTCCGTATACAGATATGTCAAAAGACAAATTATCACAGTTGTTGTCATCAAATATAACTCCAGTTATTGAAGATGTCAATATCTCGGTAATTCCTTATGATGACTATGGCGGATGCTTTGTGATTGATATTCCTCAAAGTGATACTGCACATCAAAACAAGCTAACGCATTTGTACTACATACGAAGAAATGCTACTGTTGAGGTTATGGAGGATTATCAAATCCGTGACGTGATGAACAGGAGTAAACATCCAGTTATCGAGCTTGAGTTTGAATTACAAAAAACAATTGTAAACATTACAGAAAAACCACTAAGAATAGGGTTGTCTTATGTGCAAGATGAAGATAAACATTCAATTGAGTTTAGGTATAAGTTAAAATATCAGTTAATTAACAAAGGAAAGATGTATGCTAAGTATGTTAATTATTTTATTAGTCTTCCTTTGGTATTACTTCATGAAAAAGAGAAAGAACACGTCAATATAGACGATGAAAATGCTACATTTGATATTTTTGGGGACAATACAGTTAGAGATGTAACAGGATTTAGTGGTCTTAATCAAGTATATGGACCTGTTAGATACGACCCATTGTTGCCGGGTTTGATGAGTGGAAAGAAAAGTGTTGAGTTGAAAACTGATAATATTGAGGACATCTTTTCTTTGCCACCAATCGTATATTCGTTAATGGCCGATAATGCTCCAGAACGGAGAAAGGTGATTGAGTGGAAAGACATCAAACTCATTGAAAAAACGAAGTACGTCACAAAAGATCCCAATAATATAGGGTTTAGTCCGCTATCGTCTAGATTATCAAATTGAAGATACAACATTGTTGAAGTAATTGGGATGTGTGAAGTTTGAATTCAAGATACAACAATACCATACCGAAATGGTTGTTTATTTAAACGAATAAAAAAGATTTGAAAATGTGGCGAATATACGAATACGACGACCTTCAACCTGTCTTGGAGCAATTGCTGCACGACAGGGAGTCTGGCGATATGGAGTTCAAGTCGGCCAAGGGTGGCTTCCCCCATTCGATGTGGGAGACTTACTCGTCGTTCGCTAATACGGACGGTGGTGCCATCGTCTTTGGCATCAAGGAAAAGGATGAGCAGTTTTTCCTTGACGGACTTACCGAGGCACAAGTGAGGAAATACCAAAAGGATTTCTTCAGCGATATGCACAACAAAACCGTTGTGAATATCGCATTGCTGAAAGAAGATGATGTGCAGGCTGTCCAATTCGAGGGTGCCTATTTCCTGTTTCTCTATATTCCGAGGGTGGATAGAAGCCTGAGGCCTGTGTACTGTGGACTCGACCCGTATACAGGCACCTACCGTCGAGACCTCGACGGAGACTACCACTGCTCCCGTGAAGAGGTGAACAGTATGTTTGCTGATGCCAATCTGGCCAGCCCTGTAGATGGCCAGATTCTGAAGAACTTCGGCAAGGAGGACTTGGATCCGGATTCTATCAAGCAATACCGTCGCCGGTTTGAGCAATGGAACCCGGACCACGTATGGAATGCTTTGCCAGAAGACAAGTTCTTGGAGAAACTGAATGTGTTCAGAAAGGATAGAAAGACGGGGGAGTATGGTTTGACTTATGCTGGATTGTTAATGTTCGGCACCTACAGTGCCATTATGGATGCAAATCCCAATTTCTTCCCCGACTATCAAGAAATACAAGACCCCAAAGACCGCTGGGTGAACAGGATTTGCCCCGATGGCAACTGGGAGTCCAACTTGTTCCAGTTCTATAGCCGCGTATTGCCCATACTTCAGAACTTCCTACCCAAACCTTTCCAATTGGAAGGGAACCAACGAAGGACAGAAACTCCAGCCCATATAGCAGTGAGAGAAGCTTTGGCTAATGCTTTGGTCCATGCCGATTACACCGAGAATGCCTCATTAAATATCTATAAGTACCCAAACAAGATGGTATTCTCCAATCCTGGTATTATGCTTATCTCGTTGAGGCAGTATTACCAAGGAGGAGAGAGTATTTGTAGGAACAAGTATCTGCAAACGATGTTCACATTCCTCGGATCCGCCGAAAAAGCGGGAAGCGGTGTCGATAAGATTATCCGAGGTTGGGAAGAGTTAAATTGGAAACGTCCTTACCTTGTCGAAAAGAAAAAACCTAACAAAGTCGTATTGACCTTATCGATGGAATCCTTGTTGGATGAAACGGTTATGGAAAACTTGACAAAACTTTTAGGCGACAGGATGGTTGGCATTCCAAAAGAGCAACTTTTGACACTTGCGTTAGCTTATTCTGAAGAAGAAATCACTAATGAACGCCTACAGCATGCCTTGGGTATGCATAGGGCTGATATTACACTTATGCTGAGTAAGATGTGCGCAAATAAGTTGTTGGAATCCGCTGGATATGGTAGAGGAACAAAGTATCATGTGTATGGAATGAATGTTGCTCTTCTAGATGGTAATGTTGCTCTTCCAGATGGTAATGTTGCTCTTCCGGATGGTAATGTTGCTCTTCCGGATGGTAATGTTGCTCTTCCGGATGGTAATGTTGCTCTTCCGGATGGTAATGTTGCTCTTCCGGATGGTAATATTGCTCTTCCAGACGGTAATATTGCTCTTCCAGACGGTAATGTAGGACTTCCAGGCGGTAATGTAGGACTTCTCGGTGCGAATGTAGGACTTCCCAACCCAAATGTAGGACTTCCCAACCCAAATGTAGGACTTCCCAACCCAAATGTAGGACTTCCCAACCCAAATGTAGGACTTCAGCGGAAAAGATACTCTAAAACTGAGCTTAGAGAGCTGGTATTGTCTTTTTGTACACAATGGAGAACTGCTGAAGAAATTGCTCTTTATATAGGTAGGAATCTTGTCTATGTAAAAAACCGGGTTCTGCCACAAATGTCAGATGTCATTGAAAAAATGTACGACATACCCCATCACCCAAGACAGAAATATCGGGCGAAGAATAGACTTTAGAGTAGACTTTAGACCTTAGTCATTAGAATAGATTTTAGGCCAATAGACTTTAGGCATTAGTTATTAGATTTTAGATGAAAGTATGAAGTTTAAATTCAAAATACAGCAATACCAGACCGATGCGGTGGAAAGTACGGTGGATGTGTTCGCAGGACAGCCATCGAAGACCAACGCACAATACAGGCGTGACCTGGGAAATCTGAAGGGGAAGCAGGTGGTTTTAGACTTTAGTCGGGAGATATTAGATTTTGGCGGCGACAGCAATCTAGGGTCTAAAGTCTCGGGTCTAACGACTAATGATACCGGCTGGCGCAACAGCGACGTGGAGCTGACAGGACAACAGCTGTTAGACAATATCCATCAACAACAGGTGGATGGCGACATCCCTTTGTCACCGACACTGAGCCAACCCGTCGGGTTGGGCGCCTGCTCGCTCGATATTGAGATGGAAACAGGTACAGGCAAGACCTACGTCTATATCAAGACCATGTTCGAGTTGAACAAACGCTATGGATGGTCGAAATTCATCGTGGTGGTGCCCAGTATCGCCATCCGAGAGGGTGTGTACAAGAGCTTCACCATGCTTGATGACCACTTTATGGAGCAGTATGGCAAGAAAGCCCGCTACTTTATCTACAGCAGCAATAACCTCACCCAGATAGATTCCTATAGCAGCAATGCCAGTATCAATGTGATGATCATCAACGTGCAGGCCTTCAATACCTCATTCAAAGAGGATGCCAGGAACAAAGAGGCACGCATCATCTACTCCAAGCGCGATGACTTCCAGAGCCGCCGCCCTATTGACGTGATTGCCGCCAACCGACCCATCGTTATTATGGACGAGCCGCAGAAGATGGAGGGTGAGGCCACACAGAAAGCCCTGCGCAACTTCAAGCCGCTTTTCGTGCTCAATTACTCGGCCACCCACAAGACCTCGCACAACTGTATCTATGCCCTCGATGCATACGATGCCTACAGGCAACGGCTAGTGAAGAAAATCCAGGTGAAAGGTATCACGGTGCAAAACCTGCTGGGCAACCAGAGCTATATCTACTTTGACAGTATTATCCTTTCGAAAAACAAGGCTCCCGAAGTGCGGCTTGAGATAGAGGTGAAAGGGGCTGTCAGTACCCGTCGCCAGACCTGCAAATTCAGGCAGAACGACTCGCTATACGATTCTTCCAAGTTGCCGGCCTACAAGGAATATGTCATAACAGAGATCAATCCACGCACCAACACCATCCACTTCCAGAATGGCCAGTCGCTGCGCCAGGGTGAGGTGATGGGAGATGTAAGCGAGAAAGCCATCCAGCAGATACAAATTCGTGAGACCGTCAAGTCGCACTTCGAGAAAGAGCGTGCCCTGTTCAAGCAAGGCATTAAGACACTCTCGCTGTTCTTTATCGACGAGGTGGCCAATTACAAGAGCTACGACAGCGACGGAAACGAGACGAAAGGCCCCTTGTGGCTGATGTTCGAAGACGAATACAACCGTTACCTGAACGAAAATCTGACGCTGTTCGAGGACGACTATCAAGACTATCTGCGGCGTTTCTCGACCGCGGAAGTGCACAACGGCTACTTCTCCATCGACAAGAAAGGTCACTCGGTCAACAGTGAGGTGAAGCGTGGCAAAGACACCACAGACGACATTTCGGCCTACGACTTGATACTGAAAAACAAGGAGCGTCTGCTGAGTTTTGACGAACCTACGCGGTTTATCTTCTCCCACTCCGCTCTGCGTGAGGGCTGGGATAATCCCAATGTGTTCCAGATATGCACCCTGCGCCACGCCAACAGTGCCACCGCCAAGCGGCAGGAAGTGGGGCGCGGATTGCGCATATGTGTGGACAGAGAGGGCAACCGTATGGACAAAGAGCGCCTAGGCGAAGCCGTCCACGACATCAACAAATTGACCGTCATCGCCAATGAAAACTACAGCTCCTTTGTTGACGCCCTGCAAAAGGAAACCAAGGAGACCCTGCGCGAGCGTCCGACACAGGCCACCGTGGAATACTTCAAAGACATCACCCTCAAGGTGGACGGCGGGCAGCACACCATTTCGGAACAGGAGGCCATCAGCATTGTCAGCTACCTGTTCGACAACGACTATATCGACGAGAAAGGAAACATACAGCAGGCGTACCATACCGACCTGGAGAACGGCACACTTGCCCCTATGAGCAAGAAACTCCAACCCATCGAAGAACAGGTGCACAAGTTGATACAAAGCATCTTCGATCCCACCGCCTTGGTGGATATGGTGGAAGATGCCAACGACAAGGCTGAGGTTGTGAACGACCACCTGAACGACAATGCCGAAAAGAAAGAGTTCAAGGCTCTGTGGAACGAAATCAACCATCGCTATGTCTATACTGTGCACTACGACAGCGAAGAGTTGATACAGAAATCCATCGGTGCCATCAACAAAGAGTTGGATGTCACGCAGCTGAAATATGTGGTTACCACTGGATCGCAGGGCGATGAAGAACTGGACTTCACGGGAGAGCAGACCACCAAGACGAGGGTGCTGAGCGAAGTGTCGACCAGCAGCGTGCCATACGACCTAGTGGGCGACATCGCCAAGGCCGCTACACTGACCCGTCGGACTGTGGTACGGATACTCAAAGGAATTCAGCTTTCCAAGCTGTATATGTTCAAAAACAACCCCGAAGAGTTCATCCGCAAGGTAAGCCACATTATCCGAGACCAGAAGGCCACGATGATTGTGGAGCACATCAGCTACAACCGCACAGAGAACCAATATGACTCTGCCATATTCACTCAAGAAAAGAGCCGACAGACTATCGACAAAGCCTACGAAGCCAAGAAACACATCCTTGACTATGTGTTTGCCGACAGCCAGGGAGAACGCACCTTTGCCGAAGAACTTGACAAAGCCGAGGAGGTATGCGTCTATGCCAAGCTGCCGCGGTCGTTCCAGATACCGACACCCGTGGGCAACTATGCCCCCGACTGGGCCATCGCCTTCAACGACAACGCAGGTGTGAAGCACATATATTTCATCGCCGAGACTAAAGGCAGTATGGACTCGATGCAGCTGAAAGGCGTGGAGAAAGCCAAGATAGAATGTGCCAAGAAACTATTCAATAACATTTCGACCAGTAAAGTACGTTATCACGAAGTGACTGACTATCAAAAAATGTTAGACCTCATTAGAAATATGGAATAGCCAAAGTCCCTAAACAGAAAAAGACGAACAAGAAGCACAGACTAACAGTTTTTAGAAAGTGTCCCTTTTGCACTAAAATGGGGCACTAATTAGTAGTTGCTGATGTAAAGGGTGCTGCCATCGTAATAGGTGCTGTACTTGTAGAGGTAGCACGAGGTGTGGCTGCCATCGAGGGGGCAGCCGTCAGCAAAGGTGTTGAACTGGGAATGGCACTTGGGACATTCGAGGACGATATTGCCGTAGCCTTGGGCCATCTCCAGCCGACCGGTGTCGAGGGGACAGGAACGCTCGTAGCAGAC
>Ga0310691_10005258_pt1 | contig 14236 bp, 11 predicted proteins | sample 176DNAGHGlowgp2_FD_203887 | JGI IMG/M metagenome (GOLD analysis project Ga0310691, IMG submission 203887) | Sheep rumen microbial communities from Palmerston North, Manawatu-Wanganui, New Zealand - 1766 DNA GHGlow gp2 (v2) (version 2) | ecosystem: Host-associated > Mammals > Digestive system >... | reverse complement strand
CATCTACATACCCATCAATCAGGATAATTTCGCTGGTGGCTTTCCGGATGATGGATGTAATCAAACTGAACGCATCATAAATCTGACCGTCAAAGAATATCTTCTGCTCCGATTCTGCATGATCTTCGATATACTGAAACACCTTATCAAACTTCTCATCAGTGCTTTTCTGGTATTCCAGCTGTTTCAGTTCTATGTGGCTAACCTTCTCAAAGAGCAGAGCATTGTTAGCTATAAACCGACGCATTTCACGAAATGCTCGCATAATAAATATGCTCTGTTGTTCAGCCACCTCACCCTTTAGAACCGTTGCCAGCATATAGATTCCCTGCTCTGTAAAAGCGTATGGCGGCTTTCTGCGGCCTCCTTCTTGCCCCGAGTAAAAATTAGAATTCGGTGAAGTCACAATTTGTGATTTCACGGTTTCCACTTCATCCTTAGTTAGTTGAAACATAAAATCATCAGGGAACCGTCCAATATTACGCTTAACCTGCTGGTTCAATGCTCGAACCTCATATCCATATAAAGCCGCCAGATCATGATCCAGCATCACTTGCTTATCTCTAATGGTATATATTAGATTTCCATTTTATTATCATTATAATGGCAAGAATTAATCAGAAACAAATCTTGCTTCTTTTTACTATCTGCAATTAATTCACAACTGAAATTATCATTCATAATTCTGTTTACACGATAAAACCTTTTTCCAATGCTCCAAATCACTTTTTATGCAAACAATCCTTGTATTTACCTTATTATCTCGAATGTCTTCAAAAACAAAATAACATCTCTTTTTATCGTTTAAATAATATACTCGCCCATGTGCGATTGAGTTTCTAATGTGTCGTAAAAAACACTCTAAATCCGTTTCGGAATTATCCCCTTTTTCTGTCCTCTTTCGTTTGCAGACAAATCGTTTGCATTTAAGACAAATCGTATTTCCGTTCAAATGACCATCAAAAAGATTCTTTTCATTATTCGTATTTGAAGCACATATTTTTACATAAATAAAATGTCTATCAAGAAACATTTTATCAAATATATCGCTATGTTTTTCGCGCGGAATACATTTTGAATGAGTGCTTTCTATATTAGGAGCTTTATGCAAAAAATACGACATCAATCTTAAAACATCATCATTTGTTATTTCAAACGGAGGAATCGATATGGTTTCAAGATTAGTAGATTCTTTTTTATAGCAATCTTCAAAACAAATTGTTTTCTCTTCTTTTTTTCTCTTTGGCATTTTCTTCTCCACTATTTTTCACATTTCATTTGCATGTCTTGTTGTTTGGATTTCAATAATAATGACCATTATATCCGGTATAATTACCTTCAATCACACTTTCGATTGTTATTTTTTCTCCATTTTTCAATTTCATGATTTTGGTTGCATTGTTGTCTGTATTAGAGTATTCCTCACTTTCAATAGCGTTATCTGAATAGAAGACTGCCTTTTGTGTATTAGCCATTATCTCTTTTATCATCCCACTTTTTACTCTAGTATCAGTCAAGGATTTGTTTAAACTAAATGGAATTAAATTACAACTTTGTCCGTATACTTTGATTGTAGCGCTATCCCCTGCACCACCCCAGTGCCATCCGTTTTCATATATTTTATTTAATAAAATATATTGTTCATTTCCGTCATCATCTGTTACTGGTATTATCTCAAAAAATTGGTCAAAATTATTTTTTGTAATATTAACAGCGAATTTAGAAAATTCACTACTCTTTGGAATACTTTCATTATATTCAATAAAAGTACTTTTTTTGCCAATTTCCCCGATTGCTGTTTTTTGTGAATCATTTAATCCTTCCAAATCTATATCTATATAACACGCACCGGAATAAAAATTATCGCTATTACGAAGTAAAGCATAAATCTTGTTATCGGAATGTGTTAAGGAAAAAGTACCCTTTAACTTATCTCCAACATATATAGATAAACCATCTATTATTTCACCATCGGAAATATTATATTCCCACGTACACTTTGTCTTATTTATAATACATGTCCCATCATTCTGATAAGAAAACACAAACCCTGCCCCCGTCTTATTATCCATTATAAATTGATAATCATAGAATATTTCATATCCTTCCTGAGTTTGAAAAATATCACTCTCGGAAGTAGTTTCTAAAGTACTTTTTGGGGCATTTTTAATATTAAATATCAACAGCCCGGTTATTGCCGCAACTAAAATAATAGAAATACCTACTATCAAAGGAATCAATTTCTTTATTTTTCTGCGTTTTCTTTCCCGTTCCTGTTTATCTGCTATCAATGCCTGCAACTGTGCATCTCTGGTTTCTGTCTTGGTGGTTCCCAAAATCTTTTTGGTTCCACGTACCAAATCTTGGATTGCCCCTACTTTGCTCATATCCTGCATTTGAAATCCCGATAAAGATTTAGGAAAATCATAAGCATTCATATCCTGATAAACCGGTATCAATACCTTACTATCATCTTCCTCCATAAAATGAAGAAATCTGGACCATTCATTTTTTACCCAAACAGCTTCCACATGTTCTGAAGTAGTAGAAACCACTACCATTACTCTGGCACTTTTTAATGCAGCATAAATGTACGGCTCATAGTTTTCACCAAGATGTTCTTCTAAGGATATTCTGGCAAAAAATGTCCGCACTCCCTGTTTTTCATATTCGTTATAAATACTCTCAGCTAGAATACTGTCTCTGGTTCTTTCCCCGGTTCCATCTTCGGATTCCTTGTAGCAAATAAAAACATCGTACGGTTCGATTTGAGAAGAAACAGAAATGATTTTTCTTTGAACCTTATCCAGTATTTCCGCTTCATCCTGATAGATAAATTTCGACTCACCAGTAGAATACTGTAATGCAAGCTTGTAATTAGTATTATCTAAAATACTTTGTATCTGTGTACGATGACATGTAGGAATACGTTTCCCGCTATTCGGATCCTCAACATACTCAACACCATACTCTGAAAGAATCATTCCCCAGTAAGCTTCCGATTCCTGTTCATCCTCTTCCGTTATGGTTTTATACGCATCATATGCCTTGTCAAATTCATTATTTAGGCGATATTCATTCGCACGGTTAAATAATCTAGCCTTCTTATCGCTGTCTATTCTCGGTAATGTCATTGTGGAACCACAGAACAGACACTTTCCAACTGTCAAGTCCTGACTAACTTCAATATCACCACCGCACATTTTACATTTAAGAATATTTGCCATTTTTTATGCTCCCTACTTCTGTTTGGAAAATCCACTCTCTTTTTCCGGAATATATTTTCTTAATACATTCTTATAATGTTTACATTCTTCAGGTGCGACTGCCGAAAACGTAGTACCTAAACCTTCATAATGAATTTCCAACATGCTACCTTCTGCTTTCCATTCCGAAATTTTGTATATTGATCTGAATGTTGCATTTCCTGAAACATCTGTCACTTTGCCAGAATCATCATAGGTATAACCTTTGTTCGCACTAGAACAAATCCAGCCCTTATCTAAACCTGCATCCATTGCCAAATAATCTTGATAGTTATTCATGTCCAGATTTACTGTAAATTCATCATATCTTTTTGAATCCGGCCAACCTGATTCAATCTCGATTATTCTCGATTGTTTCACTACCTTGCTAATTATTTTTACTCCGCCAACAATTAATGCTATAGAAATAAGTGCAACGCCTACTCCTATTGCAATTCTTTTTTTTAACTTCGTTTTTCTTGCTTGTTCCGCCTCTTTTTCTCGAGAATTATGAACCAATTGCTTAACAGTAGCGCTAACATCTAATTCTTTATTTCGAGAAACCAACCGGGATATTCCATGTACCAAATCCTGAATTGCGCCGACTTTTTCCATATTCTGTGCTTGATATTTTGATAATTCCGGTGGAAACTCATACGGCGACATTTCCTTATAAACCGGTATGATGGTCTTCGTTGGATCTTCATTCATAAATCCTATAAATCTGGCCCATTCGTTCTTAACCCATACGGCCTCACAATGTTCTCTTCTTGTGGAGACTACTATCATTACCTTTGCAGATGAAAGAGCCGAATAAATATAAGGCTCGTAGTTTTCCCCTAAGTGATCCTCTAATGATATTCTTGAAAAGAATGTTCTTATTCCATTACGATTCAATTCACTATAAATATCTTGAGCTAAAACACTATCCTGTGTACGATCTCCGTTTTCTTCACTCTCTTTATAACAAATAAATACATCGTATCCCTGTTCTTTTGAGGATACAGCAAGTATGTCCCTTTGTAGTTTATCAATTTCTTCAGCCTCATCCTGATACATAAACTTTCGTTCTGAATCAGCATACTGTATGGCCATTTTGTAATTTGTTGTATTTTGAATATTTGTAACTTGTGTCCGATGGCAGGTAGGAATACGTTTCCCACTATTCGGATCCTCAACATACTCTACCCCATATTCGGAAAGAATCATTCCCCAGTATGCTTCCGCTTCCTTTTCATCCTCTTCCGTTATGGTTTTATAGGCATCATAAGCTTTGTCGAATTCATTATTAAGGCGATATTCATTCGCCCGGTTAAATAACCGAGCCTTCTTATCGCTATCTATTCTCGGTAATGTCATGGTGGAACCACAGAACAGACACTTTCCGACTGTCATGTCCTGATTTACTTCGATATCGCCACCACACATTTTGCATTTAAGAATATTCGCCATATCATTCCCTCCTATCAGGAACGTAAGAACTTAGTGCGTTTTCGTAGTATTCAATGCACTTGGGATGAAGTCCTGTTTTTATTTCCGTTCCATTCTTAAAAATAATAATTACATTCTGAATATCATTCTTATTCCCCGTTATTTCCCACTTTTTAACATAATCCATTGAGACAAATACTACATCACTATCAATTATTCTTTCTCTTGGAATAGAACCGGCGCTCTTAAAATTCCCGGTAGCTGTAGTTACTTCTGTTTCTTTAAGAATCCATCCTTTGTCAGCCCCTTTTGGAATTCCATGTTGGTCTTCATCAAAATATCCTGAATAATTGCTTTCTGTAATATGTACTTTAAACTCACTGAATTTCTTTGAATCAGGATATCCATTTTCGACTACCGTCGTTCTAGAATTCAGACGATTTTGATAAATGATTTTATAGCCCAAAATACCCGTAAACACTAAACAAATACACGCTATGGCAATTAATATATACCTGATGACAATCTTCTTTGTTTTAGTTTTCTTTCTTTCCTGAGCCTCTCGTTGTCTTTTTTCTGCCAGTAATTCGTTTACAGCGGCACTGTTACTTGTATTATTCGTTTGTCCAAGTAATTTCTGAACACCATAAACCAAATCCTGTACTGCTCCTATTTTTTCCATATTCTGAGCCTGATATCCGGATAACTCTGATGGAAATTCATATGGCGACATTGTTTTATATACGGGAATAATAGTTTTTGAAGAATCTTCTTGCATAAATGCCAAAAATCTCTTCCATTCATTTTTTACCCAAACTGCATTGCAGTTATTGGCTGAGGTAGAAACCATTAGCATTACTTTTGCAGACGTTAGTGCCCCGTATATATACGGTTCATAGTTTTCTCCCAGATGTGTTTCCAGTGAAATCCGTGAGAAGAAAACGGATATCCCTACTTTTGTCAATTCATTATAGATTTCCTGTGCAAGTACACTATCCTCTGTTCGATTTCCTTCGTCATCAGATTCTTTATAACAAATAAAAACGTCATACGCTTCTTCCTTTGATGAAATTGCCAAGATGCTATGCTGTAACTGATCGAGCGCTTCCGCCTCATCCTGATACATGAATCTGCGTTCAGCATCTGCATATTTTATTGCTAACTGGAAATTAGTAGAATCGACAATATTCTGAACTCGCGTACGGTGACATGTCGCGACCCTGTTATGACTTGCAGGATCTTCCACATACTCAACACCATATTCGGAAAGAATCATTCCCCAGTATGCTTCCGCTTCCTGTTCATCTTCTTCCGTTATGGTTTTATATGCATCATATGCTTTATCGAATTCATTATTAAGGCGATATTCATTCGCCCGGTTAAATAACCGAGCTTTCTTATCACTATCAATTCGTGGCAAGGTCATGGTAGAACCACAAAACAGACACTTTCCAACTGTCATGTCCTGGCCTACTTCAATATCGCCACCACACATTTTACATTTAAGGATGTTTGCCACTTACCAAAACCTCCTATCAATAATAATCAATTAGTAATCTATAAAATTAGAATATGAAGCTCCAAAAACAGCTTCTAATCTATCACTATCATTTTTAATTAATACCTTCGCCCCTTATAAACAACTGTCCCATTTTCTCCTTTTCTACCAAGTGCAATGCGTTCCCCATTTTTTAATCGTATAGTTTTCGAACCATATTCACTATATTCTTCGCTTTCAATAGCATCTTCTGAATAAAAAACAGCCATTACTGTAGATTCCATTTTTTCCATTCCGTCTTTAATCAAGCCGGTATTTATTCTCTGTTTAATTACACCATCGTCCATACAAAAGGGAAGTAGTCTGTTGGTTACACCATATAATTTGCATTTTTGATTTCCCTCGTAATTGTTTACTACTCCGCCCCAATGCCAGCCTTCAGAATAAATATTATTCAACAATACTGTATTGTAAGTAGCATTTCTATCTTTGTCTGTAAACAGGCGGCAATAATTATCAAAGTTGTCACTATTTATTGGAACTACAAATTTTGAATACTCACTACTGCTCGGAATCTCATCATTCTCATCGATAACGATACTTTTTTTACCAATTTCCGCAATTTCTTTTTTTTGCGAATCATTTAATTCTTCCAAGAAAATATCTATGTAACAACGACCATTAAAAGAACCTTCATTCTCCATTAACGTTGCCAAAATCATTGGATAATTATCAGAAGTTGTATATCGAGATAATCTAAATGTATATTTCAATGAACTTCCATCATAAATAAACAATCCACTTACACCATCTCCATCATCAACGTAATCCCAAGTATATTTTTCCTTTTGCACATAACATGTTCTATCATCCTGATATGAAAACTCAAGGCATGTTTGATCTTCCATAATAAACTGGTAATCAAAAAATAATTCATAACCTTCCTGGGTTTGAATAATATCACGCGATGCTGTGATAGTAGTGTTATTATTTTCTACTGGTTTTTCTTCTAAACTTTTAATTTTAAATAACAACAAGCCGGTTATTGCAGCAATAAAAACAACCGCAATACCTACTATCAAAGGAATCAATTTCCTTATTTTTCTGTTTTTTCTTTCCCGCTCCTGCTTATCAGCTATCAATGCCTGCAACTGCGCATCTCTGGTTTCTGTCCTGGTGGTTCCTAAAATCTTTTTGGTTCCGCGAACCAGATCCTGAATAGCACCCACTTTGCTCATATCCTGCATTTGAAATCCCGATAAAGATTTAGGAAAATCATAAGCATTCATATCCTGATAAACTGGTATCAATACCTTACTATCATCTTCCTCCATAAAATGAAGAAATCTGGACCATTCATTCTTTACCCAAACAGCTTCCACATGTTCTGAAGTAGTAGAAACTACTACCATTATTCTGGCACTTTTTAAGGCAGCATAAATATATGGTTCATAGTTTTCTCCGAGATGTTCTTCCAAGGATATTCTGGCAAAAAAAGTCCGAACTCCCTGTTTTTCGTATTCGTTATAAATGCTCTCAGCCAGAATACTGTCCCTGGTTCTTTCCCCGGTTTCATCTTCAGATTCCTTGTAGCAAATAAAAACATCGTACGGTTCGATTTGAGAAGAAATAGAAATGATTTTTCTCTGAACTTTATCAAGTATTTCTGCTTCATCCTGATAGATAAACTTTGATTCACCGGTAGAATACTGCAGAGCATACTTGTAATTCGTATTATCTAAAATGCTTTGTATCTGTGTACGATGACAGGTAGGAATACGTTTCCCGCTATTCGGATCCTCAACATATTCAACACCATATTCAGACAAAAGCATTCCCCAGTATGCTTCCGCTTCCTGTTCATCTTCTTCCGTTATGGTTTTATATGCATCATATGCTTTATCGAATTCATTATTAAGGCGATATTCATTCGCCCGGTTAAATAACCGAGCCTTCTTGTCGCTGTCTATTCTCGGTAATGTCATGGTGGAACCACAGAACAGACATTTTCCGACTGTCATGTCTTGACTTACTTCAATATCACCACCGCACATTTTACATTTAAGAATATTTGCCATTTAATAAATCTCCTACACAATGTAAATCACTCTCTTTTTTACAAGAAGATTCCTTTTTTACTATTCACTCTTAGTAAATATTCCGACAATATTTATGAATTACTAGAATGTTCCTCTATCGTTATTGAATAAAATATGTTGTTTGAATCAACAATGGCTATCCAATCCAGCAGAGTGTTCTGATGCAGGATCATCCTTGCTGTAATACCGCCTCTTTGGTCCTTATCTTCCAACAGTAAATTTCCATTATCAAAGAAATATGTATTTCCATGTGCAAAGGAATTTCGGATGTGAGTCAGAACACTCTCAGCATCGCCTACTCTTGGCTTTGGTTTTTCCTCATCTGCTATGCTAAAAGGTGTTAAGCATACGATCTTAGGCACATCAATTTCAATTGCCTTATTATGCTTTGTATCACCTTTTCCTTCGACAATTTCCAAATCGTAATTTTGAAGCGTCTTATTAATCGAGTTAGCCGGCAATACTTTTAAATTCTCTGAAGTAACCCCCGCAGAATCCAGCATATCTTTCCAGGGAATTTCTCTTAATCCATAATCAGATGGCCTTCTGCATTGGGCGGCAGACTCTGCAATGGCTTTTGTAACGTAGAAATCCCAAATCATTGCTATCTGCTTATCAGAAAAGTTACTCTCATTTATCGACTTCTTGTATGACTGAACCTCAATTAACATAGTCTCTCCTTTAATATATGCAACTCATCATGCCTTTCCAGCATACCCATCAGTTTATTTTTCAATGCCTCCAAATAGACATATTGATATATATTTCCAAAATTGAATCCTTTCTCCCAAATAACCTATCGCTTTTTTATTAATCCAGAAATGGAATTACACTTATCCAAAATATCCGAGTATTCTTTTTGTGCAATAAGTTCTTCAAGTTCTTTTATTTCTGCTGCTATTCGCATATCAGTTTTATCATCACTTGAACTCAGTTTACTAAACCTTATTTCATCCACAAGCCCCTGTACTGTCTTCTTTGCCTCCGGATCTTCAATTCCATCTGCGAGATATTTCGTAGACTCCTTCAAATCACGCATAAAATTTGTCTTTTCTTCAATCTTCTCCGAGACTTCTTTGGAATGTTCTCTTCCGGCTCCTCCAAGGAAAGAAACCGCTACAAATACGATTAATAATACACCGCTGACTGCTATTGAAATCAATAACGGAAGCGGCACAAAATAAACCACAACAATACAAAATGCCGCCTGCAACAAAACATACAGAATTGTTACTATCATTTGGGAACTACTTAACAGGTATTCTCCGTTATTCTTCTTAAATCGCGGAAGAATAATATTTACTGAAACTAACGAAAGAACAAATGCAATAATCGTAAAAATCAATTGAATAGCAAATGTTGCCCCGTATACTGCCTTTGTCGTTCGACCTGTAATACTAGTTACCGTTTCGGGAATTACAAAACCATTTGCAACGCCCAGCATATCCATGGAAATTGATTTAACCGGTGCACCATTAATATATGACGGAAAAACTATCAAATCCGTAGCGTTTCCTGTATATCTTGTAATTTCCACACCGTTACCGATATTGTTGTATTCAAACTCCAAGTCACCAAGCAGAAAGTTCACAAGCTCCGAATCATATTTTGTTTCTATTTTCCACTCCCTGTCTCCTTCCAAATACTTAAAGATACTTGAATCACTACAATAGATATTTACTTTATCAGTCGGTTCGGCTTCAACAAAAATAATGGTTTCCGGTAAATATATATTCTTAACCGAACTGTTTAAATCCTTAAAGAAATTCTCTCCGATTCCAGTTACAATCTCACCATTAATAGAAATCGGTATTACAAGTGTTTCACTGCTTCCCGTATATTTTTCTATCGTTATTCCGGTCTTATCATAATCATAATCGAATAACTCATATCTCTGATCAAATAAATTCTTTTCACTATCAGAAATAGCAAGCGAATTAATGTGATGTCTTTTGGCATATGTTTCCCCATAACTTCCCGGTACAACTGCCATATTAACGGAAGCGATACCCACATTGCTGATTACAAGAACAATAATAAAGAGAACCGCAACTATTCCAATAAAAAGATTAATTCTAAGCCTGTTCTTCATACCTATTCTCCTCTCTTGGTACCGCATTTCGGACAAAATCTCGCATCATTATGAAATACATATCCGCATCCGCTGCATTTATCCTCTGTTTCTACTTTCTTTCCACAATACTCACAGAATAATGCCTCCGGAGACAATGGCTTTCCGCAATTCATACAGAATCTTTTCACATCATTTGTCGGTGAGACGGGAGGTGTACTTATCGGTTCTTCCTTCACAGACTGTATAGCATCTTTAGTCATTCCCCCTACTGTTCTTCCGACTTCACTTCCAACTCCCATCATCATTCCAAGTCCGAGACCGACGTTATTCATTTGCGCTATTGCATCGTTATCCGCCATCTTTTTTGCAACTTCAAATCCTTTTTCCTGTTGATAGGTGTAGTTCTCCAACTCACGTTTCTTAGCCATGGCTTCCGCTTCCATAACAGTCTGCTTTGCTTTCGTTTCCTGTTCAATAAGCGAAACTCTCTGTTTCAATTCGGCTTCCATCACATCAGTGTGCTGTCTGAAATACAAATCTTTGAATTTCTGATAATTACGGCTATCATCCGGTTTCACAACCGTTGTTATCATAAATGTATTCAGATTTAATCCATATTCAAGGAAATCCGTAACCAACTGATTCCGAACTGCATCCGATAATTCATTAAGATGCATGTCAATTTCAAACACACTTATTTTCTTATTGATGATCTCTGAAGCAATAATGGATTTTGCACGGTTCATCAGAATAGCTCTGAAATAAACCGTTAACTGTTCCTGAGAAAATCCCTTTTCAGTTCCAACCAGTTTTATCAGTAATTTCGCTGGATGATTAACAGATACGCTCAGTTCTCCACAGGCACCGATTGCAAGCGGGAAATTATAGACAGGATCCAGGTACTCTATTTTACTGTCAGTACCCCAGCGGATCGCCATTTGCTCCGTCATGTTTACAAAATACAGTTCGGCGATAAACGGATTCTTTCCACCCGTAGCAAGTTTGAAGAATCCTTTCGTCAAAGGCATGTTTTCCGTTTCTAGAATATGTTTTCCTGCTCCAAATTTATCCAGCAGTTCTCCATTATAAAAAAACAGAGCTTCCTGAGATTCACGAACAATCAGTTCGGAACCCATATTGAAATCCGTATATGGGTATTTCCAAATAAAAGTTTTATTATCACCTTCGTACTTAATTACACTCGCAACAGCCATATTAGTCACCTCATTCTTCCGTAATTGTTATATTATCCACTCCGTATTCTATACACTTATGTATGATGTCATTCCTTGTTCGTCCGGTCTTTTGCGCAATTTTATCAATTTCATCTACAAGTTCAACCGATAAGCGGACTGTTACGGTCGTACTTTCTCCACGATATTTTTTTGTACTGATTTCTAATTTTTTCTCTGCCATCTGTGTACCTCTCAATTCTTTATTATTTTACCGTGTCATAAATATCTTGAATTTTAAACAAAACATTCTCTGGAATAAAGATATAGGCTGAATAGTCTCCCTTTTTATGATTTCCTCTCGAATCCGTATAATAATCCTTCAGTAAAATATATTTAACAGTATTACAAGTTTTGAATTCAGCATTTCCGTGAGCAATACTATTTCTAATGTGTTTTATTAATTCTTTTGCTCCATGTTTCCCACTAATTACAATTTTAGTCTTTCTTGGTTGACGATTTGGAAATCCTTTCCCATTTTTCGCATTAGTTATTCCTGCCAACTTTATTTCTTCAATTTGTTTTATTTGCTTTGTTAATAAACTTACTTTTTGTTGAGGCCATTCAATAAACTTCTCTTCATTTATTATCCAATCAATCAGCAATAACCATTTTTTATAATCCTGTCTAGAACCGATTGTTTGAAAAAAGATAGTCATGATAATCTCCTTTCTGCGAAAACAAAAAGACATTGCAGGAATCCTTACAATGTCTGTAACTAATTATCGCAACTGGCTGACATTTTAAAGTCCCTATAGTTTTGTGTCATCACGTTTCCATGATTTTACTGATAATATATAAATTTACTATTAAAAACAATAAAAATACAATTGTGTTAACTTATTATACAACAGTAATACCATAATGGGCAACTATTATTATACAACCAGACTTCAAAGAGAATAAATCTTTCCTAAGTATACAATGTAAAGTGTTAGAGAAACCGCCTTTTTAGAGGAAAACGGCTCCTCACAGATTGCTACAACATTTTACGGCCATACAGAGGATGTTATCAAGCAAAACTACCTTCTGGCGGTAAATGCAAAGCTTGCTGCACCTACGGTTTCCACAATCCAGAGCAGGATTATAAACGAGTGCACATGGGTGCACAAAAATAACCGGAAAATGAAAAACCCGGAATCCGTATAAATACTGAATTCCGGGATATCCCAACCACGTGCGCTAGAGGATTCGAACCCCCGACCTTTTGGTCCGTAGCCAAACGCTCTATCCAGCTGAGCTAAGCGCACATTCCATATTTAACTTATACGCGGATATACTTTGAATTCTCACGCGCAAAAGATATTTTATCGCAAGAGAATAATCTTGTCAAGAAAAAGCTATCTGATCCACAAACAAAAGCCTTCTGATATCCTTTTTATACCGAAGAAATTCCTCTGTCATTGTAAAGGCCTGATTTCTAGGCTTCGGTTGTTCGATCCTGAATTCCCCGGTTAATGTCGCGGGAGAACCCGTCATCATATAAATCCGGTCCGACAAAAGAATTGCTTCATCAATATCATGCGTAATAAAAATCGTTGACATTCCGAGGTCTTCCATAACCTCCAAAAACCACTCCTGCAGGGATGCTTTTGTAATGGTATCGAGTGCGGAAAACGGTTCATCCAGAAGGGCAACCTTATTCCCGCAAAGGTATGTCCTGAGAAGCGCTGCTCTTTGTCTCATACCTCCGGATAACTGTGCCGGATATTTATTCTGTGTCCCGTCCAGACCGAATCTCTTAAAATACTCCGATGCCGTTTCCCTCGCCTTTTTTTTCGGCACTCCCTTTAAGGTAAGAGGGAGTGCCACATTGTCGACCACGTGCATGTGCGGCAAAAGCAAATCCTTTTGCAGCATATAACTTAACATTCCGTTTTTTTCGGTAATATCCGTAAAACCATTCTCCGATGCGAGCAATACCTTCCCCTCGTCCGGTGCCGTAAGACCGGACAATACATTAAACAGTGTGGTTTTTCCGACACCGCTTACACCAAGCAGGCAGACCAGTTCTCCTTCCTTTAAGGAAAAATTGATGTCATTTAACACCTGCTTTTCTCCGTATGATTTTGTAATGTGCTCTGCACGGAGGATTTCTTTTTCCATCTTTTCAGCCTACATTTGTAGTACAATTCATTCCCTATGTTTTATTCCTTTACTCCGGTAAATATTCGTTCGTAAAACCATATCCGGCAGGAATCTCATCGCTTAACTGATTCTCGTATAACCATTTGTAGAAGGCATCCCATCTGTTCTGATCAATGTATCCCCATCTGTCCACTTCTGCCTTATACTCATTCGCGAGCCATTCCTGACTTTCCTTCACAAGTTCGGGATCCAGTTCAGGAACCTGCTTGCAAAGAATCTCTGCTGCCTCATCCGGATTTTCGATTGCAAATTCATATCCTCTCTTGCAGGCGGTAAGGAAGCCCTTTGCTGCCTTCGGATTGGATGCAAGATAATCGGTATTGGCAATGATGACCGGACTGTAATAATCAAACTCCGGAGTAATATCCTTAAAGTAAATCATATTGGTATCGAGACCTGCCTGCTTACAGGAAATTCCTGCCCATGCATAATATACCCAGATTGCGTCAATGTCCTGCTGTAATGCTGCCGGCTCATTCTCGACATATTCGGGAATCAGATTCACTTTG
>Ga0310691_10005255_pt1 | contig 14243 bp, 13 predicted proteins | sample 176DNAGHGlowgp2_FD_203887 | JGI IMG/M metagenome (GOLD analysis project Ga0310691, IMG submission 203887) | Sheep rumen microbial communities from Palmerston North, Manawatu-Wanganui, New Zealand - 1766 DNA GHGlow gp2 (v2) (version 2) | ecosystem: Host-associated > Mammals > Digestive system >... | reverse complement strand
GATCGGTGGTGTTGATAGACAATTACGTAGATGATACCGTACTCTCCTTGTTGGACAAGCGACAGGATGGGGTGATGGCAACCGTCTATACCAAGTCTGTCAATGATCAACTGCAATTAGACATCACTCGTCATAACGAACAGTATGCGACCATCGAGGTTCGGCAGTTCAACAAGGCGCATGACCGTTTCCTCCTGATTGACGATGAGGTATATCATATCGGAGCCTCTATCAAGGACTTAGGCAAGAAATGGTTTGCCTTCACCCGGATGCACGACATCAAGGCTGCGGAACTGATCAATAAGATGAGTTAAAATATGAAGCAAAATTTAGAGCAAACTGGTGAGATCGTGATGTACCAGCCGGATGAGACTATTCGGCTGGAAGTGAGGATGGACAATGAGACAGTATGGCTGACACAGGCGCAAATGGCGGAGTTGTTTCAGACAGACAGGACTTCTATTGTCCGCCACGTTAATAACATCTATAAAACAGGGGAATTAGAGCAAGAGTCAACCTGTGCAAAAATTGCACAAGTTCAAATTGAGGGTAAAAGAACCATAAAACGAATGATTCTATATTTTAATTTGGACATGATTATCTCTGTTGGCTACCGTGTCAATTCTAAACGTGGTGTAAAGTTCCGACAATGGGCAAATAGCGTATTAAAAGATTATCTATTAAAAGGTTATGTTGTGAACCAGCGAATAGCCGCACTTGAACATCAAGTATCTGATTTGAAAGATAAAGTAAACTTCTTCGTCCGCACGTCCCTGCCACCCGTGGAGGGTATCTTCTTCGACGGACAGATATTCGATGCCTATCGTTTTGTATCTGACTTAATCAGAAAGGCGAAGCAATCGGTGGTTCTGATAGACAATTACGTAGATGACACTGTACTCTCCTTGTTGGACAAGCGACAGGATGGGGTGATGGCAACCGTCTATACCAAGTCTGTCAATGATCAACTGCAATTAGACATCACCCGTCATAACGAGCAGTATGCGACCATCGAGGTTCGGCAGTTCAACAAGGCGCATGACCGTTTCCTCCTGATTGACGATGAGGTATATCATATCGGAGCCTCCATCAAGGACTTAGGCAAGAAATGGTTTGCCTTCACCCGGATGCATGACATCAAGGCATCGGAACTAATTAGTAAGATGAATTAAAAGTATGGAGCAGTATTTAGAGCCGATACGGAACAAAATCTATGAGATTCGGGAACAGCGTGTGATGCTGGACTTCGACTTAGCAGAGTTGTATGGAGTAGAGACATCACAACTAAAGCGGCAAGTTCGCCGAAATATGGAACGTTTTGAGGGTGATGACTTTATGTTTGAACTTACATGGGACGAACTATCAAGATGCCAATTTGGCACCTTGGACAATAAGCGTGGACAAAACTTTAAATATTTACCCTTTGCTTTCACAGAACTTGGTATAGCAATGCTCAGTAGTGTGCTTAAATCAAAAGCTGCTATAAAAGTTAATCGTGAAATCATGCGTGCCTTTGTCGCATTTCGTCATATTACGACTTTACCAGATACCTCTGAACGGTTTGAAAGGATAGAGAATGAGATCAAACGCATCAAGCAGGACATGGAGGATACTCTTGCCGACCAGAACGACATTAACGAGTCGACCCGTGCCCAGCTCGACGCCATCAGCGAGGCGCTGGCAGAGCTGCAGCCCAGGGAGCCGAAGCCACGGAGACGCATCGGATTTATACAGGAAGAGTGAGTGTGAAACAGACTAAAACCGAACTAATAAGTATATGGAACAGAAAGGGCAAACTGGTGAGATTGTGATGTACCAGCCGGACGAAACTATCCGGCTGGAAGTGCGGATGGATCATGAGACGGTGTGGCTGAATCGTCAACAAATGGCAGCACTATTCGACAGAGACATAAAAACAATTGGCAAACATATCAATAATGCGTTGAGAGAGGAATTGAGAAACCTTTCAACTGTCGCAAAATTTGCGATAGTTCAACCTGAGGGAACAGTCAAGGAATACTTGACAGTTCAAACGGAAGGAAATAGAAATGTAATCCGAAAGGTGAAGTATTACAAGAATAGACAGGTAAAACGCAATATTGAACGCTTTCCTGAAGATTTCATGTTCCAACTGACCAAAGAAGAATATAACAGTTTGAGGTGCCATTTTGGCACTTCAAACAGAAGAGGAGGTGACAGACGCGCATTACCCTATGCCTTTACACAGCAAGGAATTGGAATGCTAAGCGGATTATTACGTAGTGAGATAGTGACTCATGGGGAACATTTTGGGAACAATTAACCCACTGACCTTTGACAGAAAAAGTAACAGTTAAAAGTAAACAACAATGGCAAAGACAGTAGGAACATATTACTTTGGCAGACACCGCTCACTGTGGGGAATCTGGATGGTCGAGAGCATTAGCAATGGTGTAACAACGGCAGCGTTCATCAAGGACGTAACCAGTTACGAGGATGCAGTGAAGGAAACCTACTCTTTTGAACGGTTGGGGTACACCAAAGAACATAGTTAGAAAGTATTAATCATTTAATCAGATAGGAGATTTCGTTATGAAGCAGATTGCAGCACTTAGCACCAGTGAGATTGCAGACCCTATTCAATCACGCTAGCCCAACCATAACGAAGAAATATTTGGGGATTACTGACAGCGAACTGGAAAGTAGTTATGACCTATTGGATTTCTAAAAAAAATATTAGTTGTATCCAATACGGCGATATTTCCCATAATAAGACACAAAAAAATCAATAATTAACTTGTCATTTCAAATTAGAATTGTAATTTTGCAGTTACAATGACAAATTATATGGCAAAAGAATTACTTAGATTGAGCAATGACGGAAAAGTATTAGTTAAGGTTTTGGATGAAAGCGTAAATCACATTGTCATCCCAAACTCTGTGACGGAAATCTACCATGATGCATTTGCGTTCTGTAAACTCAAGAGTGTCAAATTACCAAATTCTGTAAAGACTATAGGGTATAATGCTTTTCGTTACTGTACCGCCCTTGAAAGTATTATAATACCAAAATCTGTGACAACAATCGGCAGTGGCGCATTTAGCAATTGCACTTCTCTCAAAATTATCAAAATCCCCAATTCTGTAAAAGAAATATGCAACTATTTGTTCAGTGGTTGCACGTCTCTTGAGAATATTGAGATACCTACCTCTGTGACAGAAATCTACAATGATGCATTTGCATGTTGTAAATTTAAGAATATCAAAATACCAAACTCCGTAAAGAAAATAGGTAACGATGCTTTTAGGGATTGTTCTTTGCTTGAGAGCATTATCATTCCTAACTCAGTAACAAGCATCGGTGAAGGAGCATTTGACGGTTGCATGTCCCTTAAGAGCATTGACATACCAAATTCTGTTAATGCAATTGGTTATCGTACGTTTGAACGCTGTTCCGCCCTTGAGCACGTCAATATACCTGATTCTGTAACGAAAATAGGAGTCAGTGCATTTATGGGATGTGTCTCCCTAGAAAACATTAACATACCAGACTCTGTTGTGGATATTTGTAATTGTGCATTTGATAATACTAAGTGGTATGATAATAAACTTGACGGGCTAATTTACATTAATAACATCTTGTATAATTTTAAAGGAGGAGTAAAGGAGAAGCAGTTGGCAGTAAGAGATGGAACTATTTCTATTAGTAGATTTGCGCTTGCTGGCATCACCTCACTTGAGAGTATAGACATACCTAATTCTGTAAAAACAATAGGTGATGGCGTGTTTAGTAACTGTACTTCCTTAAAGAACATAAAAATACCAAATTCTGTGACGAAAATCGGTTCTTACGTATTTCAAAAGTGTACTTCACTTGAGAATATATACATACCAAATTCAGTAACAGAAATCAGTCCCGAAATGTTTCAAGGCTGTACATCTCTTAAGATAATCAACATCCCTGACTCTATTGTAGAAATCTGTAGTGATGCTTTTAAGGGTTGTTCCTCACTTGAAAGTATTGAAATTCCTAATTGTGTGAAGATAATAGGTGATGGTGCGTTTACTGATTGTCCCTCCCTAAAAAAAGTTGAAATACCGAACTCAGTGACGGAAATAGGCTATTACGTATTTCATGGCTGTACCTCTCTTAAGAAAATGGATATACCAAATTCTGTAGTGAAAATATGTAATATCTTATTCGAAGGATGCACATCCCTTGAAAGTATCAACCTGCCAAACTCTGTAACAGAAATTAGTGAAAAAGCATTTTGTGGTTGTACATCCCTCAAGAGCATAGACATACCTAATTCTGTGATGGAAATTGGTGAAAAAGCATTTTATGGTTGTACATCTCTTAAGAGCATAGACATACCAAATTCAGTGACGGAAATTAGTGAAAAAGCATTTTGTGGTTGTACATCCCTCAAGAGCATAGACATACCAAACTCAGTGACGGAAATTAGTGAAAAAGCATTTTGTGGTTGTACATCCCTCAAGAGCATAGACATACCAAACTCAGTGACGGAAATTAGTGAAAAAGCATTTTGTGGTTGTACATCCCTCAAGAGCATAGACATACCAAACTCTGTAAAGGCAATAGGCAAAAGGGCGTTTGAGGGATGTACTTCTCTAAAGAGGATTGACATACCAGAATCAGAAAGAGTAATACGTGAAAGTATATTTGAAGGTTGTATCTCACTTGAGAGCATTGATATACCTATTTCGGTGAAAGAAATCGGAAAAAGAGCTTTTTGTGGCTGTATCTCCCTCAAGAATGTCAAAATACCAAATTTCGTGACAGAAATCTGCGAAGAAGCATTTGAGGGTTGTACCTCCCTTGAGAGCATTGATATTTCAAATACTGTGAACGAAATAGGAAAGTGTGCATTCTTGGGTTGTATTTCGCTTAATAGTATTAACATTCCTAACTCTGTTACGAAAATAGGTAAGAATGCATTCCAGAATTGCACATCACTTGAGGACATCAAAATACCTAATTCATTAAAGGAAATTGCTTATTGCTTATTTGGTGACTGCACCTCAATTAAGTGCATTTGTATTCCCACCTCAGTTAGCAAAATTGACTCTTTTGCTTTTCATGGTTGCACTTCATTAAATAGCATTGATATTCCGAATTCAGTAACAGAAATCGGTGAAAATGTATTTGGAGGCTGTTCTTCACTTAAAAGCATTAAAATACCAACTTCTGTGCAAAAGATAGTCGATTATGCATTTGTATGTTGTAAATCCCTTGAGAACATTGATATACCAGATTCGGTGATTACAGTTGGGCATGATTCATTTAAATTCTGCACTTCACTTAAGAACATTTGTCTTCCTAAATCAGTAACAAAAATAGGTAGAAACGCATTTATGGGATGTTCCTCTCTTATGAATATAGATATGCCAAATTCTAATTGTTATTCGGTGGAAGAATCTGCTTTTAGTAACTGCACATCATTAAGAGCAATCCATTCTGTGGTTGAAAATATAGACAAAATTATAATTGATGAAAAAGCATTTGAAGGATTCAATTTGGATGATTGCACATTATATGTACCCTCTGGTACTCGATGGGTATATAGACACCATAAGGGATTTGGAAAGTTTAAGAATATAGATATTGAAGTGAAGTAGCGATTGAAAATTCTATTCTGAATCTAAAAGAATATAAGAATCACTGGAAAACCCTCTGTTTATGGGGTTTTTCTTTTTGTTGAGGCTCGAATCATACGTTTTCAAAAGTATCAGTATGTAATTGAACCGAAAAAAAGCAGGTAATCACTAGTTACCTGCTTTTCTATTAGTGACCGGTTTATGCCTGTGCCAGTGCTTCTTTCTCACGTGAGAGACGTTCTTGGTGTTTCTGCTGTCTCTCCCCAAGCAGGATAGCCAGTCTTTCGGTGTAACCAGTTTGTTTCTTGTGACTGCTTCATCACGAAAACAACACTGTGTATCAGTCACTTATGAAGAATTGACAGGATTTCAAGAAGAAAATCATGATTAGTATGTGTTTTTTTTAAATAGATGATAGATGTTACGTTGGTGGTTGACAGAGAAATTAAAATATTAATCCAACAATGTCCTAATCTGCAAAGTCTGTGAAAGATTTTGTGGATTTTTCTTTCCGATGAAATGGGCAATTTTTATTGCTGGAAACATACAGAAACGTTTTTGGAACAAATATTTTTGGAAATAAACAACTATCATAGTATATTTGCACAAGAACAGGTTACCAACTATCCTGACGAACAACGATATGGAACAGAACCTAGAACCGATACGGAGCAAAATCTATGAGATCAGGGGACAGCGGGTGATGCTGGACCGTGACTTGGCGGAGCTGTATGGAGTGGATACCTCACAGTTAAAGAGAAGTGTTAAAAGGAACTTAAATCGTTTCATGGGAGACGACTTCATGATGGAACTATCTCATACTGAAATCTTGAGATGCCAAATTGGCACCTCAAGTTGGGGTGGCAGCCGTTACGGAGCTTTTGCATTTACAGAACTTGGTGTTGCAATGCTTAGTAGTGTGTTACACTCTGAGACTGCAATTGAAATAAACCGTGAGATTATGCGTGTCTTTGTCGCTATTCGCCACATTACACATATCACATCAATACCCGACACTGCTGAACGGTTTGAAAGGATAGAGAATGAGATCAAACGCATCAAGCAGGACATGGAGGATACTCTTGCCGACCAGAACGACATTAACGAGTCGACCCGTGCCCAGCTCGACGCCATCAGCGAGGCGCTGGCAGAGCTGCAGCCCAGGGAGCCGAAGCCACGGAGACGCATCGGATTTATACAGGAAGAGTGAGTGTGAAACAGACTAAAACCGAACTAATAAGTATATGGAACAGAAAGGGCAAACTGGTGAGATTGTGATGTACCAGCCGGACGAAACTATCCGGCTGGAAGTGCGGATGGATCATGAGACGGTGTGGCTGAATCGTCAACAAATGGCAGCACTATTCGACAGAGACATAAAAACAATTGGCAAACATATCAATAATGCGTTGAGAGAGGAATTGAGAAACCTTTCAACTGTCGCAAAATTTGCGATAGTTCAACCTGAGGGAACAGTCAAGGAATACTTGACAGTTCAAACGGAAGGAAATAGAAATGTAATCCGAAAGGTGAAGTATTACAAGAATAGACAGGTAAAACGCAATATTGAACGCTTTCCTGAAGATTTCATGTTCCAACTGACCAAAGAAGAATATAACAGTTTGAGGTGCCATTTTGGCACTTCAAACAGAAGAGGAGGTGACAGACGCGCATTACCCTATGCCTTTACACAGCAAGGAATTGGAATGCTAAGCGGATTATTACGTAGTGAGATAGTGACTCATGGGGAACATTTTGGGAACAATTAACCCACTGACCTTTGACGTAATTGCTTAATATCAGTGGGTTGTATTGTGTGATTGTTAATCTTGATAAGATGATTACTCTATTTGGCTGTTTCTGGAACAATAGCGTTGGTCTCAGGTATATTATCGAATAGGGTCGTACATTCCTGGATTTTTAATTGAATCCTCTTTTTTGCAATCTCACAATAATTAGGTTCTATCTCAAATCCTAAAAATTTTCTCTTCAATTCAACAGAAACTGAAGCTACGGTCCCAGACCCCATAAAAGGATCAAGAACAAGATCGTTTTGATTTGTAAATCCTAACATTAATCTTTTGATTAAGTCTTCGGGGAATTGGGCAGGATGTGATGTTCGCTCGATGGAAGATCTATTAGCGCCAGAAGTTACTTTTGCAATTTCCCATATATCAGAAGGGTTTTTCCCAATTGAATTACAACGAAGTTTTCCCTTTTTCTTTTGATTAGGATACTTTACGTTTGGATCTCTAATTGGATCTAAGTTGAATGTATATGAATCCTTGTTTTTTACATACCAAAGAATCTTTTCATTTCGTGGAGACAGATATTTTTTTGCTGCTACACCAGCCTCATAATGCCAAATTATCTCTTGATTAAGATAAAACGGAATCTTATCCCAAACAAGGTAAGGAATAGGGACGGCACGTCCTTTATCTTTTACAGATAGGTAGCCTAGATTGAATATAAAATTACCATTATCAAGAGTAATCTTTTCTATACTGGAAGCTATTCTTGATAACCAATTTAGATAGTCAGCCAAAGGCATTATGTCTTCGTATTCTTTACCAATATTATAAGGAGGACTTGTAATAGTGGAAGCAAGACAAGGTTCATGGAGTTGCGATAATGCTTTTTCACAATCCATGTTATAAAGCAGTCCATATTCACATTCGTAATATGGTTCGCCTAAGATTTCTTTAATTTTATCAAACATTCTCATAATTTTTTGTGCAAAGATAATACAAATATTCTAATTTGCAATATTCTATCTTGGAATATTTGCATGATATTATATATCTTTCACAAATCTGCTAACATCAGTTTACACAATGTCTCTATAAATTTCTATTAACTTATACTTGTAAGCTTCAGGGGTTAATCGCGCTTGTTGTCCTGTAGCTGCCTTTTGTGCAATCCAATCCTTATGCTCTAAATATCCAAAACGTATAATCGTAATCTTTGGACGTGGATTGAATTTACTTATCTTCTCAAAATTTATAGTAATGTAATAGCCGTTTTTATCTTTTGTCTCAGAATCAGAAGATGGTTGTGCATAGCTTCTGTTCGCAAATATCTGAGTTGCATTAGATGAACCTTTTATCTCAATACCCATAGAAGGGTTGATGATGTCGTGAACATCTTTTTCATTTTTCAACTCGCCCACTTTATATCTTTCAGGGTACTTTAGGGATAAATAATGGGCGACAAGTTCATGCAAGAAAAAACTGAGAATCTGTGGTGAAGGGAAAATCTCTTTACCAATACTGAACGAACCGATTTTTGAGTTGAAAATGTCGTTCCAAGACTTTAAGACAACATCCTTAATTTCATCTTTTAGAGGATGAGCATTTACAAGTTCTTTAGTTTTCTCAAGCCACTTACTTTCTGGTAAGTTTTTATAAGGTGATTCCATATCTATATTTTAGAATTTAGTTCATTTAAAAAATCCACAAAAGGAACATTTATGGCATCGCATACATCTATTAGTTCAATCATATCAAGTCTTCGCTCGCAAGTTTCTATCTTGCTTACAACAGTTTGGCTGACATTTAACTTTTCTGCCAATTGAATTTGAGTCATACCTATTGCCTCTCGTTTTCCTCTAAGTAGGGCTATCATTGTATGATATCGTTTTTGATGTATACTTTTTTCCATTATACTAATAATTTTTTGCAAAGATATATTCTAAAAGAGAATATTCCAAAATAGAATATTACAAATATTGCATCAATTATCGATTATATAGCACTGTAATATAGCCATTTAGATAAATTAATACGATTTACCCCCGTAAATCTATTCCCCATACTTTTAACAAAAACTCTTCTTTAACAACACTCATGTTTTACAAAATCAGAAAATTGCCGTTGGTAACTACTCAGTACCCTCGACATGAATAGCCAACTTACAGTTGTTTTCCAGGTTAATATTTGTTAAGCTGATGTTTTCATTTTAGGGTTTCTCAAATTTTTGTTTCCAGTTTGTTTCTTATGCTTGTTTCTCCAATAAAACTATATTGTGTATCAACTACTTATGAAGAATTGATAGGATTTCAAGAAGAAAATCATGATTAGTATGTGTTTTTTTAAATAGATGATAGATGTTACGTTGGTGGTTGACTGAGAAATTAAAATATTAATCCAACAATGTCCTAATCCGCAAAGTCTGTGATAGATTTTGTGAATTTTTCTTTCCGATGAAATGGGCAATTTTTATTGCTGGAAACATACAGAAACGTTTTTGGAACAAATATTTTTGGAAATAAACAACTATCATAGTATATTTGCACAAGAACAGGTTACCAACTATCCTGACTAGCAACGATATGGAACAGAACCTAGAACCGATACGGAGCAAAATCTATGAGATCAGGGGACAGCGGGTGATGCTGGACCGTGACTTGGCGGAGCTGTATGGAGTAAAAACAGGAAGGCTCAATGAGCAGGTAAAACGTAATATTGAACGTTTTCCAGAAGACTTCATGTTTCAACTCACTAAAGGAGAGCTTGAAATTCTGAGATCTCAACTAATGTCATCCAATCATACTGACAAGAAAGACCTTGACGATTGGAAATCGCAATTTGCGACATCCAATTTTGTAAAAAAGGGGTTACGAAAACTCCCATACGCCTTTACTGAGAATGGGGTCGCCATGCTGAGTAGCGTATTACGTTCCCCATTAGCTATACAAGTAAATATTGGGATTATGCGTGCTTTTGTCGCGTTCCGCCACATGGCAAGCTCCTTGCCTCCAACAAGTCCCAATACCGAAATAGCGCAGTTACGGAAGGACTTTGAGGACTTGAAACTCGATATAGAGGACATACTGCACGACCAGAACGACATTAACGAGTCGACCCGTGCCCAGCTCGACGCCATCAGCGAGGCACTGGCAGAGCTGCAGCCCAGGGAGCCGAAGCCACGGAGACGCATCGGATTTATACAGGAGGAAAAGTGAAAATTATTATAAAGAACAAAGAGATGATTCAAACCCAGTTATTGAAACTTGACCCGCCTTATCAGATTATTGTCTGTAAAGGAGAGATAGGGATTCAGATTGCCACGCTTATTGTAATAGATGAGACACGTGGAGAAAGCGGTGAGTATGGTATCACCACACACAGCCACCCGGTCGTGTCGTATGCGGACAAATCTAACATTCATCGTATATTAGATAAATTGGGAGGATTGGTCAAAGACGACGGTGATATCCTAACAATTCTAGACGGTGAAGGAGTCGTCTGGGACAAAGTGGAGTGCAATGATGTACAAGTGGTACGTCTGACTGACACGGAAGACCGCAGGATGACATGTTTTGAGTTCTGTACGCTGATAGCACCACGATTAGAGGAAATTGCTTATAGTGGAAACTGGGGAGGACATCGTATTATGGATTTTTATTCTAAAGTGGAATTCATGGGATTCACTATTCTCAACGATACACAGAAGAATTTTGATGTCACACTATATGTCACGAAAGGCAATTATGTCGATGAAGATGACAAATTAATCATCAACAGCATGGATTTTATGTATCCCATGCCAGTCCCCATTATGGAGCCGGAGAATATGCTGCCTTGGTTTTCCAAGATAGTACGGCAGTATAATCTTTGCTTTGGTAAAGATCTGAGATTCCATTTCAAAAGTCTTTACGAGCCTCCATACGATGAATACTTTGTTGACGATTTCGACCCCAATCACTTAACTCCAGAGCAGCAAACCTGTAACGAGATCGCTGATCTGCTGCGTCACACAGACTTATACTCCACCCTCATGAATGGAAAACCACAGGGATTATAGAGGAAAATATATAGAGACCTGCAAGGGACCTGTTCCTTTGAGAAAGGCACTGGACATTGTCAGGTACTTTCCCGATGAGGATATCTTGTTGGGACTCTATGCCTATGCCGCAGACCACCAGGACACCTTTATACTTAAGCAGACAAGATTAGCACAAAAGCGTGCGAGCAGAACATACAGTCTTGGACCTGTCGCCTCTCCTGGTAATCTGCCAAGAAGGATTCTGGATGTTGAGTCTGTAAACGAGCAGGAGGACGATTTATTATCAACAGACAAGGCGGTAGTATATTGGGAACTGTTATGTAAAGAACAGTTTGTGGACGAGAACCATCAGTTGCTCCCCGGAACCTCCCGTAAGCAGGCGATGTGCATTGCGGAGTTTTTTGCTGAGAAAATGAGCATGAAAGCCAAGTGGAAGACTTTTGAGCGACTGTGGGGTATACGGAATCTGGCACAAGAGAAATGGGATACCCAACAGACTGGCATATTGCCTCCCAGATATAAAATCATTGAATCTATTTTTGAGGATTAGTATAACTATCTGATTATCAAGACTATTACCCCCTATATAGCCCCTATCGATAGCCCCTATATAGGGGGCTTTTCTTTTTTATTACCCGTACCTTTGCACCGTCAATAGTGACACAGAACCCGAGTGAAGTGAGTGACGGAAGTCTCATGAGTGAAAAGGTACCGATTTCAGCACTTCTTCCTCACAAAACTCAGAAAAAATGCAAACAAAGATTCAAGTTTTCAAAAACAAGGTGTTCGGAGAGGTACGGACCATGACGAATGAGAGGGGCGAGACCTTCTTCGTAGGTAAGGATGTGGCACAGGCACTGGGGTACATCAATACCTCAAAGGCTGTTCAGCAGCATGTGGACAAGGAGGACAAGAGCACCCTCCCAATTCGGGAGGGTGCCTATGAGACACGAGCCGTCATTATCAACGAGAGCGGTATGTACTCCCTGATCCTCTCCTCCAAGTTGAGACAAGCAAAGGCATTCAAGCGGTGGGTGACCAGTGAGGTGCTGCCAGCCATCCGTAAGAGCGGACGCTATGCGCTGCAACCAGCTGAGGTAAGACTGCTGGGTGAGAAAGCGGACTACTGCGACGAGGTGCTGCAGAGCGTTGACTGTCTGACGACCACACAGATTGCCAAGGAGATGGCGATGACGGGACCGGAGCTGTACCGCATGCTGATTGCACTGGGTGTCCTCTACTGGCAGAGCGGTGAGTATATGCTCTATGCCGACTATGCACGCATGGGACTGGCGAAGTCACGTACTCACAGCCGCCGCAACCGCCTGGGTATCTGGCACACGAAGCGCTATCTGGTATGGACAGAAAAGGGGAGAAAGTTCCTGTATGATTTCTTCAACCACCAAAACCAGTAACCGCTATGAGTGTACATGTCATCTATTATAATAAGGACAGGGCGAAGATGATGCGCCCCGTCCTTACAAGAGAGGAGTATCTTGCCCTGCGGAACTCAGAGGAGCAGAAGGCTACCGTGAAGGCTGTGCGCAACGGTGACACCCGCAAGAAGAGCAGGCTGGTGCAGATGAACTACTCGTGTCTGCCGAACGGGGACGGGACGCTGAAAGGCTCCGTCACGATGAGCACCACCGTAGGAATGGACATCGACCATGTCCCTGCGGAACAGATACAGGCTGTGAGAGAGCACATCCTGTCGAGGAAAGACGAGCTGGGACTGCTGATGCTGGAACTGAGTGCCCGGGGACAGGGCTATCACATGGTGTTCAGACGTAAAGCGGAAAAGACACAGGAGGAGAACCTGCTCTGGGCGAGTCAGTTGATTGGCGTGCAGTACGACGAGGGGGCAAAGGACATCACCCGTGTGTTCTATACGACAACGGGAAGCAAGGAGGACTTGATCTATCTGGATGATGAGGTGTTTGAGAGGAAGACCCTCTCTAACTCCCCCTGTTTAGGGGGAGAACAGGGATTGAGGACTGACGGTTTAAAGCCCCTCCCCTCAACAGGGGAGGATGGGAGGGGTCTCTACCGTGGCGTTCCCTATTCCGATATCATTAATGAGTATTGGCGCAGGACAGGTGGTATTCCTGTGGACGGGGAGCGTAACGTCAGACTCCATAAACTGGCGGTCAATCTCCGTGCCATTATGGAGAATGAGCCTCAGAGAATATTAGAGGTCATCCCCCGTCTGGGACTCTCGGAGGACGAGGTGCAACGTGTCGTGGACTCGGCTTGTAAGGAGAGTCCGAAGGGTTTCTCGAAGGTGATGCAGCAGATCATCGGCGACCTACAAGAGTCCCCCCTCTCCACAGAGGGGGCGGAGGGGGAGTCCCTTCCCCCAGCCATGCCGAAGAAACTTCCGAAGTTGATTCAGCTGCTGATATCAAGGACACCAGATGTCTACAAGCCTGCCGTAGCCCATGCGGTATTCCCTGCCTTGGCGGCGCATCTGTATAAGGTGAGGTTCCGCTATATCGACAATGTGCTGCACGAGGCTACGCTGATGAACGTACTGATGGCTGGTACTGGTGCCGGTAAGGATTGTATCTCGCAACCCATCAACTACATCATGGCGGACATCCGCAAGCGTGATGAGGAGAACCTGCAAAGGGAGAAGCAATGGAAACAGGAGGTGAACTCCAAGGGTGCCAACAAGGACAAGCGGCAGCGTCCCGAGGGGCTGATTATCCAAGAGGTTGACCCCGACATGACCAACCCTGCCTTCGTGATGCGTATGGCAGATGCTGACGGGCATTTCCTCTACACGAAGATGAATGAGATAGACCAGTTTGATGCCCTTCGTGGCTCTGGCAAGAGCGGTCAGCAGTTCCAGATCATGT
>Ga0310691_10005253_pt1 | contig 14247 bp, 7 predicted proteins | sample 176DNAGHGlowgp2_FD_203887 | JGI IMG/M metagenome (GOLD analysis project Ga0310691, IMG submission 203887) | Sheep rumen microbial communities from Palmerston North, Manawatu-Wanganui, New Zealand - 1766 DNA GHGlow gp2 (v2) (version 2) | ecosystem: Host-associated > Mammals > Digestive system >... | reverse complement strand
AGTTGCTTGACGGATTGCAGCAATTTGTTGATAATCAGGAGGAAGAAGGAAATGAACGCCGCCTGATGACTCATTATCTCCAAGAAGTTTCGCTTATAAGTACGACAGATGAGAGTGAGGACGACAACGAGAATAAGCTCTCACTGATGACTGTACATTCATCTAAAGGCTTGGAATTCAGAGTGGTATTTATCGTCGGGCTGGAAGAAAATCTCTTCCCGAATCAGATGGCAATGAGCTCTGTACGTGAGATGGAGGAAGAACGCCGTCTGCTTTATGTGGCTGTGACACGTGCTATGGAACAATGTTATATAACGTACGCGCTGAACCGCTATAAATACGGAAGATCAGAGTTCTGTGAACCGAGTTCTTTCCTTCGTGATTTTGACCGCCAATTCCTTAGCTTCGACGGTTCGTCGCAGATTTCGTCTAAATCTGAACCACGTACATCGAGTTTCCAAACGACGAGTTTCCAGAGACCATTATTCAGATCTGTTTCGTCGATTGACCAATCGTCATCAGCATCTGCGAATTATTCTTCGGCATCAACACAAAATTCATCTGCATTTTCTCAACATTCTCCGACATCTGCACAACCAGCTCAATCTACAGGAGTTTCAGCAAACAATCAATCGCTACATGTCGGTTCACGCTTAGAACACACACGCTTCGGAATCGGAGAAGTTATCGCAATGTCAGGTGATGGAATAGATGCCAAAGCAACTGTACGCTTTGAGAATGTTGGCGTAAAACAGCTTTTGCTCCGTTTCGCGAAATTCACCGTACTTTGAATGAAAAACCAAAAGACCCAATCACTACCGCTATTTAGTTATAAGACGTGTTATGTTTAATAGGAAATATATTCTATGCAGAATGTAGAATGTAAAATGTTGAATATTGAATGCAAAATCCCCCACGGTCTTTATATTCCCAAGATAAAGAGACAGAGGAAGTACAGGGAAATAGAAAGCAAGGAAACGATAAGCCAGGGAGCATACTTTATTATTCCTATATAAAATAATGAAAGTAGCTGAGAGAATGTGCGGATGTGACCTGAAGAAAGTCCATAAACCATTGACAGGAAAAGCAAATTTATAACGAATCCGCGAATTATTCCGACTATAAACGGTGACGGCCACAGATGTCCTGTTACACTAAGTAAAATGGCTGATGGCGTCATTATCAGCAGCAAGAAAGCAAATACACTGAAAATAACGAGAATCAGAACGGCAAACAACGCTCTACGCTGACGCATGTTCAGCGGCCGCTGATTTCGGTTGAATACCAGTAAGAGATCACCCCATAAACCACTGTCTGTAATAGCTCCGAGAGAAATTATTGTCATCAAGACAAATCCCATCACTTGCGCTTCCATTGGATTGAAACGCAGACGGAAAAACCATCTAAGTCCCTCGCTGGAAAGAATATTGTTCAAAGGAAGTCCCAATATGGACAATACCCATGAACCCAACATCAGGAACAATAGACAGCAAAACAGACAGATAATCAGTCCGTGAGCTATTCGTGTGGTTATGGATGTGCTTTTTGTCATCTTATAGATCTGTTATTCGTCATCTGGCTCAAGATGGTCTATATCAATGATTTTCAGTTGTAAAGCTTTGACTACCAACCTTGTAGCATTTACGCCATTACGCTCTCCCTTTGGAAAAAGACGGTTAATCAGGTCCGCCTGTCGTTTCTCTAAACTCTTGACTCCGAAAGGCATACCTTTCAGGCTGGCAATCATATCTTTAGTGTATCCTAAGGCCAAGTGGCGCAGGAACCGTTCGTCGTATTCGTCTATGTCAAAGTCGATTACGGCATCAAAGCGCTTTGTTGTGTTGGTGACAGATTCTTTGAATCGGGCTACAATCTTCTCCAAAATGGGTTCGTTAAAGACATAATGTTTGCCTTCCATCACCTGACGTACGTCATTGCGTGTGAGCAGTTCTCCTGTTTTCAGGATAATCCCGTCTGCCCCAGCCTGAAGAGCTTCCACCCACAAGCGTTCGTTAAGGATTTCGCCGGTGAAAATCAGTATTTTCATCTTCGGATGCTTGCCGCGTACCTGACGACAGATATCTACTCCGACAGTGGTGCTTCCTCCAAGCCCCAAGTCGAGAAGAACGAGGTCGGGAACATCCTTTCGCATAAGGGTCCAAAACTCACTCTCATTCATTGCAGTGCCGATTATTTCGGCCTCTGGGATGTCCGTTCGGATAATTTCTTCCGTACCCTTCAGTTCTAGGCGCACATCCTCTACGATTATAACTTTAAACTGGTCCATATATTAATTATACGATTTTACGATTTAAAGAATTAACGATTTTATGAACTGGTCCATATATTAATTTTACGATTTTACGATTTAAAGAGTTAACGATTTTATGAATAACTATTAAACTATTAAACTAATAAACTATTAAACTAATAAACTATTAAACTATTTCACGATTTGACGATTGTCCACCATATTTTGTAGCCCCCTTCGGACAAGGATTCTGCGTTTATCCTGCAACCCGGATGTCCTAAGAAAGTGTCGTGCTCGCGGATAATCTGTTTGCACAACAAATATGGGATTCTGTTAATATCTGGCGAGAACAGATCATGAAGAGTCTCATCGGATAACGTAACGCTATGGTTAGCAAGAGTGAATCGGATGAAGTTATTATCTTGTTCTACATTTATCGAGCAATTCAATACAGGCTCTTCTGCCCCACCCCGTTCCTCTGACTGTTTTTTGACACCTGATAATGTGCCATCTATTATATTGTCTATCAGGAAATAAAGTAAATCAGGGTCTCCTTTCAACAGATATTCAAATGCAGGGCTCTCAGATGGCGGTGTTGATAATTTGTATTTTACGGCAGCTCGTTTGCATTTCATCTTGAAAGTGTGCGTTGCATGTCTTATCAGCACACCGGAACTGATTGTGCGGCGGCGGAAATTCAGGGCGGCCGACTGTTGTCCGGCTTGTGCGCTCAGCAGCGAGAAAATCTCCTTATAGTAAGAGGTCGTTTCGCTAAGTGTCTGCAAGAGGTTCGTTTCGCCATTCATCATTCGCATGGCAATCTGACGGATGCGTCCGGGATAATACATCGTCTCATGCTTAATGCTGCTCAGGCAGTTGTCCATAATCATATTCTGCACATGCAACTGAGTTTCCTCGTAGAGACTACGGCGGTGCTCGTCTTCTGCCATGCGAAGATTGTCAATCTGCTGCTCATGTCTCAGAACTCGTTCGGCCAATATCAACTGGAAATACCGGGAAAGCATCTGGTCAAGCGTGCGTTGATTCGCTGTAGGTATTTCGTTACCATAGTCAAAACGCAGAGAGCCGTCGTCATTGAGGTTGAGAGCATTGACATAGTGGATGCTGTTTATTCCATACCAAGCTTCGTCAATAAGCTGGCTTACGATGGGCAACTGCCGGATATCCGTCGGCTCTTGTCCAACCTCAGCCTGTGGCGTTTCATTATTTGCGGAGGCTATTGCGAAGAGGTGCTGATTAAGGCTCAGAAGTTGTGAGACGTCAAGACGGAACAGCTCACGCGGCCGGTAATAGAAGAAATAAGCGACCAGACCTCCGGCTACCAGGAAGAAGACAAGGAGAGTCAGGGCGATACGCTGGTTGTCTTGTGAGTGCTCGATGGTCTGACAATAAACCTCAAGACTTGTGTCCTGATTAGCAAGCTTATACAGGTAGGTATAAAGATGGTTATTGTACCGATACAAATCCCAATCGTTCATGGAGAGGGCAAGTACAGCTATCTCGTTACGAATACCGATAAGTAACGAGAAATCAAGGCTGTCATGATTTTGCCACCAGATGATATCAGCATGTTCCCGTGCATCCTGAATCAGATAGAGTTTTGTGGTATCATTGGGATAGTACTGCATGTGCCATCGATTTATGGCTTGCAAGGCAGAATCTGCAAATGTCAGAGCATCTGAGTAGCGCGCATGTACGTTGGCATAGTAGATGGAGTCGGCCAGACGGTAGGCTTCGTTTTTGGTGTCAAATCCAGTTTCTGCCTTTACATTAATATTAATATATAGGGCGGCAATAAGAAGTGCAACCACCCGCGGAAGGCGGAAGAAGAAACGACTCCCCTGCCCCACTTTGCTTTCGATTCCCAACATGCAGATGCGGAAGAGCGGATTCGTCTTGATATACTTTTGAATTATTCCTTTGCAGTTCATCAGACCGAAGCCAAATCCCTTCTGTCCCTTGAATGTCTGGCTTTCGGTTTCCGGTTGCTGTGTGCCGATTACAGAAGCATCGTAAACATGATGATTAAGGATAAGGTCTATGTCTTTTTCACTTATGCCTACGCCTGTATCGCTAATGGAAATCTCAACGTAATCGCTCCCGTCGGCAGACTCTCCCTCGTGAGCTTCGATAGTAATCGAACCGCCTGGAGGTGTGAATTTGCGGGCATTGTCAGCCAACGTGTTTAACATGAGCAGAGTGAGTGCTCTGTCTGCTTTGACGCGAAGACTGGTAGGAACGATGTTGAGTTGAATCTGCCGCTGATCGTAAGCAAAATGGGCACGTCGCATCCATTCGAAGAGATCATTCAGCTCAAATGATGATATCTGCAGAGCCAACTCGCCCTGACGCATCTGAATCCAACTGGTCAGCAGTTCGTTGTATTCGTGGATTTGGTCAATCAGTTCACAGATGTACTGCAGGCCAGTTGTTGAAATTGTCTGGTTGCGTTCCATCCTGTGCACTTGTTCCATAATCCTGTCAAGGAACGGCATAATGGCGTAAACCAACTGCAATTTAGCACGTTTCTCTATATTCTGCCGCTTGTTGAGATTAATTTTCAGTTCTGTTGCCTGCTGCTCCTCCTCAATCTGTTCACGGATTACAGATATGTCCTCTTGCTGTCTCTGTGTAGCTGACAGGAATTCATGGTAAGGCGCAATAAGTTCCTTCAAGGCCTTCACCTCATTCGGATAACGAGCATAAGAGAGGTTACTGACCACAGCTTCCATATTGTCCGTAAGACGCAACGCCTGCTGCAACAGCCACTCTTGGGCTTCGGCTCTTTTCTTCCATCGGTCGTTTAAGATGATGAAAAGAAGAATGAGAGCTATCAAAATCACAAAACACCCGACCAGCAGCCAGGCCAGACGGCGACCTTCAGCTTGCAGTTCCTCATAACGGCTTTCCTGCTCTGCATCCTCACGTGTCAGTTCGAGCAAATCAAGATAGTGGTTCCGATAGCTGTCGCTTTTCGCCTTTTCGCCCAAAGCCGCATAAGCCATGGACAGATGTTGGTTCACGCTGGCCTCCCACTCAGGCAGATGTTTCCCGTTGAGCAGATCCAGCGCCTTCTTCAAGTAAGAGATGGCCAGCGGAATCTCGTTGCGCATAAATTTCAGTTCGCCGATGGTTCGCAGAGCGCAAGCCGCCTGGAAGGTGTCGCGATACTCTTTGAAAAGATTCTCGGCAGAGTAAGCCAATCCGAGAGCCAGACTGTCTTGTCCGAAGAGGGTCTTGAGATAATGTTCTGTCTCAGCACGACGCAGATGAACAAACGAACGCTGTTGCTCATTTGCCATCATCATTGCGAGAGACTGCATCGCGTTCGCCTGGAAATAACGAAAACCGCCGCTTCGTGCAAGAGAATACGTGCGGAACAGCGCATCGAACTCACCTATGGTGATTGTCATTTCGTCTTTTCCGTGATACATGTCTCCCGAGCCGCGCATATATTCGTAATAGAGCCATTGAGCCGTGTCGTTACCCAAAGAGCAATAAGGCTCCGCTGCATCTATTTCCTCCATTGCACGCTCCAACTGCTCCACATAATAGAAATATGTCGCAGACACGATATGATATTCACTGCGTGCGAACTGCAGGCGTTGGCGGATGTGAGCTGACAGCGTCTCCTCCTCTTCGGCAATTCGTTCCAGACGTTTGACGGCGTGGTTGCGGAAAGTGAAGAATGCGTGGTGATCGCTGGTGCGCTGGGCAACTTTCATTCCCATAACGTCAGCTATGAGTAGCTCTATCTGGTTGTTAGTGAGAGACTGCACCTGGTTTATCATCACCAGTGTGCTGTCAAAGTCCATCTGCTGAAAGCGCTCGAACATGAAATTATTCATGGCTTCAGCCTGACGGTCGTTGTCTTTGGCTTCGCGGGCAAGGAACATCGCCATAGTGGCATAATAGCACAGGCTGTCAGTATTCTTGTATCGCCAGGCGTATGCCAGTTGGTTGAGCGAATCCACGTCTGATGCGAGCGCATCAAATTCCATATCATCACGCGAGCCACAGGAGATTATGCATGATGACAGCAGAAGAACAGATACTATGTAATTCAGACGTGACAATGTTCAGCTATTTGTCGGTTATTGAGACTGATTCAGCAGACGGTCCATCTCATCGAACTGCTCGCCCATGTTCAGATGCAGATAGATACGATACAGAGGGGCTGCCCAACGTTCCACCTGGTCCGGTTGCATTTCGCGCACCTTCTCCATAGGCAGTTTGGCCAGATTGTACATACTTCGGATTATTTCTTGATCGTGCTGGTAGTTGGGGTCATTGATGTCGGAGCTAGCCTGCTCTGAGTATATGACGGCAAGATTGAGCGACGCGATACCCTTGTTGTAGTATGCATCTACATAGTTGCTGTCACACGCCAGACAGGAATCGCACACATCAATGGCCTCGCGGTCCTTATTCTGTTTCAGAAGGATTAGCGATTTCGCATACCAGTAGAGAGGATTCCGGTTGTTCGTGGCTATCATGGAATCGACTACGTTGATGCCGTAATCCAACTGCCGCGTAGCCACATAATAATCCACGAGATGAGTGAAGAAGTACTGGTGAGAGGGATAATTGTTGATACCTTCCCACAACTCCTCGACGTGTTTGGCTGTATCCTGCTTCGACAACCACGCTTCTGCCAGAAACTCCTGTATCAGATGGCTTTTCAGGTTTGCTTTGATAGCCTGCTTCGCATATCGGATTATGCCATCGTTGTTCTTGATATAGTTTGCAGACGTAACAGCCAGATATGCCGCACGAGGCAGCAGAGTGTCGGTCTGTTGCAGCTTATCCTTCTCCAATATCGGACTTGCGGTAGAGGACAGGTATTCATCGAAGAAGTTGAAAGCCTCTTTATAGAGTTGCTTGCGGTAGTTGAACTGTCCGCCTTTGAACAGATTGCTGCGGTAATTCATCATCAGTTCGCGAGCGTTCTTGCGGTTTTTGATTTTAACCTTACCCTTTTCATTGGGCAGCTGTTCTATGCTGTCAATCAGCTCCAGATGTTTGTATATTGTCAGGATGGTGTTGAAGAACTTCGCTGTGTCTGATTTCTGGTGCAGATAGAGTTTCATATTTTCTGCCTCATTCATCTTTATGTTACATTCTACAGCGAGGCGCATACATTCAATCTTGTCTGCGTGTTTTGTTTCACTCTTTGCAGCTTCTTCAAGCAGACTCTTCTCCGTCTGTTCCAGATTCGAGCCCTTCTTGATATTCTCCTTTGCCTGTTTTATCACGTTTGCCGCTATGGCAGGCAAGGTGACAAGTAGTAATAAGGTGATGATAGTCTTTCTCATAGAGCTTTCTTTTATAGTTCAATGATAGTAAAACTGTAAGGCGGCAGTTCGTAGTTGAAGCTGTCGCTCACATTGGTCGTAGATGTTTGCGGAACGGCATCCTGCTTGTCCCAGGCGCCTTGCAGAGTGGTCACCTTAGCAGTCTTTGCAGCTAGTCCGGGACAGGTCACTTCAGTCTGAACGGGCTTCGGCAGGATATTGACCAGTTTCAGATAGGTCTTGCCGCTTTTGCTGTCCTTGACGGTACTGATAGCCAGGCGTTCACGCACGCCACGCGCCGGACGATCCATATCGAGCGAACACTCGATATATCTGTCTCCGCTGTTCTGACCATGCAGCATCTGAGTGTAGTAGTCTGTGGTGAGCGTTGCTTTTTCATTGTCAAAATAGATCAGGTCCGGATTCCACTGCGTGTGTCCGGCCTTCGCAAGCAGAGGCGCATAACTGCTCATAGCAACGATGTCGCCGTTGCGCTCCAAATTGCAGATGTGCATAGCGCAGGTGAGAGCCGTCTCCATCGTAAGTCTGCGTCCGCGACTGTGGGAAGCGTATTCGCCGAGATACACCTTAGAGGCCGAGCGGTCATAATGGTCGTAGAAATCCTGATGATGCATATACCAGCCCGGAGACACGTAGTAGTGCTCATCAATCATGTCAATCTTGTTGTCCTTGGCCAGTCGCCAGCCCTGCTCGTAGTCACTTCCCTCGTAGAACGGGCCGGCTGTTCCGCACACCTGAATATACGGATATTTCTCTTTGATGGCTTTAATAATCATCAGATAGCGCTCTGCGAACACCTCACTGATTAGATCTTCGTTTCCGATGCCGAAATAGTGCAAGTTGAACGGTTTTGGATGTCCGGCTTCGGCACGCATCCGTGCCCACTTATTTGTCTTGGGGTCTCCGTTTGCCCACTCGATGAGATCAAGAATGTCCTGAATGTAGGCTCCCATCTCTTCCATCGGGATTCCGCCTTGCTGACCACCGCCTCCGCGACTGCTGTTCTGACATGGAACGCCTGCGGCCAGAACGGGCAGAGGCTCCATGTGCATATCTTCGCACATCTGGAAGAACTCATAGAAGCCGAGTCCGCGCGTCTGGTGATAGCCCCAGAGGTTGCGAGCTCCCTTGCGTGTTTCAATCGGGCCTACAGTTTCTTTCCATCGATAGATGTTGCCTATGCCGTCGCCATGCGATACACAGCCGCCGGGGAAGCGCATAAACCGAGGTTGCAACTGCTCCAATGCCTCTGCCAAATCGCGCCGCAAACCGTTCTTGCGGTTTTTGTATGTCTGTTGAGGAAAGAGACTTATGATATCGAGGGCCAGCTTTGAGGCTGTAGACGGAACGATACAGAGAGTTGCATTATTCGCATCGGCCGTGGCTTTGATTACAGCCGTCTTGCGTGACCAGTCCTTACCGGCAGATGCAACAGTTGTTTCACCGATAATCTTATCCCCATCGCGCAGTTGGATATATAGTTTGCCGCCTTTGCCTGAGAGAAGACGGGTGAACAGGCTCACGTCATATTTCTCGCCCTTGCGGACTCTTATTCCGTCGAAGCCGTCATTGGTAAGGGCTGCGCCGGGCTTGGTGACATCGAGAACGGCGTAGTGTGCCTGATTGGGATGCACGGGTGCTTCTGTTGCAATGGAGAAATCTGTTCCCTCGCCTTCCAGTTTCCAGCTGTTGGTGGCTGTCCAGTTTGCTTCGCGACCGCCGTCTTCTGCATTGTATTCGAAGTCGCGATTCTGTACCAGCTCGGCATAAAGTCCGCCGTCGGCGCTGTAGTTGATATCTTCGAAGAAGATACCAATTAACTTGTCACTGATGGCTTTGCTGTTATTTAGGTCAATTGAAACCTTGGCCTTAACATCGCCGAGTGAGGCAAAACGCTTGTCGTCGTCGGCTGTTGTCTCCGCATCCTTCTCGTGGCGGACATTTGAGGCCATCTGGGTGTTGATAAGATATTCAACCTCGCGCCAAGGAACACGGATAACATCACCTTTAAACTTACGCCCATTCAGGCTAATTTCAGCTTTAGCAACTCTGACATAAGCAATCTTCACTGGTTGTGAGAAATGGTATGCATCGGTGGATTGAGTCTGATACCATTGGTCTTGAGCGTTGTGAAACCTGACAACAATTATATTGCCATCAACGACATGTACAATTGGGTCGAGACACTGCCCCACTCCATTCATATACGGATAGTCTTGCGGCTTCCAGTGAAAGAGGTCGGGGGTGGTCGCAATTGCAAACTGGTTCGTGCGGTCATTCACGCCCCACACGGCAACCCATGTCCCGTCGGCTTTGCGTGCAAGACTCGGTGTGTGCATCTTCTTCTCCGGTCCCCAGGTGCCATAGTCTGATTTCACAAACGACGCACCGTTGGCTATCGAAGACCAATTGCTGCCGTTGCTGCTGTAGGCAAATGACAACCCGTCTTGCGGCCGGCTATTATATCCAAACAGATATACAGAGTCTGGCACGTTGGCCACAGCCTGTGCAACACCTGTTGCGACCAAGATGAGAGACAGAAATATTCGTTTCATGACCAGTGTTATTGATTACTGAGTGATTTTGCCAAGCTGACGAATCACAATCGGAGTCGTTACACCGCTTGATGAGAGCAGCAGAGTGTCGATACGATCCTGCGTGCTGGTGTTTCTTGTAAGAGTAACCATCACCTTATTATCTCCCATATTGCCGTTTGTGGTTGCAGGCGTCAGCCAAGAGCCATCCTTTGCAGTCAGAGTCCATCCGTTGTGGGTTATGAAACGCAGAGAATCTAAAAGGATGTGGGCAGAGTCTGTCAGCTCGTTGATTTCAGAGGGGAAGCCCTGAGCATCGTATGACACGCCCGGACGAATCAGGTCGTGGAAAGGAGACTGATAATAACGGGCTGCAACGGAATACTCGTCTGCCTTAATAGATATGTCGGCAGAACGCCACTGGCCGGTAGTGTTTGGCTCAAACATAATAGGCACTACGCTCTGAACCAAGGTGTTTGCATAAGGATTTTCCAAATGGTCCCTCCCGGTCGGAATCGTGCACCAAGTCTGATCAGAAGCCAAAAGCCAAGACTCTGTGGATGCGAACCAAATGGTGTCTGAAGGCTGGTCTGCATAAACTAGCGCACGCCCGGCATAGGGGTAATAGAGCTGTGTGCTGTGGTATTCGTTCTCCTTGACACATGACTGCAAGGAGACAAGAGCAAACATTGCTAAGGAAAGAAGGACTGTCTTTTTCATTGCTTTCAAATATTTATTTTAGTTTATAATCTGGATTTAGTTGAAGTCGAATAAATATAGTTGAACAGGTTCTTTGGAGATATTTACTGGTAATTTATCCTCGGCTGTGGGAGTCTCGTCGGCAAAGTCGAAATCCATTTGCACAGCCACGTGAGGTTTTAGAGCATAGACTCCGCGTGAGAGATGCTGGAATATGGAGCGACGGTTATGACAAGCTTGCCATAGGTAGCTTTTCAGATTGTTACGCAGAGCCGTATAATCCAGTTCCTGATTGAAGAACGTAGTATGCATATTGAATATGCGACGCGAGAGATTGCATAAACGCATACCTTCGGGGCCGGCTTCTATGAGCAGCGATATCATATCTCGATAATATTTGTTGTCCATATTCAATACGTTTGTTTAATACCAGGTTATATTCTGTCCGCGGTTGCTGTGCTTCTTCCATTTGAGCGCATCTGCCAGAACTGATGAGTTGCACTGGAAGGTGAAGTTGAACGAGGTGTAGGGAGCAAGCACCACAGAGCAGGACATGTTAAAGCAGTGCAGGTCGCGACTGATTGAGGCTGTTGTCATTGACAGCTTCTTGTAGTTGAAGTCATAGCCGGAACTCCATCTCAGATCCCAGCCGGAGGCGATGCGTATGTTGCCGCTGAAGTTCAGCGTGTGCGTGAGATGATAGGGATAGCGCATTCGCTTGGCGTTGAACTTCTCTTTCACACGGTTCTCACTGATATTTATGCCGTAAGAAATAGAGAAGGACCAGGGCAACTTGAACTTCAGGTATCCGTCCTCGTCCAAGTCGCCGCTCTGTGGCTGCACACCGCGCTGGCCTTTGGAGAGTTCCGGGTCCATGTTGCTGTCTATGTTCTGATCATTTTCCTCTTCATTGGTCTCTTCATCTTCGTCGCGGTCTTTCTTCTTCTTGCCTTTGCCAAACCAGTTGGAGAAAGTCTGGTTGTTAAACGTATAGGAGAAGTTCTGCGACATACCCTGGAAACGGCCGAAACGGCCCTGCGAGTATTCCGTGTGGTTGCCCTCGATGATATTTCCGTTTTGGTCGAACTCGTATGCGTAGGTAGCAAACACTGCGTTCATGGAGAAGGTGTAACTCTTTGTCAGTTTCAGACGCAGGCGGGTACTCAGGTTACTCCAGGGCTTCACCTTCGCAGCCATATTATAACTCATACTAGCTCCTAGTTCGTCAATAAGGGAGATTTTCTTGGTTGAGTCGCGGTCGGCCCTCACCTTCATTTCCAGGTTGTTGGATATGTCAAAGGCCACATTTCCTGTCATCCCTTTCGACGGAACGCCGTAAAGCATACCTTGATACGGGCTGTACTCAACTGTAGATACATTTCCGTTAGCGTCAGTCTTCACGTATGTTCCCCAGTAGCCATATCTCTCTGCTCCGAAGTCAGGAGCATAGCTGAAGCTCACCGTCGGGGTGAACACGTGACGGATTGCAACAATCTTCTTTCCCCAAATCGGTGTGTACATACCGTAGAGTTTTGTTGAGGCTGACATGGAGACATTATAGTTGAAGACATTGTAGAATCCGTAGGTTGTGTCTCTCACCTCCTGCTGTGTCTCGGTGTTCCAAGAGCGGTTCACCTTGTGAGAATACATGCGGTCTGTAAAGTTGAACGACGGCGTAATATTTATGTAATTGAACAGGGCGAACGACGCGCTTATAGGTATATCATGCTTAAATCCATTTCTCCAGTCGCGGACCAGACTTGAGTGCAGCAGCTTATTTTCCTTTGTCGATATGCTGTTGCTCAGAGTTCCCGTGTAACTCATCGCAATCTTTTCGTACCAACGCTCCTTGCCTATCTGCTTCTTGCGTTTGAAGGGGTTGAAGCGGGCCAGAGTGATATTGAGCGACGGCAGAGTTATCGAGATTGTTGAGTCGCGCATGTTCTGAGACAGGTTCATTGATGTTGAAATCGTGAGACCTATATCAGAGAACGACTTGCTGTAAGATATACTGGATGTGCGGGTGCTTTGAGTGCGGCTCTGCGGGTTGTACATAGAGTTCAGGTTGTTCTGCTCATAACTCGAAGTGGCGAAGTTAACGCTGGCAGAGAAGCTCTGCGACGGGTTGGCTTTGGCATCCTGACGGTGACTCCACTGGAACTTGAAGCTCTTGCTGACATTGTAATCGGGCATATTCTTCTCGCCCTCCTTGGTGTTTTGATACGATATGTTTATTGAGCCGCTGAAGCGGTAGCGTTTGCGGTAATTCGAGTAAGCGGACAGACCCCAAGAGCCCTTAGTGTAGATCTCTCCGAGCACCTTCAGGTCTATCTTGTCACTTATGGCGAAATAGTAACCGCCGTCTCGCAGGTAAAAGCCGCGAGTGGTCTCATCACCGTATGTCGGCATAATTAAACCGCTGGAGAAATCGTCTGTGAACGGGAAGAATCCGTAGGGTAAAGCCAAAGGCAGAGGCACATCCTCCACGACCAGATAAGCCGGTCCGAACACGACATCTTTTCCCGGTCGCATCTTTCCTTTAGTCAGAGCCATATAGAAGTGTGGGTGTTTTGCGTCGCAGGTTGTGTATTTGCCGTTCTTGAAATACATCGTTCCCGTGCTGTCGCGCTTGCTCTCGCTGCTTATCAGATAGCCTTCGCCCTGTTGTGTATAGACGTTACTGACAAAAGCCTTGCGTGTCTTGAAGTTATACGCGATTTCATCTGGCTCGTATTCGTCGCCACCCTGCTTGAAAGTGGGCGGAGTCAGAATGTTGCCCAACGAGTCGCGGCGGCTTACCGCATGAACTATAGAGCTGTCCAAACTCATCGTTATCAGGTCTGCACCCAGCTCCAGATTGGTGTAATTAACTTGAGCTTCACCGTACAGATTCGCGCGGTTAGTCTCATAGTCAAATGTGATGGAGTCGTTTGCCGTATATTCTACAGGTGCATCCAAAGAACTGCTGCTACGTTCGGTGGTATCCACAGCCAATGTATCCTTGATCTCACGCATTCCCGCACGGTTTAGGATAACGGTGTCGCCGTCTATAACCACATACTTCAAAGTGTCTATCACCGTGATGCTGTCTGTGTTCGTTATGAATATGCTGTCTCTGATTGTTTTCAACAAGCTATCTCGACCCAGCGAAGTTATTCTTTTCAGCGTGTCTTCCATTGTGCTGTCCGGCAATTCTACGATTGTGCTGTCCAGCCTTTCCACGGCCGTACTGTCAGCCACAGCGGCAGTCGTGTCGTCTTTTGCAACGACACCGTATGCCATCATCCTATGATTTCTCTTAGGAAAAGGCGAAGCAGAGGCGACAAGAAGACTTAACGCGTTAATAATGAGTAGTATATAGACTAACTTTCGGGTCACTTTTATGAGAGTCATAGAGGCATACGCCTCAAACAGGCACAAAAGTAAG
>Ga0310691_10005252_pt1 | contig 14247 bp, 13 predicted proteins | sample 176DNAGHGlowgp2_FD_203887 | JGI IMG/M metagenome (GOLD analysis project Ga0310691, IMG submission 203887) | Sheep rumen microbial communities from Palmerston North, Manawatu-Wanganui, New Zealand - 1766 DNA GHGlow gp2 (v2) (version 2) | ecosystem: Host-associated > Mammals > Digestive system >... | reverse complement strand
TCTAACTGACAACCAATATCGTTATAGGAATCAAAAGAGGTAAACGCTTTTAGTGAGATAATAATTGTTGTAATAACCAGTTAAGTTTAACTCTCCAAAAAGTGACAACCTTTTTCAGTTGAGGTCACTGCGCCTTAAATCGTCCGCATTTCGCTCAAAAGAACCAAAGATTTAGAGTCCCTGATAAGGAGCGGCTATAATGCAGGGATAGAAAAGAGACAAATCCTTTGATTCTTTACTCACTTATTTGTATCTTTGCCGCTAATAAAGATACACTTATGACAAAGAAGCATTTGATACAATTGTTTGAAGACAAGAATGTGCGCACGGTTTGGGATGAGGAGCAGCAGAAATGGTATTTCTCCATTGTTGATGTGTGCAGTGTGTTAACTGACAGTAAAGATCCTACTGCATATTGGCGTAAGCTGAAACAAAGACTTAAAGCCGAAGGAAACGAAACCGTGACAATTGTCACGCTTTGAAAATGGAAGCTCCTGACGGGAAGATGCGACTGACAACTATGAATGAGTTAAAGGTATCTTGGTTGGGTATGATGAAGAGGCTACTGTTAATAGTTATGCTGTGGGGCATTGGCGTTGTTTCCATACAGGCTCAACAGAATGAGATTTCCCATATTGAGACGACGAAGAACTGGTATTACATCTATGACGAGAGTGGGAAAAAGATAAAGACGCTGTATCGTAACGGATATGGCGACATCAAGGGATGGGGAAAGGACTTCTTCGTCACCAAGCGTGGCGCTTATTATCTGATATGTGATGCTGAGGGCAAAACGCTGAAGACTCTTGGAGTGCAATCAGTGGGTGAGGTGATTTCTGTCTCAAGCAGTACATTCACCAGTCAACTTGGTGTATGGATATTTACTTGGGATAAGACAGGAAAGCGAATCAATACAAGAGGCGCACAAAAGTGATATGGTAAACAAAAATGCAAAAGAAAAAACGAGCTTTTCTTTTGCATTTCTCTCGTTTTTTCGTAACTTTGCCATCAAAATAAGGTTATGAAACTGAAATTCTCGATACATTATAATACGGCATGGGGTGAGAGCTTGCATGTTGCACTGGCTTTCCACAGTCAGGACGGCACTGTCAGACGGCAGAACGTGCTGATGCAGACGGAGGACGGCGACCTGTGGACGCTGGAAACGGCGGCACTGATGAGCCGCCATCACCCGCTGTCGCATATCGTATATGCCTACCAGGTGGAGAACGGCGATGGCGAGGTGCTGCGCCGTGAGTGGGACGAGGTGCCGCGCCTCTACCATTTCGATGCCACTAAGGACTATGTGTTCATTGACCAGTGGCTTGACCGGCCGCTGCCCCTGCACCTTTATAGCAATGCCTATCTTACAACCATTGGCGGTCAGCGTGACGAGCAGGTCAGTGTTGTGCCGCTGCCTTTGTTCCGCCGCACGGTGCTGTTGCGCGTCTCGGCTCCCCAGGTGCGCCAGGGGCAGGCTGTGGCCGTATGTGGCAGTCACCCGGCTTTAGGCTCCTGGAGTCCCAGCCGCTATTTGCTGATGGACTATGCAGGCGAGGGCGAATGGGTGCTTACGGTGAATGCCCTTGGTTGGGAACTTCCTGTAGAATATAAATATGTGGTGGTAGATACCACTACTCATGAACTCGTAGCCTGGGAAGAGGGCGATAACAGGGTGATTAACGGGAACGGGAACGTCAACGGGAACGTTAGCAGGCAGTTGCCTGACGGTCAGGTGCTGGTGCTGCATGGCGGTCATCTGCGACTGGCTGAGCAGCCTTGGAGGGCGGCAGGTGTCGCTGTTCCTGTGTTTTCGTTGCGTTCGGAACACAGCTTTGGTGTGGGTGACTTTGGCGACTTGCGCCGTTTCGTCGACTGGGCCGTCATGACTGGTATGAAGGTCATCCAGCTGCTGCCCGTCAACGACACCACGACTGACGGGCACTGGCATGACTCCTATCCCTATAACATCGTCAGCGCGTTTGCCCTGCATCCGCACTATGTTGACCTTGAGGCTGCCGGTCAGTTGAAGTCAAAAGCCAGGATGACGCAGTTCCTGCGCCGCCGCCAGGAACTCAACGCGCTGCCCTACAGTGACTATGAGGCTGTAGACCGCGTGAAGAAGGAATACCTGCAGGAGCTCTTTGACGAACAAGGGGCGAAAGTGATGGCGTCAGACGACTTCAAGGACTTTGTCAGCAGAAATGAGTATTGGCTGAAGGCGTATGCCGAAGCAACGATAACGGGAACGGGAACGTTAACGGGAACGGGAACGGGAACGATAACGGTAAATGGTCAATGGTCAACTTCCTTTGCCTGTTATCTGCAATACCTGCTGCATACGCAGTTGAAGGCTGCCGCCGACTATGCCCGCGAGAAGGGTGTGGTGCTGAAGGGTGACCTGCCCATCGGTGTCAACCGCGACAGCTTTGAGACGCGACAGCATCCATACTTCTTTAACCTTGACGCGCAGGCTGGTACACCTCCCGACGACTTCTCGCAGCAGGGACAGAACTGGGGCTTCCCCACTTACCGATGGGACGATAACGGGAACGTTAACGGGAACGGGAACGATAACGGGAACGAGAACGTTAACGGGCAACGAGCTTCGCTCGCTCATACCTTTAGGTGTGAGAACGGGAACAGAGCGCATGGGCGTATGGACTTGGTGGACTGGTTCCGCTTGCGTTTCAAACATCTGTCGCAGTACTTCGATGCACTGCGTATCGACCATGTGCTGGCTTTCTTCCGCATCTGGGAAATACCTGTCGATGCCATTTCCGGACTGCTGGGACATTTCTCGCCGGCATTGCCGCTGTCCGTTCAGGAGATTGGCTGTTTCGGGCTGTCGTTCCGCAAGGAGCTGTTTACCCGCCCCTTCATCAACGACCGCATTATCGACCGCATGTTTGGTATTCATGCACAGTATGTGCGTGACAATTGCCTTATACGCAGGGCATACGGTCTCTACGGCTTGAAACCGGAGTACAGTACGCAGCGCCAGGTGGATGCACACTTTGCCGGGCGACGCGACGAAAACAGCCTCTGGATACGTGACGGACTCATGCGCCTCATCAGCAACGTGTTGTTTGTCGAGGATGCCCGCCAGCCTGACATGTACCATCCGCGCATCGGTGCCATCGGAGCACCAGTCTTTGAGGCTCTGTCAGCTGAGGATAAGGATGCCTTCATGCGACTCTACAACAACTATTTCTACCAGCGTCACGACTTCTTTTGGGGACAACACGCCCTGCGACGGCTGCCTGCCGTGCTGAAGGGTTGTCGCATGTTGGTGTGTGCCGAGGACCTTGGCATGCTGCCTGAATGCGTGGAACCCGTGCTCGACCAGTTGCGCATCCTGACGCTTGAAGTCCAGCAGCTGCCCAAGCAGCAGGGCTTTGAGTTTGCACACTTGGAGGCGAACCCCATCCGTTCCGTCGCCACCATAACCACACACGATATGGCGCCTCTGCGACTCTGGTGGCAGGAGAATGCCGAGCGGCGCCAGCACTACTATGTCACCATGCTGCAGAAGGAGGGTAGGGCACCCGAGCAGTTGCCAGCCCATCTGGCTGAGGAAATCATAGCCCGCCACCTCTATTGTCCCTCCATGCTCTGCATCCTGCAACTGCAGGACTGGCTGGCCATGGACAGTGAACTGCGGCGCAAGCATGCACAGGACGAGCGCATCAACGTGCCATCCGACCCTTACAACCGCTGGCAGTACCGCATGCACCTCACCATCGAACAGCTGCTTCAGGCCACTAAATATAATGATAAGGTACGTACGATGATACGGCGCAGCAGGCGCTGACAATGAACTGGATATGACAAATTACCGCACATACATCTTTGATCTCGACGGAACGCTGCTCGACACGCTGGGCGACTTGGCTGCATCAGTCAACTATGCCCTGCGCCAGAATGGTCTGCCTGAGCATACTGTTGACGACGTGCGCCGCTTTGTTGGCAATGGTGTGCGCAAGCTGATGGAGCGTGCCGTTCCCGATGGGGCTGCGAACCCGCAGTTCGAGACGGCCTATGCCACCTTCCGCGAGCATTACATGCAGCACGCCCTGGATACAACACGTCCCTACGACGGCATACCCGAGGTGTTGCATGAATTGAAGACCCGTGGATGTCGGTTGGCGGTGGTCAGCAACAAGATGATGGCGGCAACACAGGAACTGGTGGCTCACTTCTTCCCTGAGATTGAAGTGGCCATTGGCGAACATGAGGCTGAGGGCATCCGCAAGAAGCCAGCCCCCGACACCGTCCATGAAGCCCTGCGCCGGCTCAACACTCAACACTCAACACTTAACACTGAACACTCAACACTGAACACTCAACACTCAAAACTCAACACTGAAAACTCTGCCGTCTATGTCGGTGACAGCGACGTTGACATAGAAACAGCCCGAAATAGCGGCCTGCCCTGTATCAGTGTGCTATGGGGCTTCCGCGACCGTGACTTCCTTGTGGCGCATGGTGCCACCACTCTCATTAGCAATCCCCGTGAATTGCTGTAGCATTTGAAACTAATCCAACATGACAAAAAGAAAACAGACATGCAACTATTCAGACTTACGAAACAACGATGGACGGTCACCATACTGCTACTGGTGGCGGTGATGACGATGCAAGCGCAGACGGTCATCACTGGTCGTGTGACCGACCGCGAAACAGGCCGCCCGTTGCCTCATGTGAGCATCATGGCAGAAGGCAGCGAGGAACATACAGTCACCAACGAGGAAGGGCGATTCACGCTGAAGACGGCTTGCCACCCCAAGTACATCAAGCTAAGTCATATAGGCTATAAGACGCGCAAGCAGCAGTTGAGCGACGGAGCGACGGAGAATCTGCATATCGTGATGTCGGGCAGCACGGTAGTACTCAGCGAGGTATTTGTCTCGGCTGACGACCCGATGGAAATAGTCAAGGCCGCGATGAATCGCATCGAGCAGAACTATTCCGAAGAGGCAGAACTGGTGCGCTGCTTCTACAGGGAAACGGCCCGTAAGGGGTCGCGCTTCATCTCTGTTGCCGAAGCTGTGACAGAGATGTACAAGTCGCCCTATATCTACGGTCCTGAACGCGATGCCGTGGCCATCCTGAAGGGACGGCGCATCATGAGCATGAAGTCCAGCGACACGCTGGGCGTCAAAGTGCAGGGCGGCCCTGTGATGCCACTGATGGTTGACGTGGCCAAAAACCGCGAGTACCTGTTGAATAACGACTTGCTGAACAGCTGTGATCTGCACATGGAAGTGCCCGTGAAAATTGGCGACCGGCCGCACTACGTCATCAATGTGGTGCCAAGGGCCGTAACCCTATTCCCGATGATGGGCGGGCGGCTGTATATTGATCAGGAGACGCTGACATTCTCGCGTACGGAACTGGAACTGGATGTCCGCGACTGGCGCAAGGCGTCGGAATATATGCTGGTGAGTAAGCCCTTCGGACTACGCTTCCATCCAAGGGAACTGACAGTCATCGTGGTCTACGAGACTGACCAAAAAGGTGTGACACACATGAGCTATGTGCGCAATGTCATGCGTTTCAACTGCGACTGGAAGCGCCGGCTGTTTGCTTCACCTTATACGACGGTGTGCGAGATGGTGGTGACAGACCGCCTGCAGCATGGCAAACAGGCCAAGAAGCCCCATGGCCGTACGTCGTTCGGCACTCGTGAGCGCTTTTATGACCGCGTGGAGTATTTCGACGACCCGGACTTTTGGGAAGACTATAACATCATAGAACCGACGGAGAGTCTGGAGAATGCCATTGGCAAACTGAAGAAGAAAGCCGTCAGAAGCATGAATTAAATTTAAGAATAAGATATGGGTAAATCATTGTTGCTGTTCGTCGTTGGCCTTCTGGTGTCTGCCGGCATCAGGGCGCAGGTGGTACTTGACACGCTCAGCGTGCTTCATGTGGACTTTGAGGGGGCGACCCACGAGGGCGTGATAGTGTGTAACAAAGCCATCAGTGCAGACTTGCGCGACATCTTTGCCGAGCTCTATCGCCAGAAATACCCCATAGAGCGCATCCGGCCTATCTCTGACTACGGCAACGACGACGAACAATCTATGCAGGCCAACAACACTTCGTGCTACTGCTATCGTCCCATTGCCGGCAGCAGTAAGTTGTCGAAGCATGCCCTTGGTTTGGCCATCGACATCAATCCGCTGTACAATCCCTGTGTGCGACGTAAAAAGGACGGCACCCTGCTTGTCCAGCCTGCCACGGGTAAGCCCTATGCCAATCGCTCGCGCTCGTTCCGTTACAAAATAACGAAGAATGACCTCTGCTACCGCCTCTTCCTTCAGCATGGCTTCCGCTGGGGCGGCAACTGGCGCTCGCTGAAAGACTACCAGCATTTTGAAAAGTAAGGAGTTGAGGAGTAAGTAGTAAGGAGTAAGGAGTTGGGTCCTTACTACTCAACTCCTTACTCCACATCTCCTACCTTATAAATAATAGTTCGCGGTACTTGGGCAGCGTCCACAGACCGTCCTCGACAATCATCTCAAGCTTGTCAATCTCGTAGCGGATGGACTCCATCTTGGGACAGACGGTGTCGTGATACTGGATGGCGCGTTGGTGGATGCTCTCAATGCGGTTGGCTACGCGGCGGGCATCCGTCAGATCGTCCACTAACTGTTCTATCTTCTCTGTGCGCTCTGCAATCTCCTCAATCAACTTGATGTTACGACTGCTCAGGCGGGTGGCTTTCTCGGTGTTGAACAAGGGCGACGAGAAAATGTCCTTGATACCCTGCACATTCTTGATGAGCTGCGACTGGTAGTGCGTCGACACGGGGATGATGTGGTTCATTGCCAGGTCGCCCAGTACGCGGGCCTCAATCTGTACGGTCTTCACATACGTCTCCCACTTCACCTCGTTGCGGGCCTCCAACTCCTTGCGGTTCATGACCTTGGTGCTCTCGAACATCTGTACGGAAGACTCGTCGAGGTAGTGCTCGAAGATAACGGGACACGACTTCTCAACGTCCAGTCCTCTTTTCTCAGCCTCCTTCACCCATGCTTCACTGTAGCCGTTGCCGTCAAAGCGGACGGGTTTGCAGGTCTTGATGTCGTCGCGCAGCACGTCGAGGATGGCATGGAACTTAGCGGTATGTCCGGAGCCTGCGGCGAATTCCGGATACTGTGAGTATTCTGCAATCTTCTTGTCAACGCGCTCCTTGAAACTGTTCAGGGCTTCTGCCATCGCTGCATTCAGCGAAATCATGGCCGAGGCGCAGTTGACGCTGCTGCCCGGGGCGCGGAACTCGAAGCGGTTGCCCGTGAAGGCGAATGGTGACGTGCGGTTGCGGTCGGTATTGTCGACGATGAGGTCGGGAATCTGCGGAATGTCAATCTCCATACCCTGCTTGCCCTTCAGGTTGAATACCTCGTTCCTGTCGCTCTGCTCGATATGGTTCAGCAGTTCTGTCAGTTGTGTGCCGAGGAACGACGAGATGATGGCAGGCGGAGCCTCGTTGCCGCCCAGTCGGTGGGCGTTGGTGGCACTCATAATGGAGGCTTTGAGCAGACCGTTGTGCTTGTACACCGCCATCAGCGTCTCCACGATGAAGGTCACGAAGCGCAGGTTCTCCTCCAGCGTCTTGCCAGGGGCATGCAGCAGCACGCCGTTGTCGGCAGTCAGACTCCAGTTCTGGTGCTTGCCGGAGCCATTGATGCCGTCGAAAGGCTTTTCGTGCAGCAGCACGCGGAAACCGTGGTTGCGGGCTACACGCTTCATCAGCGACATCAGCAGCATGTTATGGTCGACGGCCAGGTTGCACTCCTCGTAGATGGGTGCCAGCTCAAACTGGTTGGGAGCCACCTCGTTGTGGCGCGTCTTGACGGGGATGGCCAGCTCTAAGGCCTGAATCTCCAAATCCTTCATGAAGGCCTGGACGCGGTCGGGGATGGTGCCGAAGTAGTGGTCGTCCATCTGCTGGTTCTTGGCACTCTCGTGGCCCATCAGCGTGCGCCCCGTCATCAGCAGGTCGGGACGGGCAGAGTAGAGTCCTTCGTCAACCAGGAAATACTCCTGTTCCCAGCCGAGGTTGACCTGTACCTTCGTCACGTCGTCGTAGAAATACTGGCAGACATCCTTGGCGGCCTTGCCCACGGCGTGCAGAGCACGTAGCAACGGAGCCTTGTAGTCGAGAGCCTCACCCGTATAGGCAATGAAGATGGTGGGGATACACAACGTGTCGTCGATGATGAATACAGGGCTTGTGGGGTCCCAGGCTGAGTAGCCGCGGGCTTCGAAGGTGTTGCGGATACCACCGTTTGGGAACGACGAGGCATCAGGTTCCTGCTGCACCAGCAACTTGCCGCTGAACTTCTCTATCATGCCTCCCTTGCCGTCGTGTTCCACGAAGGCATCGTGCTTCTCGGCAGTACCCTCTGTCAGCGGCTGAAACCAGTGCGTATAGTGTGTTACGCCCATCTCCAGTGCCCACTGCTTCATGCCTGCAGCCACTGCGTCGGCGATGCTCCTGTCAAGCCGTGCACCGTTATCCATCACGTCAATCATAGCATTGTAAACATCCTTCGGCAAGTAACGGTACATCTTCTCCTTGTTGAATACATATTTACCGAAATACTCTGACGGACGCTCACTGGGGACCTTCACTTCCAATGCCCGCTTCTTGAAGGCTTCCTCTACTACCTGAAATCTTAAGTTGTTTGCCATATCCTTGTTTCTATAGTCTTGTGCTCTTTGAATTTGGCTGCAAAGGTACAATATAATTCATAAATTCACCATCATTTCATTTTTTAATTTTTTAATTTTATTGATTTTTCATGGCGGTGTCGAAATAAATGTCTATCTTTGCACCCAACGTTATTGGCTGCCATGTTCGAAAAGAAGATAGCGGAATACGAAAGCATCTCGTAGCCTTCTTCTTTCATACCGCCATCACTCGCATGAAAGACGAGTTGTCCCAAAAACGCAAGAACTCCCTGCCAATGATGTTCTTCTAACTATTATAAGACATGTCTAAGACTGATAATATGAAAGAAAAAGTCGCTAACAATATGGTGTCGTCTATGCTGATTCATCCAGGCGAAATGATAAAGGATGAAATTATAGCACGTGGCCTTACCCAGAAGGATTTGGCCCAAAAGATGGGGGTGTCGTATACTGTATTTAACGAGATTTTGAATGGCAAGCGTCCTGTGACAACAGAATACGCATTGTTATTGGAGGCTGCACTTGGCACGGATGCCAACATTTGGTTGGGGTTACAGGCAGATTACAATATGCAGAAGATGAAGCAGGACCGTTCTTTTATGAAGCGACTGGAGGTAATCCGTAAGATAGCAGCAGTTTTTTAGCTGCATCTTACTGCTGAATGTTTACGAAATAATGCTATTTGTGTAACAAAAAAACAGCCTACACCTACGACACCTACAACACCTAAGCTGGGTGTAGGAGGTGCGCCGGGTGTGGGGTAAAAGTTTGTTCAGCTATCATATATTATATACGTGCGCGCACGCGAAAGAAAACTTGGCAACGAACACTGCCCTATAAGTCTGTTGATGCTGATTTCCGAAATTCTGATGCTCATTACAATAATTCTGACCATTAGAATTTTGCTAATCAGCATCAAAATTTTGCTGCGGAGCATCAACTCTGCAGATACTGACCTTCTTGCTGATTGGCAAAATGGAAGAAAGATAATATCAGAAATTGACAGAAATTCTTTGTTGTTTCAATTATTATCGCTATCTTTGCGAACAGAATCAATGACAACAGAGTGTTTAACATTTAAAACGTATAACTAAGAAACAGACAGTACAGCAACATTTCGGGAGCCATTGCGCCGCACCATGTGCTGCACTCCCAAGGGACAAACGAGACAAACAATTATTATTATTAAACCAATAGAATTGCGCGTCGCACTCCCGTTCGTACTTTTTAGATAACTTGAGCTTTCTGCTCTTGTCTCTCTCCTTATGAATACCGGCAAAATATTCAGACATGAGAGCAAGCAGTTCAGAAGGTTCACGTCTGTAAGGGCGTGAACTGTTCTTGCTTGTTTATGTCAAGGTCACTTGCCGGTAACCAATAAGGAGAATAAGCATCGGATGGTTGCACGCCTTTTCTTATTCTCAAAAACAAATTAGAATGAAAGCAAGAATCCTCACGCTGTTGCTACTGTTTGCCACAGTGTCATACGCTGACAATGCACAGATAGTCATCAAGCAGAAAAGCGGCAGCGAGACAGTACTGGAACTATCCACTCATCCCGTCATCACCTTCTCTGGCGAGGATATGGTGGTCACTACTGACCTGACAACTTTTTCAATTCCTTTGGACTTCATTGACTACTATGTGGTAAGCGACGGAACGACGGCCATAGAGCAGCTGACAGCAGAACCGCAGTTTTCGGACGGTCGCATCACGTTCAACGGCCTCGCAGCGGGTACGCCCGTCTATGTCTACTCGGTGGATGGCAGACTCGTCACAAAAATGACGGCAGACCAGACGTCGCGTGCCGTCGTCAGCCTGCAAGACCTGCCCAAGGGCGTTTACATCGTTAGCGCAGGCAACAACAAAATGAAAGTTATGAACAAATAAAATAGAAGAGAAAGGAAACTTAAAAATGAAAAGATTTTTTATATTATTGGCAGTCGCAGCCATCTTCCAGACAATAGCATTCGGCCAAAAGAAGTATGAGATGGTGATAGAGAAAACCGACGGTTCGGAAACCGTCATTAACGTAGAAGACAACGTCCGAACATACTTTCGCGAACGCACAAATACTGATGTTAGTTACACAACTTGCCCCGACAACAACCATCCGCACATGATAGACCTTGGCCTACCGAGCGGCACGAAGTGGGCGTGCTGCAACGTAGGTGCAAGCGCGCCGGAGGATCACGGCAATCACTATGCCTGGGGCGAGACGCAGCCTAAGAGTGTTTATAACTGGGATACTTATCAGTATGGATATTATAACGATGATTACGATTATAGCCATTTAGTAAACATCGGCTCCGACATTGCCGGCACTCGCTATGATGCCGCCACAGCCAACTGGGGAGCTCCTTGGCGAATGCCGACATCAGATCAGATAAGGGAACTTTTGGATAACACAACTTCTGTCGGGACTACTCAGAACGGCGTAAACGGTCGTAAGTTCACTGGTCCTAACGGCGGCACCATCTTCCTTCCCGCTGCAGGCGGCCGCTGGAGTGACGAGTTACGCAACGCTGGCTCGTACGGCTACTACTGGTCGTCGGCGCTCGAAGAGTCGATCCCGTACTACGCCTGCGGATTGTACTTCTATTCGGACTACGCGAACTGGGGCAACGGCAACCGCGACGGCGGTCTATCCGTTCGCCCTGTGCGTTAGAACTGACCATGCATCCTTTTCTAACGCAATCCCAAACCCAAAAATTTTCACAGACAGGCCCCGTCGAAGGGCCTGTCTGTCAAAATTTAAAATAATAGGGAGTATAGTTGACAATTCAGATGTTAAGGATAATTAAACCACAAAAGATGTCACTTACAAAAGAAATAGCAGAACAAGAGAACCATCGCACCACTGCTGACCGCATGGAACTGCACCTGTGGAAGGAAGGTTCTTTTATGCGTGCCTATGATTGGAATGCCTTCCTTGCTTGCCGCCCTGATCTGACTATGGTTCTACTACTACTCCCTAATGATAGAATTAAAAGGATGCACGCCAACGAAAGGGCGAAAGTTGGTCAGTTCATAGGCAGCCGGTCTTTCTGCCATATAGCTTGGCAATGAGAAAAATCTCCTCACGGAGGGTATGGCGGCAGGCTTTGTCCTAACAAATATAGGACTATGGCATGGAACCTAAAACAGTCCAAAAACAACATGTGAGTGCCATGCAAACTCTGCGTCCGCTTGAAGGAAACACCGCGTTTGCATCATGCGCGCTTTGTGCTTGCCTGACACTCTCTATCAACAAGTGACGAGCATTGGAAGTTATGCGTTCGATGGAGTCGATATTCCAACTGTCATTTCTCTGATAGAGAATCCATTTAAGATAACAGGAAAGACATCGGATTCTAGAACTTTTACACAAAACACATTCAATAACGCGACGCTGTATGTTCCGAAGGGTACTATAGAAAAATATAAAGCAACTGATGGTTGGAAAGACTTCCTGTTTATTGAAGAAGGAACGGGCGGTGGTGGCACACCAACTACGCAGAAGTGCGAGAAGCCTACCATCAGCTATGAGAATGGAAAGTTGACTTTCACCAGTGAGACGGAGGGAGCTGTCTGCCAATACTCCATAACCGATACGGACATCAAGGCTGGAAGCGGAAATGAGGTGCAGCTGACTGCCACCTATAACATCAGCGTCTATGCCACCAAGGCGGGCTATGAAAACTCTGAAACGGCAACAGCAACACTTTGCTGGATAGACCAACAGCCCAAGACGGAAGGTATCACCAACGGCATAGCTAACATTCCTGCTCAGGCCGTGCTGATTCAGAGCGAAGGAGGTAGCATCAAGGTGCAAGGTGTAGATGAAGGCACGCAGGTCAATGTGTATGGCATCAATGGCACTCAGGCTGGTTCGGCTATCAGTCAGAGTGGTGCTGCAACTATCAATACGAACCTGCAACCTGGTTCTATCGCCATCGTAAAGATTGGCCAGAAGAGTGTGAAGGTCATTGTGAAGTAGTACATAGAAGAAGGGTCTCCGTTGTGCACTTGGAAGATAAGCTAAAAAATGCCAATCTCTGAGACACATCTCGAAGACGCTATCGCCCGAAACTGAAAATAATTCATGTTTTATTTGGAAGTTTGCCCGCTTATTCGTATCTTTGCAGCGTCAGAACATAAGTTTTGGCTATCCGGTAACTTTCCGCGTGGGAGCAAGACTTTATCGACACTACTCCATTCTTAAACAAAGAGTCACTTCGTGTGACTCTTTTGTTATTTAGCATAGCGGCGGATAAAGGTTCGGAAGAAATTGGTGTCCTCCAAGCTCTTTCTCGTAACAGAGATTTGTTTCTTACCTTTGTACACAAGTACTTCTCGTGCATAAGGATTCAACTCGAAATATCGCTTGATGCTACGCGCCAACGTCCCTGGATTGTAATCGGCAGTCATGTGTAGGAGAACACGGTTTGTCTGACCAACAGACTCTGACAAGCGATTTTCTACAGAATTCTTTCCAGTAATGGTTTTAAGGTCGAACATCTTATAAACACCTTTGCGTTCGAAAATGAAATCTGCAGTCCTGATTCCCTTGGGGTTAGGCAGTATATAGACGCTGTAGCCATATTCTACCGCCTTGCGTGCTGCATTGATTAGATTGTCGAAGTCATCATTCTTTTCGCTAATAGCGCTGAAAATGTTGGTCTCGCCTTCAACAGGATGAAACTCGCCATAGTAAATGATTTGTTTAAGTTGGTTGATGAACTGGGCACCTTTCAGAAAGTGCAAATCTTCCAACTCGTCAGCCATACCCCTCCATGAGCTCTCTGCCACCATCAGCACAGAGCCTTCTTCTTCAAACAGTTCTATCTTAAATATTGTATCTTCAATGACGGTCGACTCCATATTATGTGCAAAGGTACGAAATAGTTTAGAATTATACGCGTCGGGGGCATAAAAAAGTAATTATTAGCTAAAAAGTTTACTTGTAGTACCCTAACCTGACATCATGTCTTGGGGCGGCGAAGGGGTCCCAGGAAATGGGGTCAGCGGATTTTCCCGGTTGGCAGGTGTAGGCTAATCAAGAATAAAGTGTGGCGAATCTGTACATGCTCACAGGGGGACAGACCCCCTGTGAGGTGACAACATAAACGCATCTTATGGGCAATTCGTAAGAATATGGAAGACGAATCAGAGATAGATTCGCCAGAGTTAATTGACGATGATGACATTGAATACACTCTGAGCTGCATATAGGCTAACTATAGCCATATTACATGGAACCTAAAACAGTCCAAAAACAACATGTGAGTGCCATGCAAACTCTGCGTCCGCTTGAAGGAAACACTGCGTTTGTATCATGCGCGCTTTGTGCTTGCCTGACACTCTCTGTCAACAAGGGTCGTGCAACCTGTTTGAGGTTGGCACAGGTTGTCAAAATTGGAGATTACCAAGCTATGACTTATACTGATATAGGTAGACACATTTATGAACCATAAAATGTGTGTATTATGAGTAAAAGTCAAAGCAATTACACTGTTTACAGTGATGAGGAGCGTCTTGCTCTTCTGCGTGAGTTTAAGA
>Ga0310691_10005250_pt1 | contig 14251 bp, 17 predicted proteins | sample 176DNAGHGlowgp2_FD_203887 | JGI IMG/M metagenome (GOLD analysis project Ga0310691, IMG submission 203887) | Sheep rumen microbial communities from Palmerston North, Manawatu-Wanganui, New Zealand - 1766 DNA GHGlow gp2 (v2) (version 2) | ecosystem: Host-associated > Mammals > Digestive system >... | reverse complement strand
GGAGGGACTGACAAGTGAATTTAAGCGAAATTGCGAGCGAAAAAAACTCGCGGAACGAAGAAGACAGTTCGAGCTGGAACGGCTCGACGGATACTACAGAGAAATCGAGGAGGCAGTCCTTGGAGCTGGACCTGTTGGAGAAGCAGTCGGAGGCGATCAGGAAGCTGCAGGCAGAGCTGGAGGCGAGCAGGAAAGCGCAGGACAGGCGCGAGGGCGAAGTAAGGGAATTGCGGGCCCGGAACTCTAAGCTGAGGGAGCAGGTGGACGCGTCAAGCGTCGAGGCCGTCCGGGCCGCCCAAAATGCCCTAAAGGAGGCCTTAAGGAACGCGGACGGGGAAATTGCCGAGTGCAGGAAGGAAGCCGCCCAAAAGGTCAGGGAGGCGGAAATGGCGCGAAGGGACGAGGTGCGGAAGACAAAGGCAGTCGCCCGCAAGGCGAAAGAGAGCCTTAAGAGGATAAGGGGGGCGCTGCTGTTTACGTGGCTGTGCTGCCTTGCGGTAAACCCGGCGGTGTCGTTGGACGCGAGGGATTTCGTTACCGTCCCTTTTTCATGGATCTGGGAGAACGTAAGCGCGGGCAACTGGTGGCACGCGCTGATCATTCCGGCGGCATGTCCGATCGGCTTTTTGCTGGTCCGTCAATACGCAGAGCGGTGGTGCGGCCTGTCCCAGACCGTCATCCTTGCTTCCGCGTCGGTCATTTTTGCGCTGGGTGGGCAGATAAGGCGCTTCCTTCCCTGCAACCTTGTCCTGCTGTTCCTGATCATTCAGGCGGCGTACCTTGTCCTGCTGCACTTCCTTGACGGATTCTTTGAGTCAAGGTACATGAGGGAAGACTGGGAGAAGATGCAGGGCTTTGAGTAGGAAATGTTTAATTTGATCAGAGTGGGAGAACGCGCCGGAAGTGGAGTGCCAGACATATTTGGCGTATGGGACGAGGAAGGTTGGATTGCGCCTACGGTTGAGGAGCAATATAAGCCCGATCGGACAATTTTATCGCTTGTTTAAAAAAAACAAGCGATAAAAACAAGCGATAAAATACGATTTTGGGGTAGCATAATATAAATAATGGGCTTGTTAAGGTGTTTGACGCGGCAGATGGGAAAAGAATATGGAGGACACCGCTGCAAACGCCTTAAGGCAGACAGAATACCGGCATTCCGTTATGGAGTGCCGGTTATTTTTTATGCTGGATTGGTGCTTGATTTTTTTAGGGTGATGATCGTGTGGAACGTTAAGGATTCCGCATTGTAGTATATTTGCATGTCTCCGTTGTATTTCTTAACGATTTTCTTTATGCTCTTCATTCCGAACCCGTGCTTTTGCCTGTCCGGCTTGTGGGAAGGCAATTCGTCCTGATCGCCGTCGGGAATGGGATTGACCAGGCAGGAGTTTATCATGGTGATTACCACAAAGGGAGTGTTTTCCCTTTCCGTTGCGTTGATCTCCACGTACGGATTCTGCACGTTTTTTGCCGCCTCAATGGCATTCTCCAGCAGGTTGCAGTAAAGGGAGGTCAGTTCCTGCTCGGAAAGGAAGTTGCACGTTCCTCTCCTTACGTCGGCCACAAATGAAACGTTTAGGTCTTCGCATTGTCTTTTGTACCGGGAAAGGATCGCGTTTAACAGTTCGTTGTCGCAGATGCGAGATATTTCCTTAAGGTCGGAAGAAAGAAGGAGCTGATGAACGTATGCGGCTATTTTTTCGCGATCATTCCGTTCGTTCAGCAGTTCGATGGACTGCAGGTGTTTTTTTATGTCGTGAATCAGAATGCTTTGGTTTTCGCTTTGGGACAGGACCATTTTGTAATATTCCGTTAAGCTGGATTCCCTCTGGAGCAGCAGCTGCAGTTCCGTGTGTTCGCGGTTCTTCCTTTGATTGTACTGATTCAGGCCAAACACGAACAGATTGGAGATTAGCAACAGGATGGCGGACAGGGACACCATCCCGTTTAGTGCGGGAGACAACGCGTGGCTGTCATTGATGCTCACAAAAGTAAGCATGATGAGAACCGTCGTGACGGGAATCAAAAACAGAAAGAAGACGGATTTGTCAAAACGCTGTTCCGTTTTTCCCTGACGTCTTAACAGGCGTGCCGTGACGCAGACGATGATGAAAAACAGAAGCTTGCTGGAGAGGATAAAAATAATGGTGTTGCTGACTTGCTCGACGTTTGCAAAGAAGTTTGGGCTGTAGCGTTCCATCAGGTTGTACACGACCAGTTCGCACATGCTCATGACGGCAGCGATGAGAACGGAATGAAACGCGGCCACGTAAGGCTTAACCTGGTACTGCGTGACGAGAAAAGCGAAGTTAAGCAACAGATACAGCCCCAGGTTCAGCCACTTCACGTTGGACAGCGAAACGGCAAACAGCGCCAGGTACGTGATTCCGAGCGCACACAAAGTCGTGACCAGCGTTTTTTTCCTCACAAAGAGGCTGGACGAATACTGCATGAGAATGGCTGCTTCAATCATAATGCTCAAGTTCCTGCCATGGAATCAGGTCTGCAAGCCGAATCCATTCATTGTTCGGATCCAGCTGCATTCCACAGCTCTGGTTGAAGTCATCAAAACGGATTTGCGTGGTCGTAACAGTCTTATACATGCCGATTCACCTGCTTTCCTGCCGAAAAATGCAATATTTTAACTTATAGAGCAGACGCTATTTTAATGATTGGAAAGAATAATGTAATTCGATAATAATCTTCCGCCATTTCAATCTCGGTTTTGCCGTTCATCTTCTGCATCATTGCGTCAATGTTCTGCGTGCCTATGTGAGTGCCCTGTATGGCTGCATCCCTTTCCTCACGACGACAGTTTTGGATTTGGATTCCAAGATATTCATTGGTAAGGATGGATGACAGTGTGACGGGGCGTTTTGAATCCGCATATTTTATGACGTTGTCTATGAGGTTGTTAAAAATGCGTCCCACGAAATCCGTGTCAATCTGCACGCATACGGGATGCCATTTTAACTGATCATATTGAACCGTAAAGCCTGATACGCTCAGCTGGGAACACAACTCGGAAAGATAATCGCCAAGCAGGTATTCAGCAGTTTCGGGAGGCTCCAGAAGAGTAGTGTTTTCATTTTTGGACAGGAAATGATCAAAAAGCTTGTCAGATAGGTCGCGGATCTGATCCGTCTTAAGAAGCGCTTTTTCAACGTATTGCACAAGATCGTCCTTTTCCTCAAGATAGCGTCTTATAATCTCCAAATAGCCCCGCAATCCAGTCAGCGGGGTTCGCAGGTCGTGAGCCATCCCAAGAATCAGGGCTTCACGATCCTTTTTATACTGTGTTTCTTTTGCCTTGCTGTCAAGAAGGGCGTTCCTAAGGTGGTTCAGTGCTCGGGCAACTTCCGTCAGTTCGTCATTCCCCTTTTCCGTAAAGCTGTTTTCAAGGAGATCGCCCTGATGATTGATCTCTTCCTGAAGAAGCATTACATATTTTATGCGTCTGTTGAAGGACAGCATTAAAACCAGTGCCCAGACCAGCGCACTGACGCCGGAGATGATCAGCAGGGCCATGACGTAATAGTTTCTTTGATAATTCTTGTGGATGTATACGTCCGCAGGACCGTCCTTGAATTCCACGGCATGAAAGTATTGCCAGGTTTTGTGCAACTGAAGGGATTCCGTTTCGGAAAGCGGAGCGTTCCCGGTATAAGAATTGTCATACAGGAGAACCCTCTCCCTTGACACCGAGAAAACGGTGATTTCGTTTTCTTTTGCCCATTTTCTAAGTCCGGTAAAATCCGTTGCGGCCATGCCATGTTCAGTAACGTATTTCTGAAGGGAGTCAACGTATTTTTGCTCCTGCGTGGAAACGTATGAGGAGGACGAGAAGAAATCATCCAAAAGAATTTTTGTGACGGAGTATAATGCAAAAAAGACAAAGACAGAAATCAGCATTCCGATGAAAAATCCAAAAACAAGCCTATTTTTTAAAGAAAGTTTCTTTTTGTTATTATCCAAAACGATACCCCTTTCCCCAAACCGTTAGCACGTACTTAGGAACCTGCGGGTTGGGTTCAATTTTAGCCCTGAGATTACGTATGTGTACCATGACGGAATTAGAATAACTGCTGACGAAGCTCTCATTCCAAATGCTCTCATAGATGTTTTGCACGCTGAAAACTTTATTTGGATAGGACATAAGAAGCAATAGGATGGCATATTCAGTTTCCGTAAGCTTTATTTCTTGATCATTGATAAATAATTGATTAAAGGAACAATTCAGGCGCAACTCATCGGACGTAAGCCAATGTTCTTTTGACTTGGTGAGGGAAAGGTTTGCATCATAGGTTTTGTGCCTGCGAAGCAAAGCCCTTACGCGTGCGGTTAATTCAGAGAATGAGAAGGGTTTTACAAGATAATCGTCTCCTCCGGAATTAAATCCTTCGAGCTTGTCACTTTCCCTGTTTTTTGCCGTGAGAAAAAGGATTGGAACGTAAGAAAACTTTCGGATATTTTCACAGGTTTCATATCCTGACATGCCTGGCATCATGACGTCAAGAATCACAAGTTCCGTTTGAGGTGACATCATTTTAAGGCCTTCTTCCCCGCTTGACGCTTCCCTTACTTCGAAACCTTCACATTCCAACAGTATGCGTATCGTGTTGCGAATGTCTGAATCATCTTCTATAATCAGAACTTCTGTTTTCTCGTCCATGAGTCTTGCATTTTCCCCCTTAATCCGTTTCGATTGTGATCGCGACCTTTTTGTACTCCTCGTCATGACAATAATCCTTTTTAAACCAGCGGATTTTGCCGGCGATTCTTTATGTTTAACTCATTATATCATATCTGAATGTCAATTTTCCCATCTTAAGAAATCTTAAGAATTCTTCATCTGATTATTAAGAATTGGGTGTTAAACTTAAATTAAAAGAGGGAAAATCCTGATCACGATCATAGGACAGGTACGCTTCATTCGGTACCGCATAATTAATTTATGGGAGGTTTCTGCGTCATGAAAAAACTCATGTATTTGCTGATCTTACAGTTCATAATGATGTTGACATTGCAAGGGTGTGGTCAAGCGAGTGAGTCAAAGGAGACGACGGAAATGACTGGGAGCCAGGAAGAGATTTTTGGCTCCCTGGATCCCGAGTGGCGAGACAATTCCTTGGATCCTTATTGTGCCACGGCTCATCCGGTGGCGCTTGTCGCCACAAAGGATAAAGACGGTGTTTTGGGGGGCACTCCTATGTCCGTGCTTGGGCAAGGCGGTGCGGCTTTTTTTACTAAACACCTTTATGAGGAGAATCCCTCAAAGTGTTGGGACGAGGTTGTTTATGTGACCCGGAATGGAGAGGTGCACTCGGTCAAAATCGCCGAAGGAACGAAGCGACAGGCCTGGGGACTAGGCAGCATGGAAGGTGACGATGGCTACATTGCCTTTTTTACTGATGCGTCGGAAACAGGTTGTAGTCTGGTTGAACTGGATTTGGATATGAAGGAAACAAGGAGGATTTCCCTTTCTTTTTTGTCAAAGGAACACCATGAATTTCCGTTCTCTATGATGAAGGACGAAGACGGAGCCTATCACCTCATCGTGCAAAATTTCGATACATTGGAATGGTACTATTACATTTGCTCCAGCGAGGGAGAATTGGTAAGGCGCATTCCGCTGGAAATTGGCGAGGAGGCATTTCTGTTTCCACTCGGAGATGGGAGGGTCGCGTATTACGAGAACGGCGAAAACAAAATGATTCAGCCGCCGTATACGGAAGATATAAAACCGGTTAAACTCGAGCTTCCCGAAGGCAGGTCCGTGAAATGGGACGAGGGTGGGAGAATGCTTGTGGCAAACCGGCAGGGTGTATTCTTGAAATCGAGCTCTGGAGACGAGGAAAAGCTGTACACATGGTTTGATCACGGTATTAACATAGGTCAAATAGAAGGCTTGCGTAAGACACAGAACCAAGGAATTAATGTGCTGTATGCCGATCAGGATGGCCATCACCTAGTGCACATGGAACCCGTAAAGGAAAAAACGGAAATAACGGAAATTTCTTTTGCAGTAACATCCTTTAATAAAACTAAGTATCAGGAAGCCGTCATGTTTTTTAACCGACAATATCCTTCCATTCGCATAAGCCTGAAAGAGTATCGGTATGGGGATGAAAGGTTGATGTCAGAATTGATTTCAGGAAATGGACCAGTGATCTTTGACACAAGCCTTATGGATTTTGAGGGGCTGGTAAAATACTGGGAACCTATAGAAAAGGTGCTGGCTGGGATGGAGATTGAAGATGAGTTAATCCCTAATGTCATGGATTTGGGACGGATTGACGGAAAGCAATACGGAATCGCGCCAACCTTTTATTTAAAGACGGTGATTACGGCTGATCAGAATTGTCATGATTGGACGTATGATGGTTTTCTAAAGCGAATTGAGAAAGATGATTCCCTAAAAGCTGCATTTAATAGCCCCGTTGGTGACGACGGATTTGTTTTTGTAACGAAATTACTAATGCACGGGACGGAAGATAGTTTCTTTTGGGATGCGGAAAAATCCGATGTCAGTTTTGACTCTGACGAATCTCGCAAAGCGCTGCGGATGGGGAAACATTATCAGGGTAAGAATGGCGGATTCGAACAATTGATGGACGGTACAATGTTATGTGTCATGACGGAAATAACAAGCCCGCAACAAATTGCATTCATTAGGGTGCTTATGGGTGAAAAGGCAAACTATGTCGGATATCCTACAAAGGACGGAGCCTGTCATTTTCTTGCGTCAGACTCCATTTTGACGGTCAGACAGTCGGCAAGCGATGAAGAAAAAAAGGCGGCACATCTGTTCCTAAAAACGATTCTTTCAAGTGAGGTACAGACAAGCCTTTCCTGTAAGGGCTTTGCCATGAGTGTGAAAAAAGACGTGCTTGATGCACAGATTGATGAAATAAATACGGGAAATGACGTTTCCGCGGAACCGTTTCCGCAGATTACGCTGCGGGAGGAAGACATTGACTGTCAGCGAGATGGGGAGATGTTATACGAATTGATAAGAAATGCCAAGCCGGAGGGCAAGATTCCTAGGGGAATAGTAACGATCCTGACCGAGGAGCTCGATCCGTACTTTAGCGAAGGTGCGGATGAGGAAACGGTCATTAGGAATCTGACGGAGAGGGTGAAGCTGTATTTAACGGAATAGTGTTTGTCATCAATAAAGGAGTTTATTGTCAATTCAGAAACGAGTCTGTGGCTTACGGAATATGGAACAGGCACGTATTATATATACGTGATTCAATCTGCAAAGTTATATGCCATAAATAAGGGAAAAAGAGCTTGAAGCATTCCGAAGAAAAAATGTGAGTTTTGTGTTTCAACATTTTGCTTTGATGGAAAAATATAGCATGCATGAAAATGTTGAATTGTCATTAAGGGCAAGGAATGTCAGAGACAGAAAAAGGGTCGTTATGGAATGTCTGGAAAGAATGGGCATTGAAGAGTTAAGAGACAAACTTCCGGGAGAAACATCCGGCGGACAACAGCAACGATGTGCCATCGCTAGGGCGCTAGCAGCTGACACTCCCCTTATTCTTGCGGATGAGCCTACGGGAGCGTTGGATAGAGACACCGGTATGAAGATTATGGAGTGTTTCCAAAGGCTCAACCGCGAGGGAAAAACCATACTTATCGTGACGCATGATCCATTAGTTGCGAAAAGCTGTGGGCAAAATTTAAGGTCAGCGGAGTGTGGAGATATGTTCCGGCCAGTTCATTGGAAAGAACGGAATGAAATGACATTGACTACCTGATGAATTGCGTTTATTTGTGAAAGCGAAACGAGCTACTGTTTTTAAGACGATAAAATATTGTTCGATGTTTTAGGTAACAGAAAGTAAATTATAACGAGGAGAAATAAGAAATGAAAAATGGTATTATCAAATTATTTTGTATTATTATGAGTTTCCTTACTTTTGTTATGTTACTGTCATCCAATGTGAATGCTGCGAATGAGAAAAACATAGAATCGCAAGAGATAAAAAAAATCATCGATGAAATTCGCCCAATGTATCTTAATGACCCGATGTTTTTGCTTGAGGCATCGGATAGCGGGTGTACGGTCGAAGAATTTTTGGAATTAAAAGCAGTTAAAAAATATTATTCCAGAATACATATTGCAGAAGGAAAGGAAACTACCGGCGGGGGAGAAAAGGGAGTTGGAAATTATGGCAATAATCTTTTTGCCAATGTACCATTAATACAGCAAACGACCTCCAGTAATTGCGGCCCGACGGCTGCCCTTCAGGTAATATATGGATTTGCGGCAGCGAATAGCGTATCGGGAACGACAAATGCTGAAAAGATTACTACATTAACAAATGAAGCCGATGCGCAGGGTGGCACAGTATTGTATAAATTGGTTAATGCAATTAATTTACATGCGCCAAGTTATGGACATTACGAATATATAATGGGCAGTTCACTGACTCAGGCTCAGTTTCAGTCTAAGGTAGAAACGAGTCTGTGCTATGATTTGGCACCGATTTTTCTTGCCAGAACGGAGGTCCTTGGTTATTATAATCAACATGCATCGGGACATTATATTGCGGTTTCAGAGTTGGACAAAATTAATGCTACAATAACGGTTAAAGACTGCAATTACACCAATACCTATTACGGGACGCATACGGAAGCAATTTCGAATTTTTATAATTGCATTCAGGATTATAGCGATGGAACACCCAGATATTTAATCTGTTACGATTATTGATTAAGCGAGGAGAATTATATATGAAGCCCAAAGGGATTGTGATAAAGAGTATTATTGCAATATTGATGCTTTTATGCGCTTGCTCAAACGGGAAAACGGATACGGAAGAAATGTCGCTGCCAACATTTGGAACACAGAACGCAATCAACCAAGAAGAAGGCTGCGACTTAGAGATGTTTGCACCGCAGATTGATAAGGCAATTTCACTCAATGGAACGGAAGGATTTCAACAGACTGACATAATTAATGTTGAACCATATTATACGACGAGTGGAAAACAATATTCAGGCACAGATTCGACATCTGGACTCAGTTGGGGAATTAGTCAATGCATTTTCAATGGCAAAAATTATTATTTACTAAAAGAGTATTCAGAACCTATGGCACAATTTTGCCAAAGATATGAGATCCTGGAAGTTGATCCGAAGACCAAAGCGCATAGTATTATTGTAGAAAAACCTGACGTATATTGGCTGAATGAGTTCTTTGCCTGCGGAAAGTACTTGTACTGGGTCGAGTATCATAACCAGATCGAAGGCGCAGAAGGAGAGAACTATCCTGTTTATCGAATTGTGCAATATGATCTGGAGACGAAACGGGAAAAGCTTTTGGGCGAGAGGGACGGACGCAGGTATGACGAGATATGTTTGGCCGTGGACGAAAATTATGTAACATGGTATGACAGTTTATGGGATGAAAAAACAAAGGAAGGAACGCATTCTCTTATAATCTATAATGTCAAAAACCAAGAATTTGCGGACACGCCGGAATCTATCAAGGTTCAAAAATATGCTGCCTTTGAAAGACTTCCAGTCTATGATCAAGGAATCACGTTTTTCTCTGAGAACGAAGAGGGCGATCTGATCGTTCGCAGAATGGAATTGGACACTGGAAAATTGACTGATTTGATGATTGGCGTCGGTCCAAATGGACGTAAAGCAGTTAGCTGTTTTTCCACAAAGAAATATATTGGGTGGCTTACGGAATATGGAACAGGCACGTATTATATATACGTGATTCAATCTGCAAAGTTATATGCCATAAATGCCCAAGATGTCTTCTCGAAGTATTGTACGGGAGACAAATTATATGTGTGCGATTCTGACAAAAAATATATGGAATGCTATGACTTTAGCAATACGTCGGTTCTTACGTACGGACTGGGTGAGTACACAGGATTTAGATTTTATGAGGGAACCGCTGACACGTTATTCCTTGAAATGCGTAGCTTAAACGAACAGGCTATAGGTATTACGGGTATTAAACGGTGAATACAAATTTTCTGGTTAATTAAGACATTTTGCAATATGGTTTTATTCTGGGAGAAGATGAATGATAAAGCTTTATGACGTTAGAAAGGATTATGTTAATAAAGAACAGGTTACGCATGCGCTTCGAGGCGTGACGATTGCAATTGACAGGGGTGAGATGATTGCAATCATGGGTGCTTCCGGCTCGGGAAAATCTACGCTTCTTAATGTCATTGGCGGAATGGATAGGGCTACTTCTGGAAGTTATTTATTTGATGGAATTGAAGTATTAGGTATAAGGGAAAAAGAGCCTGAAGCATTCCGAAGAAAAAATGTGAGTTTTGTGTTTCAACATTTTGCTTTGATGGAAAAATATAGCATGTATGAAAATGTTGAATTGTCATTAAGGGCAAGGAATGTCAGAGACAGAAAAAGGGTCGTTGGGCATGATTTTTCGTTGACGGGTTGTTGATTGTGATCAACGATTTAGTGAGGGAAAAGCGGAGAAACCCTTTATTTGCGGAATTTCAGACGAAAAAATTTCGTTGACGGGTCGTTGATTAGTCAAAGCTCTTTTAAGCCAAGTTTCAGGGTGACACGCGTCGTATGAACCATTATGTGAACGAAGGGGTGCTAAATAGTGTCTGCTCTATAAGCCGCTCAAAATGCTAAAATGCAAGGTTATGCAAGCAGCGCACCGACATAGCCGCCAATGTGAAACGCCCCTAAACAGTAAGTGCCGGGGAAGATAGACGCGAAGGCAGATCTGGAGATATTTAACGGCCTTCTTGAAAACTCGATTCCCGAAAAACATTTCCCCGGCGCGCTTCAGGAAATATTTGATCAGGAATACGAGGAGTATTTCGACGGCAGGATCACGAGGGAGATGCTGATCGACAGGCTGGACAGCCGCGTTTGGCTGTACCTGCAGGAGCAACAATAAAACTTCCGCATAACGATCGGATCTGACGGGCAACGGAGAATGAAAACCTGACTTGTTTTCCGACAGCGGTAGACTGTGGAAACAAGCTGAAAAGTGACAACATCGTAGCGATAAACGCGAACATAAAAAGGAGAGCCTTATATGTCAAGGCTCTCCATTTTTTGTGCCACAAAATCCTCAAATTCGCTTTTTAAATTATTTTCCGGCTGCGCTTCTGGCCATGATTTCATCCTTAATGTTGCAGTACGTGGAATCCAGTTCGTCCTTAAAGTGCATTTCGTATAGATCCCTTAATCCGTCCCCGACGTCACCTTCCATGGCCTTGTGCTTTGCGTAATCGCTTATCTGGGAGGTTATGACGATGAATGAAGGGATTGCCACGTAATAAGTGATCATGAGCGAATTTCCCGGTATTTGAATGTCAGAGAAGCATCTTGCGCCCAGCTGTTCAAAGTATTTGTATTCGCAAAGGAATTTTGTTACAAGTTCTTCAGCCTCGGCGGAGGGCGGATTCAGAAGATCGTTTACGGCAAAGGTGAAGCCACAGGCTCCCTCGCCGGTTCCGCCGGGAAGGTACGCCGTGCCGACTGAAATGCCGGCGTCAATGACGGATCGAAGGAGAAGGGTGATCTCAGAAGTCTTTTCTGCGTGTTTTAGCTTCATAGACAGGCTTTGAATGCCGGCAGCATACTTCTTTTCGATCTCGCGTTCTTTTGCTTCGTAATAAGCGTCTATGTTGCTCTTAAAGCTGCCTTTCCACAGGGAATAATCCCGAAGGGTTTCCTCAGAGACATTGGGGTCATCCACGGACATGGCCAGCCTTTTGTTTCGCCAAAGGTTCAGGTAGCTGATCAGGGTAATGATGTCCCTGTTGTCATCGCTAAAAACAAGGCTGGTGGTACCGTCACGCTTTTCCACGCGCATTCCCAAGGCATCCTCGAACTCGAACAGTACCTGCATTACGTCCTCCCAGGAGGCCACGTTTATGTCAGAGATCGCCGAAACGTCAACGCCCAGGGCAACGGCAAGTGCCTCGCGGATATCTGCCTTTGGCTCCATTTTCCCGCTTTCATACTGATTTATGCGAACGTCTGCCGTACTTGGCTTGAAACCAACCGCTTCTCCCAATTCCCTTTGTTTCATTCCCCTTAACAGTCTGTATTTTCTTAATTTTTCTCCCAAGGTCATGGAAATAAATCCTCCCTTTCTCTGTCTGTTTTTTCATTATACTATGAAATTTCATAAAATGGAATACTTAAAATAAAATAAATTTATTTAATACGCTTGACAAAATTAAAACATTACAGTAGAATACAAGTAGTTAAATAAAAACATTTAATCCAAGATAGGAAACTTAACTGAAAGGGAGGTATAGGAAGAGGTTTCAAGGCAACATACAGAACGGTTATTCAAATAACCCGGTGTTTCCCGACAAGTCGGACGTCATCGTGAAAGGCAAAAGGGCTGGCAGTGCGCCCGGAAAGGAGCAAATGAAAGACAGAACAAGGCAGCGGATAAACCGCAGAATCAAGGAACAAATGCTTGACCTGAGAAATGAGTGCGGGGTGAATGATCCCACGCCCTATGAAGCGGTCAGGGAGATCGTGAACGAATTAAGAAAGAGAAGCGAAAGGGGGAAAAAGAAACATGGAACATGCACAGGTTTTGACAGAGTATAACGACGTTCTTCTGCCGGAGGACTTACAGAAGATCTTAAAGACGGGGCGCAACACCGTCTACAGCTATCTTGCGGCGGGCAAGATCCGTTCCATCAGGATCGGCGGGAAGTATCGGATCCCCAAGCTGTACCTGTTGGAGTTTATGTATCCGGACAGGAAGTTTGAGCAGGAAGGAGTGTAAGGAGTGGCAAGACCAAAGAAGGACGGAAGAAGGGCAACAGGCATACAGGCCAAGAAAGGCCGTCTGTTTGCCGTAACGACAAGGCGGGTTGTCAAGGAAGGCGTTAAGAAGTACGAAAGGGTATGGACGGCCTTGGGGCTTGAGGACACTCCTCAGAACATACAAAAGGCGAGGGAAGCCAGGGAAAGACTCCTGAACGATAGCGGGCAAGAGGACGTGGACAGAAACGTGCTTCTTTCCGACTATGTGGATCGTTTTCTCGAACGGAAGAAGCGAAGGGTTTCAAACACGACCTATTCCGCATACTTCTACAGGGGGCGACGGATCAAGGAAAGCTTTGAGGGAATGAAGCTTCGCAACATAGGCGTAAGGGACGTCGAGGCTTTCTTGGACGAACTGTTTGAAAGGGACGGAGCGCAGCCGCGAACCGTGAAAGACGTAAGGGTGCTGTTTGGAAGCATCATGGAACAGGCCGTCAGATCCGGGATCATTGCGTACAATCCGGTAAGGGAAGCGGAGATCAACAAGACGCTGGCTGCCCAGCATGCAAGGGAACGGAAGACGGACGATGAGTTCTTCTCTTATGAGGAGGCGCAGTCGTTTCTGGAAAAAGCGAGGGATCACGCATTGTACGAACTCTTTTACCTTACCCTGTTCTTCGGACTCAGAAGGGAGGAGGTACTGGGGCTTCGCTGGTCAGCCGTGGATGTAAGGAACGGAACCATGAAAATTAATCACACGGTGACGAAGGGACTGACCGTCATGCGCGCCAACACGACCAAAACGGCGGCGAGTGAAAGACAGTATCCGCTGACAAAGGAGCAGATGGAAATGTTTGCAAGGCTACGGAAGAGGGAGGAAGGATACAGGAGACTGTTTGGCAAAGGTTATCAGGACAATGATTACGTGTTCAAGCATGAGGACGGTTCCCTTTATCATCCGGATTATCCGACCAAGGCCTTTGGCAAGCTGATCAAGAGGTGTCCGGAACTGCCGCAGGACATCACGTTTCATGGTCTGCGGAGCTCCTGCGTCTCCATTCTGGTACATCAGGGAATGGACGTAAAGAGCATTCAAAAGTGGGTGGGACACGCGGACGTCGACACGACGCTGAGAATCTACGCCAAGGTCAAGGACAAGGAATCGAAAAAGGAAGTGTCGGATGCCATGAACGGCATTATCACGCTTAAGGATTACAAGTAACAATAAAACCGAATTTTCGGAGGGCATCGTTCAACTGGATTGGAGAGGGATTATTTGAAGGGTTTTTTCAAAAATGACACAACAAAAAAGACTCTCGGTATTCCCGAAAGCCTTTTAAAATAAAGCTTATTCCAAGCTTTTTTAAGTCGGCGCGACGTGATTCGAACACGCGACCTCTGCGTCCCGAACGCAGCGCTCTACCAAGCTGAGCCACGCGCCGCCTTGGTAACATTAAAATAATATATAAAAAATGAGCAATTGTCA
>Ga0310691_10005249_pt1 | contig 14251 bp, 13 predicted proteins | sample 176DNAGHGlowgp2_FD_203887 | JGI IMG/M metagenome (GOLD analysis project Ga0310691, IMG submission 203887) | Sheep rumen microbial communities from Palmerston North, Manawatu-Wanganui, New Zealand - 1766 DNA GHGlow gp2 (v2) (version 2) | ecosystem: Host-associated > Mammals > Digestive system >... | reverse complement strand
GGAGCGATGATTTCGTCGACAAGTTGTTCTTGCGATTTCACGCCGATGACCTTGAGCATCTTTTCAGCATCCGATGCGGTGGGGCCGTTGTGGCGTTTGATGAAGTTGTTTCTGATCATTTTGATGAGTTTTGTTTGATTATGATGATTGCTTTAATATGCGTTGATTCTCTGGGTCAGAGTGTTGATGTCGCTGATGGTCTCTAACTCGGTGTCCGGTATCCTTTTCAGCTTGCTGGTCCATTCTTTGAAGGCATGGGAGTCTTTCAGGATGGTGAATCTGAGATAGTCGTATTCCTCGCCACTGGCTTTTCCTTTGTTGTTGACGAACAACTCGTGGTAGGGGTCCATTTGGATGACACGTTGGTGGATCAAGTCCCAGAAGGCGCTCCTGAATGGATCGTCGGTGATGGCTGGTGCGGGTTCAGGCTGGTTCTCGGTTGGGGCAGGAGCCATGGTCTCGTTGCTCACGGCAGGTGCCGTTGGTGTGCTGTCGACGGGGGCAACGGTTTCTTGCTGAGGTTGGGTTACAGCGGTGTCGACCATAGTGGCAGGTTGCTTGGGCTTGGGTTGGCTCGTCTTCGGACCTTTGAAGACGTTGGCGGCCAGAAGGGCTATCACGGCTATGGCCACGATGATGACGAAGGCGAGAATGAATTTCCAAAGGTTGGACTTCAGCCGTTCGTTAAAAGCTTCCTTTTCGTATTGGGCGATGAGTTTGCCGTCGTAAATCTGGTTGCTGGAGTTGGGGTCGAATCTAAATCCGGAAAACACATACCCTTTAGGGGGGATGATAAAATCTTGCACATCGCGCCCGTCTTCGAAGGTGGAATAAGGGCAACCGTCCATTTTCTTCCCTTCGCCGGGATCAATGCTGTAGTGCTTTTCTGCAAAATCCATAGTTTATTTCAATTCCTTGTTCAGTGAAATGTAATCAGGATAGGCAAGCTGTTGGCTGTTGATCGAAATGTAGGGTTTCACCTTGAGCCCAACGTTGACAGGCTCGCTGCTGGCACCGGCCAACTTGAAAGCCAGGTTGACAATGGCATCGGTCGATTCGCCACTGAACAGCTGGAAAAGGTCTGTGGTGATCGGGATGGAAATGGTGTTGCTTGAGTTGGCAGGCACACTGATGCCTTTGTTGAGTGTGGTGCTGACCACTTGTTTGCCATTGAGACTCAGGATATAGTCCATCTTGGCCATGGAGGCGGGGATGGCGTTGGGGTTTTTCACGTTGAGGTTGACATTGAAGGTGACAGGCAGCTTCTTGTTCATGATGGCATTGGCCAAGGTTAACAGTTGGGCAGCGTTAAGGTCGCTTTTCGTCATGCCTTTGCTCAGGTTGACACCGAGCATTTGTATTTGATTAACGCTGTTGAGATCGAACGTGCAGTTGGCAAAATTGGCCATCTGTGCGACTTGAGTGAGTATTTCACACGACGAAAGGCCCAGCGCAACAAAGAGTACGATGAGGGTTTTCTTGATTCTAGACATGGTTGTAGATGTTTTTGTTGTTGATTGTCGGTTGGTTATTCTTCGCCACGACGTGAGGCACGTTTGCGTTCCAGTTCGTCGAGGATGATCTTGCGCAGGCGCAGGCTCTTGGGTGTCACTTCAAGATACTCGTCATCGCGGATGTATTCCATGTATTCCTCGAGTGACATGCGGACAGGCGGAATGAGGCGGATGGCCTCGTCGGAGCCAGAGGCACGCACGTTGGTGAGGTGTTTGGTCTTGCAAACGTTGATGACAATGTCGTTGCTACGCGTGTTTTCGCCGATGACCTCGCCAGCATAAACGTCTTCGTTCGGGTTGACGAAGAAAATGCCGCGGTCTTGCAGTTTCCAGATGGCATAGGGAATGGCTTGGCCCGTCTCCATTGAAATCAAGGCGCCGGCATTGCGCGAGGGTATCTCGCCTTTCCAGGGCTCATAGTCCTTGAAGCGGTGCGACACGATGGCCTCGCCTTCGGTCACGGTCAACAGCGTGTTTCTCAAGCCGATGAGACCGCGCGACGGGATGTCGAAGTCCAAGCACATGCGGTCGCCTTTGGGTTCCATCTGGGTCATCTCACCCTTGCGGGCGCTGACCTGCTCGATGACACGACCTGAAAAGTCCTCAGGCACAAGGACGGTAAGGCATTCGATAGGCTCACACTTCACGTCATCGATGTATTTCAGGATGACTTTGGGTTGACCGAGTTGGAACTCGTAGCCCTCGCGGCGCATGGTCTCCACCAAAATGCTAAGGTGCAGGATACCACGTCCATAGACCATCAGCGAGTCGGGCGAGTCGGTGTCTTCCACCTTCAAGGCAAGATTCTTCTCAGTCTCTTTGTAAAGGCGTTCACGCAGGTGACGCGAGGTGACATATTTGCCTTCCTTGCCGAAGAACGGCGAGTTGTTGATGGTGAACAGCATGCTCATCGTGGGCTCGTCCACGTGGATGGGTGGCAGCGGCTCGGGGTTCTCGTAGTCGGCCACGGTGTCGCCAATCTCGAAGTCGTCGATGCCCATCAGTGCGATGATGTCGCCGGCCTCCACAGGCTTCTTGGTGCGTTCCTTGCCCAAGCCTTCAAAAGTGTAAAGCTCCTTGATGGTCGACTTGGTCACGGAGCCATCGCGCTTCACGAGCGAGACGTTTTGTCCGGCCTGCAAAGTGCCACGTTTCAGACGACCCACGGCGATACGACCCACGTAGGAACTGTAATCCAGCGAGGTAATCAGCATCTGCGGTGTGCCTTCCTCGTATTTCGCGGGCGGGATGGTGTCGATGATGACATCCAAAAGGTAAGAGACGTTGTCGGTGACGTTCTCCCAGTGGTCAGACATCCAGCCTTGCTTCGACGAGCCGTAGACCGTCGGGAAGTCCAATTGGTCTTCGGTTGCGCCAAGGTTGAACATGAGGTCGAAGACGGCCTCTTGCACCTCGTCGGGTCGGCAGTTGGGTTTGTCGACCTTGTTGATGACCACGATGGGCTTCAGGCCTAATTCGATGGCCTTTTGTAGCACGAAACGGGTTTGCGGCATGGGGCCTTCAAAGGCGTCGACAAGCAACAGCACACCGTCGGCCATGTTCAAGACGCGCTCCACCTCACCACCGAAGTCGGCGTGGCCAGGAGTATCAATGATATTGATTTTCACGTCCTTGTAACGAACAGATACATTCTTGGAAAGGATGGTGATGCCGCGCTCGCGTTCGAGGTCGTTGTTGTCCAAGATGAGTTGGCCCGGGGCCTCGTCCGACTCCTTGAAGAGTTGCGATTGGTAGAGGATACGGTCGACGAGGGTGGTTTTGCCGTGGTCAACGTGGGCGATAATAGCTATATTTCTGATATTCTGCATTTTAGTTGTAAATTGCTTAATGTATTCAAACTGCAAAATTACAAAAAAAGAGCATTTGATGATTTATTTCAAACAGAAATTCGTATCTATTTGATTTTCTTTGATATAAAATCAACAATCTCATTTCGTTTCGGCGAACTGATGACCAACAGCTTCCCATCTTTGGTCTGGATGAGAAAACATTGGTCAATGTGGGTGACAAACATTCTTATTTTGCCTAATCTGTCGTGACGAAACACCCCGAGACAACCATACGCGCCGCCGCTGCCGAAAATGCGTATGGTTTTGTCGAAAACACTGTGGCTGTCCTCAATTACGCTACACGATTTGATGTCCGAAATTTGGATTTCGACCTTTCCGATGGGTCTCCAGATTTTAAGGCTTTTTTCGCTGACTATCAAGCGCAAAGGCATAAAAAGCATTGGTCCAATCAGAAAGGCCAATGAAACTATTTCCAACACTAAAATGTCAGATTGAAAAGCATTAATGACCATGGACAAAATCAGCAGATTGAAGAGTGAAGTGATGATGATAATCAGCGTACTCATCGGAAAAAGAGAAGTGATTTTTGTTGCGTCGTCTTTCATCTCATCCAATAAAATTCTTCCTTTGCCGCTATCGGTTTGAAATACTCGTCAATAATCCCTTGTTCCACCAATTCTTTGGGCGTGCCTTGACGCAAGGGTTGGTGTGGCGCCATCACCCAAAGGCGGTCGCAGTGGCGAAGCAAAAGGTCCAAATCGTGGCTGCTGAAAAGGATGGTTTTGTGTTTCTCGCGCGAAAGTTTGTGCATGATGTTGACTAACTCGATCTTGCTCGGATAGTCGAGGAAGGCGGCGGGTTCGTCCATGAAAATGAGTGGCGTGTCCTGTACCAACGCCTTGGCAATCATCACTTTCTGTTGCTCGCCATCGCTGAGCGAAACGAAATTTCTGTCGATGAGATGACTGATGCCAACAGTTTCAAGGCTTTCGTGGATGATTTGCTCGTCCTGTTCGCTGAGACGTGCCAAAAGGCCGAGATGCGGATACCGACCTGAGGAAACGATGTCGAAGACTTTCAGAAAGAGGTCGTCGGGCTTCTCGGTGAGCACGAGGCTGAACAGCGAGGAACGCTCGGTAGGGGAGTAGTCTTGAAGTTTTTTCCCGAAAAGCGTCACCTCGCCGCTGATGGGTTTGAGGCTGGCCGACAGCGTCTTGAACAGCGTCGTCTTGCCCGAACCATTGGGACCCGCCAAGGCCACGATGTCGCCTTCGCCGAGGCTCACGTTGACTTCGGGAATCAGCGGCTGGCCTTTGTAGCCAATCAGCAGATGGTTTGTATGGAGTACTTCTTGCATTTTTGTTGTATCGGCTTCGCCGAGAAATCTTTCAAAAATTCCATAAGAATCTAACAAAATGATTTTGAGCGATTTTGGAAATGATTTTTTCCGAATTTAACTGCGTTGAATACTGCGTATTTCTTGCGAAGCAATCCATATTTACAATGTTTTAGTGTAACGTTGCCGGTGGAAGATGACCCAAAGCACGATGGGCGCGCCAATCAGTGCCGTGACCGAGTTGATGGGCAGGTTGCCTTCAAACGAGGGCAGCCGCGCGATGAGGTTGCAGAACAAGGCCAAGTCCATGCCAAGGAAGGCCGTGGCAGGAATGAGCAGTTTGTGGTCGCTGCTACGGAACAGAAAACGCGCGATGTGCGGGACGGCCAAGCCCAAAAAGGCAATCGGCCCGCAAAATGCCGTGATGAGCGCTGTCAAAAAGCCCGAAACCAAGATGATGAGCATACTGCTCCGCTTGATGTTCACGCCAAGATTCTCGGCATAACGTTCGCCCAAAAGCAAGAGATTCAACGTCTTGAAAAGCAGGAAAGAAGCGATGGTACCTATTGCCACCGCGATGGCGAAGAACGGCATTTGCGCCATGCTGACGTTGGAAAAACTGCCCAAGCCCCAGATGACGAAAGAATGTAAGCCTTCCTTTTGGCTGAAGAACTTCAGAATGTCAGTGACCGAGCCGGCGATGTAAGCAATCATGATGCCCACCAAGACGAGGCTGACCATGCTCTTGAGCCGTGAACTTAGGGCAAGGATAAGTAACAGCACCGCAAAGGCACCCAAGAAGGCGGCGATGGTCACGCCGAAAGTCGACCAGAGCGACATTGTGCTCACCGAGATGCCGCCAAAGCTACCCGCCAACAGTACCACAAACGCCACGCCGAGGCTTGAACCGCTGCTGATGCCCAATAGTGACGGGTCGGCCAAAGGATTGCGGAACAAGGTCTGCATCAACAAACCAGAGACCGACAATCCGATGCCTGCCAGCAGTGCCGTGATGGCCTGCGGCAGGCGGTATTCGACGATGATGGAGCGGTAGGTCGACGTGTCGCCACCGAACAGGGCGTTCCAGAATTCTTTCCACGGAATCGCCACCGAGCCATAGCGCAGGTTCAAGGCAAACAAAAGGATGCCAACGGCGATGATACCGATGGAAATCAGCGCGATAGGAGGTCGTTGTCGGGTGATATGTGTGGCCTCAGCGGTCATGCATTCTTGCCCATTTCGTAAGCCTCTTGCAGCTTGGCGTGGCCTTCGATTTCGCGCGGTCCGCCCACGCCACCGCAGAACACCGTGCCTTTCAGTTGGCTCTTGCCGAAGCAGTCGATCCAGCCAGTGAGGCCCGCCTCGGCGCGTTCGTAGACGAACTTACCGTCTTCGGCGGCGGTGCAGAGCAGATAGACCTCGCGGAACTTGTAGTCGAGCGGGAACATGGCGTTCAAGCGGTCGATGAGGGTCTTCATCTGGCCGCTCATCTCATAATAATAGATAGGTGTGGCCCAAGCCACCACGTCGGCGTTGAGCACCTTCTCCATGATGTCGTTGGCATCGTCCTTGATGACACATTTGCCCAGTTTCTGGCAGGCCAAGCAGCCCATGCAAAACTTGATATCTTTCCCTTTGAGGCTGATTTTCTCCACGTTATGGCCAGCGGCCTTTGCGCCTTCTATGAATTTATCAGCGAGGATGTCGCTGTTAGAGCCTTGCCTCAGGCTCGTTGAAATGACGATGATGTTTTTCATATTTCGGTTTTCTTCTTAATTTGGGCGCAAAGATAAGAAGAAAATCGGATCTATTCTTCCTCTTTGTAATAAACCTTGTAATACTTGCCGCGCTCGTCTTCGCCTTGCTCGATGTGGTCGCGGTTGCCGTTGATGATGATCTGTATCTTCTTGTCGAGGTTGATGACGCGCTTGTAGCTGCGCTGCTGTTTCTTGAAGGCGTAGTTGGAGATGGCAAAGCTGTCGTCGATGCTGATGTCGTTCTCCGATTCGTAGTTGCGCTTGTATTCCTGAAAACTCTCAATCACTTCAGGTTGCTCGATGACCTGTTGGGCGAACTCCTCCATGTTGAAGGTCTCGTTTTCCTTGAAGAAACTCAATGACTTGTTCAGCAGCTCGATTTGGTCGGCCTTGGTGACTTCAAACGACTTGGGCAGCTCCTGTGTGACGAAACTCTTGGCCATCGCCATGATGTTATGCGTGTTGGAGTATTCGTCTTTGCGCTGGCGGAGGTGGAGGAAATCGTCCATCCAGTATTGCGCCTCGATGCCACGGTTGGTGTTGTCGACCACGGCCACCACAAAGCCTTCCTCGCGGTTCTTGTTGAAAATGAGGCAACCTTTGTCCAACTTCTTCAGCATGATGCCTTGCTCGCAGTCGAGGCTGAGGCCTCCGTTGTCCAGAAGCACTTTCAGGAAGGTGTCTTTGCTCTCCGACTTGAACAGCCCTATGGCATCGGCGGTCTCGCCATCCACAAAACAGTCCTTGAAGTGGACCACATAAAACTCACCGCCTTTGATTTTGGCGTGTGTGCTTTGGTCGTAGAGGTATTTGGCCAAGTTGACAGACTGCTCGTAGAGCGTCTCGGGGTCGTCGAAAATCTGGGCGACGGCACCGTAAACGACGTTGTATTCCAGCCCGCTGTCGTGGTAGAGTTGGAAATATTCCTCCGAGGTGAATGGGGTGAGGAAATGGTTCTCAAGGATGGCCCTCATCGCGTCGTCGAGAGCCATCCTTGAAGCGGAGATAATCGTGCCTTCTTCGGCTGATTTGTTGCCTACGAAGTGAATGGATGCGTTGGTAATCATCAAGTTAAAACTTTACGGTAATATTACCCATGACGGTGAAGCCGGCCATCGGGATGAAGCCGATTTGGTAGTAGCGGTTGTCGTTGGCATGGCCACCGCTTTCATAAAGGGCGGAATAGACCCAACCACTGGCGGCGTAACGCTTGTTGAAGATGTTGTTGAAGTTCACCTTGACGATGGCTTCCTTGACGACTTTCTTGGGCTTGAGCGAATAGCTGAGGCTCACGTTAGAGGTCGAGAAGGCAGGCAGCGAACGGTCGAGGTTTTGGGTGTTGTCGAGGTACATCCTCGACACGTAGTTGGTGTGCCAAGTGGCAGCAAAGCCCTTGTGGTGGAAGGTGACGAAGCCGTTCACGATGGCTGAAGGCGAGAAGGCCAGGGTGGAGTTGTCGTAGTGGATGACGTCATAGCCGTCGCCGTCGTAGGCGTTGCCATTGGCGTCGGTGTTGCCTTCCCAGTCGTCCCAGTTCTCGACATGCTCGTCGAAGTCCTTGATCTTGTTTTGGCTCAAGGCGGCGTTGGCCTCGATGGTGAGCCATTTCGTGGGATTGACGCCGGCTTGCAGTTCCACGCCCATGCGGTACGAGTCCTTGATGTTGGTGGTCAGGGCCTCGCCGATGTCACTCACTTCGCCAGTCTGCACGAATTGGTTGTTGTAGTCCATGTAGTAGAAATTGGCGCCGAGGTTGACTTTCTGGTTGTTGAAGTTGTAACCAGCTTCGTAGTCAAGAAGTTGTTCGGGAACGGGGGCAGGGTAGGAGCCGTTGTCGGTGAAGTTGTTGCGCTCAGGCTCGCGATGGCTCATGGCCACGGAGGCATAGGCGTGATGGCCGTTGTTTTGCCACGACAGACCTGCCTTGGGGTTGAAGAAATGGTATTGTTTGTGGATGTCTAAGGGCTGGTTGTAGTAGCCGCTCTCTTCTTCGTAGAACTTATCGTTGATACCATCGGTCTTGTAGTTCACATAACGATATTGCGCATCGCCGAAGACCGACCATTGTTCCGTGATGTTGAAGGCAGCCTTCATGAAGACGTTGCCGTCGAGCTTATGGGCATCGGAATCGTAGTATTGGTATTTCCCATTAACGAGGTATTTGGCGGCCACGTCGGGGTTGGCGATGTAGGTGACATAGCCGAAATGGTTGCCGTCGAAGTTTTGGACAGACAGACCGCCGATGACGTCCCAACGCTCGTCTTTGTAGTTGGCGTTCCATACGAGGCCGTAGGTGTGTTGCGTGAGGCCTTTCTGGCGGATGAAGTCGGTGCGTTTCACCTTGTTGCCTTCGTTGTCGGTGTAGGTCATGCCGAACTTCGAGAGCTTGTTGTTGGGACGGAACTCCTCATAATAGCCGTAGCCGTAGGTGTAGTGCAGCGTGGCCGAGGTGGTCCAATGCTCGTTGATGTCCCAAGAAGCTGACAGGAGGTTGTGGTTTTGCCAGAAGTTGTCGGTGGTGCGGTCCCAGAGAGTACCGTCGTTCAGTTGGTAACGGGCGGTGACGTAGTGGCCGTTCTCGTCTTTGACGAAATTGCCGTCCTCATCGGTGACCAAATATTCATACAAGGAGTTGAATCGGCCCAGGCCCACATTGTACATGTCGGCGTAGGTCTTGATGCCGGTCGGGATGCCGTAGGTGCCGTCCATGAGGCTCATGTCGTCGTTGCCGGCTGTCACGCCGTTCCAGGCCTGACCGGTCATCTCGAAGTTGCCGATGTTCTTGTAACGGAGTTGGAAGTTGTTATTGATATAGGTGATACCGCCATAATAACTGCCACTGCGGCCTTTGGTCCCGTGGATGAAGCCGTCGGTGTGGGTTTCGTGGTAGGCGCCGTCGACGATGAGGTGGTTCCAGAGGAGTCCCGTTGAGGCCTTGGCACCGAAGTTAAGGGTGTTGAATGAACCGTAGGAGCCTGTGATTTCGGCGCTGGGCACAAACGATGGCGTGGCCGACGAGAGGGCCACCGTGCCGCCAAAGGCGCCGTCGCCATTGGTCGAGGAGCCTACACCGCGTTGGATTTGCACCGAGCCGAGCAGCGAGCCGTAGCTGTTCATGTTGGCCCAGAACACGCATTGGTCTTCGGGCGAGTTGAGCGGCACACCATCTAAGGTGACGTTGATGCGCGAGTCGCCGGCGCCACGGATGCGCATGTAGGACGTGCCTGAGCCGATGCCGTTCTCGCTCCAGGCGATGATGCCGGGCGACTTGGCAAAGAGGAAAGGCAACTCCTGACCCGTCTTCGAGAAGTCGTTCAGTTCCACCTTCTTGATGTTGGTCACGGCAAACGGTGCGTCTTTCTGCACGCGCACACCGCTGACTACCACTTCGTTAAGGGTTTCGTACTTTGTGGTGTCAAACACCACGTCATTGCTTTGGGCATTCACATTGATCGCTATCATCAAAGCAGCGATACCAAAAGATAGTCTTTTCATCTCTTTGAACTTTTAGTTTTACAAATGTGAGGGGGAAGGTTTGACAATATCCAATCCCTACGCCGGCATTACCCGGATCAGGTTAGAGGGTATGATCTCAGCCGATTTCATCTGCTTGTGCAGAAAAGGCACCCCTTTGTTATTTCGGCGGCAAAAATACAGCTTTTTTTGATTACTTATTCAAAAATTTTTGCCTTCTATGTCATTCCTAGCAGAGGTTATGCGCGGATGGAATCTATAGGAGGCAAAAATTTTGTTGTAGTTTAAAAAAAGCACTATGAACTGTTTGATGAAAATCCCTGCTGGCCATAGATTCCCGCCAACCCACAAGCCTGTGTTGGAATGACATACCCAGCAGGGATTTTAAACCCCAACAAAATAACACAAATACCCGCAAACCGCCGCCACCAAAGCATTGATAATCTTTGCCTTGACGAAACTCCTTTTGCTCTCGGCCAAAAGCGGCAACGAGGCATGTCCGTCTTGCGAAATCGAACTGGCGAGCAACACCGAAAACGGCACCACGCCCGTGGCAAACAAGGTGACAAACAGCAAATGCGGACCGCTTTCGGGGATGATGCCGATGAGCACGGCCAACAATATCATCCATGGAATGCTCTTGCTGATAAGTGCCTCGATGTCAAAGTAATGCAGCCCGACTTGGATGACAATCAGGGCACCGAAGGTCCAGAGAAAAACCGGCAAGAAATGCTTGCGGATGATGTGTTCCCAAAGGTGTTCCTTGACGACATGCTCGGGCGCGGTGGCGATGAACCAAACCACGAACAAGCTGAGGATGGCGAAGATGAGGTTCATCCAATACTCGTCGAAGATATTGAGTTGTGTATGAACCGTTTCGTCGTGCTCGTGGCCATGCTCGAACATGCCGAAGGCGAGGGCGACGATGAACAAAATCACACCTAATAATAAAGCGATGCGCTCTGCGCTGGCGCGGCGCATGTTGCGCAGCGTGGTTTTTTCGGGATGGTTTTCGTGAACTTCGTCCTCGTGGTGGATTTGGTAGCCTTCTTCGCAGCCTTCGTGCGCTTCTTTTTTTGCTGGTTTGCCAAATTTGTCGACGATAAGGCCGACCGCCACCGCCACAACGAATAAAATCCCCATCAAAAGCAAGGCCTGCTTGGGAATCATGGCGAGCATGACGAAGGCTTCATCGCCCGACGAGGCAATCATCATGGCGACCAACGCACCGAAAGTCAGCAGCTTGTGCGAATACATCGACACGGCGGCAAAACCGCCCATGCAGCCCGGGATGAGGCCCAAGCCCGCGCCCAAGACGACCTGTCCGAAAGGCCGCTGGCGCAGCTTGTTGAACCACTTTCCGTGCGAATTGAGGTTGACGTATTCGAGCAACAGCATCATGATAATCACCAAGCCGGTGATTAAGACGCTGTTTCTCAGTACGTCCAGAAACAAATGCAAAAAGTCGTGCATGGGTTGAAAAATTGGGCTGCAAAGATAATATTTTCTTACTTTTGCACCAAATTTATCATGACGCGAAGCTCGTCCCGAAGTCCCGCGTCCCGAAGTCTATAAAAGATGAAAAAAGAAGATTGTTTTTACCTTGGCCGCGTGGCCAAGACGCACGGCCTGAAAGGGGAGGTGACCATCAAACTGGAAGCCGACGACCCCTCTGCCTACCTCGAAATGAAGCATTTCTTCCTCGAAATCAACAAGGTGCTGACGCCTTTCTTCGTGGAGAAAATCACACCGAATGGCGACAAGTTCTTCGTGCAAGTGCAAGACGTGAAGACCGTCGAGCAGGCGCAGAACTTGGTTGGGAAGGCGGTTTATTTGCCCTTGGAAATGCTGCCCAAGCTGAGTGGCAAGCAGTTCTATTACCATGAAATCGTGGGCTTTATGGTGGCCGATACCGAAAAAGGCGAGTTGGGTGCCGTCAGCGAGGTGTTGGAATACCCAACGCAGGCCATCCTGCAAATCATGCATGGCAAGAAGGAAATCCTCATCCCAATTCTTGACCATGTGATCCAAAACGTCGACCGCGACAAGAAAATCCTCACCATCACCGCGCCCGAGGGCTTGATTGATATGTACTTGCAATGACCGACGCGCGCCCCTTCCACTTTAAGCATTTCAGCCTCTATCATCATCGTTCGACGATGAAGGTGGGCACGGATGCCATTTTGCTCGGTCGCTGGGTGGAAGTGCGTCCGACCGATGTCGTCCTCGACATCGGCACGGGTTGTGGCCTCTTGCCGTTGATGCTCTCGCAAAAAGGTGTGGCGCAAGTGGATGCGGTCGACATCGACAAGGCTTCCATCGAGGAGGCGACGATCAACTTCGAGGCTTCGCAGTGGCGCGACCAACTAAGCGCCTTTTGCACGGATATTGCCGATTTCCGACTTGACAAAAAGTACGATTTGATAGTTTCCAACCCACCGTTTTTCGTCCATTTCTCGCAATGCGACTCGGCCCGTAAAAGTCGTGCCAGGCACACTGATGCCGCCTTGTCGTTTGAAGCACTATGTGGTGTCGTGACACGCTTGTTGAAGCCAGATGGCAGGTTCGCGTTGGTGCTTCCGGCAAAGGAATCGGAGCAGTTCCTCAATGTGGCAGATGCAATGGGATTGTTCTTGCACAAACGCATGTCAATCATTCCGATAGCTGGTAAGGAGGCTAATCGTGTCAACTTGGAATTGGGTTTCGGAAGCCCCCGTTCCTTCTTTGAGGAGACCTTTGTCATCCGCGGAGCCGATAACCGATTTACAGATCAGTATAACGCGTTCCTGAAGGATTTTTATTTGGGGTTGTGAGCTGTCGCCCCTTCGGGGCTAGGCTTATTGTTTTTTCATCACTTCTTTGTTGGCTTTGCTTCGGTGTTCATTGAAAATGTAGACCACACGTAGCGTGATGCTGTTGTTGTATTGTTTTTGCAGCGGCTGAACACGACGGTCGTCGGTCTTCAATATCGTCTCGTTGACATCCTTGTAGAACAGCCGTGTCCTGATGGGTGCCAAGGAATATTGGTAGCGTAACTCGGCGTGGATGCCTTCCCAAAGCCGTACGCGAAGGTCGGCGCAAATGTTGAAGTCGTTGGCACGATAGCTGTCGGAGTTGGCCACTGCAGAGGGCACGAGGGTCTCAATGGCCTCGTTTTGCGAATAGCCTGCTTGGTAAAGGAGGGTGGTCAGTTCCTTGATGTTGGAGGCTTGGCTGAGGTCGGGTAGGCCTTCGGCTTCTTCCTTCCAGTGGAGCTGGCCGTCGCCCAAACGGATGGCGGTGGGTTGGTCGTTGACGTATTCCTGAAGCCCGACGATACGCCCGTATGAGACGCCCACGCCGATGCTATAGCGGTCTTTGTCCGTCAGGTAGATCATAACGGGGATTTCTGCATAATTGAGGTTCAGCTTGTAGCGTCCGGTGTAAAGTCCAAGGTGTTGGTTGATGGAGTCGCCTTTGTAGGCCCCTTTTTGGTTGAACAGCACCTCAATCCCCACATCCATCCAATTGGTGATGGGAATCAAGGCGCCTGCACCGGCATGTACACCGAGTTTGCGGAAACGGTAGCATTCGTCGCCGTCGACTTGGGTGAGATTGCCGCCCAAAAACACTTCGCCCTTGATGATTTGGGCATGGAGCAGGGCAGGAGAGGCCGCAATGAAGGCCAATAATAGAAGGGTGATTATTCCGTGTCGTTTCATTTCGTTTGGATTTGTTTTCATTAACTGATTTGTGTTGGTTTTATTGCGAATCGGGTGCAAAATTACATTTTCATCGTCAAACTAATCCTGTTTCTGTTGGCATCCACCTCCAAAACCTTGACCTTCACCTTTTGGTTCAAATGCACCACCTCATTCGGGTCTTTGATGTAGTGGTCGGCCATCTGGCTGATGTGAACGAGGCCGTCTTGGTGCACGCCGATGTCGACAAACGCGCCAAAGGCGGTGATGTTGGTCACGATGCCGTTCAAGGTCATGCCTGCGCGCAAGTCCTTGACTTCGCGGATGTTCTTGTCGAACTCAAAGGCTTCGAAGCTCTTGCGCGGGTCGCGGCCAGGCTTGTCGAGTTCGGCCAAGATGTCGTTGATGGTATCCAAACCGAAATGCTCCTCAACGAAGTCTTTCGGGTTGATTCGGGCGATGAGTTCCTTGTTGCCGATGAGGTCTTTCACCTTCACGTTCAGCTTCTTGGCCATTTTTTCCACGATGTGGTAGCTCTCGGGGTGGACAGCACTTTGGTCCAAAGGATTGTCGCCGTTATGGATGCGCAGGAAGCCGGCGCATTGCTCGAAGGCCTTGTCGCCGAGGCGCGGCACACCGTAGAGCTGTTGGCGCGTCTTGAAGCCTCCGATTTCGTCGC
>Ga0310691_10005245_pt1 | contig 14258 bp, 8 predicted proteins | sample 176DNAGHGlowgp2_FD_203887 | JGI IMG/M metagenome (GOLD analysis project Ga0310691, IMG submission 203887) | Sheep rumen microbial communities from Palmerston North, Manawatu-Wanganui, New Zealand - 1766 DNA GHGlow gp2 (v2) (version 2) | ecosystem: Host-associated > Mammals > Digestive system >... | reverse complement strand
CAGCCAGTGGCAGGGCCAGTTCCCCATCAACACTACACTGGCTACGGCACAAAACGACAAGTATTCGTTCTCTTGCACTATTCTGGCCGATCAGGACTGCAGTGGTGTCACCATCAAACTGACGGAAACCGACGATGCAGAGAAGCACGATAATAACTACTACTTTGCTGAGCGCCATGACATTAAGGCCAACGAGCCTTACATCTACACCGTGAAGGGAGCTACGTTGCCTCTGAACGATGCTCACGCCCTGTCGCTCTTCTTCGACTTCGGTGGTTCGCCCATCGGTGCTAATATTGAGATTAGTGAGATTGTCCTTATTAAGGAATAAATAACTGAAAGAATATTTTTAGATGAAGAAAATATTGATATATTCGCTGCTTCTTTTAGCCTGTGGTAGTATGTTTGCTGCCTGCGGTGGCGACGATGACAGTTCGGCACCACCAACGACCACGACCATTACTGCACAGCCGGAAAACCTCTCCGTTGAGGCTGCTGGCGGCACCTTCAACATCAATGTCACTACGACAGGTGCTGAGTGGGGAGCCTACAGCAACAATGAAGACTGGATCAAGGTTTCCATTGCAAGTAGTTCTTCTGCATCGGGAATCGTCCATGTGACGATTCCCGAAAACCCAAGGACGGAAAGTCGTACAGGGACCGTGACCATTATGTCTGGTACAGCACGTAAGACCATTACCGTTACGCAGGCTGCTGCCGAGAAGTCACCTTATAATGCGCTGGAGGGCTATGACCTGGTGTGGCACGATGAGTTTGAAGAAGGCAGTGAGCTGAACGCTAACGACTGGACTCACGAGGTCAAGGGCTCTGGCTGGGTGAACAATGAGTTGCAGAACTATGTCAACCAGAAGACGCCCGAGGGCAACTGGGTAACACGCATCAGCAATGGTAAGCTGAACATCCGTGCCTTGAATGAGGGCGGCAAGATATACTCTGGCCGCGTCTATGCCAAGGTTAAGGAGGGCTGGCAGTTCGGTTACATCGAGGCCAGCATCAAGTTGCCGAAGGGCAAGGGCACATGGCCTGCCTTCTGGATGATGCCCGTCAACTTCACCGGTTGGCCCGACAGTGGTGAGATTGACATCATGGAAGAGGTAGGCGGTCATGCCAACTACGTCTCCTCCAGTCTGCATGCCAATGCCCATGTTCACAGCAACGGCACCCAGGTGACCCACGAGATGTATCTCGCCGGAGCAGAGGATGATTTCCACACGTATGCCATTCTTTGGACACGTGAGAACATCACCACCTACGTCGATGGCAAGGTGCAGCTCAGCTACGACAACCGTGGACTCGGTCACGACGACTGGCCTTATAACGCACCTTTCTACGTTATTCTGAACCTCGCTTGGGGTGGAACGTGGGGTGGCACCTATGGCATTGACAACAATGCGCTGCCCGCCACGATGGAGATTGACTACGTTCGCGTCTTCCAAAAGAAATAATTTTAGGAGAAGTTCCATCCCATCGAGCAACACATAACTTCAATGGGGTGGAACTTTTTTTATTACTTTTTACATGACTAAATAAAGCTAAACGAAGAATGAAACGATACCTGACGATTCTGTTGGTTCTTTCTTTTGCTCTCTTGCTGCCTGCCAAAAACCGCTTTGTGCAGGTAGAGGGACCGAACTTGGTGAAGCCCAATGGGGAACGGTTGTATATTCAGGGCACCAACCTGGGTAACTGGCTCAATCCTGAAGGCTACATGTTCGGACTGCGGAAGACCAATTCAGCCTGGATGATTGACCTCATGGTCAAGCAGTTGATAGGCCCCGACGCTGCTGCCGACTTCTGGCAGGCGTTCCGCACGAATTATGTGACCAAGGCCGACATCGACTTCATTGCCGCACAGGGTGCCAACACCATCCGGCTGCCATTCAACTATAAACTCTTCACCGACGAGGACTACATGGGCCAGACGGGCCAGAAGCAGGCCTTCCTGCTCATTGACCGTGTCGTGGAGTGGTGCAAGGCCAACGGGCTGTACCTCATTCTCGACATGCATGACTGCCCGGGGTCGCAGACGGGCGACAACATTGACGACGGCTACGGCTACCCCTGGCTCTTCGAGAGCGAGCGCAGTCAGCAGCTGTTCTGCGATATCTGGGTGGACATAGCCCGTCACTACCGCGACGAGCCCACCATCCTTGGCTATGAGCTGATGAACGAGCCCATTGCCCACTACTTTGAAAACAAAGATACACTCTATACCCTCCTGCAGCCGCTCTACAAGCGTGCTGTCAAAGCCATCCGCACGGTCGATCAGAATCATGTCATCCTCTTGGGCGGTGCCCACTGGAACAGCTTCTTCTTTATGTTCGACGACTGGACGTTCGACAAGAACATCATGTTTACCTGTCACCGCTATGGCGGTCCGGCCACCAAGGAGGCCATCAAGGACTACATTGACTTCCGCGACAAGACGCAGCTGCCCATGTATATGGGTGAGATAGGCCATAACACAATGGAGTGGCAGGCGCAGTTCGTCGAGGTCATGAAGCAGAACAACATCGGCTACACCTTCTGGCCCTACAAGAAGATTGACAACTCCTGCATGATGGGCATCCAGCGCCCGGCAGCGTGGGACAGCGTCATCGTGAAGTTCTCGGAAACCAGCCGCAACTCTTACCAGGAGTGGCGCGATGCTCGTCCTGACCAGCAACTGGCCCGCCGCCTGCTCATGGAGTATGCGGAGAACAGCCGTTTCGACCGTTGCCAGCCCCAGACGGACTACATCCAGTCCATGGGACTTGAGAAGGTGAGAAGGTGAAAAAGTGAAAAGGTGAAAAAGTGAAATAAATCGAAAATCCGAAAATCGAAAATAATTATGAAACAGTCAAAGAACAATATGGTAGGAAAGTGGGTGCGGGGGTTGCTTTTAACTCTTTCACTTTTTAACCCTTTCACCTTCTTACCTTTAACCGCACAGGTCTATTTAGACGAGTCGAAGTCCTTGGAGCAGCGTGCGGAGGATGCCTTGCAGCGCATGACGCTCGACGAGAAGATTGCCATCATCCATGCGCAGTCGAAGTTCAGCGCCCCGGGCGTGAAGCGCCTCGGCATTCCTGACATGTGGACCGACGACGGCCCCCACGGTGTACGCCCCGACGTGCTCTGGGACGAGTGGGAGCAGGCCGGCCAGACGAACGACTCGTGCGTGGCATTCCCTGCGCTGACCTGTCTGGCTGCTACGTGGAACCCGCAGATGGCGCGTATCTATGGTGAGAGCCTCGGCGAGGAAGCCCTCTACCGTGGCAAAGCCATGATTTTAGGCCCTGGTGTCAACATCAACCGCACGCCACTCAACGGCCGTAACTTTGAGTATATGGGTGAAGACCCCTGGCTGGCCTCCCGTATGGTAGTGCCCTACGTGCAGGGCCTGCAGTCGAAGGGCGTGGCCGCCTGTGTCAAGCACTATGCGCTGAACAACGATGAGGAGTATCGCCATCAGGTGAATGTCATCGTCTCTGACCGCGCCCTGCGTGAAATCTACCTGCCTGCCTTCGAGGCTGCCGTCCGTGAGGGTGGGGCATGGGCCATCATGGGTGCCTACAACCTCTATAAGAACCAGCACGACTGTCATAATTCAATACTTTTAAACCAGATATTAAAGCAGGAGTGGGGCTTCGATGGCGTCGTAGTCAGCGACTGGGGCGGTACGCACGACATGGATGAGGCTGTCCGCAACGGACTCGACATGGAGTTCGGCACGTGGACCGACGGCCTGACCATGGGTGCTACGAATGCCTACGACAACTATTATCTGGCCGAGGCCTATAAGAAGGCCATCCAGGAAGGACGCTATACCACCAAGGAACTTGACGAGAAGGTGCGCCGCGTGCTTCGTCTGCACTTCCGCACGACGATGAACCGCCAGCGCCCCTACGGCTTCCTTTGTTCAGAGAGCCATTACGAGGCAGCCCGCAAGATTGCCGGTGAAGGCATCGTGCTGCTGAAGAATGAGCAGCATGTGCTGCCGATTCAACAAAATGCCAAGGTACTCGTCGTCGGCGAGAATGCCATCAAGATGATGACCGTGGGTGGCGGCTCTTCGTCACTCAAGGTGCAGCGAGAGGTGCTGCCGTTGGACGGACTGCTGTCACAACTCTGCTCCTTGGAAGGATCTGGGGGAGGTTCCTACGCCCGTGGCTACGTCGGTGACACCGTGCAGAGCTACAACGGCGTGACCGTAGGCCGTAGCATTGCCGAAAGCCGCACACCGGCTGAGTTGCGTGCCGAGGCTGTCGAGAAGGCTAAGCAGGCCGACGTGGTCATCGTCTTCGGTGGTCTGAACAAGGCCGACTATCAGGACTGTGAGGGCCACGACCGTCAGCAGTACGAACTGCCCTACGAGCAGAACGAGCTCATAGAGGCCCTGGTCAAGGTCAATAAGAACATCGTCTTCGTCAACATCTCGGGTAATGCCGTTGCCATGCCATGGATTGACAAGGTGCCTGCCGTTGTGCAGGGCTGGTTCCTTGGCTCGGAGTCGGGCAATGCCCTGGCCGACGTGCTGACGGGTCGTGTGAACCCCAGTGGCAAACTGCCCTTCACGTGGTTCCGCCAGCTCAGCGACGTGCCTGCCCACAGCTTGGGTGCTTATCCCGGCACATGGCGCGAGGGTCACGATGTCATAGACGAGGAATATAAAGAAGACATCTTCGTGGGGTACCGCTGGGCCGACCTCTCTGCCAAGCAAAAGAAAGAGTTGATGAACGCTCACCACTCACCCCTCACTACTCACCCCTCACCCCTTTTCCCCTTCGGCTATGGACTGAGCTACACCTCGTTCAAACTGGGCAAGGTGACATCCAGCACCCAGCAGCTGACGCCCAACAGCCCCATCACCTTCACCGTCGAAGTGACCAATGACGGCAAGGTGGCTGGTGCGGAGACCGTACAGCTGTACGTTGGTCCTGCCAAGGTTTCTGCCTCACGTCCCGTCAAGGAGCTCAAGGCCTTCCAGAAGGTATGGCTGGAGCCCGGAGAAACCAAGACCGTCACGCTGACCGTCAACCGTGAGTCGCTCTCCGTCTGGGACGAGGCTGCCAGCAAGTGGACTGTCATTCCCGGCAGTTACCGCGCTTACATCGGAACATCATCAAAAACCAATATTAGTCATAAGTTTGAATTGTTGTAGTTAGTATTTAATATTTCACAACTTAGGAAAGAACGTGTGCGTGAGCATACGTTCTTTCCTTTTTTCGTATGCATGTAGGATTTATGGAAAGAAATTGGAATAATTAGAATAATTTCGTCCATAAATTAAAATAATTATTTTTTTTAATTTGTGGTTACATTATTCTAATTTCTTTCCATATTCTTATTGTTATAATTTGTTTCCATTCGCCACTGACTTCTTTTTTAGAAAGAAATTGCCAGAAATTGAGCAGAAATTGTCAGAATTTTTAGTTCAGTCCGACAATTCGGTTGTGTATTTGCAACGGACTACAGGACTTGAAAGACTTTTATGCATAGTGTGTGAAAGAGTCCTAAAGTTCTGAAGTCCGTTGCAAAAAACAAATGAGGAATACCCCGTTCATCGGCATTTGCAATGTACGTTGCGGAGGCCCCCCTCTTATCCCCCCTTGGGGGGACGGAAGGGGGGGCAAAGCCTCCCCCAAGGGGGAGGTTGGGGGGCTCTGATTTATTTCTTAAAATGGCTCCATGAAGAAGAAATATGTTCTTGTTTTAACAGAAAAGTGTTATGGGTACGGCATGAATATGATGGATATAGAATAATGTTTTCCCGAGATTCTTATTACTTTTTCCCGAGATTTCAATTGCTTTTTCCCGAGATTCTTATCACGAATCTCGGGAAAACATGATAAGAATCTCGGGAAAACGTGGTAACAATCTCGGGATTAGTAGTAACCATCGTGCGCAAAAATAGAACCTGTTTGGCGTTGTTTTCAGTGTTTCTGCGCGAGAAGTTAGGTTCCTTTCAACTCGACTTTGTGCATTATAAGTGCACCTACCAATTGCAACCGCATTACAAATGCGGCTGAACGGGGTTCTATTCGCCACTGACTTCTTTTTTAGAAAGAATTTGCCAGAAATTGAGCAGAAATTGTCAGAATTTTTAGTTCAGGCCGACAATTCGGTTGTGTATTAGCAGCGGACTACAGGACTTGAAAGACTTATATGCATAGTGTGTGAAAGAGTCCTAAAGTTCTGAAGTCCGTTGCTAAAACCAAATGAGGAATGTCTTTGTAGGAAGGCCACATTTGTGGCCGTAATTTCTGCCAATTTCTGCCAATTTCTTTCCAAAAAAATATTCATGCAGATTGTTTTTCAGGAAATATTTGGAAGATTGCGAAAGATACTGTATATTTGTCCCCGTAATCACAAAAAACAGTAGATTATGGAAAAGTACGGAAAACTGATTCAGGCCGCTATTCTGGCCGTTGGGCTCTTGCTGCTCGGACTGTGCATCAAGAGCGGTATTGACAACTTTACCAACAAGGACCGCCGTGTCACCGTGAAGGGACTGGCCGAGAAGGTGGTCGATGCCGACAAGGTGACGTGGAACCTCTCGGTGACGTATGTCGGCGACGACTTGGACGAGCTGTTCAAGCTGCTGAACGGAAAGGTAGATATTATTCAGCAGTACCTGAAGGACAACAAGGTGAGCGACAAGGCAAAAATTACCGTCAACTCGTTCTCTATTACCGACAACAACGCCAACGTGTGGAGTGAGCGCAGGCCCACCTACCGCTACTCGGTGACGAGAAGCCTGAACGTGGCGTCGAACGACACGAAGATGATCAGCGAGCTGAAGGAGAAGGCTGCCGACGCGCTCCTGGAGAAGGGCGTCATGCTGGACAACAACTACGCGAACTACGAATATACGAAGTTCCAGGAGCTGAAGCCCGAAATGATGAGCGAGGCCATTGCCGCCGCCGAGAAGACGGCGCAGCAGTTTGCCGAGAACAGCCACTCCACCATCAACAAGATTGTGGAGGCCGGTCAGGGAGAGTTCTCGATTGACGATGCCGACATTGCCTACCAGAAAAAAGTGCGCGTGGTATCGACCATTACCTACTCGCTGAAGGACTAAAAGGTTGGTTATCAGTGAAAAATGTGTTTTTTACACTTTTATACGACGTCCACTTTAAGTAACAGGTAAGATGCTTGTAACGTACTGATAATGCGCCGATTATCAATATTCCAGCCATCGCTAAGTCCACTTTTGGACTTAGCGGTGTTGTTTTATGCTTTTTTTATGCCTACCTTTGCACCACAATTCAATGTTATTGTTAGTTGTTATATAGATTCACACTTGTAGGTACTAATAGAAAAAAAAGTAAGTAGTTTTGGTTAGAAAACAGGGCGGGTGCGTGAGCATACGTCCTTTTTTTTAAAAAAAATGTGTATCTTTGCAACCGAATAGTAATTTTTGAAACCTAAAACATATAAAGACAACCATATGAAAAAAACATTCTTACTGGCAGTAGCCATGACGCTCAGCGCCATTACTGCCTTTGCACAACAGCAGGACATGAGGACATTCGTGGATAACCTGATGAGCCGCATGACCCTGCAGGAGAAAATAGGACAGCTGAACCTGCAGGTGGCTGGTGACATTACCACGGGACAGGCTCAGGACACCCAAGTGGCCGGGCTGATTGCCGAGGGCAAGATGGGTGGCGTGTTCAACCTGAAGGGCGTTGATAAGATACGTGCCCTGCAGGACATTGCCGTCAAGAAGTCGCGCCTGGGCATTCCGCTCATTGTGGGCATGGACGTCATTCACGGCTACGAGACCATTTTCCCCATACCTCTGGCCATGGCCTCGTCGTGGGACATGGAGGCCATTGAGCGTGCCGCCCGCATTGCTGCCATTGAGGCGTCGGCCGACGGCATCGACTGGTTCTACAGCCCGATGGTGGATATCTGCATTGATGCCCGCTGGGGGCGCACGGCAGAGTCGGCCGGCGAGGACCCCTTCCTGGGCAGTGCGGTGGCGCAGGCCTATATCCGTGGCTACCAGGGCAAGGACATGAAGGGCAAGGACGAGGTGATGGCCTGCGTGAAGCACTTCGCACTCTACGGTGCTGTGGAGGCGGGCCGCGACTACAACACCGTTGACATGAGCCGCCTGCGCATGTACAACCAGTACTTCCCGCCCTACAAGGCTGCTGCCGAGGCCGGCGCCGGTTCGTTCATGTCGTCGTTCAACCTGGTTGACGGACAGCATGCCACGGCCAACCGCTGGCTGCTGACCGACGTGCTGCGCACGAAGTGGAAGTGGGACGGATTTGTGGTGACCGACTACGGCTCCATAGGCGAAATGATCAGCCACGGCTTTGGCGACCTGGCCCACAACTCGGCCCTGGCCCTGCATGCAGGTACTGACATGGACATGTGTGCGCAGGGATTCCTGGGCACGCTGGAGCAGCAGGTGAACAACGGCCGCGTGAGCATGGCAGACATTGACCTGGCCTGCCGCCGCGTGTTGGAGGCGAAGTACAAGCTCGGGCTTTTTGCCGACCCCTATAAGTATTTGGACCCGAAGCGACGCGCGCACGACATCTATACCGACGCGAACCGGCGTGCCAGCCGCGAACTGGCTGCCGAGACTTTCGTGCTGCTGAAGAACAGCGGCAACGTGCTGCCGCTGAAGGGTGAGCAGAAGATTGCCCTCATAGGCCCGTTGGCCGACGACCGTGCCAACATTGCCGGTACGTGGTGTGTAGCCTATACGCCTGAACGTTATGCCACCATCAAGGAGGCCTTGCAGCGTAAGATGCAGCAACTGCCAAACGGCAGATTGCTCTACGCACAGGGCTGTAACCTGACGCGCGACGAGGCCCTGCAGCGTGCCGCAGAGTTTGGCAAGACCATGCCGCGTGGCGACGAGGCGCAGCTGAAGGCCGAGGCCCTGGCCGTGGCCCGTCAGGCTGACGTCATCGTGTGTGCCATGGGCGAGTGTGCCGACTTCAGCGGCGAGAGCTCCAGCCGTGCCAACCTGGAACTGCCCGACGTGCAGCGCGAGCTGTTAGAGGAACTGGTCAAGCTGGGCAAGCCCGTCGTGCTGCTCAACTTCTCTGGACGCGCCACGGTGCTGACGTGGGAGCAAGAGCATGTGGATGCCATCATGAACGTGTGGTTCGGAGGTTCGGAGGCTGGCGATGCCATCTGCGACGTGCTCTTCGGCGACAAGGCCCCCACGGGCAAGCTCACCGTCACCATGCCGCAGGCCGTCGGTCAGGTACCTATCTATTATAACCACCTGAACACGGGACGACCCGTGCCCGAGGGTGCTGACCACTATTTCAAGTATGCCAGCAACTACTTAGACGTGCGCAACGACCCACTCTATCCCTTCGGCTACGGACTGACGTACACCACCTTCCGCTATGATGCCCCGCAGCTGTCGGCCGACAACAAGCAGGTCAGCGTGCAGGTGACGAACACCGGCACGCGCGACGGCGACGAAGTGGTGCAGCTGTACATACGCGACGTGTTTGCATCGGTCAGCCGTCCCGTCAAGGAGCTCAAGGGCTTCCAGCGCATTCATCTGAAGGCTGGCGAGAGCAAGACCGTCACGTTCGAACTGACACCTGACCTGCTGTCGTTCTACGACTACGACGGCAACCTGGTGCTGGAGCCCGGTGAGTTCATCATCATGACAGGCCCCAACAGCCGCGACGTGCAAAGCGTCAAGCTTTCTGTAGTAGAGTAAATTCTATTGGTAATAGTAGGTGTTGGTAGATTGGCTGAGCTTTTGCAACTTCTCTGCCAGCTCCATGTTCCGCTTCACTAACTTACGGTTGACCTCGGTGAGCTTCAACACTTTCTGTGTCAGTTGCTCCTTCTCGGGGTCAGCCTTCTTTTTTGACTCCTGGCGTTTGTAAACAACTGCCGCCCTCCAGATAATCAAGGCCATAATCAGCACGCCGACAATCTGAAGTATAAACACGATGAGACCGCTGCGGTCGATGCCCTCGTACAGGCTATTGCCCATGGTGGTCACCTCTTCCAGCGGAACGTCGGCAAACAGCACACCCACGTTACGGCCCGTACCGTCCTTGATGGGCATGGTGTAGGTACACATGACGATGAACGTGCCGCCCTTATCCACGTAGGGGTCGGTCCAGAAGCAGGAGTCGCTGCTCAGCGTGTGCCGGTACCAGTCGCGGTTCGTGTAGTCGAAAGGCAGTAGGCGCGTACATACCTGCGGAACGGCTTTCTTCTTCTTCTTCAGGTTCTGCGCCGTAATGTCTGGATGCTCGTCGTAGGCATAGGGCGCATAGAGCTCGTCCTTGCCCAAACGCGCATAGTAGCCCGGGCGGAAGGCAATGCCGGCCCCCACGATGTGCGGGTTGTCAATAACCATGCGGGCGGAAAGGCTGTAGTAGTTGTCGGGCGTCTCTATGGCATTCCTCATGGTGGCGGCATAGTTGTGCACAGCCGACTCCACCTCTGCCTTGACGCGGGTGACGCGCTGGTTTTGCTCCATATCGACACTCGCTTTCTGCACCATGTCCTTTTCTACACCCCGGCGGGCCATGTAATACTGTATGCTTGAGGTTAGTTCCAGCAGAATGGCTGCAACAATAATCATAGCTATGTTATATTTTCTCATTCCTGTCTCATGTTTTTTTATTTGGGTGCAAAGTTACGTCTTTTTTCTGATAAAATGCAATTTTTTTCATGAAAATAGTAATAAATTGTAACGCTCAATCGGTGTCTTTCTGATGCACTCTCTCATAAAGAGACGGCATCTCTCTTTCCGTCAGTGGAGGACCCCTTGCCAGCTCCCGTTTCCCGTCCGTTTTCCTTCCAGCTGTTTTTTTGCTGAATAATTTGTCGATTTTCCTTGGTGCTTTGTCTGATTTTTATTACCTTTGTTGCCATATAGCCAAAGCGAAAATTATCATGAAAAAATTACTAGCGCTGCTGGTCACGCTGGCCGTGACAGTATCGGTATGGGGACAGGAAAAGACACTCGACCAACTGCTTAACGAAGTGGATGAAGCCATAGGGCAGGCTCCCCAGTATGTGAACGCGTATGAGGCGAAGATTACGGAGGCGCGGAAGGTGCTGGCTGCTGCGAAAACGGACAGTCAGCGGTTTCAGGCGACGTTTGCGCTCTATGACCTCTACCGTCCCTTCGTGAACGATTCTTCCATCTACTTTATTAAACAATGCATCCTGCTGGCCCGGAAGAGCGGACAGCGGTCGGACGAGATGCGCTGCAGGGCTCTGTTGGCGTGGCGATGCTCCAGCACGGGCATGTATGAAGAGGCGCTGAACATTCTGGACTCCATCAGCACCGACGGCATCGACCGTGAGGCGATGGGGGAGTATGCCCATGCATATAATAATGTATATAACGAAATGGCCTACTACACGCAGATGCCGGAAATGAAACAGCAGTATGCCCAGAAGGCGGACTACTACCAGAACATGATGTACGAAACGCTGCCGGCTGACGACCCGCGCATTCTGCTGCGACGCGAAATGGCCCTGCTCAACGCGGGGAAGACGGAGGAAAGCATGCGCGTGAACGACGAGTGGCTGAAAATGGTGGAGAAGGGCTCGCACCCGTATGCCATGGTGGCCCTGTACCGATACCTGGAGTATCAGGCAAGGGGCGACGAACAGCAGATGATTTACTGGATGGTGGAGTCGGTGCTGGCCGACATCCGCAACGGCGTGATGGACCAGGGCTCCATGTGGGAACTGGCCAACCAGCTGCAGAAACGCGGCGACGTGGAGCATGCCAACGAGTACATCAGCTACACCAGCAACTGCGCCATACGCTTCGGTTCACGGCAGCGTAACTGGCAGATAGCACCGCTGATGACGCGCATAGCTCATGACTACAAGGAAAAGATTGACCACCGGACGAAACAGCTGTGGGTGCTGTTGGGCATTCTGAGCCTGCTGTCGCTGATGCTGCTCGGGCTGCTGCTGTTCCTGCACCGGAGAAACAAGCAGTTAGCCGAAGCACGTAACGGGCTGCGCGACGCAAATAGCCAGCTATCGGCATCGAACGCCCAGCTCTCTACGCTCAACACCCAACTCTCTGCACTCAACACACAGCTGTCGTCACTGAACTCGCAGCTCTCAGAAGCCAACCACATCAAGGAGGAATACATAGGGCGGTTCCTCTCGCTCTGCTCGCAGTATATTGACAAGCTGGACAACTACCGCAAGATGGTGAACCGCAAGATGAAGAACAAGGAGCTGGACGAGCTGTTCCGCATGAGCAAATCGACCGAACTGAAGGAAAAGGAAATCGAGGAACTGTACCAGAACTTCGACTCGGTGTTCCTGAACCTGTTCCCCAACTTCGTGGATGACTTCAATGCCCTGCTGCAGCCGGAAATGCAGGTGCACCCCAAGGATGAGAACAAACTGACGACCGACATACGCATCTTTGCACTGATACGCTTGGGCATTGACGACTCGTCGAAGATTGCCGAGTTCCTGCATTACTCGGTGAACACCATCTACAACTACCGTGCACGCATCAAGAACGGAGCCGTGGGCAATCGTGAAGCCTTTGAGCGCGAGGTGAAAGAGCTGGGGTCCGTGAAATGAAAAGTGAAGGTTGCAAATAGGCAGAAAAAGACGCATCGCGTGTGAAATAATTTAAAAAAGAGGAGACAATGCGGAAAAATTCTTCGCTCTTCACTCTTCACTCTTCACTTAATTTCGTACCTTTGCAATCGGAAAAATTCAACAAACATTTTTAATATTACAAAGTATTATGGTTAATTACAAGGATTTAGGTCTCGTCAATACGCGCGAGATGTTCAAGAGAGCCGTCAACGGCGGTTATGCTATTCCCGCTTTCAACTTCAACACGATGGAGCAGATGCAGGCTATTGTGCAGGCTGCTGTTGAGACAAAGTCTCCCGTCATTATGCAGGTGTCAAAAGGCGCACGCAACTATGCCAACGCCACCATCCTGCGCTACATGGCTGAAGGTGCTGTAGCATACGCTAAGGAACTGGGTTGCGAGCATCCTGAAATCGTGCTCCACCTGGACCACGGTGACAGCTTTGAACTCTGCAAGGACTGCATTGACATGGGCTTCTCAAGCGTCATGTACGACGGCAGCTCACTGCCCTACGAGGAGAACATTCGCATTTCCCGTCAAGTGGTAGAGTATGCTCACAAGTATGATGTAACCGTAGAGTGCGAGCTCGGCGTGCTGGCAGGTGTTGAGGATGAAGTAGCCTCAGAGGTAAGCCACTACACCAAGCCCGAGGAGGTCATCGACTTCGCTACCCGTACCGGCTGCGACTCTCTGGCCATCTCTATCGGTACTTCTCACGGTGCTTACAAGTTCAAGCCCGAGCAGTGCACACGCGACCCGAAGACTGGCAGGCTCGTTCCGCCGCCATTGGCATTCGACGTGCTGGCAGAGATCGAGCAGAAACTGCCCGGATTCCCCATCGTGCTCCATGGTTCTTCGTCTGTTCCTCAGGACGAGGTAGATACCATCAACAAGTACGGTGGCAACCTGCCCGATGCAGTAGGTATTCCCGAAGAGCAGCTCCGCAAGGCTGCCAAGAGTGCTGTCTGCAAGATCAACATCGACTCTGACTCTCGTCTGGCCATGACCGCTGCCATCCGCCAGTATCTGGCAGAGCATCCTGATCACTTCGATCCTCGTCAGTATCTGAAGCCCGCCCGTGAGAACATGAAGAAGATGTACATCCACAAGATTGTGAACGTACTGGGTTCTGACGGCAAGCTGGCTGAGTAAGCTGGCGAAGAGCCAACGACAAAAAAAGGCTGCGAACCGCTTGGGTGCGCAGCCTTTTTTGGGTTCAGTCCGAAAGTACGGTTGCTGAAACAATCTTCCAATGAGCCTTTTTATGTCATTTCAACTGTTCCGACTCTATTTTCTCCACGCCTCCGTGAGTGGGATTCAGCACGATGCGGGTGATGAACTTCCTGTTGAACAGCTCCTCGCCTAACAGTTCCACGTTGCCAAACTGTCCGGCGGTCAGCTCTTTGTCGAAGAGTGGCTCACTGGCCTGACTGACGGTAATGCGGATACGGCCGGGCACGTTGACGTAGATGCCCTCCTCTGACTTTTTCTTCTTCTTGCCCGTTTCCAAGGGGGCGGGCACGGTCTTCAGATCTTCCACCGTCATGTAGAACGGCTCGCCGGAGAGGTCGTCGGCATCTACCAGCCCGTTTCTCTGCGAGAGGCGGAAGAGCACTTGGTCATTGGTGGCGGCCATGGGGCAGACGGTGACGACATA
>Ga0310691_10005244_pt1 | contig 14258 bp, 27 predicted proteins | sample 176DNAGHGlowgp2_FD_203887 | JGI IMG/M metagenome (GOLD analysis project Ga0310691, IMG submission 203887) | Sheep rumen microbial communities from Palmerston North, Manawatu-Wanganui, New Zealand - 1766 DNA GHGlow gp2 (v2) (version 2) | ecosystem: Host-associated > Mammals > Digestive system >... | reverse complement strand
GGGTCCGGCAGGCGAAACACTCACGTATACGCTCAGCATTGCCGCCAACGTGATTACACTTACACCGTCAAGCGGGACGGCTTCCAGCATTACCCTTCCTGTTTACAATGGGAGCGTGACAGCATGAGCACAACAGTAACGTATAAAGGCACAGAGATCGCAAGCGTTGAGAACGAAACCAAGACGCTGAAAACCGCCGGAACATGGGTCGAGGGCGATATTACTCTGACCGATGTAACAAGCGGCGGGGGCGGCAGCAGTGAACCGTCCAATGATGTTAATTTTATTGACTATGACGGAACCATTGTCAAAAGCTACACAAGAGCCGACTTCATGGCATTGAATGCACTCCCGGACAACCCCAGCCATGACGGACTGACTGCACAGGGGTGGAACTGGACGCTGGCAGACGCAAAAACCCAGCTGACGGAATACCCTCATGATGGGCTGACCATCGGGCAGATGTATGTCACCGATGACGGCAAAACGCGACTTTATGTCCATTTTCAAGAGGGGAGAACATCCCCGTACTTTGGAATCGGAGTAAACGGCACGGTTGTGGTTGATTGGGGCGATGGCTCCGAGCCGTCCACGCTGACCGGTACGTCACTTATTAATGCAACGACTACACAGCATGAGTATAGAGCCGGTGATTATGTTATTTCCGTTGACGTCACAAGCGGAACAGCTTCATTTTTTGGGAATTCCGGCACGTATGCATTGACAAAAACCGCCGCATCTGCGGGAAGTGCATCGGCGGTATATGCGGCCTCTATTAGAAAAATAGAGCTTGGAACGAATTTCACTCTAGGACCCTACGCGTTTTGTAACTGTTATTCTCTTACAAGCATTACTATTCCGAGCGGCGTGACAACTATAGATGGCTACGCGTTTTACAGCTGTTATTCTCTTACAAACATTGTTATTCCAAACAGTTTGAATAGCATAATAAGCAGTGCGTTCTACTATTGTTATTCCCTCATTCGCATCTCTATTCCAAAGGATATGGCGAACGTAAACAACTATTTATTTGACGATTGCCGTTCTCTTATTGATGTTAGGATTCCAAACGATGTAACAACTATAGGAAGCAACGCGTTTTACAACTGTCATTCTCTTACAAGCATTACTATTCCGAGCGGCGTGACAACTATAGGAAACTATGCGTTCGCCAGCTGTTACGGCATGAAACACTACTACCTCCTGCCAACAACACCTCCGACAATTAGGGGCACATCGTTTTCAAGCATTCAAAGCGACTGCGTGATACATGTCCCGGCTGAATCGCTGGAAGCATACAAGACCGCATCGAACTGGAGCACTCACGCATCCAAAATGGTCGGAGAATAACGAAAGGGGGCAGGCCATGACACCGGCAGAATTCAGAGCGGAAACCATCGGCAAATCGTACGACCTTGACGGGTTCCCGGCATCGAACAAATATCAGTGTTGGGATTATTTCGCCTATTTTGTAAAGCTGTTCGGGCTGAACATTTCCACGGCGTGCGCGCTTACCGGTTACGTTTGCGACTTGTGGCGGTTAAAAGATAAATACGGTTATAGCCGTGTTTTTTATTACGTACAGCCCGGCGAACCGTTGCGGACCGGTGATTGGTGCATATGGGACAAGGGAAGCTCCCACCCGTCTTCTCACATTGCCATGTATTACAACGGGCAGGAATTGGGACAGAATCAGGGCGCCCCGTACGTTAACGAGAAACCCACCACATGGGACGTAATGGGCGCTCTCAGGCTCAAAACGTGGGCGCTTGATATTCCGCCCGGTTCGTCTGATTTGTCCATTAACGGGCACTTATACAGCGTTTACAGGCAGGGCGCCGGCGAAACGTTCGCGGTACTGTCCGCAGGGCTGAACAAAACCGCCCGCATCCAAGACTTAAACGCGGACGTGTGGGTAATGGCAAAGGCAACCGGCGCCAATTATTTTCAGATGAAAGACGGGCAGGCGGACCCGTACGGAACCACATACGGGGACATTTCCGCCCCGCTGAATGAGGTATGGACCGAAACCCCGAACCAGAACACAACGTTATTTTTTGATTACGATACGGGCGCTTACGGGGACTGTACGGGCGTACATGTAGACATGACGCACAACGTTGCAAGTCCCGCCATTGTTTACCCGGCCGCCGGGAATTACCAATACGCCCGGATGGTTGGAATAGATCACGTTAACACCCGCAGCCGGTACACGTTCGCCGTACGGTTCAAAGACGGGACCTACCTTGCGGGCATTGCGTCCCAGGATATGACACCCGCCGAAATTGCCACGGATTGGCGGACGGTTCCCGAGCTTGAAACCATTCAATTTTTTGATGGTGGCGGGTCCGCTCAGTTCGGGCGCTGGAATGGATCCGCGTTCGAATACGTGCGGGACACGGGCAGGGCTACCCCGTCCGCGTTTGCAATCGTAAGCACAAAGCCATACAAGCCCGAAACAGAGCCGACAACGGACGAAAACGAGAAAGATGAGGAAATACCTATGGACAGCGAAAACAAGCAGGAAACGCCCGTTACAGAGCCGATTGAGAATTGGGAAGACCCGGAGAAGCAGACCAACGTGATCGTGGAACGCATTGCTGCGCTTCTCAGCGTGAAGAGCATTATCACGATTGCTCTTACCGTTGCGTTCATCATGCTGGTGGTGGAAGGAAAAGAACTCCCGGATAAATTCGTGTCGATTTATACGATGTGCATCAGCTTCTTCTTTGGGTATCAGTTCAAAAAGGCAGAAAAATGAAGAAGACAGAACAACAGCGGTATGACGAACTGAAGGAGCATAACAGGATCCTGCTCCGGGAGAACGTTGACCTGAAACTCGAAAATGAAAAACTGAAGGCACGCATCCAGGCATTGGAGTGCGTTGCGAGCCTGTTAGAAAGGAGTGGGATGAGATGACAACAGAACAGCTTACAGCCATTCTTTTGGCAGCGATCGCAGCACCCGGTTTCTGGGAAGTGTTGAAGTCTCTGATCGACAAGACGCTGGGACGGAAGCGGGTCACCAACGAGGACCTCGCCGACCGGATCGCCGAAGTCAAGAACGAGCAGAAGATCCAGAAGCAAGACATCGAGACCCTGAAGGACTCGATCAGCGAGATGCAGACAGCCGAAGCAGTAAAAGAAGCGACCTCAGCGCGGCGCAGGATCCTGAGGTTTAACGATGAGATCCTGCGGGATGTCGACCACAGCAAAGAATACTTTGATGACATATTGGAAGACATCAAGACATATGAAGACTTCTGTGCAGAACACCGTGACTTCACAAACGGCAAGACCGTGATGGCAACCAAGAACATCCAGCGGTGCTATGAAAGCTGCATGGAGAAGCACAACTTTTTGAGTTAAGTGTTATAATTTGAATATCCTTTCTATCCGGCACACACGGAAAAACCCCGCAGGTCTATCATTCACCCTGCGGGGCATTTTTTTGTGCTACAACGTGCAACAAATTGGACTTAAATTGGACTTATTTTTTTGAAAACCGTGTTTCTTTGTGCCTGTTAATGACGGTTTTATGCGGTTTTTAAAGGGTTATATATATCTAAAAATCCTATTAATCAATTCCCCTCATCTGCTCTAACCGCTCAACAGAGCGGTTTTTTAGTGTTTTGGACTTAAATTGGACTTATTTTCTATGATTTCCATCATTTTTTCTTCGGTATCGTTCATCAGATGCGCATAGGTTTCCAGCGTCTGGGTGATGGTGGCATGTCCCAATCTCTTGGAGACGGCGATGATGTTGGCGCCATTATTCAGCAGGAAGGAAGCATGTGAGTGTCTGAGGTCATGGATCCGGATCGGATCTACACCGGACAGCCGGATGCCTTCCCGGAATGCTCTGTCGATCGTGGTGATCGCCAGGGACGTCACTCCGCCGAAAACGAAGGGGTCAGCCTGCTGGATCCAAGGCTCAAGGATCGCCATCGTGGCGGAGTCGACTGTGATCGTCCTCTCGCTGCTGTCTGTCTTGAGTGGCTGGAAGCCGTTCTTAAAGTGCTTCATAGATCTGTAGATGTGCACCTTATTGCCCTGGAAGCAATCGGCTGTGATGGCAATCGCCTCGCCACGTCTGCATCCGGTCCAATAGAGAAACGTGAAGAAGGCGCGCATCATGGGGTTCTCGACCGCTTCAGCGAACTGCTGGAACTGCTCCGGTGTCCAGATCTTCATCTCTGTCTTGTCTGCCTTTGTCAGTTTGAAAGACTTCAGCACCACAGCAGGGTTCTGACCGCCGTAAACGCTGTTATAGAAGCCGAAAGCGCTCCGGACGTATTGCAAACCACAGTTAAGCGTACGCACCGCCAGCCCGCTCTCTTTGAGGCTGTTCCGCCACGCTACAAGGTCCGCCTTGCTGATCTTCTCGATCGGAAGATCTACGAACTCAGCGAAGTAGGTAGAGATCCACGCTTCTTTCTTGGATCGGGTGGACAGGCTCGTGTCATTGTTGTCGAGCTGGCGCTGGAAGATGTCCCAGAAGGTGGCGGAAGATGTGACTGCCATCTGCTCGGCTTTCGCCTTTGCCTCCCACTGCACCGCCTCTCTGCGCGTCTTAAAGCCACGCTTACGGATCTGTTTCCGTTTTCCGGTCAGTTTATCGTCAGCGTAAAAACGGACCGTATAGGTGCCGTTTTCTTCTTTATAGACGGGCATGGTCAAGACCTCCGGAAGAACTCAACGAGTTCCTCCATATCTGCGCCGATGATCTCGCAGTATCTGACCAAATCTTTGGCGTTCATTTCACGGTAGCCTGTTTCCCAGCTCGATATCCGCTGTTTAACACTATTCATCTGTTCAGCCACCTGTGTCTGTGTCATGCCGGCTTCTCTACGCTTCTCAGAAAGCCACTGGCCGAGCCTTTTGCTGAAATCGTCTTTCATATTATTTCTCCTATCCACTTCTTGTGTACTGCTACAATATCACAAAAAAACGTACATACTACAAAAAAAGTGTTGACAGTACGCATTATGTGGACTTAGAATCAGAAACGAAAGGAGGGAAGGCATGGAAGAGAACAACGTAAAGCTCAGCGTCAAAGCACTCGCTGCCAACGAAAACCTCAGCATTGAGGCGCTGGCAGAGAAGTGCGGTCTTGATCCCGTCCATCTGCGGAATGTTTCCCTTGGGCGCGCGGCGATGCTTGCCAAGGAGCTGATCGAGCTGTCCAAGGCCACAGGGGTCTCGCCGTTAGGCATTCGCATCGACTAAATTTTTTTACCCTCAAGGTACGCAATATGCGGACAAAGGAAAGGAGGACAATGCCGAGAAGAGAGAAAACACGCGAGGAGATTGCCAACTCATTTCACGTCAACAAGGCAGAGATTGCTCGACTTCTTGACTGCGGAATGGTGACGGCAAGGAAGATCTTCACCAGCGCCAGCGAACGAGACGCCAAAGAACTCGGAGCCAACTACTTCAACCCCGGAAAGGTCCGGCTGACTTCAGTCCTGAAGGCGGCAGGGATCTCCGAAGAAGAGATGAAGGCGAAGGTGCTGGCATGACTGTCACGGACAGACAAACAAAAAAGAGCCGGATGCAGCCGGCTCCACCAAAGAAAGGAAAGGATTCCCTAAATGAAGAATAACAAAAAACACAGAAGAATCAAGAAATCCATCCGGGAAGCGCTGCAGGTCTTCGCAATCGGCACGATCGGCGCCCTGGTGATGGTATCCGTCTGGATCGGATCGGTCATTCAGACCATGGAGGTGATCGGATGAAGGTAATCGTGAAGCGAGTGGGTGAAGCTCCGAAGTTGATGGACATCCCTGACACGCTGAAGTGCATGCAGAGGATGGTGGACGGCTATGTGGCAGTGTTCGGATCCAGAGTCTGCAATGGCAACTTCGTTGTGAATGAGGACGGTGCTTATATGTGCGAATACAACTGTACGATCGAGGGACATAAGTTCTACGGCACGATCGTCTATACCGGACCGTTCGCCTATGAGTTCACCGATGCGGACAAGATGGCGCTCAAGCACTTCAGAGCGCAGAGCCTCTACGGAAACCTCAGAAAGGACGCATGGATATGGTAACGCTCAGCAATGACAAGAAGCGCAGGGAGTTCCTGGAAGATCCTAAGAACTGGGAACCGCTCCCTTCCGCCGACAACTTCGTCCGGATCAGCAAACTCCTGTACAAGGAACACATGTGGCTGCACATCGAACTGTGGCAGACCTCGGAAAGCTGGAACTACCAGCAGAAGAAGATCGAGCCGGAAACCTGCTGGACGGACAGAGGTTATTACAAGATCAACGAACACACGCATGCGCTCGGCTACCCGATCAGCATCAGCAACATCGTGGACGAAATCAAAGAAATCGATAAGAAGGAGAAACAGAAATGACAGCACTCACAATCATCATCTTCATCCTTCAGCTCGTGCTGACAGCGTGGGCTGTAGGTATCACCATCGTGGTGGTCGACCTGTTCAAGGCATTCCGCTCTACTTCCGTAGCAGACGGCGAAGCCTTCGCTTCCCTGTTCGACTCGCAGAAAACCACCTTTCACGCTCTGCACGCCGTACTCAAGACAGTCGGCGCAGTAGAGGAAGAAGCAAGAGGCTACAAGGCAATGGTGGACGCTGAGCTGGATGCACACAAGAATGACACCCGTTTCGCACTGGAAACAATCCAGGAAGCACGCAGGATCTACAACACAATCAACGCCAAACCTGAACAGGAGGGAGAAAACAATGACTGAATACGTAACAATTTCACGCGAGGAGTATGACGCGCTGCGCCTTCTGCGCACGTTTGCGATGGAACAGAGCAGGACGCTCGACATGATTCTGGACGTGCTGAAGGAAAACGCCAACAGCTTCGACCTGGAAGAAGTCTATGTCCACAGCATCGAAAGCCCGGAGAAGCTCGCCAACATCTTCCGGTATCGCATGCCGGAGGAATGGCATGAGCTTGAGACGGAAGTCATCGAGAGGGAAACCCGTGACAATGTCGATTAATGCCGGCGAGCTGAGAGACATCCAGCTCTGCGATGATGAGGCTTATGACGAAGAAGCATACCAGGAGGATCTGACGGAGATCTATGACCGCATTGATGAGATTTCCTCAGACCTCTACGGTCTGCTTCAGAAGTGCGACCGCAAGAACGTGCGCAACGCCTACGGCACCATCCAGCGCTGTATGGCGTACCTGAGTGATGAACTCTAGGAGGAATATATGAAGTTCAACATTACAAAAGGAAAACAGAAGACCGCCATCCGGCTCTGCTGCTATGGTCCGGAAGGCATCGGAAAGAGCACCTTCGCGTCTCAGTTCCCGGATCCGCTCTTCATCGATGTGGAGGGCGGAACCAAACAGCTCGATATCTCCCGCTTTCCGCAGCCCGAAACGTGGAACGAGCTTCTTGAGATGGTGGACGCTGTGATCGAAGATCCTACCGTCTGCAAGACGCTCGTGATCGACACGGCTGACAGGGCTGAGATGCTTCTTACCACCCAGCTCCTGAACGAGGGCAAGGTGGACAGCATCGAAAAGTATGGCGGAGGCTACGGCAAGGGATACACCGCCCTGGCGGAGCGGTTCAACAAGGACCTGCTGATGCGCCTGGACAAGCTGATCGCCAAAGGCGTCAACGTCACGCTGATCGCGCACGCTGCCATGCGTAAATTGGAGTCTCCGGATGAACCGCCATACGATCGCTGGGAGCTGAAGGTTTCCAAGAAGATCGCCCCGCTCATCAAGGAGTGGACGGATATCCTCTGCTTTATGAAGTACGAGCAGGTGGTGATCGAGGAGAACGGACGGAACAAGGCAAAGGGCAAAGCAAAGCGCATCATGATCTTCAACCACAGGCCGACCTGTGACGCGAAGAACCGCTTCGGCTTAGAGGATGACCTGCCTCTGTCCTTCGAGCCTCTCAGGGGCATTTACGAGGGCATGGTGGAGCCTCAGCCTCAGCCGGAGATCCTCGATATCGACAACCACCACGAGGGAATCGTGGAGGATGACATGCGGGAAGATTCCCGCGGGGTCCTGCTCCGCAAACTGAAAGAGCAGGGCATCCAGCCGGGAGAGTTCGGCGCATGGCTGGCAAAGACAGGACGCCCCGCCATCGCTATGCTCTCCGGCACTGCTGCCAGAAGCATGATCGACAACATTGACGTATTAATCGAGCAGATCAAAGGAGGAAAGAATTAATGAAACTCGACAGAACAGCAACAAACGAAAACACAAAGGACTTCCCGCTCCTTGAACCGGGTGAATACCTGTTCCAGGTGCAGAACGCAGAGCATACCACTTCCAGCACAGGAAACTGGATGTGGAAGCTCCAGCTCCGTTTCGAGCAGGAGAACGGCGCAGACGTGACGGTCTTCGACTATCTCGTGGAGAATGACCGGAACATGTGGAAGTTCAACGCATACCTCGACAGCATCGGCTCCAAGCTGACAGACACGTCCAAGCTCGGCGACACGATCGGAGAGATCGGCCGCGCTTCCGTAGAAGTCGAGAAGGGCACAAACGGCTACGCCGATCGGAACCGTGTGAAGCGGTACATCAAGAAGGAAGAAGAGAAAAAGGCAAAGAAGCCCAAGGCTGAACCGGCTGAGGATCTTCCGTTCTGATGGCGGATTACATCATCGGAATAGATCCCGGCAACAAGGAGAGCGCGTTCTGTCTTGTGAGCGCGCTCAACCTGCAGCCGATCTTCTTCCAGAAGGAAGCCAATGCGGAGATGTGGAAGGATGTCTTCGATGCAGCGCAGACGGTCGGATGGGATAAGGTCGACTTCGCCGTTGAGATGATCGCATCGTACGGCATGCCCGTAGGCAGGGAAGTCTTCGACACTGTCCTGTGGATCGGGCAGATGAAGGACCGCATCGAAGGAGCAGGGAAGATCTGTAACTTCATTTACCGCAAGGATGAAAAGATGGCGATCTGCCACAGCATGAAAGCAAACGATGCCAGCATCCGGCAGGCACTTGTTGACCGGTTCGCCTACGGTGTGCCGAACTTCGGCAAGGGCACCAAGAAGGAGCCGGGATGGTTCTACGGCTTCCGTGCTGACATATGGCAGTCCTATGCCATCGCTGTAACGTATTACGAAAAGACTAGGGGGTGAGGAATATGGGAGCGATCTTAGACGCCGCTCTCGATTATGCTGAAGCAGGTTTTTCGGTTATTCCGGTCAGACCCTCAGACAAAGCTCCGTATACCGCTCACGGCTTGAAAGAAGCCACTACAGACGCCGAAACCATCCGGGAATGGTGGGACAGATGGCCGGACGCCAATGTCGCTATAGCATGCGGAAAACCGTCCCACAACATCGTTGTGCTGGATGTCGACATGAAGGAAAAGAAGAACGGCCTGCGGTCGATTAACGCCTGGCAGGTGAATCATGGTGATTTCCCTGAGACAGTTGTGGCGAATACTCCGTCCGGAGGGCTTCACTTCTTTTTCCGGGTCGATGATCCGAGCCTGTACAAGAACAGGGTCGAGGCGATCCCAGGGGTGGACATCCGGGGAGACGGTGCATATGTGGTGGTCTACCCATCTGCCGGAGTAAATGGGAAGTGGTACACATGGCGCAGGGGCGTCAGCTGCATCGAGATCGAGGAGATCGCAGATGCTAATGCGTCCGTGCTGGAACTGCTTGAGATGAACAGCAGGGACTCCGCTGCCAATCGGCAGCAGGACGCTGCCAAAAAGCAGCGGGTAGATATGCACCATGTCCCGGAGGGTCAGCGGAACGACACGCTGTTCCGCTTCGCCAGCAAGATGGTAGGCTCAGGCATCTCCAGAGACGCAGCGCTCGAAGCAGCACGGGCAGAGGTCGCAACGTGGGACAACCCGCTGCCGGACTTCGAGATCGTCAAGACGGTCGACTCCGCTTATAACTCATACGAGCCGAACGAGGACACCATCTACGCCGATGCCCGTCCGGAAGTCGATGAGAATGGCGAGTACATCCCACGGCTGCCGGCAGAGCTGACGCGGGAGTTCCTGCTGAACCCACCGCCGAAGAAGAAGCCGATCATCATGAACTACCTACGGGAGGGCGAGGCTATGCTGCTGTCCGGCAATCCGAAGGCAGGCAAGAGCTTCCTGATCGTGCAGCTTGCCATAGCGGTAGCAACAGGATCCAAATGGATCGGGATTACATGCCAGCAGAAGCCTGTGCTGTACATCGATGGGGAACTGTCTCCGGAGATGACCGGCGAACGTATCAGAGACATCCGCGAGAAGATGGGCATCAATTACCTTCCGGAGGATCTTCATATCATCAACACGAAGAAGGAAGACGTAACGCTCCGGGATGTGGCGGATGACTTCGTGCACGGGGTCCGGAAGGAAGAGGTTGTGATAATTGACCCGCTCTATATGTTCCTTAATTCAGATGAGAACGATAACTCCCAGATGAAGAAGGAGATGGAACAGATCAAACGGATATCGGCAACCGGTGCGGCGGTGATCGTGGTGCATCACATGTCTAAAGGTATTCAGTCCGGGAAGATGTCTATCGATCGTGCAAGCGGTGCCGGTGTGCTGGGCAGATTCTTCGACTCTATCCTTACGCTGAACCTGCTGAACAAAGAGCCATCAGATCCGGCGCGACCGGAGCGAGTTGAGGCGGATACCAGATCATTCCAGCAGCCGAGACCTGTGAACCTGTGGTTCGATGGGTTCCATACGGTCGACAGCTCGGAGGATCTTGCCGGGCGTGACCTGAACGATCCGAAGAAGTCGAACCTGGAACAGAAGACGGCGAACGATACCGGAAAGATCAATCACTGCTATGCATGGATGAAAGACAACTGCATGCTGCTGGAGGGCGGAGGATTCACCCTGCAGGATATGAATAAGGCATATGAGAACGAATATGGCAAAGTTATGAGTTCGTCAACGCTCCGCGACCATCTGAACAAGGCCGGATATAACAGTTCAAAGGAACGGATCAAGGATCCGAACGACCCGAGGAAGTCCTACGCTGTCTGGTATCCGGAAACTCTTAACGATGCAGTCTGATGCTCCACGACCACGACGACGGCGGACTTATAAATAAGTCCCGCCGTGGTCGTCATCGTAGGAGGCACAGACATCGGATGGGGCCGTTGTTATGCGGATTTTTGACGGACACGGACCTACACGGACCTACACGGAAAATCCGTGGAGGTCAAAGGAAAGGAGACTAATGAAAGAAAAGAAGACTGATTGGAAGAACTCAAGACAGTACAAGCGCATCATCGAGATCCTGGAAGACTATTGGACAGGTGAGCCTGATGAGGCGTATGCCCGGATCGATATGCTGTTCATAAAAGGAAACGGGGAGACACAGGAAAAGAGTATCGTGTGGACGAACCCGAATATGGACCCGGATAAAATCACGGAACTGCGGAGAGGAGAAGAAAACTGATGCTTAGAAAAAACGCAAATATGCAACGCATAGACGATCTTATGAAAGAAATCCGCGATATGCGCAATAGGCTCATAAAAATCTATATCGAGCTGGAAAATGATTCTTTTACAAAAGATGACCCGGCGCTCAGAAAACTGATGACAGCGGAGAAGAAACTTCTTGAAGCGGTCTATGACATCGAGGACGCTACGTATCGGCGCATAGAGAAAGAGAAGGCAGGCTCATGATGGGCAGACGGATGGAACCGCAGGAGGTACGGCTGGCAATGCTCCGGGAGCTGTATCTGTCCGGTCACACGATCGGAGAAATCTGCAAGGAGATGGGATACAAGACACCGGAGACTCCGATCAACTATCTCCGGAACATGGGCATCTACGAGGACTACGGAGGTATCGATGTGCCGAAGGTTCTGGCACTCCGGAGAGCAGGATGGCACATGGCAGATATCAGGTATGAGCTTGGCAACAAGTTCACAGCGGAGCAGATCATGGATGCGGTGAACGAGTATGACAGGAGGCACAGGCATGGCAATGTTTCAGATAAAATGCACAGCATGTGATTGGGAAACCTTGCCGCACTACAGTTCGCTGGACTGCGTAAAGGAAAAAGAACAGGCGCATCTGCGTGGTACGAAGTCGGGCGGATTGCTAAAGGAAGATTATTGGAAAGCACATGACGAGGCTTTTGGTAGCGTGTGTCCTAAGTGCGGAGGAAAAACAGAAGAAGTATATAAGTACTTCACGGATACCGAAATCGAAAGGATAAGGAGGCACAGGCATGAATAAGAAGATACTGAACCCAAGCGCAACGTTTGATGACGTTTCGGACATGGTACGCGCCGCCGAATTGCTGGCGGAAGTATACGGGCGCTATGACATAACCGGACAGGGAATGGTCCCGCCGGAAATCGAACCGGTACGCGATGCGTTTATTGAAACGTGCCGGGCATTGAAAAGCGTAATGCGGAAGTACAGCCGGAACGTTTCAAAGATCATCGAAGCGGCAAGAACGGAACCGGAAGAGGATACACCGGAACAAGATACAAGCCGAACCCGCGCGGGGTTTGTTGTCTATGAAGCGGAGCGCCCAGAATGACCCGGCTGATTGAATTTATCGTCACGCTTGAACAGACGGACGTTATCACAGACAGCGAGAACAAGCGCTTAACTGTCAACATCGAGGGCAAGGGATATCGCCCGCTGATACATTGCGGGGAGTGCAAACACGCGAAGCCGATTGATTCCGAATGGCTGGAATGTCAGCACGATAAGCGAGTTAATAAACGGTACAGTTTCTGTTCGTGGGCAGAACGAAAGGAGAACGAGCATGACCCGGCTGATTAATGCGGATGCATTTTTGAAGAAGAAGAGCCAACGTACAGGTATTGCCCGAATTGTGGCGCAAGGATGGATAAAGATGAGACGGAAAGTTGAATTTATCGAATCATATATCAAGGTCGGTAATGATTACCAATGGAATGACAACCACGGCGAGTTAATCCGGTGTAAGGATTGCGCAGAGTGGAAAGTGAGATGTGGCGGTATTAAGAGGAACTATTGCGTAAAGACTGGATGCATTGTTGGAAAAGATGATTTTTGTTCAAAAGCAGAGCTGAAGAAGTCAAACGATGACTAGATTGATTGATGCAGATGTGACGCAACGTCAAGCGTTTGAAGAAAATTTTGACGGGAAAATCAGTGACGGACAGTTATTTGCTGTGAATTGGTTGATTGAGCGTGCACAGACCATAGACGCAGTACCGCTTGACGGAAGTTTTCTGAAGATGAGCAAAGGCGGGTATGTCATTTATCAGCGTAAATGGTTATATGAACATCTTGAACAGGAGTTCAACATTCTAAAAAGCGCAAGCGGAAAGCTGACCATAGACGCAGAACCCGTGCGACACGGGAAGTGGGCGAATGATGCGATGGGTGTGTTGCGTTGTTCAGAATGTGGCGCACAGGCACCGTGGCGGTACAAGGGCGAAATGTATGACATGGTTGATTATAGGTGGAAGTCTAACTATTGCCCACAATGCGGAGCGAGGATGGATGAAAAATGAGCGTGATTGTTAATGACATGAGGTTGCCCGACTGCTGTGGATCATGCAAATTAAGCAACCCCGAAGATGAAGGTCTTTACTGTACTCCGCTAGAAAAACTCATGTGGTTTTGGCTTGATGAAGTGCCGGACGGAAGACTTCCCAAATGCCCGCTTGTGGAACTGATAAGGTGTAAGGATTGCAAACATTCAAAGCCGATTGATTCTGAATGGTTAGAATGCCAGCACGACAAGCGAGTCATGAAACCGAGCGGATTCTGTTCATGGGCAGAGCCGAAGGAGACGGAATGAAAGAATACATTTGCAAGGAAGTGCCGACCGAGAACGGCGGGTATCTTGAAATTGAAACGGAATTGATACGGTGCAAGGATTGCAAGCACAGACCTCATAAGAACAAGGACGGCTACATAATGCCGCCAAGAGTCCAAGTCGGCGTATATGCTTGGGGAGAACCTGAGTACGATGATGACGAAACTTGCCCGTATGTTTGTGAAGACCGTTGGTACAACAGTGTTCCAGACGATGAACAATATTGTGATAGGGCAGAGCCGAAGGAGAAGGAAACGTAATGACGATAGACGATCTCAGGACTTATCAAAAGACTAAGCAGAACATCAAAGCATTGGAAGGAGAACTGCGCGCTGTCTACGCCGAAAGCCCCAAGCCGAACGAGAACCCCGGAGGTAAGTCTTCCGTCCGCTCTGCTTCCGATCCGACTGCTGCCAAGGCTATGAAGGCACTGCAGATCCGGGAGAAGCTGGAGGCGATGCTGAGAGATCAGCAGAGGCTGGCTGACTCCATA
>Ga0310691_10005243_pt1 | contig 14263 bp, 12 predicted proteins | sample 176DNAGHGlowgp2_FD_203887 | JGI IMG/M metagenome (GOLD analysis project Ga0310691, IMG submission 203887) | Sheep rumen microbial communities from Palmerston North, Manawatu-Wanganui, New Zealand - 1766 DNA GHGlow gp2 (v2) (version 2) | ecosystem: Host-associated > Mammals > Digestive system >... | reverse complement strand
AAAGTTATGCTAACCAGTTTAACATAACCAAACTCAGGCATATATTTCCAGGAGGGAATTCTGGAATGGAATCTATTCACAATGGCATCTACGGATTAAAAGAGGTTGGATATGATGATGATGACTTAGTACTGATTCATGACGCGGTCCGTCCATTACTATCTCAGGATATCATCAGCAGCAACATTGCAATATGCAAAAGCTATGGGTATGCCATAACCGGCATACAATGCCGAGAAGCCATTTTGGAAAGCAAAGACGGTTTTTCATCAACTACCAGCATCCCCAGAGACACCTTGATCCGTACCCAGACCCCACAGACTTTCAGACTGAAAGACATCATCACAATTCACGAAAAAGCAAAGATGAAAGGAATAACGGATTCTGTAGCATCATGTACACTCTGCGCAGAGTTAGGCGACATAGTGATGCATATTGTTCCTGGCTCTGAGATGAATATTAAGGTCACCACAACTGAAGATTTAGAAATTTTAAAGGCACTCATGCATACATCAAAAGACAAATGGCTGAAGTAATAAAAAAGACAACCTACAAAGACGATGTCAAAAACATCAGTCAAGCAAATCTTCCTTGGGAGAAACTCTCAAATACTAACATATTGGTTACTGGAGCAACAGGATTAATAGGAAGTTGCCTGATAGATGCTTTGATGGCATTCCCAGGCAGAAGCTATCATGTCTATGCATTAGGGCGTAATGTGAAAAGAGCATCTGAACGGTTTAATCCTTATTATAAGGATAGTCATTTCCATTTTATCCAACACGATGTCACTGTACCCCTACAAGGTGATACGCAGTTTGACTATATCATTCATGCTGCAAGTAATGCAAGTCCCCATTATTTTAGAACAGCACCTGTAGAAATCATCAAATCAAATACCATTGGCGTTTCAAACCTCATGGAGTATGGCATCTCTCACGGAATGAGAAGATTCTTATATGTCTCTACAGGTGAAATCTATGGAGAAGGTGACGGTCGGATTTTCACAGAAGACTATAATGGTTACGTCAATATTACCAATCCACGATCTTGCTATCCCTCCTCTAAGCGAGCAGCAGAAACACTTTGTGTATCATATATGACGGAATATGGTGCAAATGTGGTTATAGCACGGCCTTGTCATGTGTATGGGCCACACTTTACCGAGTCGGACAATCGTGTCTATGCTCAGTTTATCCGAAACATACTAAACGGTGAAAACATCATCATGAAAAGCACCGGCGAGCAATATCGCTCATGGTGCTATGTCGTTGACTGTATCACAGCATTACTGCATCTGTTATTAAAAGGCGAAAAGGGCGAAGCTTATAACATTGCCGACAGCTACTCAAATATAACCATCAAGCAGCTGGCAGAGATGATAGCACATATCGGGAACCGACATATTATCCTTGACATACCGTCTGATACAGAAAAAAGAAGTTTTAACCCTGTATCAAAATCCGTTTTCTCAACAAAGAAACTAGAACAACTCGGATGGAGCATCACTGGAACCATGGAAGAGAAAATCAGAAAGACTATTGAGGAAATGAGCAATAAGGTTCTAAACTTGTAGTGAACACTTCATTTGACTCGACTGAACAATTCCAGCCATTTAGGCATAATCGCGCCCGCTTTGTATTTCTGGGACGAGAGAATTCCCGCCTTTCCCATCTTTATTCGCAAATCCTCGTCCTCTATCAGCTGACATACACGATCTGCAAATACAACAATATTACGATCCTTTATCAAGAAGCCATCAACACCATCAGAAATAATATCAGCGGGTCCGTAAGGGCAATCGAACGATACAACAGGCAGCCCGCAACTCATGGCTTCCGGAAGTACTAGTCCAAAAGGCTCGTGGACAGAAGTCATTAGGAGCATAGAACTCTCCATGTATTTATCAAAAATCTGAGAGGTAGATTCGTGTGCATAAACATTTGCACGCATTTGTTCTATCATTGGCATCCATTTAGTTTGTTCGCTGCCATAACCACCATAGAGATGAAGCTGCCAATCAGGATGTCGGGAGTTGACTATCTCCCAAATCTTTAACAAGCTGCCTATATCTTTTTGAACGTCATACCGTCCGACAAAGATGACCGACTTTGACATGCAATCACTATACTTCCCAGTATCATTTAAATGAACCATGTTCGGAATTGTTACGACATGCTTGTTCACCTTTCTCCAATCAGAAGCATCACCATTTGTCAAAGTCACCACCTGCTGGGCTTTGCGAATAGCACTGTCACATTTTCTTATCTTCAAGTGTTGGAGAAATGATGCGCCTTCCAGTTCATACCCTCTAAAACCAGAATGACATTCAAATATAAGAGGGACTTTTCCTTTTGATGTTTCGACATCTGGCATGATAAGCCTCTGGCAACATATCACGATATCTGGAGATATTTCACTTATCTTTAGAGTGAGTCTCTCCCTTAATAGCTTATGCAACCGGTAATGGTAAAACATCCGTTTTAAGCCCGAATATCGATATTCCGTATAAATCATGACACCCAAATCCTCATAGATAATCATGGGATGTAAGGGAAAAGCCATTGAATAACCATTCTGTTCAAAAGTCAACAGAAAGACTTCATACTGTGAGTGCTCCGCCAACCAGTTAAGCTTGTCGGTCACAATCCGCTCTAACCCACCATGATTAGCTAACGAGCTGAGGATATATAGCAGTTTCTTTTTCATGAATTGGGTTTTACAAGATTTTCATCACTATCCTCATAATGGTCTTTCTTAAAGAAAATACGGGAGATTCCCTTGCCTTGAATCTTGACATGCTGCAAGAAACTCTGCCACATCGACTGGCTGCCGATAGTGCCATAACCAGTTATGGCCTTACAACGACTATCCCGAACAAACTTTATCTTCCCATATTTTTTCAATGAAAGTGCCATAGAACCATCCTCACCTCGGATGATGTCCACCCGGTATTCTTCCCGACGGCCATAGTCGGCATTATAGGCAAAGACAAGACCACGGACACTGAGTTCAGGGCGCTTGAAATGTTGAATCCACAAAAACAGGTCACGGCACATTTCATAAAGCCTCAGTGAAAGCTGGCTATGTCCGGCATCCGGGAAATAGCTCCACGTAGCGGATACCGCCACGACTCCCGGTTTCATCAACTGCTCCAACATCAGTTCATAATACATAGGGGGATAGAGAGTATCACTATCTACATCAAAATAATACTTTCCCTTGGAATGTTGAAGCCCGCAGCGGCGGGCATAGCCGCAGGAATGCTGATATTCTGTATAATAAGGGATGCCGGATTTCTCATAGATTTCAGCCGTCCGGTCCGTAGAATCATTGTCTACCCCGATAATCTCAACCGGATACTTACACTTAATCTCGCTAATAGCCCACAGACAAGCCTGCAGATGGGTTTCCTCATTATAGCCAATGACCACAATGGATGCTAATGGCTTATCACTTTGGAGAGCGGCCAGACGCAGACGGGTTCCTTCTATAATTTCAGACGACACCTCAGAAAAAGGTTTCCCGTAGATCGAGAGATATTTATCATACCAATTCGCCATACCTTCTATTTTTCTGCAAAAATAAATAAAAAGTTTGGAATATCCAACTTTTCTTTGTAATTTTGCATACAAATAATAATAAATCTTAAATGGACGCATATGGTTATGATGCTGAACGATTATAAACAAAATCCATTGGTCTCAATTGGAATTCCGGTGTATAACGTGGAACCATTCATTGAAAAGTGCCTGATGTCGGTTATTAATCAAAGCTATCGTTATTTGGAAATTATAGTGGTTGATGACTGCGGGCAAGATAAATCTATGGATATTGTTTATAACTTACAAAATAATCATCCTAACGGAAACATCATCAAAATAGTAAAACAACCATATAATAAAGGTTTGGGTGAAGCGAGGAATGCCGCCATTGACCATGCTTCTGGAAAATATATTTATTTTCTTGATTCAGATGACTATATTGACCCAGCGACGATTGAAGTCATGGTAAAGGAAGCGGAAGAACATCAAGCAGATGCCGTCCTGGCTTCAGCAAGATGTATTAATTATGAAACCGGGAAAGAAACTCCTGCATTCACCTACAAATCATATAAGCTCATTGAGGGTGATGATGCCTTTGCCAATTTTGTTTGTTCAAGTCTCAGATGGAATATTACAGTTACTTCTTGGAATATTCTGTTTTCTCTCGATTTTCTTAGAAAGAACCATTTATACTTTTCTATTAGAACCTGCGAAGACTCTTTATTCCTCTCGGATTACTATTCATGTATCAAAAGGGCCATACTTCTCCCAAATATAACATACAACTATGTCATACGTAAGGGTTCTCTCATGGGGCGCGAAGCTCGAGAAGTAATACCTGTTTGGGAAATACGTGAGCGTCTAAAGGGTGACGCATTGATGACAGAGCGAAGTAAACGTTTGAGAGGCCGGTCATTTTATGATGCCCACTGCGCACGTGTCATGAAACACAAATTCCGGGCTGTATGCATAGCTTTACGTCACCGTGAACGCTTTACCGAAAGATTGACTGACAAAGAAATCGGACAAGACCTAAAGCATCCGGCAACATTCTTAGAAATACTGCATTTTAAACGTTACAGATTATTTAACCTTGGTTTCTACCTCCTGGGGCAATTACCGTATCCAATTTCCGTAAGACTTGCAATGATTGTGGGGAAAAGCATTCACTGGATCTAACCGAGCATTTACTTTAACCGCTCCATTCACACCAAATCAGTCTTGACCACCTTATTTTGTTTCATCTTTCCAATATGCTTCAAAGGTATGATGCGTGACTCTATCCTCAACTGGCGGCAGCTGCATATAATCACCATATATGCTTCTAAGCCAGGCATCATAGCCTACAGGAACCCGGTATTTCCTACCCTCAAACTCCTGATAGACGTCACTATCAAAAACTGATTTGTCAACTTTTTCACCAAGACTTATAGGATTCACAATTACACCTGCTGACGGTAAACTACCAAATTCGTATTTACGAGCTTCTTCGTCCATCCATTGACCTATTTGATGAGCAGAAAAAGGCAGTAACAATAGTTTACCAAATGTATTAATAATCATTTTCGGAATCGTACGACGCTGATAGTTTGCCCTTTTGGTATTCAGGAACTTACGGAGCAGAATGATTTTCTTTATCTGCCCCACATCATTTACACCGTCTACAGGGAATATATCCATATACACTCCAAAAGTATCACCAGGATAATGGAGTTCATTAAAAACTGTACGGTTGTCATAGACTTTTGCAAAAGGGTATGCATAAGCGGGATTGGTTGTCAGGTTCACAACTTGATAATAGTTTCCTGGTTGATTGAAACACTTCACGAACTTATCATAATCCTTCCTCGGCATTGCTATATCAATGTCATCATCCCAAGGAATGTAGCCTTTATGACGAACTGCACCGATAAGTGTTCCACCGCATAAGAAGTATCTTAGACCGTTTTTCTCACAAAATTCTGTGGTCTTCTGCAACAAATCTAACTGAATAGCCTTCAGTTCGTCTGAATCGATCGCCTTCATATTTTTAACCTTTAAATAATTGATCAACTACTTTTTGCATTTGGATCTTCCACGATAGATGTTCTACAGTCTTTCGAATTTCCTCAGGCCTCATCGTAAAGTGATCCATAAAATCTATAATCTTCTGAATATCTATCGGGGATTCATCGGCTGGTGCCTTAATCACATAGGGCTGACTATCGAAGTCACTATCATGCTCACTATATATGAAGGGGATACCCCGAGTAGCATATTCACGGTTCTTCAAAGTCTTGATGACTGTAATGCCACTACGATGACGCCCTAACGAGCCGATAGCAAACTGACACAGGTTGAACACGTGAGTAAGTTCCTCACCAAAAAGCTGCCCGTGGAAAATAACCCTGTCCGCCAGCCTGTATTTCTCTATAACAGGCACGAAATCTGTTTTCATGCGATAGGGATGCACCCCTCCAACAACATGGAAGAAAACTTCACGGGAGCCATTATACTCCCCCATCCCCGTCATCACTCGCTCGAAGGCATGCCAGGGATGAACCTCGGCAACGCCAATTAAATGCAGGGAAGTTTTGCATGAAGTAACAGGAGAATGCAAAGGGATACTGTCAAAATCCACACCATTACTAATACAAATAGTACGTTGACCAAAAATAAGCTCAGCATCGCTAAAAGTGACCAAAGCATCCATCTGCCGATATAGCTGTCTGCGGAACAACTGATCTATTTTCAGTTCAACCCGTATTTTCCATCCAAAATGGCTGAATTCTTGGTCGTATGGGTATGTCGGAATTTCTGTTACTGCATGGATGCCTGTCTGTTTTAATTTCTTGAAAAAAGACGTCAGCCAAGGATTAGCATTCTGGAAACAGCGGGCATAGACAAGCTCTATATGCTCACTGACACAATAGTCGTAAACGCAGTCGTAATCCAGACGTTGCCGAAGCCCAGCTAATGCCCCGGTGCCATAATCCTCCAACACATGCCCATCAATATATCGGCAGCGATGACCTTGCTCATTGAAGTCATAATAGCACAATCGCGTATCATGCCCGTTTTCCCGTAAACCTTTCACCTGATAGTGTATCTTTTTAGAGATACCACTATACTCTGAAAAACCATGATACACAAGATACAATATCTTCATCTCTGTTCTTGGGATAATTTAATCTCTTACAACTTTCTGCAAAAATACGGATTTGTTTTCAATTAACAAAGAAAAATCTACAAAAAAGCATCTGTAACACGCTTCATTTGATATTTCCATGCCAGATGCTCGACTGTTTTCCTAATTTCCTCAGGCTTCATCGTAAAATGATTCATAAAATCTACAATCTGCTGGATATTAACCGGCGTATCATCAGCAGGAGCTTTCAACACATAAGACTGAGTATCGAAATCCGAATCAGTTTCACTATAAACGAACGGGAGACCACGAACGGCAAATTCACGGTTCTTGAGTGTTTTGATATGATCGATGCCACTACGATGACGCCCTAAGGAGCCGACAGCGAACTGGCATGTGTTAAACACCTCGTCGAGTTGTGCGCCAAATAAGGGTCCATGCAGGAAGACCTTCTCCTGAAGATTATACTTATCAATAAGTGTCTGTATACCTAACCGACCTCTTAAATGGCCACTCCATATACCGCCCACGATATGAAAGAAAACCTGACGAGGATTCCTCGTATGAAGATAATACTCCCCAAGGCCAGCTATCACCCGATCAAGCCCATGCCATATATTAACCTCGGCAACAGTTATAAGATGGAGAGAGGATTCGTCCGATTTGATGGGCAAACGGACTGGAATGCTATCAAAATCCACACCATTGCTAATATTGATGGTGCGCTGCCCGAAAATCTCCGTAGCATCAGAGAAAGTTACCATGGCATCCATATATTGGTAAAGCCTTCGGCGACACCACTTATCCACTATAAAGCGCAATGGCTGTTCCCAAATATGCTTACTGAACTCCATATCGTATGGATAAGTTGGAATTTCCGTAACTGAATGAATATGGGCGTTCCTCAACTTTCTGAAAAGGCTGATTAGCCAAGGACTCGCATTTTGGAAACTACGGGCATAGACAAATTCAATACCTTCATTTACACAATAATCGTATATACAATCATAATCCATCCGATGCCGCAGTGCTGCCATACGCCCTACGCCATAGTCCTTTATAACCACTCCATCTACATATCGGCAACGATGGCCCCGCTCGTTGAAATCATAATAGCACAACCGGACATCATGCCCGTTTTCACGAAGTCCTTTTACTTGATAGTGTATCTTTTTCGAAATGCCACTATGCTTTGAGAATCCATGATATACTAAAAACAGAATTCGCATAATCTTATGGTTCCTTATTTTTCTGCAAATATATAGAAAAAAGAAATAATAACCAAATATTTTCTCAAAATAAAATTATGCTCTCATTTTTATTCTGCCTAAAAGCCATACAACGGGAGCAAAAAGACAGAGGGGAAGCTTTCCCATTACCCAAAAACAGGAATTGGAGACTTTATTCTGACGAAACCTAAGGATTGTCGCCAACGACAGCGGATGGGCGAGCATCTCACGCATCTCGAAAAAAGAATACCTGGGATGTATACGTCGTACGTTCTTAAGTATATGGCAGACCACATAAAAACTGTTTACCTCTATATTATATGCAAGAAAAGACAAATATGGCTTTCCTGTCAATGAACTGCATTTTCTTTTCAGGTAATTCAGGACAGCCACATTTTGCTGTATTTCTTTTTTGTTCAATCGTTCCCTTTGCCTATAATGAGACAAAGAGTCAGTATGCAATATATAATGATAAGTGACATCGGGCATGGTTACAGCCCGGGTAATCCTTGTTACCAGTTCTGTTGTATATATCATATCTTCCCAATATGATACATTGGCGAACCTGATGCCGGTTTGGCGCAGGAATTCCAGATCAACCAGATGATTACAAGCTGACACATGGAATATCTGAATGTATTGGAATGCATAAAGTGCCAAATCATCCTCTCGATGAAACAAGCGCCGTTCCTTTTGATACACCCGGACAGGGTTCCCGTTTACATGATCTGCTATGTCATAAGAGCCATAGACTATCTGTGCATGGTTCCGGACTATTGCATCATGAAGAATCTGAATAGTCTGTGGCTCAATGATATCATCCGAATCCATAAAGTAGAGATATCGGCCTCTTGCCTCGTCTATAATATGATTACGGCTGTAACTTACACCACGATTTGATTCATTTCCTAATATCCGGATATGCTTCCCTCTGGGATGTGTCTTTTGCAATAATAAGATTTGGTCAACCGAACCATCTTCTCCGCAATCATCAACCACCAAGAACTCAATATCAGCAAATGTCTGACTAAGAACAGAGAGCATCGTGTCCCTGATAAACGCTGCTGACCTGTATACCGGTATGCCGATTGTCACTTCATAATGGTCATTCATAGACTATCGAACAACTGTTTCCACTTCTTTGCAATCGTATCTATATTGAAACGCTGCACATTTATTCTTGCCTGACGCCCCATTTCTTCAATCTTTGCCGGTTGTCGGATCAGGGAAATCATCGTATCGGCAAGCTTCTCCGTATTGCCATTTTCAACCAGAAGGCCATCTTCGCCATCAGTTATGATGGAGCGTGGTCCCCAAAGACAATCAAAAGCCACCACAGGCAGGCCACATGCCATGGCTTCAATGATTCCCATCCCGAACCCCTCAAAGCGAGAGGTACATACAAATAACGAACTGTCCAGATACTCCTTTTGAACGTCTGAAATACAATTGTTCAGTCTACAACGGGTCTTGTCTAATCCCAATGATGTTGCAAGTCGTTCATAATAAGCTTTCTGCCCATCACCATAGATGTCCAGTTCCCAGTCTTCACAAGATTTTTCAATGACCGACCATGCCTTTAACAACAAATCATAGCCTTTCTCTTCAAAGTAACGGCCAACAGCTATCACACGTTTTCTGCGGGTTACGGGTATTGTCACAGGATAGAATGGCAGTGGATTAGGGATCACGTCGACTCGTGGAATCTCCTGCCAAGCCTGGCGGTCGTATTCCGTGAGGACAACAAAGCGGTCTAATCTCTTCACCTTATCCACCAGTCCATGCATCCAGTATCTCGCAAAAAGGGCTTTGAACGGATTTGACTTATTCGGAGTAAAATTACGATAATGGGCCCTATTAATATGTATCTCACCTATTTTCTTGCTCCCGTCATCTATCTCGTTAAGGAAATTGATTTCCCTCCTCAATAAGCTGATGGTTATATCAGGCTTTATCCTATTCAGTTCTGTTGTCAACAACTTTCTGAATCTCCGCTCTTTCGGCAGATAAATGCACAAACGCCTGAGAAAAGAATGATGCCACATCTCCTCGAAGTTAATGCCAAGATTAATGACCTTTATCTTATCTGACAACGGGAAAAAATGAGGTTTCCCTTCACCATCGGTCGTGATGATCGTAATATCATAGCCATACCTCTCTGCAAAATAATTTGCCTTTAAGGACAAGACACGCTCTACGCCGCCTGCCATATAAAAAGACGGAGTACAATAGACTATCCTATATTGCTTTTCACACATAACCAAATGCAAAAATAAGAAAAATATACCAAAATACAAAAAAAAGGGGCAGAAAACACAAAAGTTTTAAAAAAAATAGTATATTTGCACTATATAAAGATAAAACTATATGAATATTGCATATATCATGTATCCTGGTGCCTGCTACTTAGGTGCTGCCGACGGCAGTAAAATGCAAGCAGAAATCTGGCTAAAGGAGTTGGAGCGGAAGGGACATCACGTAGTACGTATTAATCCATGGGGGCATTACAACTGGGACAGTTTTGATATTATCCATGTGTTTGGCTTTGGACTGTGGAACTATGATATAATCCATTGGGGAAGCGGATTGAACCCAAATTTCGTTTTTTCACCTATAATAGATACAAGCACCCCCATGTGGAAATACCGGCTTGCTACTTATTTCGGAAACGACAGGCTGCGTTTATTCTCCCAGAACTATGCCCTCAGGAAACTCAGGGAAGACATTAAATTATTTTTTGCACGCACTGAGCATGAGGCTAATTATCTTGAAAAAGGATATGGCATAGACAGGGATAGGATTGCCATTGTCCCCCTGTCGTATCGTGAGACTCAATATGACCCAGGTGTGAAGAAAGAGCCTTTCTGTCTATTTGTGGGAACCATGACACAGCCAAGGAAAAATGTGCCACGTCTCATTGAAGCGGCAAAGAAGTACAATTTCCAGTTGAAATTGGCAGGCAGTTTAGGCAATGCCAACTCTAAACGACAACTACAGTCACTGATAGGGCAGTCTACAAACATAGAGCTGTTAGGTTTTGTAAGCGATGAAGAATTGTCTTCACTCTATAATCGGGCCAAAGTGTTTGCCCTTCCAAGTATCAATGAAGGTGTGGGATTAGTTGCCCTTGAGGCAGCCATGCATGGATGCAATATTGTCATAACAGACATTGGAGGGCCAAAAGAATATTACCCGACAGAATTAGTGCAATTAGTTAATCCCTATCATGTTGATGAGATTGGGCTGGCTGTTCTTAAGGCGATGGAAGATGACATCTCACAACCCAGGCTAAGGACTCTGTTAGAAGAGCGCTACAACGTTTCATCATGCACGGACACCTTAATTGAGAACTACTTAAAATTACTCAAATGAAGAGAATATGCTTCGTAGTTGACAGCATCTTCACCATCGGAGGGGTGCAGCGGGTGACGGCGGTGATTGCCAGGGAACTGGCAAAGGAGAATGACGTGACCATCGTCGCCTTTGACAAAGAGGAGCTGAAGGACACGACGCTTTATGATCTTGGCGAGGCAGATATCGGATACAGGTTCTTCAGGTATCCCCAGATACCACCGCTGAAGAAAAAGCTCTGCAGGATTTGCAGCGGCATCTATCTGAAGCTACAGCCCCAGGCGAGATGGTGGTCTGACATCTATAGCCACAGCTCTTACCCTTCAGAACAGCGGCACGCCCTCGCCAAGGAGCTAAAGGCGGGCAACTATGATGTCGTCATCGGGGTGCATGCCCCACTGGCTGCCAGACTGGCAAGTCTACGCAGGTATCTGCCGAAGGCAAAACTCATCGGATGGTTGCATAATTCTTATGAAGCCTTGTTTGGCGACAATTCACATTATTATATAGGTGCTAAGAGGAGAAGGCATTATATTTATCAATTCAGGAAATTGGACGATGTCGTAGTGCTTTGTCAGGATGATGCAAACCATTTCCACCAATATGATCACCAATTCTCGCCGATAGTCATCTATAACCCATTAACGCTTAAGTCTGGGATTCCGTCACAAGGGAATAGCAAAAGATTCCTCACTGTAGGGCGTTTTACACCTCTTCATAAAGGCATTGACCTTTTAATAGAAGCATTCCATCTGTTTGCACAAAAGAATCATGAATGGATGCTCGATATTGTTGGAGAGGGCAAGGAAGAACCAAAATATAGAGCACTCATCAGCAAATATGAGTTAGAGAATCGGATTACAATTCATCCGTTTACGAATCAGATCCAAGACTATTATTACAATGCTCAAATATATGTACTCAGTTCCAGATGGGAAGGAATGCCGCTGGTTTTGGTTGAAGCCATGTCACACGGATTACCGATTGTCACATCAGACTTACCTGTCTGTCAGGAGATTCTTGGTGACTTCGGACTTTATTTCGAGAATGGGAATATCGAGGATTTGGCTAGGCGATTAGAGGAAGTAACGCATATTGACTGGCGGAAGAAATCGCAAGAAGCATTAAAAATTGCCCAACAATTTGACATACATCTTATCGTTGAGCAATGGAAGCGACTCCTTGAGTCATAATTCTATTCAAACAGTCCCATGACTTTTTCAACAATCGGGGCCATGTCGTAATATCTGTATTCGGCAAGGTGGCCTCCAAGGATGAGGTTGGGCTCTTGGTCGGCAAGGGCACGATACTGCTGATAGAGTGACATATTCTTTTCATCATTGACACTATAATAAGGTTCCATGCCTTCTTTCCATTCCGTAGAGTATTCACGGGAAATAACGGTTTTGGGACACTTATAGACATCATCACCAAACATCTCAAAGTGTTTATGCTCAATGATACGGGTATAGGGAACTTTGGCATCTGTGAAGTTCATGACGGCATTGCCTTGATAGTTGGGCATATCAAGGACTTCTTCCTCGAAACGGACTGTACGGTATTCGAGTTTGCCTAAACGATAGTCATAGTATTCGTCGAGTTTACCCGTATACAAAATCTTGGAACATTGAACATTCTTGGACGAGCCAAGCGGCAAAGCCGAGCGGAACAGTGAGCATTGAACATTGTAAGTCCCAAGTTGTTCGTCGTATTGTCGATTACAGTCAAAGAAATCTACGTTTGTTAAGACATCCACACCTTCGAGCAGGCCATCAATGAGTTTATTGAATCCGCCCATCGGAATACCCTGGAAACGATCGTTGAAGTAGTTGTTATCATGCACAAAACGGACAGGTAGGCGCTTGATGATAAAGGCAGGCAGTTCACTGCACTTACGTCCCCACTGCTTTTCTGTATATCCTTTGATAAGTATCTCATAAATGTCCTTGCCTATCAGTACTTGCGCCTGCTCCTCGAGGTTACGAGGTTCTGTAGCACCTTCAGCTCGCATCTTTGCCAGTGCTTCCTGACGCTGTTCCTCAATCTTTGCCTGGGCTTCAGCAGGCGTCAACACGCCCCACATCTGATAGAAGGTATTCATGTTGAAGGGAAGATTGTACTGCTTTCCTTTGTAATTGGCAATCGGAGAGTTGGTATAACGGTTAAACTCAACTATCGAATTGACAAAATCCCACACCTTCTTATTAGAGGTATGGAAGATATGAGCTCCGTATTTATGGACGTTAATACCTTCGATATTTTCACAATAGATATTACCACCCAGATGGTTGCGCTTATCAATGACCAGACAACGCTTACCATGACGATGGGCCATACAAGCAAACGTGGCACCATAGATACCTGCACCAACTATCAGATAATCATACTGCTTATTCATCTATTCAACGATTTTTCTGCAAAAATACGGAAAAATTTGCAATTATACAAAATTATTTGTACTTTTGTAGTCAGAAAAGGTAAAAGAGATGAATAAGGATGTTGTAAGAGAGAGGTTTAATAGGAATCCCAAATGGAAGAAATTCCTTGACTGGGTGATTATGAACCAAGTGGAGACGAGGCCACGCTGGTTTATCAGATTATTGGCTCCGCTTTACCAACATCGGGGCAAACATTCTGTCATCCACCACTCTGCCCGTATGGACACTCCACCCTATCGGAAGTTCTCACTTGGCGATTACTCCGTCATTGAGTCGTTTGCCTGTATCAATAATGCGGTAGGCGATGTGATGATTGGTGACCATACAAGAATCGGATTGCATAACACAATCATAGGCCCAGTCATCATTGGCAGTCACGTAAATTTAGCACAGGGCATTACCGTTACGGCCCTGAATCATATTTTTGAGAATTCTGAGAAGAGGATTGACGAGCAAGGTGTGAGCACCAGTGCCGTAGTTATCGAGGATGACATCTGGATAGGAGCCAATGCCGTGGTCTTGCCAGGTGTGACCATAGGTCATCATTCTGTGGTAGCAGCTGGAGCCGTTGTT
>Ga0310691_10005240_pt1 | contig 14267 bp, 16 predicted proteins | sample 176DNAGHGlowgp2_FD_203887 | JGI IMG/M metagenome (GOLD analysis project Ga0310691, IMG submission 203887) | Sheep rumen microbial communities from Palmerston North, Manawatu-Wanganui, New Zealand - 1766 DNA GHGlow gp2 (v2) (version 2) | ecosystem: Host-associated > Mammals > Digestive system >... | reverse complement strand
CAAGCTGTGCTCATACATCATGCTTGACTTGCACTCATACCACCAGCCTTCATAGTAGAGCCAGTCACCGGGCGTTCCCGCTGATACGTCTTCTATGGTTATCGGGAATTCACCGTAGGCTGTTATCCCGCTCGTTCTTCTCTTTCCGTCAGGAGTAACAACAGTGTCGTTTTTCTGCGGTTGTATATCGAGATACACCTTTGAGTCAGAGTAGTCCCGAACGGCGTATCCGTCCACGAATCTTTGCTCTCCGAATCTACGTAACGTGTAGTATTTTTTCCACATGTTAAGTAGCATCTCCGCTACCTCCTTTCCCGATGATCTTGTATCTGACCTTGCTTGCAAGATACTTCGCGCTGTTCTTCTCCGATGCCGTTACGGGATCGTATTCTTTGTCGAATGTTCTACCCGGTATTACGTTGTACGATCTCATAATGCTCTGCATTCGTTTCTTAACTGAAGAGCCGATTTGCATCAGGACACGATAAATGTTCTTTCCTTCTGTGATGTGTTGCGCTACATCCTCCAGTGGGATCATGTTATCGTTGCTGGAAACATATTCGGCTGTATCGGTCATAAAGAACTTTGCGGCTGAATCGTCGAGACCGAATTCGTGACGGGCAGCAACCTTTACGACATCGACGTTTTTTCCGCCGAGCTTTATAAAGTCCAAGCCGCCGAAGAATCCGATCCGTACTTTCCAGTGCTGTAGGTCAAATATCCGCTTTCGGAGTTCCCATCCTTCTTGCGTTTTCGAGTCTTGGATTCTGACTGTGATATTCATAGTTCTGTTACCCGTATAAGATTATCAGTCCTTAACGATAACAGAATTACGCTCATCTGTAACGAGATTCCCGTTTTCGTCCGTTACAACCTTAATGGGCGTTCCGTCGTCAGAGAACACAATCCAGTCTCCGTGCTCGTTTGTAAGAATGGAACCGCGTTCGTCGGTAATGGCTTTGAATGGAGTTCCTTCATCCGAGAGAACGAGCCAAGCGCCATTCTCGTCCGTCAACACTGAACCATTCTCATCGGTAAGAAACGTTCCGCCAACTGGGGGCTTCGGCGGTTCAGGTGGTTCGGGCGGAGCCGGAGGTCTGCAACAGTTTCCCCAATACGGGAATCCGGGTCTGCGTATCGTAATGGGAACAATGACAAGCCTTCGGAGGTTGAGATACTGCAATCCATACGTCGTCAGGGTAAAGTCGGAATCAATATCCTTCAGACCGGCACTCGATACAGACCACGAGATGGACACACCGCCCTCTGAATAAGAGGACAGTCTCAAGGCGTTGTCTATGCTCCCAAGTTGGGACTGAGTTGTACCTGTGCCCGTGTCGTCCCCGATGTTGAGCATCTTCATATAGTGGCATACGAGAAACGCAAGAGCCTGTTCGTACAGTCTCCCGAATTTCTTTCTGCTCACCATAGGTCTGTATATTTCTATCAGCGTTCGGATTTTATCATCCGGTACGCCGCTGAACTCAGCCCCGACGACACGAATGATTTCAAACGCTGTCATGGGCAAATTCGGTGTTAGGCGGTTTCAGTCTCCGCCTTGCTACGACGAGGCTTTCTGGCTGTGGTCTCCTTTTCCTCTGTAGAGGGTTCTTCCGCTTTATCGGAAGCGGGTTCTGCCGCAGGGGTCTCTTCGTGAGCCCAGCGTGCCACATCGTCTTCGACAGCGAGCATTCCCTTCGCAGCAAGAGCCTTAATTGCAGGGGTATCCGCCTGAACTCTGGTCAGCGAAATGCTGTTATCGGGAAGAAGCATGTTGTTGTTTACAAAGATAACCTTGTCAGACTTATTCGTAATCTTCATATTTTTTCTCCAATCTTCTTTTTGAGAAGAAGTTATTTTTGGTTTTGTTATTTACAAGAGAATGGAAGGGGGAGACTTGCTCCCCCTTCAGACTACCGAAATACCGGTGCCTGTGTCTCAGCAGACGCCGGTAGCGATGATGGCGGAGAAGGGGTAGTAGACGATGACGCCAGCGGTGCGCGCCTCGCACGGGATCAGGGTCTCAAGGTTTCTGATCTGAGCGGGGTACTGCATATACGGCATCGGGTTCTCAAGGGAGAGCTTGTTGATCTTGTTGGTGAACAGGAAAGCCACACCAACGCCAGCGCCAACAGCAACACCCGGAGCGCCTTCCGCATACGGGTTGGTCTCGGCAGAATCCGCGTCGAGCTCAGCAACGGAAACGATGTCCTTGATGTAGGGGGAGTGATCGAGCAGGTAGTCAAGGACGGTGGCGTTGATCATAGGCAGACGGCGGGTTGCGATGTCCATATACACATCAGCAGGGACGCACAGGGTGTCCGGACGCTCGATGTTCTTGGTGAGCTTGGCAACAGCCTTCGCCATGCCGTTCACGTCGTCGAGAATCTCGTCGGCGGTCTTCTCTGTCCACTTGGTCTTACCGGAAGTGGCACCAGTGGGAACGGTGTAGAACGGAATGGACTGACCGCCAGAGAGAACGCCAAGCAGACCGGAGGCATCGTCGCCTCTCCAAGCGATCTGGTTGATAGCGGAGTCAACGGCGAAACGCGCCGCCTCAGCCTTGCGGGCGTCAAGGGACTTACCGGCAAGACGGGAAGCGCGCATCTCCTGCGCGGAATAGCCGTAGGAAGCACCCACGGACTTAATCATCGCGTGGGACACCTTCGCGTCAACGTCCGCTCTCGGCAGGTCGTTGGAGTAGTTGGAGATAACCTTACCGATACCGGTCTTGTTGTAGGTGTAGTAAGTGACAGTCTCTGCGCCCTCGTCAACCTCAGAGGAAATCGGGAAGAGCTGAACCGCAGTCAGTTCGGGGTACTGGACGTCATAGGAACGTTCCTTGACGAAATCCAGCTCACGGGCGAAGAATACGGAAGCCGCCTCCTCGGAGTCGAAACGGGTGCCCTTGGACGCCATAACGAACGCGGGAACACCGGAATTCTTGAGAGCTTTGTAATCTCTCTTATCGAAATGAGTGTGCTTAGCCATTATAGATTATTCCTCCTTGTATGTTATATTGGTACGTCTCGTCACGGAGCGGGAGCGAAGGTGTCGAGGACATCGAGCTCCGCAATGCCGTTCTCGTCAGCAACGGTAGCGAACCGAGCGTTGATTGCAACGGCATCCGCACCGGAAGCGTTGGTGAAACGACCGATGTTGCCGGTGCCACTGATGCAGACATAAGCAGCATCACCCGGAGCGACAGTCACAAAGGTTCTCGTGACGTTGCCCTGCGCGTCAGTGGAGGTGGACGCAATCTTAACCTTTGCGTAGATTCTGCCATAACGCATAACACCAACGGCGTACTTATTCCAGATGGAAAGCTCGCCCTGAATGTTATACTCAGTGGTACGGTTGTTCACGGTAACACCAAGGAAGTCTGCGCCGGTGGAGGAGCTGGTGGGAAGCTTGATCTGCTTATCAGTGGTGCCACGGACGACACCAACACCATACTCCATAACACCATACGGCTCCTCGTTGACAAAGGAATCAATCGCGTAGGGCTGAAGGTTTACGATTCCACCCGCGGCACCGCGAGCGGGGAAAAACTTGTAAGAAGTCTGAGCAGACATTTATTTGTCCTCCTTTTTGTTCTTAATATTTGCTTTGTTGTTCTTCATGTTGCGGATCATGCGCTTGCGGGCAGCTTCCGCACCGCCCTCGTCGCCGCTGTCCGCGCGAACGGTCTTCTTCGTGTACATCTGCTTCCTCTGATCGTTGACAGTCTTGCGGGAAGACTTCTTGATTTCATCGGCACAGAGGTCATAGAGAGCGTCGATATACGCGTCGGACTTTCCGTCAAGACGGATGATGGGCTTCACCTTGCGGATAATCGCCCGCTTTGCGTCACGGATTTCCATCTTTTCGAGACCGTCCATATTAAGGGTTCGACCCATCATCCCAAGGTTCACACGAGCATTGACGATAGCGTCGATAGAGTCCTCACGGGAGTTACGGCAAGGAACGTCGTCGTCGTCGCTGTCTTCCTCGAATTCCTCCTCTGTCTCCTCTTCCTCTACCTCTTCTTCCTCGTCATCCTCGTCGTCGTCCGGATCGTCGTCACCGTCTTCTTCGGTCTCCTCTTCTTCGGAAACCTCGATGTCAATGTCTTCGTCGTCCGGATCATCATCGCCGTCTTCCTCGACTTCCTCTTCAAAGTCCTCGTCGTCAATTTCCTCGAGGTCTTCGTCGTCTCCGTCGTCGTTATCCTCCGGATTGATTTCCTTACCATCCGGACCGACTTCGATGATGTCGTCAGATTCCTCCTCGACCTCCTCGTCGTCAGCGTCTTCGTCGATAACTTCCTCGATCTCCTCGGTTTCCTTTTCCTCGGGCTTTTCCTCGGTCTTTTCTTCGGAAGCATCGTAATCGCGCTCGGCAAGAAGCGTGTCGATGATGTCAAAGAGAGACTGAATATCCTCGTCCTGACGGGCGATAATATCCATTGCCTGCATCATGTCCTTGGGATCACCAGCTTCGTCTCTCTCGTCGCGGTTCATAAGGCACTTGTTAATAGCGGGAGTAAGGTCGCCCTTGGTATAGCTCGGAATCTTGTCGTCGTGTGCGTCTTCCGCAACAGCCTCAGCAATATCCTTGACCTTCTCCTTCACGGTGTCCGGCTTGCAGGAATCAAGCTTGCGCTTCTTGCGCATCTTGTATTCCTCGATAGCCTTTTTGAGTTCCTCACGAGACAGAACACCATCCGCACGGTTGGTCTTCTTGGTGTTCTTTCTCTTCTTAGAAGCAGCCATTGCAATACCCCCTTTAAGTACTGTAGAGTCACGGCTGTCTATATTCAGCCGCGCATTGTCGCCTGCCCGTGCTTCTCGGACAAGCGCAAGGTGATTGATTCGGATATTCCGCTGTATAGCGTCATATCTCTCCCCGTGCCAAGTTCCCGGCGTCTCTTCGAGATCGAGATTGTAGCCAAGAGACAGCTCCTTCAAGCCGCTCTTTCTCATCTCGTTCGTGTCGTGAATAACGATTTCAGCCCTTACGCTATCCTTGTCCTTGTAACCATCGCTTAGAATGGTGCCGATCTGTTCGTTTCCGACGTTGTTTTTCGTGATGAGACCCGCGTCGTGCGTAATAACTATCGGCTTTCCGCGATAGCTTTTCAGAGATTCTTCGTCAAACACCTCTTCGGGGAGTCTGAGTTCTCTGCGCATCGAACCGTCCGGGTTTTTATACTCGAAAATTCCCGTCGTCGTGAGTATCGGATGATCTATCAGATAGCCTTCTTCGGTGAAATTCGCATATTCCACGGGAACACTGTCAAGCCGAATGACTTTGGACAGCTTAGGTGTTTCGCAGGAGTCTTTCAGTTCGCTGTTCATTGTCTTCCTCTTTCTTGCTGGCTTCATTCAGCTCGTTTGCCTGAAACACGCTACCGTCGCCTTCATCGCCTTTATCCGTTTCTTCTGCCTCTCCGTTGTCTTCATCAGCATCTCCACCAACAACAGCCGTCAAAGCAAGAATCAACTGTTGAAGATCGGAAATCTGCCCGAGAGCCTGCTTTTCGAGGACTTCGGAAAAAGCGGAATCTTCGTCTTCCGGCTTTCCGACATCGGATAGCGTGTCGAGATCGGTGAGAATCATGTCCAGACGATTGCATACGCCCTTCATTTGATTCGTTACGACCCGTACCTTCATTGCCTCAAACATGTAAGCAACAACTCCTTTCCTGTAAATTAAGAAAAAAGACCCTCGGCGAGTCTCTACTCTTTCGTATTTTGTTCAATATAAAACCTCCGTTTTTAGTACCGTATATCGTTATTGTTTGGATCGAACCGCTTGGACAGCGGGATTACATTCCCATTGTCATCGTAGGTTATTGAATCTGCGGATTTAATCTGTTCTGGATTAAACACAGATACAATCAATCCCTTGTCCCAATCTTTATAAAGAATGGAATCGAATCCATTCTCCTGTAACACTTCCGATAGGTTGTATTCGTCTGCTTCAGGAAACTTCTCACGAACTTCTTTTAGCACATCGTAATGATTGTTCCCATTTACGATAAAAGGTTTTTTTGAGTCAAGATAAACGGATATTACTTTTCTACCGTTCTCCTTTGCATAAGACCGATTCCCAGCAAAATAGATACCCTTACCAAGCCATCCAATTAGATTTCCACGCTTGAATTCCGTGAAATTCTTCCCGGTTCCATGATACAAAGGTATCAGTTTTCCCGTATCATCTCTAATTCTACTATCTCTCATTGAGGATTCGGCAACTTTGTTGAATAACCTCTTTATTTCGCTCTTGTTACCGGAATGAACAGCGCTTAAATACTCCTTATCTTTTTCATCACTTCCAACAATACCAGATGGTTCGGAATTCTTATCTGAGAATTTCCCACCTTTACCTCTCGGGTGAAGTCGCTCAAATTCTTCGTCATCCAAATGAGACCGTCGTTGTAACCTTCTCAGTAGACGCCTCATCCGGAATCGTCTTATAGTGTCTATCATATATAATCCTCAGCACTGAATCCAGTCCGCGCCGTACTTTCTTACGATTTCCTTGAAATCCTCAAAATCGTGCGGAATGATCCAATATCCATCGTTCCCATCAAACCCAACATGCAGTAATTCATGGTACATAAGTCTTCGCAACCCCTCGGCGGATACGTCTTGAAGATTCGGTTCATAGAAGGTTATGATAAAATCATAATCCAAGTAGCTTTTCAGCTTCGGTTTGACCTTCTCCGTATCAGCAAACACAAGTTTGTTGTCCTTTACCTTCTGCTCATCGGAATACTGGAAAGCAATCCTCAGCATAGGAGAGTCAAGATGAGAAAGTGAAGGCGTGTCTGCAATAACTTCTTCCGCAAGTCTTTTGAGTTTCCCTTCGTCGGGTGTAAAGCGATGTGCCATAGATAACACCTCTTATTTTTTAGGTCTTGTTTTTTCTTGCTCTTTCTTCCGCCGCTGTGGAGAATATCTGCGGATATTTCATAACAACGTCTGGGATTTCATCGTGTATCTGTATATCCTCTATTTCGGACTCACAGAAACACATTCCGTTCCCGTTTATGAAAACCATAATCGTACTTTCTTTCCCATCGATCTCGTTGTACCACGGACTGTAAAAAAGTACGTCCCCTGTGTATTCAACGCCGTCCTTGAAGACAATCGTTGCTTCGTGCCCAACAGATTCATCCATGAGTCTCTGCGTAGAATTTTTATACTGTTCGTATTTCTTGTATGGGTCTTTCTTTCTCCTGCTCATGAACACACCCCCGAGCTTGAATTGACGCTCCCCACGACTGAAGCCTTGGGATTCGCGGGTCATCGACCACCGCCTCATTAGGTCTTACACGATCTCACCGCGCGTGAATTCGGGCGCGTCCCGCCCTATGTGTTGATAAAGAAAAGGGCAACACATTTGTGTTACCCTCAAAAGAGCTGCTGAAGGGATTCGAACCCTTAACCTTCTGATTACAAGTCAGCTGCGCTACCTGTTGCGCCACAACAGCACAACTTGGTTTTAGTACAGTTCCAACCAATACTCCTGAAGTCTCCGGTAATAATTCCCCTTTGTTGGCGGGTCGGAACAATTACGCCATTCTCTGCTGGTCTTCCTCTTCAAGTATCTTTGGTGTTTGCTGTTTTTTTCGTGCTTGATGTACTTTCCCGAATGCAAAAGCGTGTGACCGGCGAATCCATAGTCCATGTAACCCCTGCATGGGGCGTACCCGCCGAGTTGGGTGATTCTCATGAGTTCGTCGTTCTTTCGTACTCTTCGGATTCTTCTCAAACGGCGCTTTACCTTTCTATCATCCGAAAGAGTTTCGCTCTCGTAATCAGGAATAGCATCTAACGCGAAATATTCCATTTCCGTCATAATCACGCGCCTCGTATATGTATTGTGAACCTTTGCATGCTTTTCTCTCTTTCATCTTTTTTGGAATGCAAATGGTAGGACTCGAACCTACGACCACCGGTTTATAAGACCGATGCACTAACCAACTGTGCTACACTTGCATATGCACACCCGAGCCTTTGCAGCAGTGTGCAGGGCGCGTCCGCCGCTCTCACGCCATATCTCAGACGATCTTGGAAGGGTGTTTCACCTCTGGCAAATCATACTGGGGTAGTTGGGCTCGAACCAACGAAAACACGGTTCAAAGCCGTGCGCCTTAACCACTCGGCTATACCCCAATGTTGAACATTGGTTTTACTTTTCTGTGTTCTTTTTCATATATTCCTCTACAGGATCGGCAGCTTTTTCCAGAATCTCTATGGATTCTATGTCGTCCTCGTATAGGGTGTAGAAATCTGATAGATCGGTCTTTACAACTCTGACAATGCTATGACCTAATGTTGAGTAATCTTCAAACCACGGCGTATAATACGAAACAAACCCTTGAATTATATCGCCGTTCTTCATTACAAACCTTGCGATATGATCGACCGATTCATACATCTTCCCCTCAATCGGTTTTGGGTGAACCTCATTGGGATCACCATCATTGGGGTCAACATATTCATCTTCGTCGAGAATCATCTCTTCTTCAGGCTTCATTGTTATTGCTCTCACTCTCTTTTTGCCTTTTTTTCAGTATTTGAGCGTCGCGTGAAGATTGGTTACTTATCGCTCTTTTGGCGGTCGTTTCCGGAATCGGGAACGCATGATAGCCTTCCTTATCGAAGAATATCTTAACGAATCTTGTTGGCGGTGTAGCAGTTGGCGGAGAATTTGTAAGAGGATTATAAACAAGCGAACAACCTATCGGTTCCGTATGCTCGTATATGACATAAACATCCCTGTCTTCCTCTGGGTTTCCGCCGTCTGCATAAGTATCATCATGAATCTTTGTCCCGCTCTTTATCCACCCATGTATGTTAGACTCGAACTCGTCTCGCGGAATCGTGAAGTATGTCTTCCATTTGCCATTGTTGATTGACTTCTGGTACTCTTTTGTATCCTGAAAATGCCTGTTCTGAAGATATGGTATTTCGTTTTCAGAGTTGTATTTCTTGCCTGACACGAGTTGCTCAAACTGCTCTTCCGCAGTCCTCTTAGGAAGTCCCGTTTGAGGAGGTATCGGGAGGCGCTTACTACTACGCTTAATTCCGGCCACAGTGCCGATTATCTTTGGGTTTGAACCAGAACTCTGAACATTCGCCGTTTTCTCGGAACTGCCAACGGTTGGCTTTTTTGTAGACGGTTGCTGTTTATTAGCATGTTTCTGTTTGTTTGAGGCTTGGTTTCCTACGGCGTTTTTATTCTTCTGCTGGTTTCCATTCTGATTGCCGGATGACGCAATTTGTCCCGCTTTTTCCTTTGATATAAACTGTCCACCGGTTCCATCCGGAGCTCCAGCTGGTGCCTGAGGGTGTTCCTGCTTGTTGAACGCCTTGTCTTCGTTCAACATTATACCACCAGAATTGCGGTGTGTCAAGTTGAAACGCGATATATTTTCTCGCTTCAATAGGTTTTTCACTTTATTCCTCGTGAGGAGGCAACGTGCCTTTACACGATCAAGCTTTTCTCTTATGTCGGATGTATCCACGCGAAACCTCCTCACGTATCATATTTGCGCAACACAGAGTCAAGAACATCCAACGCGCCCTTAAAGGGAGGGAAAAGAAGATTCGGAATTGCCTGCAATTCATCAGGAGACATGAATCTCGGTTCGGCGATTTCCTCCGAGGATTTCGGTTCTCCGTCCCAATCTGTACTCAAAAAGATAACGGAAGTAAGACCGCTGTCCGGCTCGTAAGGTCCGTAACCAATTCGATACAGATTCTTCAAACGGATACCGAATTCTTCTTCAGTCTCCCTGTATGCAGCTTGTTCTTCGCTCTCTCCTTCTTCCACATGCCCACCCGGACCGCATAAGGTATCTGTATAAGGCCCGTCGTTATCGTTTCTCAGTCCACACAGAACCTGCCCGTCCTTGACAGCCAGAACGCCAACAGAGGCATACGATGTATTACTGTGTAAATGTGTGCCTTTCGGTGTTCCGCCGCTCTGCGTTGATTTTTCGCCGCTTCTCGTGAGACCTTGAGGAGCAGAGCCGATAAAGTCATCTCCGGCGTCCTCTTGGGTTTCCTCTTCTTCTTGATCCGGTTTCTCCTGTTGTTCATTATCCGGAGATTCACCACCGCCTTCTTCTCCGGCAGCAGCCATCATCTGAGCCATCTGGTCTCCACCACCGCCGCCTTCTTCGCCTTGCGGTTGAGGCATATTCTCCATGAGATCGTCTTCATTCTCATACAGAGAATCAAGAAGGGTTCCGATTTCCATATCCTCTTTGTGGAACAATCCTTTGCGAATCTCCTCCGGAGACAGAACGCCAAGTTCAATATAAGTCTTCGCTGTGTTTGCTTTGTCCTGATCGAGAGCAGCCCGTTCTTTGGCGGCGGCAAGTTTTTCCTCTTCGGTTTCAGACCAAAGCGGGTTGAAAGATATTGATATTCTCGGTACCTTCTCGATTTCTCCAGAATGTACGCCAGCTCTTGCTATAACTGAAAGCAGATAGCGGAGATTCCATTTCAGAGTACGGTTCTGAATCTTCTCAACGTAATTGTAATAGTTCTCAAGGTCTGCGCGCCCCGTTGAATTCATCCCTGCTGGGGAACGCCCGAACAGGATCGTCTGCGGAATCGAGCAAAGCGCAGAAACATATTCGCATGTGGAATCAACTATATCCTTGACACCGGAAAGTTGGAATTGCTTGAAGTCGTACTCTTCTCCGTCGTAGTCTACGACGATACTGTTAAGAAGCCCGCGCGCTGTGTCTATCAACTGCAGGCGCTTCATAACGAGGTCTTCCCCGTCCTCTGTGGCAAGCAGCTGGGACAGGTCTTTCATCTTATAGACCGCCTGCGTCGCACGGTCAAGCATTTTAACAGCGCTTCCGTGGGCAACCTCTGAGTCTCTTACGGCTCTTTGCAGTCTTGTATATTCCGGAATACCCCAGATGTGATAGTTGATGTTCGTTGTGTGCTCAGGCATAGGACCGTTCTTGAATATCAAGCACCGGCTCTCGTGAACAGTAAACGAACCGTATCTGCTGTAAACGTAGTATTTTTCCGGCATTCCGCTCACTGCATCCCTTGATCTGTCCGGGTCTTCCGGAAGGTAAGAGAACATAGAGCCGTAATCGGGGACTATATATGACCTGTCAAAGACCTTCAGCTCGTCAATGGAGTGGATGTGCTTCCAGTCCAACGGCTCATCGAGCCCCCTGCCGTCATCTATCAGCATAACAACGAGAGAGCCGCCGAAAAGTCTGCTCCATCTTATCGCGGCTCCGGCAACCTCGGTCCAGTTCAGGTCGTCAAGAGCCGACATCAGGAAATTCTCGGTTTTTTCGTCCGATATGTTATCAAGCTTAAAGCCGTGTCGTAACGCTTCTTCCGCGGGAGTGTCTATTATTTTGGCAAACAGCCCGTTTCCTTCATAGAACTGTACCAGCAAATCAGCGGGGAGATCGTCTTCCCGTACAAATTTGTATTGTTCCGATTGATCTTCGGCTGTACCGTATCTTGTGAGTACGTTTACAAATCCATCCTCTCTGTACTCATCAGAATCTCCACGGAACTGTTTGTCCTCTTCTCTTTCCGGGCGAACAGCTTTTCCGGACTGTGACTCAATTATTCTTTTGTATCTGTTGTTCCTGTCAATCTGCTTCTTTTTGCGGTCGTCCACGGTTATCTCCTCCGTTTCTTCAAAAAATAGAAAAAGCCGGAGACCGCCGTTCCGACCTTAGTGTTTTCTCATGCGTTCCGCTCGCCTTTTGTGAAATCTTGAAATCGCGTCCGTATGGTTGCCTTTACCAGCTTTTTTATACTTTACTTCATTGCTCGCAAACAAGTTTGCTATGCTCATTAACACTTCAGCGCTATCTTCAGGCGAAAGCTCCGCAATTTGTTCTTCGTATGGGTTGTCATAGCCGTCTGAAAGAACAAATGTCCCAGTCCTTGTCTTCTCAAAACAATAATGAAGCCCCGATGACTTTTCCATCCACTCAATAGAATCTCCCGTACTTAATTCTTTTTGGAGCATATCGCTTGCTATTTTAGTCAAGCGCGAGTGATCCTTTGGAGTCTTTCGATATGTTTCAGCCATCAGAGAAAATGACTTCGGTTTACGACTGATTTTTACAGATTTTCCTTTTTTGAAAGGTTTCTCCAATAGTTTTCGAAAAAGTCCATTCGACATGACATCATTCGGAACAAGATTCTTCCCGTTGCGCTTCGAAATTTCTTCGATTAAATCGTCAAATGAGTTATACCTTGGGTCAGAGGAAATGAACAACGGTTCTTCTGGCGTGAAATCGATCAAATCCCCTTTATCGTCAACTGGGACTTCCATTGTAGTTGCGATGGCAATGAACCCGTCACCGCCCGTTTTCTCTCTAACCTCTACAGAAATAACTTTTTGTACTGTATTGCTTCTTGTTAGTACTTCATTTTCGCTAACGCCATAATATGATAATCCGCCTATGGGCACTCCTGTCCTGTTATGAATGCAGTTAATATAAAAAGAATCACAATCAGAAGCATAAGGTCTCGCAAATTCATCCGCTATATCGCTTATGTCGTTGTCCCCGTGTATTAGCAAGGTGGCGTCGGCTTCATTATTATTGCTACACACCCCGCCATTTCCAGCGTGTGCAAAAGATGCGGTATCAGATGATCCGTTATACTCATTTGTAAACAGACCATGTTGGAGACCAACAATTAAATCAAGTTCTTCTCTTTCAACTTGATATGTGCTGTTTCCTCGCCTTTGATAGCACAGGCCCCTGAACATTGTGCCATCATAATATACATCCATTCCATCTATAAATTCATCCCGAAGAGATACAGTTGACTTTGCGTCGTGAACAGACTGCGTGAAACGATATATTTCATTCGCTCGTTCAATAAATTTATCTCGAGTTAGAGAAGTGTAATAATGATACAGCTGGTCATACGCCGTCGAAATACTTTCATCCCCTCGGAAATCATAACTCAAATACTCGACAGCCTTGCCTTTTTGGTAGAATTGAGACTTGATTGGATTTTTTTCTATTTTTCCGAATTCGTTTAGCGTTTCTGCATATCTTTTGTAAAAGGCATTCATTGTTGATCTGTCTCTATAGAACTGACTAACAGTAGGAATAAGTTGCCTTTTCAAGAGGACATTCTTTTTTTGATCGGAGTCCATGCCGGTGAAATCAGAAACGCTCGGAAGACCTGAGTCCACGAGCGTTTTGTCGATATTTTCGTGTTCTTTTTTTAGCTTATGAATCGGTACGGATTCTGCGTCAGGAAGAGTCACATCCTCTTTTTTGCCCCACTTCGTCTGAACATCGCCACTCTCATCAATCGGGACAGCCACCCCTTTAGTACCGGGACCATTCGGGTGAATCGTTATCCATTCTTCCTCTGAATCATTATTTTTTTTTTGCGCTGCAAGATATTCTTTGTTCTTTAATCCTATTTCATCTCTGTATTTTCCAAGCAATGTCTTCCAGCGAGTAATATCATATCCTCGTTCGGCGTCACGCCTGCACCTTTCCACGCAAGAAATATAATAATCAGAACCATCTCTTATATGCTTCAAGGCGGAAGATATTTCACTTTCAAAGTCAATATATGGTGTGTACTCTGCCGTGTGGTGAATCAGAGAGCACAAATACATATTGAGACCAGCCTCAATAATCTCGTCTTCCGTGTATTTTCTCTTTTCGCTCATATCTTCCTCCGTTATATTCTGTAGAAAAACTTGGCGCACGAACTTTGTTGCGCTCGTGCGCTGTGTTTCATCTATACAGAATCAGAAATCAAGCTCCATCTTACCGAAGCTTGTCTTCCACGGCTTGATGCCCTTGGCTTTGCATTCCTCGGCAATCTTATCGTTCTCTTCTTTCAGCTGAGCAGCAGACTTTTCATACCAGTCCCGCTCTTCTTTCGTGAGTTTCGGGGAGATTCTATCCGGATCAGCATTCTCGTTAAGATAATCGATCAGCTGATTGTACCGAAGCGTCCATCCCTTCTCACGCTTTGTCCATCCGGCTTTAATCTTCATAATATGTACTCCTCAATGAATCAAAACTCTATGAGCTCATATGTTACATTTTCCATCAGAAACATACTATACAGCTCTGGAAAAGTAAATGGGAAGTGGATTGGCTTTTCCATGTTCCCAACATAGTCAGCGCAAGCTTCTGCAACGGTTTTCATCAAACTTCAGTACAAAACTATCTCTCCATCTTCCAACTTGGGCTGTTTGACTACAATCTTCTTGTTTTCCTTAATGGCTTT
>Ga0310691_10005239_pt1 | contig 14267 bp, 14 predicted proteins | sample 176DNAGHGlowgp2_FD_203887 | JGI IMG/M metagenome (GOLD analysis project Ga0310691, IMG submission 203887) | Sheep rumen microbial communities from Palmerston North, Manawatu-Wanganui, New Zealand - 1766 DNA GHGlow gp2 (v2) (version 2) | ecosystem: Host-associated > Mammals > Digestive system >... | reverse complement strand
GCTTTCGGCAAATTCGGTGCGCTCGACACTGACGAGGACTGGGCTTGCGAGGCAAGACGCTATTACTTCGGCATCGTCGGAAAGTACGGCGCACAGGTACAGGCTGTCCTGAAAAAGACCGCAGCTCTCGATATACAGATGATATGTCCGCTCCACGGACCCGTTCTCCTCGAGAACCTCGGCTATTACCTTGACCTTTACAATACATGGTCGTCCTACGGCGTGGAGTCCGAGGGCGTTTTCATAGCCTATACCTCGGTCTACGGCAACACTAAGAACGCTGCCGAGCTTCTCAGGGACAAGCTCCTCGAAAAGGGCTGCCCGAAGGTCGCTATCGCAGACCTTGCCCGCGAGGATATGGCTGAATCAGTCGAGGACGCTTTCCGCTACGGCAAGCTCGTTCTCGCAACCACCACCTACAATGCGGACATTTTCCCCTTCATGAAGCACTTCATACTCGACCTCACCGAGAGGAACTACCAGAACCGCACTATCGGCATCATCGAGAACGGAAGCTGGGCTCCCACCGCAGCCAGGGTCATAAAGGGAATGTTCGAGAAATCGAAGAACATAACGTTCACTGATACCACAGTTACTGTAAAGTCAGCAGTCAGCGATGAGAATGTCGCTCAGATAGAGGCTCTTGCGGACGAAATACTGAAATAAGAGCCGGAAAAGGAGAACCCCCATGAAGGTAACGCTCAATCCCGACAAGGCAGTTGTTGACCGCATAAAGGAGGGCTTGAAGCTCAAGGACGGCTACTGTCCGTGCAGGCTCGCAAAAACGCCCGAGAACAAGTGTATGTGCAAGGAGTTCCGCGACCAGATCGCCGATCCGGATTTCGAGGGCTTCTGCCACTGTATGCTCTACTACAAGTCAAAGGAGGACTGACTATGAACGAGATAGTTATAACCAAGGAGAATTTCGACGCCGAGGTCCGCAATTACAGAGGACTTCCAATACTGCTCGATTTCTGGGCAGGCTGGTGCGGACCGTGCATGATGCTCGCACCGGTCGTTGCTGAGATAGCGGAGGAATACGGTGACAAGGTCAGGGTGGGCAAGGTCAATGTTGACGAGCAGCCCGAGCTTGCAGCAGCATTCAGGGTCGAGAGCATACCGATGCTCGTTGTCGTAAAGGACGGCGGCATCGTGAAGCAGTCCGTGGGCTACCGTTCAAAGGACGACGTCCTCGATATGCTGGGACTGTGATAACCGATAAGAAAACAGCGCGTCCGCTTTATGCGGACGCATTTACCGGGAGATGATGATATGAAGGTGCTTGTTCTCGGAGGAACAAGATTTTTCGGCGTTGATATGGTGAAAAAGCTCATTGCTGACGGTCACGAGGTCACCCTCGCGAACCGCGGAAGGACTCCCGACAGCTTCGGGGATTCCGTTATCAGGAAGGTCTTCGATCACCGTGACGAGGAGAGCATCAGGTCTGCTTTCAGCGGAGAGCATTACGATGCCGTCATAGACAAGATCGCCTATTCCTCCAACGATATAAGGCGTATCGCAGGAAATATCGGCATGGACAGGTACATCTTCGCCTCTACCGGCGGAGTTTATCCCACTATGCACACCATGATAACCGAGGACGAGTTCAGACCCGAAAGCATTGAGCTGAAATGGGGCGAACGCGATCCGGAAAACGGCTTCGATTACGATACAGGCAAGCGTCAGGCGGAATGTGCCGCTGTAAAGCTCCTGCCGGAAAGAGATACCGTTATGGTAAGGCTTCCCGTCGTTATAGGCGAGAACGATTACCTCCGCAGACTTCTCTTCTACGTTGAGCACGTTATGACCGGAAAGCCGATGTACATTGCAAATCCCGATGTGAGGATATGCTACATAAGCCAGAGTGAAGCCGGAGGTTTCTTCGCGGATATCCTCCGCACAGACCTTTGCGGCGCGGTCAATGCCAGCAGCATCGGCAGCATTTCACCCGGAGAGTTCATCGCCTATGCGGAGGGACTTACCGGCAGAAAAGCCGTTCTCAGCGATGAAGGCGATCCGGCACCCTATAACGGATTTGTCAGCGACTATACCCTCGATACGCGAAAGGCTGAGAGCTCCGGTATCGAATTTCAGTACCTCGGGGACTGGATATACAGCCTTATCGGGTACTATGCGGACGGCATTGCAGCCGGCGCAGAACTTTAAGGAGAAGAGGAAGTTATGGAGCTTCTTTCATTTGTGATACCCTGTTACCGTTCGGAACAGACTATAGCCTCGGTCGTGGATAAGATCATCGAGACTGTGACTAACGACGGCAGGTACGACTATGAGATAATATGTGTGAACGACTGTTCACCTGATAATACCCTCGATGTGCTGAACCGTCTCGCGGACAGCAACGAGAAGATAATCGTCCTCGACCTTGCAAGGAATTTCGGTCAGCATTCAGCTATAATGGCAGGCTTCAACTATGTTTCCGGCGATATCATCGTGTGTCTCGATGACGACGGTCAGACGCCGCCGGAGGAGTGCTTCAAGCTCATAGACAAGCTCAATGAGGGCTACGACCTCGTTTCCGCAAAATATCCGAAAAAGAAGGAGTCGCTTTTCAGGCGCTTCGGCTCGTGGACCGCAAAGAAAATGGCTGAAAACCTTATAAACAAGCCGAAGGACGTTGACATCAACAGTTACTATGCTGTCAAACGGTTCGTTGTTGATGAGACTATAAAGTACCGGAATGCGTACCCTTATGTGCAGGGTATCGAGCTCCGTGTTACCCGGAACATCACCTGCGTTGATGTTGAACACAGGGCAAGAGAGGCGGGAAGATCGGGTTATACATTGTCCAAGCTCATCGGACTTTGGATGAACGGCTTTACGGCATTCTCCGAAAAACCGCTGAGAATAGCCTCCGGGACAGGAGCGCTCTGTGCGTTCGCCGGATTTATATTCGGCATAGTGATAATCATAAAGAAGCTGCTCAATCCGGGAGTGCCGGTCGGCTACAGCTCGCTCATGGCAGTAATACTGTTCGTATCGGGCTTTATCATGCTCATGCTCGGCCTTATCGGCGAGTACATAGGCAAGATCTATATCTGTATCAACAATGCGCCGCAGTATGTCGTAAGGTCGGCACGCAATGTCAAAACCACCGCATCGCAGTCAAATGGCGATACCGTAAAAAAGCCGTAGGATCACCTACGGCTTTTTTACTATGTAGAATGTGAAGCTCTCGCCGGCGAGCTGGATCTTTGAGCCATTTTCGAGGCGTGAGCAGATGCCGTTGAAGCGGCGGCTGATGGGGTCATAGCCGGCAGGAAGCTCCATGCCGTTTATGCGGGTACCGTTTTTTGAGCCGAGATCGACGATGTAGTAGGTCGTACCGTCCCTGAAGATAAGGGCGTGGCGTTTTCCGACGCGCTTATTGCTGGTAAGGGCGATATCAGGGGAGATAGTGACGCCGTTACCGTCAACGCCGATCCTGCCGATGACGCAGTTTATGGCGGTTATCGGGAAATCCAAGCCGTTCCTGTCGTTTCTGATGAAGGCGTCGCACGGAGGCAGGGACGGTTCCTTTGGTTTCAGGGTCTCGGGCTCGCTGAATTCGCCGCCGGTCATAGTCATGGTATCCGGCGGCTCGGCAGGGAGCTGGAACGACGAGATATCGCCGGTATTGCTATCGAGGAAAGCGGCGGTATCGGCGGCGGAGAAATTCTTCTGTTTCCTGATGAACTGGAGGAATTCCTTTATTCTTCCGCTGTCGGAGGAGAGCTTTGCGCCGCTGATGATATCCTGCATAAATCCGAATATCTGCTTGCTTTCGAGCGGGGAATAGTTATTCTGAACGGGACAGAATACGAGCTCGAGCATACGCTTATTGACGTTGTAGAAAGCGTACTTTATGTCGGGAACGAGTTTCTGTACAGTGAGTCGGTTTTTTTCGAGGTTTTCCATGACGGAAACGATCTGTCTCACGATAATGAGCAGTTCCTCCTCGGTCATGAGATTACGTTTCAGGTAGAGGCTTAGCGGAACACATCTGCTTGCGTCAAAAATGACGGTGAGCTTTTCCTCATCGAAGCTCAGAACCTTCATAACGCCCTCCGGCGGATCGCCGAGGAGCTCTATTTCGCGCCGGTTGAAGCCTTCGCGCTGTGTGACGTTGCATACCAGGATATGTCCCTGCTGCAATTTAGTGTAACGGAATTTCATAGCGGGGTATCAGGTCCAGCCTCCGATCTTTGAAGCCTGTTCGACCGACTCTGACTGAGCTTTTTTGTAGAGGCTGTAAGCAGCCTGCAAGATCTCCTTGTATTTTTTCAGGTTTTCGGAGGTGACAGTGAAGATGCCGTCGGGAGCGCTCATAGCGTTCCACTGAATGAGGAAGGCATCGGTATCCTCAGCTCTCCAGGCGCTTCGGGCCTGTCCCACCTCGGAGTTCATCTGTGCGAGAAGGGTAGCTCTTGCGAGCATATAGGCTCCGAGAGCAGATTCTGCGCTTTTGATATCATCGAGATTTACATTGATGTAATTTCCCATAGTTTACCTCCGTATTACTTGAAAAGCTCGCTGAGGGAGGTATTCTGGGTCTCGACAGCATCATATCCCAGAGCTACTCTCTCGCGTAGAAATCTCGCATATTCCGCAACGCAGCTTCTCTGAGCCTCGATGCAGTTGTCCTTGATATTGGTGAAAAGCGGGACGATAGCGTTTGCAGAAGCGCCGTCCCAAGAGCTGTAGAGCCTGTTCATAGCGGCGATGACCCCCGAAGCGGAGTCAGCGATCTTGTTATTGGCAATTTCTATCGTTGAAGCGAGAGTCATAACACTTTCTGTATTGACAAACATAAGCCCACCTCCTTATTCATTGACCTGAGAGCGGTCGATATTCTGGAGCTTGCTTCTTGCCTTGCTGAGGCTGCTTATCTTGTCGCTGATAACGCTTGCGATCTTCTGCTCGGTATAAATGCCCCTGAAATCCGATCTGAGCTTGCATTCTATTTCACTGAGCTCGTTGATGATACTGCTGAGCTCACTGATAATCGAGGTTACTTCGTCCATGATTATCCCCCTATCATACTTAGTATCTTGTTTTCTGCGTCTTCAAACCTCTGAGCGGTGTCATTGAGGCAGTTTGCGCAGCCGTTTATTTTTTCCGACCAGCATATTTTCAGGTCAGAGGAGAGAAGATTCCAGAGGTCGGTCCACTTGACCTTCCAGTAAAGCGCGTCGATGCGTCTGTCGAGGGTCTCGAGCCTGCCGTTGACAGCCCAGAGCCTTCCTGCAAGCTCACGGAGATCGCCGGTATGGAACCTGAGACAGTTTTCGTTATTGATGTAATTCTGAGCTGCACGGTAATTGCTGTCGAATGTCATCTTGCACCATTCCACGATATCCTTTGCAGCCTTCTGAACAGCGGCGCAGAACTCAGCAGCCTTTTCAGCAGCCCAGTCCTTGATTCCGTTTGCTATCTTGCAGACATAATCTATGACGTTGTTGTATATCCATTCCTTCAGCTCACCGTAGAATTCCACAACGGTAACAGCCATTGCGAGCGCGACAACTCCCGGGTGCGAGGCCGCAAAGGTTATCAGAAGCGGAACGGATACGAGCGGGTGCGAGAAGCCTGCCATCATGCCGCCTGCAACGAGATCGGCGACAAAGTTTCCGATAGGAGCCGGAAGATCGTCGATAGCATTGGTCAGTCTTTCGGAGAGGGCAGCGATGAAATCCTGATGTCCCTCCTTGACGTAGCCGTTCTCATCGAAGTCGATATACTTGGTATCATGCCTTAAGAAGCCGCCTACCGCCGGGATAAGAATGGCTTCGAGCTTGATCTGAATGAATTTGGAGTGCTCTCCGGGAAGCTCTTTCAGCATCGAGCCGACAAAGCTCCACTTGTAGTGATCGACCTTTCCGGCGTTCTTGTCGATAAGGTCCTTGTAATGGTCGATGAACTCCTGTGAGAAGCCCGGACCGTCGAAGCTCACGCAGCGCTCGAAATTCTTGCCGACGCCGCAGTTGTCAGCGACAATGGTGCTGAATTCCGCGAGGTTTCCGCCGAGGGAGTGTCCCGTGAGATCGACCTTGTCGTAGCTGTTGAGCAGAGCGGCGTTTTCCTTCAGGAACTTCTGCGCCTCCTCATACTGATTGGTGGTGTTAGAGTTCATAAGACCGATATCAGCCTCTATCCAGTCATGCTGGATATTGCTGAGGCCCTCTGCGTCCGTACCCATGCCCTCACTTCCGCGGAAGGCGGTTATGGCGTTTCCGTCGCCGGTATCTATTACACAGGCGGCAAAGCCGGTGTCGTTATTGGTGTCATATGAAGCAGATATCGACCATTTGCCCCAGAGCGTTTCCGGTACTCCATGATCTTTAAGTGCCTTAGCAACAGAGGAATCGTGCTTTGCAAGGTCTTCGAGCGTGACCTTAGTCTGACCGTTGCTGGCGAAATACTGGTACGAATCGTCCAGGTGGACATAGGCGACCTGTGTAGCGAGCTGTAATTCCTTATCGGTATAGGTTGGCAAGGCACATCACCCCTTTACGGCAGCTGAGATATCCCCAGCCGTTATTTTTGCGCTTCCTTTTTCCGCAGTAACGCCGAGCTTTGCGGCAGGTGAGAATTTCGCTATCTCATTGCCGGTAATGCGGGGCATCGCGGAGAGCTTTTTGCTGCAGGCCTCATATTCCTCTTCGGGTATGAGGAATACCGACGAAACGAAGCTGATACCGCCGCATTCCTTATCGGTATCCGCCAGCACACCGAGCAGGTCATCGAGCTGCTGCTGAGTGAGGGAGGAGCCTTTCAGGGCGATATTGCTGAAAAGGTACTTCGTTCCGGAGGCACCTGCGAATTCCGCCGGACTTGTCCAGCCGCCTGCTGCACTGCCGTCCGCCTCGCCGAATATGGTTATTGAGGCAGAGACCAGACCCTTTCCGAGGAGCTTTTCCGAAAGCTCCCTGTCGAAGGAGAATGCGGCTTTCCGGACGGTGAGATCGTCGGAAATAGTATTTTCGAGCGGCTTGTAAACGACCGTGAAGCTCAGCTCCGAGCCGTCGTCCGGCTGACAGAAAAGAGTGGTCGTCCCGGTATTGAACCTGTCGCCTATATGAGTTACACGGAATGACTGACCGTATTTGCTGTGGAGGAGCTTTTTGACTTCCTCCGCAGTTCCGGCAGCGTTTTCGCTCATTCCGGTAAGAGCGTTGAATAAAAGCATGAAATCACCCCTGATGAAACTATCCGATCATTTCGAGAAGCTGGCGTTCGACCGCATCGAACCTGTCCGCGGTATCGTTGAGACAGTTCGCGCAGGCGTTGATCTTTTTGGACCAGCAGACTTTCAGGTCGGAGGACATGAGATTCCATAGGTCAGTCCACTTGACCTTCCAGTAAAGCCCGTCGAGACGCGTATCGAGCTGTCCGAGCCTGCCGTTGATATCCCACAGCCTGTGAGCGAGGGCGTGGAGGTCGTCAGTATGGAGACAGATAGTGTTCTCGTTGCTGATATAGTTCTGAGCGGCACGGTAATTCGGATCGATGAGCTTTTTGATGTTATCCTTGATAGATTTTGCGACATTGGTGAGGAATTCGAGGTATTTGCCCAGTTTCTCCGCATATTCCGCGATTTTCGATACATAAGCGACAAATCCCTCGATAATAACGAACAGGCCCTCAAGCTTGACCTGAATGTATGCAGCGGCGATATTGCAGATAAAATCGACAAGGATATTTGAATCCTCCCTGTTGTCGATCTGGAAGACGTATTTCCTGAGAGCATCGCTTATTGAGCGGTGAATGAACTTCTGACCGTCCCATGTGAAGAGTATCTGCGTGAAAATACCGTCAGAGCGCTTGATAAGGCCGACAAGTTCCTCGATAGTTGCGGTCTCGCCGTTCAGACCGGCTTTTTCGTCCTCGAAGGCCTCGATTATGGCCATGATCGAACGGCAGACGTCCTCTCGTTCCTCCGGCGGGAGCTTCATGATGTTATCACTGAGCGATTTTGAGATAACGGCAAGCTCGCGCTGATATTTGGTGGTCTCATAGAAGCCGCCGTTGTCATAGTCGTAGAGATTGCCCTCGATATGGGTGTTCTTCCAGTCGATATTTTCGCCCTTCGGCACCTTGACAAGACCGTGGGAATTTCCCATATCATAGACATCGCAGTCTGTTTTTATGTACACTGTGTTCTCGTCGGGAATGACCTTTATGCCGAGAACGTTCACGAAGTCGTTGTCGCCGCAGATCGAGTACATCTTATGGCGCTGTTTTTCGTAGAATTCCTCACCGTAGAGCTGTTTGAAGTATTCGATAGCCTCGGGCGAGAAGCCCTGACCGTCGTAGGAAATGCAGTTGTCCACGAGACAGGCGTATTTGGAGGCGACGGTAACGAACTGCGCCTCGTTTCCGCCCTTGGAGTGACCTGTAACGATGACGTTCTGGCTCTCTGTTACATCAAGATTGCTCATTACCGAATCGAAATACTCGGCGGCGTCCTGCTGATAGGGGGAATACTTCTTGTCGAAGGCATCGCCGTTATCGTACCATCTTCCGTCGCCTGTGCCGCGGTAAGCAACATAGATATCGGTGGCCTTGCCGTCTGGACCCTCATGGTAGAAGGCAGCGCCCTTAGCACCGTCGCTTCCCGAATATCCGGGCTGATCGCTGCACGAATGCATGATAAGGCTGCCTGCATCTGCGCCGTTTGGTGAATCAAGATACTGCTTAACAGCTATAACGGCAGCGCGGCTCTCATCAGAAGGGAGATACTTAAGACCGGTATACATATCATTTACGATCTCTTTAAGATTCATTCCGACATACTCATTTTTGCCGTTATTCATTTTAACGAGGGCATCAGAATACATAAGGGTATCGAGCGCCATTGAGATATCCATATCGCTGGTAAATTCGGGCATAAACACACCTCCGTTGAGATTGGGGATACAGAGCGGCTGCTCCGCTGACTGAGACCGGCTGCATTGGAGTAAGCTTCAGTCGGGAGAGCAGTATTTCCGGCATGGCTCTTCACGGGCAGCGCCGCCCGTGAGAGCTTTTCCGGAAGAAAGACTTACTTGAATGCCTCGCTGAGGTTCGTATTCACGGTCTCAACGTCGAAATATCCCTGAGAAACGTTATTTCTGAGGAACTTTACATAATTGTCGATAACATCGTAATAGGTCTGGAAGAACTTGGTAGCGAACTCATTGTAAGCGCTCTTGCTTGCCTCAAAGGCCTCGCCGCTCCATGAATTTCCGAGTGCATTGAAGAGGTCGCGGCTCGTATTGAGCTCGTCGGTGAGTTTCTTGTTGAGGCTCTCGATATTTGAAGCGATCTCGGACACCTGATCGGTATTGACAGTAATTTTAGCCATTTTGCTCCCTCCTTAGTTTGCAAGCTTCTTGACCTGTGAGCTGTTGTCGTCACAGTGAGTCTTGTAGTTGTTGCTCTGCTGAGCAAGTGTTTCGCTTGCTCTCTGAAGATGATCTGCCATAGCCTTGAGATCCTCACAGAAGCCGCTGATCTGGTTTACGAAAGCGAGGTTATCCTCAGCGTCCCAGGCAGCGCCCATAGTCTGTGCCTTTTCCATAAGCTGTGCGGAGATGTCGCGGTAATTAGCCGAGATGTCCAAGAGCTTCTTGGAGGTATCGGACATTACCTGCGGATCAGTCGTAAAAGTTTTTCCCATGATTTTTTCCTCCTGATAAGATTTTGAATTTGTTCACTGAACAATTCTTATATCAATATGAGCTGCGATCCGTTTCGGATTCCCTGATCATAAGCAGTCATATCAACATCGTATATATCGCCGGTCTCAGCATTGAGGAGAACAGCCTGTCTGCCGGCTTTGTAGCTGCCCTCCGAGAGGTCTGCGGCAAGGACTGCCGCAAGAGGAGCTATCTCGCCCATACGGCTCATTGCCGGTATCCTCATATCGAATTTTTTTCCCGCTGCCGGGAGACTTATTTCAACGAGATACTTGATCGCCATCGTTTTCACCGCTTTCCGAGATCAGCTTGCACAGAGAAGCCTCACCCTTTTCCAAGGTATAGCCGAGCGGGGCTGCGATAGCCTGCCGCATAGCCGGAGTAGTAGCATTCGGCTTGATAACATACTGCTCTGTAACGCCGTTTCCGCACCAGATACCGTCTGTGCCGGAGATCTGCTTCTTGAACCAGGGATTGAAGGAATATCCGGAAATATCCTTTGCGTTATCGGCGATGAGCATATTGAACCTGAAAGCGGGATCGTTCTTTTCGAGGACGAGCCTCAGTCTTTCCGGAAGATCGTCCGCCAGACAGTCATTCAGGCTTTTCATGGAGATGAAGATGCACATTGCAAAGCTGAAATCCGGAATGCTTTTTCCGGCTTCGATAGCGTCCTTGTAGGAGTTATTGCGCTTCACGATCTCCTCGAAGAGCTGCATGATGCCTTCGCCGCACTGTTTTGCGCCGCTGTAGAAGCGCAGTCCCTCGCGGGATTCTGGAGCATCGGAAGCGAACTTCGCCTCCGGGTCAAAGACGATGATCTCGAGGCTGCTCACCCTGTAGAGCATGGAGAGGAACTCGCCGAGGAAGCTCATATGGTCTCCGCCGGCGGAGGTGAGAAGATTTATGCAGTGGAGCGAGAAGTCGAATTTCTGTATGCGGAGGGTGTTCTTGTTCACGCCTACCGGAAGCTCGAGAGGCTTCTTTTCGTTCACTGCGGGGAGCAGGAAGTCGGCATCGACAACATTCGGGAGAACCGGTATTTTCTCGGCGGTGCTGCCGTTCCAAGAGGAGCGTATCTCCTCGCATTTTTCCTGTATTGCGGTAAATTCGGGGATACCCCTGCAAATGTGTGCGGACTGGAATTCGAGCAGCTTATCGCGCTTTACGAGACCTCTGCCCTTGAGCTTTGCGGGGAAGAGACCGTCCGTTTTGCCGAGTATAGCGGAATAATCGCTGTCGTCGTTCTGCTGGAGGACGAGATGCTGCTTGAAGTTCTGGGCTATCCTGTAGCGTATACCGTTAGCCGCGATGGTCGTGAGAATGAAGTAGATGCCGTATTTCAGACCCTCACGGGAGAGGAAGATGATATCGTCCTCGTTATCGGCGTAAAGCTCTGCGAAAGCGGCGTAGTTGTGTATTATCACCACGACTGCCGGCATATCGCCGCTGCCCTTCTGACTGTAGGAAGTGAAGTCCACACCGAGCATGGAGAGCTTTTTCTTGCGTTTTTTGATCTGCTGATAGAGCGATTTGAAGAGGCGGGTGATCTTTTCGCTGTCGCTGGACAGCATTACCTCGCCGACCTGCGGTGCGCGTGAGAAAGCGCCGAGGGTCTCATCGGCAAAATCGAGCATATAGAGGTTCACCTCATCGGCGGTATGGCCGGTAATGAGGGAGTATACGATAGTATTGACGAGAAGCGATTTACCGCTGCCTGCCGCACCGTAGACGATAGCGTTGCCCTCCTCGGAAATGGGGAGCGTCAGGAGCCCCTGCTTCTGATTTGCCGGGTCGTCGTATTCGCCGATAACAGGACTGAGCAGACCCCTGCGGACGCTGTCGCTGTATGCGGAGGGGTACTTTTTCTCGAGCTCGCTGAGCACGATGACCTCGGGGATAGGATCGAGCCAGAGAGGTCTTGCAAAGGCGCCCTCCTCCTTGGCGATACTGCGGAGGTAATCGGTAACGGTATCGAGCTGTTTTCTTGTTTTACCGGCGGCGCTGTGCGAAGCTCTCGGCTTGACAGCACGGAGGATATGACCGTTGAGGTCGATAGCCTCGACGCCGTTGTCCTTTTCGACGATGACCTTGTCGGAGGGGATATAGTCGGCGCCTGCCCATGAGGACTGTCCGAGCTCGAAAAGCTCGTTGTAGCCGACCTGGAGGTAAAATCTTCCGGTATCGGAGAGCTCAGCCGCATCGGGACGCTTGAGCATATCCATACTGTCCTGCCTCTCCTGCACCTTCAGGCACACGCGGAAACGGCTGTTGCTCCATATCTGGTCGTCAACGACGCCGGAGGGCTTCTGAGTAGCGAGTATGAGGTGTACGCCGAGGCTTCGTCCGATACGCGCTGCACTGATGAGCTCGGTCATGAACTCGGGCTGCTGCGTTTTGAGCTCGGCGAACTCGTCCGCGATGATGAAAAGGTGCGAAAGCGGCTCTGCCACAAGCTTCTGACGGTAAAGCTTCTGGTACTGGTAGATGTTCATATTGCTCTCGCCGATGAGCTTGCTCGCGGCGGAGAGAAGAGCCTGACGGCGTTTCAGCTCGCTGTTTATGGAGACGAGCGAGCGCTTGATAGCGGAGCCGTCGAGGTTGGTGATGATACCCGCGGTGTGCGGGAGGTTATCGAAGGATTTCGCCATACCGCCGCCCTTGTAGTCGATCATGATGAAGGAGACCTCCTTCGGGTGGAAGCTGACTGCGAGTGAGAGGATATAGGTTATGATGAATTCACTCTTGCCCGAGCCGGTCATACCTGCGACGAGGCCATGCGGACCGTGGTATTTTTCGTGGAGGTCGAGCACGAAGAGGTCGCCGTAGGGGTTCACGCCGACGGGTACGGCAAGGCTTTTTGTGGGATCGTTCTCCTTCCAGCGTATCGCGGCATTGAGGTGTTCGACCTTGCCGACGCCGAGCATCTGGAGGAAGGTTATCATCTTGGGCAGCTTCGTGGACTGGTCGCTGTCATCGAGCTGAATGTTCGCGAGCTGTCTGCTGAGCTCGATAGGCGGGAGATGAAGCTGTATATCGGGACGGAAAGGAGTAACGTTTCCGGTCACATCGTTCTTGTCGTAGAGTCTGCCGCTGAGCTCATCGAGCTCAATGACCTTGGAGCATTCCTTCGGGAGCATACGCAGCTCCGAGAATACCGAGAGGACGCTCATATGTATCTTTTTCTTGGAGGCGAGGATATTTTTCAGCACCTCTGTACGGTTGAACTGCTTCTTGCTCAGAGCAAAGATGATGTAGAAGGGCTGCTCGTCCACAAGATCGGTTTCGTTCATCTCCTCGCGGTAGCTGAACACTCTTTCGAGGTAGGCGGAGACGGATTTTGCCTCCTCGGGAGTAGAGGCGATAAAGCGGAAGGACTTCTCCTTATCCCATACATGGGGAAGCCACTTTGTAAAGCCGAAATCGTCCTCATCGTCCTTGTCGTAGAGGAAAACGAGCTTGACCTCGTCGTAGCTGTAGAGGGCGGCGAGCTGAATGATAATGCCCTTGACGAATGGGACGAGCTCGCTGCGGCTTCCGGTCATACCGATGGACTCATCGAGAAGCGACACCGAGATCGGAACGTTCCGGAGTATCTTGGGTTCCTCGCAGAGCTCGAGCATTCTGTCCTCAAGGACATCGTCGAACAGCGAGAAGCGGCGTTCGTTGTACTGCAAGCGTCCGAGCATCGGGAGGTCGCCCATACCGATGCGGAAGGTGAGGAAGTCGTTCTGACCGATGCTGCGTTCCCAGAGATTGCGCTGTACCTGCATTATCCTGCGCTCGCATTCCTCGGAGGTTATGACGTTCTCGTGGAGGATCTGAGCCTGTTCCTCGCAGGCAGCCTTGATGTCAAGGCGTTTCATTTCGAGGTATTCGTTATATTTCGCACGGCGGAGCTTTTCTTTGGCATCGCGCTGTTTGCGGGTATATTTTCTTGTGAGGGTAGGCCATAGGAGGGTTCCGAGGCACATACTTCCCGACATCACGACGGTCGGGATAGCCATTTTGACGTTGCCGGTAGCCATAGCGTTGGTAACGGCGAAAGCGCCGGTGGTCATTGAAGCCATAGCCATAGTCATGGCGGGACCCACGGTGAGTATCACGGGGAGCTCGTCCTGATTATTCTCCTTTGGAGGCGAATCTATGGGCATTTCCACGGGAGTGACGTCTCTCTTGAAACGCGGTGAGCGGTCGAAGAAATACTCCTCGCGGCTGTCATCGAGCTCCTCGGCGGAGACTGCCGGAAGCGCCAGCGGCTTGAACAAGCCGGAGTTCAGCTTGACGCGCTTATCGGGGTTATTTATGGAGATACAGGCTTTTCCGAGGATTATCTTCATGCCCATTATGAAGATCATGTCACCGAAATGCAGCTCGGTCTCGTTTGTACGGATACCGTTCACGAAAGTACCGTTTTTGCTCGTGGTATCGCTGAGGAACCATTTTCCGGTGGAATACTGCAATTTAGCGTGTTCGGAGGAGACATACTCGTTATCATAAACTATCGCCCGGGGTGATCTGCCGTTGCCGACGGTAATGAGGCAGGTCTCCGGGACGCGGAATGCTGAATATTCTATCCTGTCGTCGGTA
>Ga0310691_10005238_pt1 | contig 14269 bp, 10 predicted proteins | sample 176DNAGHGlowgp2_FD_203887 | JGI IMG/M metagenome (GOLD analysis project Ga0310691, IMG submission 203887) | Sheep rumen microbial communities from Palmerston North, Manawatu-Wanganui, New Zealand - 1766 DNA GHGlow gp2 (v2) (version 2) | ecosystem: Host-associated > Mammals > Digestive system >... | reverse complement strand
GATTGGGAATTAACAGTTAACAATTAACAATTAATAATTGTTAGCTTGAACAAAGATATATATGAAGATTGCATTGATAGGATATGGCAAGATGGGCCATATCATTGAAGAAATAGCGAAGAGCCGCGGACACGAAGTGGTCTGCGCCATCGATATCCAGAACCAGGAAGACTTCGACAGCGAGGCCTTCCGCACTGCTGACGTGGCTATCGAGTTCACCACACCGAAGACATGCCTTGGCAACGTCCGCAAATGTCTCGAAAGAGGCGTGACTGTAGTGGTGGGTTCGACGGGATGGTACAACGAGCTGCCGAAGGTGGAGCAGGAAGTGAAAGAGGCCAACGGTGCCCTCTTCTGGGCTTCGAACTTCTCGATCGGCGTGAATGTGTTCGTGGCGATGCAGAAGTACGTCGCCCGCATCATGAACAACTATCCGCAGTACGACGTGACGCTCAGCGAGACGCACCACATCCACAAGCTGGATTCACCAAGCGGCACTGCCATCACCATCGCAGGCGCCATCACCAGCAACCTCGACCGCAAAAGGACGTGGAAAGAGACAGCTGCCATCTGGCAACACGAGGACGGAAGCGTCGATGTGGCACGCAACGCCGAGGTGGGTACTGCATTCGGTTCGCACAACGATGACGAGCTGGAAGTGGTGGCCTTCCGTCGCGGTGAGGTGCCGGGCATCCATACGGTGACCTACGACAGCGATGTGGATACCATCACAATGACGCATTCTGCCAAGTCGCGCCGCGGCTTCGCCCTCGGTGCAGTGGTCGCTGCCGAGTGGATGGGCGACGGAAAGAAGGGGGTGTATACGATGGAGGATCTGATGAAGTTCTAGAGGACTCGGAATTTTCGGAGGATTCGGAATTTTCGGAAAACTCGGAATAATCGGAGTACTCAGAGTAATCGGAAAAAATAAATAACAAATAATGTCAGAAAATACAGAAAAAGAAATACGCGGCTTCGGCCGCAAGATGACCAAGAGCGACAAGGTGTGGCTGGTCATCTGGATAGTGGCAATCGTCCTGTTCGCCCTTTGGATGGGGTCGTTTGTCCCATTCCTTGTCCTACCGTTTGTTGCCGATGTGTACTGGACCCGATTCATCAAGTGGGACTGGTGGAAGAGCATCAAGAACGGCTTCCTCCGTGGCGTGATGTCGTGGGTGGATGCCATCGTGTTCGCCCTGGCTGCCGTCTGGGTGCTGCAGAACTTCTTCTTCCAGAACTTCCAGATTCCTACCACCTCGCTCGAAAAGACGATGATGGCGGGTGACTACCTGCTCGTGTCGAAATACCATTATGGCCCGCGTGTGCCGATGACGCCCCTGTCGCTGCCTTTGTTCCAGCACACGGTGTCGATCGGCTCGACACGCTTCGGCAAGAGCTACATTGACCACCCGCAGGTGAACTACAGGCGCATGCCGGGCCTGACGAAGATGGAGCGCTACGACATCGTGGTCTTCAACTACCCGAACGGCGACACCGTCTGCGTGAACTGCGAGAACCCCGACTACTACACCCTCTGCAAGATGTATGGACGCGACAGGGTGTGGAGCGACAAGAAGACCTTCGGCGAAGTGATTGCCCGCCCCGTGGATCGCCGCGAGAACTACGTGAAGCGACTCGTCGGCATGCCGGGCGAGACGCTGCAGATCATCGACCGCAAGGTGCTCATCGACGGCAAGGAGCTGAAGGACCCCCAGTACCTGCAGCACAAGTACATCGTGCTGACCAAGGGTGGCGTCATCACCGAACGTGAATGGAAGAAGATGGGCGTCTATACCAAGGGCAGCAGCAACGGTTCGGTAGGTGCCGACGTGACGATGATCCAGGATGTGGCCTTCTACCAGTATTACGACATCAAGCCCGACAGCATCACGGGCCGATATGCCCCTCTCTATCTGGCGAACCTGACCCGTGAGATGGTGGAAAGGCTCGAGAAGTCGGGCAAGGTGGAGTGGGTGAAGGACACCCCCTACCAGGAGGCTCCAGGCACCGTGTATCCGCAGGATGAACTGTCGGACTGGACGGGTTCGGACTTCGGCCCGCTCTGGATTCCCCAGAAGGGCAAGAGCATACGTCTGACCGACGAGAACGTGAAGCTCTATGGCCGCTGCATCACCGTGTATGAGCCCAACCAGGCTACGGGCGACGGACAGGGCAACGAGCTCGTTCGCCTCGGCAAGGACAAATACCAGCTGAACGGCAAGGAGGCAAGCGAGTTCACCTTCGGGTACGACTACTACTGGATGATGGGTGACAACCGCGACAACTCGCTCGACTCGCGCTACTGGGGCTTCGTGCCCGAAGACCACATCGTGGGCACGCCGCTCTTCGTGTGGTTCTCGATCAACCAGGAGACGGGTGAATGGCGCAAGGACCGCTGGCTGAAGAAAGTGAAAGGCCTCTGATGTCACCGATCGTACTTCCCACAGCCTATCTGGCTCCCATCACGTGCTACGCCGTGCTTTATGCGGCCGACGAAGTGGTGATTGAAGCGCAGGAGCACTATACGAAGCAGACGCTTCGCACCCGATGCACCATCGCCACCGACCAGGGTCCGCAGACCCTTTCGGTGAACGTGGAGAAGGGAAACAAGCTGAAGATGCCCATCGGCGAAGTGCGCCTGAGCAGTCATGGCGACTGGCAGCGCCAACACCTCTACTCGTGGGCAACCTACTACGGAAATTCGCCTTTCTACGAATACTACATCGACGACCTGCGCGAGACCTTCCTCCACGGACACGACGGGACACTCTTCGGAATGAACGAGGCCCTTCGCAGGCACATCTGCCGGGAAATCGGCTTCGAGCCGAAGGTCCGCTATTCGGAACAATGGATGGGACCCCTGGACTGCGTTGCACCCAACGGCACATTCAAGCCCGAGACCTTCTCGCACGTGCTGGGCAAGATAGAGGTGCCACCCTACTATCAGGTGGCTGGCGTCGAAGGTCGTCAACCCTTCATGGCCGACGTGAGCATCCTGGACCTGCTGTTCAATATGGGACCGGAGGCCGTGCTGGTGCTGGAGGGGATGAGAGGTTCGAAGGGTTCGAAAAGTTCGAAAGGTTCGAAAGGTTCGAAAGGTTCTGAGGGGTTCGAAAGGTTCTGAGGGGTTCAAAAGGTTAAAATAGAATATAACTTTGGAAGAGAAATATAAGAACATACTGGACCGAATCGATAGTCCTGCTGACCTCAGGAAACTGCCCATCGAGCAGCTGCCTGATGTCTGCCAGGCGCTACGACAGTTCATCATCGAACAGGTGAGCGTCCACCCCGGACACTTCGCTTCGAGCCTGGGCGCCATCGAGATCATCGTGGCTCTGCACTATGTGTACGACACGCCCGAAGACCGACTGGTGTGGGATGTGGGCCATCAGGCCTATGCACATAAGATACTGACCGGCCGACGCGACTCGTTCCCAACCCTGCGCCAGCTGGGTGGCCTGAGCGGATTCCCTAACCCCAAGGAGAGCGAATACGATACGTTCTCGACGGGACATGCCTCGAACAGCATCTCGGCTGCCCTGGGCATGGCTGTGGCCAACAACCTGGAAGGCAACAAGCGAAAGGTGGTGGCCGTGATCGGCGATGCTTCGATCAGCGGAGGAATGGCCTTCGAAGGCCTGAACAATGCTTCGTCGCACCCCAACGACCTGCTCATCCTGCTCAACGACAATCAGATGGCCATCGACGAGAACGTGGGCGCACTCTACCACTACCTGACGCGCATCACCACCAGCCAGCGCTACAACCTGCTGCGCTACAAGGCCTACAATGCGCTGAAGCGACATGGACTGATCAGCGATCGCCTGCGCCGTGCGCTGATACGCTTCACCAACAGTGTGAAGTCGCTCTTCTCGCGTCGACAGAACATCTTCGAAGGCCTCGACATCCGCTACTTCGGCCCCGTGGATGGCCACAACGTGGTGTCGCTCGTGAAGACCCTGCGCAAGATCAAGGACCTCGGCGGACCGAAGATGCTGCACGTGTGCACCATCAAGGGCAAGGGCTTCCAGCAGGCCGAGGAACAGGCGACCATCTGGCACGCACCCGGCAAGTTCGACCCCGTGACCGGCGAACGCATCAAGGAGCAGACCGAGGGACAGGCGCCCAAGTTCCAGGACGTCTTCGGAAAGACGCTGGTCGAGTTGGCCGAGAAGAACAAGCGCATCGTGGGTGTGACCCCGGCTATGCCGACGGGCTGCTCGATGACCTACCTGATGGAGCGCTTCCCCGACCGCACCTTCGACGTGGGCATCGCCGAGGAGCATGCAGTGACCTTCAGCGGAGGCCTGGCCAAGGAGGGCATGCTGCCCTTCTGCAACATCTATTCGACCTTTATGCAGCGCGCCATCGACCAGGTGGTGAACGACGTGGCGCTGCAACATCTGCACGTGGTGTTCTGCCTGGATCGCGCGGGCCTGGTCGGCTCGGACGGACCGACGCATCACGGCGTGCTCGACATCCCGTATTTCCGTGCCATCCCCGGTATGACGGTCTGCTCACCCATCGATGAGCATTGGCTCCGCAAACTGATGGTGACTGCCGTGGAGGTGGCCGACGGCCCCTTCATGATACGATATCCACGCGGACGCGGCAGCATCGGCGGCAAGGATGCCGAGGGTAACCCGAAATGGAAGAATGCCCTCGAGGCTGTGGAGATAGGTCGCGGCTACTGTCTGCGGGAAGGTGATGGTGATACTGCCGTCCTTTCGTTCGGCCCAATAGGCGTGGAAGCCGAGAAGGCCATCGATAGGGTAGAGGCAGGCCTGACCTTGGAGGATGGCCGAACCGTGACGAAGAAGGGCGTTGCCCACTACGACATGGTGTTCTGCAAACCGCTCGACGTAGAACTCCTCGCGCGTATATTTAAAAGGTACACGCGCATAGTGACCGTCGAGGATGGCGCCTTGGCAGGAGGTTTCGGCAGCGCCGTGCTCGAAGAGGCCAATCGCCAGGGCTACGAGGGCAAGATCCGTTGCCTGGGCATTCCGGACGAGTTCATCACCCAGGGTAGTGTGAGCGAGCTGCAGCAGATCTGCGGAATTGATGGCTTGAGCATCGCGAAGGCGGTGGCGGAGTGATCGGAGGACTTGGAGTGATCGGAGTGATCGGAGAACTCGGAGTATTCAGAGTATTCCGAGAAATTTGAGATTAGAGAATGAAAATCGTTATCGCAGGCGCCCAGGAAGTGGGCACACATCTTGCCAAGCTGCTGGCCAAGGAGAATCATGACGTCGTGCTGATGGATTCGGACATCAAACTCATCAGCCAGCTGACGTTCATGAACCTGATGACCATGGTCGGCAAACCCACCAGCATCCATTCGCTGAAAGAGGCTGGTGTGCCTGAGTGCAACCTCTTCATCGCTGTCACACCCGACGAGAGCACCAACATCCACGCATGCATCCTCGCTGCCAACCTGGGTGCACGAAGGACGATGGCGCGTGTGGACAACTACGAGACGCAGAAGGCCGACTCGGCAGAATTCTATAAGCGTATCGGCATCAGCGACCTGGTTTACCCGGAGATGCTGGGCGGACAGTTCATCGCTGCCGCCATTGCACGCCCCTGGGCACGACAGAGCGTTTCGCTGTGCGACGGCAACCTGTTGCTCCTGGCCGTGAAGGTGCGCGATGGTGCACCCATCGTCGGACAAAAGCTCATGGACATCGGACGAATGCATCACGAAGCGTTTCACGTGGCAGCCATCAGGCGTGACGAAGACCTGATCATCCCTCGTGGCAACGATGTGGTGCAGAACGAAGACCTGGTCTATTTCGTCACCCTTCCCCACAAGGCCGATGTCGTGCGTTTTGCCTGTGGCAAGAAGAACCGCGACCTGCGACGCATCATCGTGCTGGGCGGCAACCGCCTGGGCATACAGCTCTGCTACTACCTGAACAGGAAGTATGATATCGTCTTCATCGAAGATGACGAGCTCAATGCCAACCATGTGATGGACAGTGTGCCGCAAGCCAAGGTCATCAAGGGTATGAAGAACTATATCGAGACCCTACAGGACCTCAACATCAACGAACATGATACGTTTGTAGCCGTCGGACCCGATTCCGACTCGAACATCCTGGCCTGTCTGACAGCCAAGAAGATGGGTGTGGGCAAGAGTATTGTCGAAGTAGGCGATGTCGAGCAGGTCACCATGGCACAAAACCTCAACATCGGATCGACAGTCAACAAGAAGTCGCTTACTGCGGCATCGATCTATCAGATTCTGCTCGATTCGGACAAGACCAATGCGAAATGCTTTAGTCTGATCGATGCCGAAGTGGTGGATCTGACTGCCCAGAACAATGCTACCATCACACTGAAGCCTGTGATGGAGCTGCGTTTGCCCAAGGGTATAACCTTGGGTGGCCTGGTGCGCAATGGCGTGGGACAGACTGTTACAGGCCAGACGCACATCCAGCCTGGTGACCAGGTGGTGGTAATATGCCCTAATGAGAGCATAGCTACTGTTCAGGAACTTTTCACCAAATGACGGAACAATGAAAATCAACTGGCGGCTGATTCGCTACATCTTCGGTGTCCTGCTGCTCATGGAGGCTGGCTTCATGGGCTTGAGTACCGTAGTGGCGCTCTATTACCACTATACATTGGGCGAGAGCGACTGGTGGACACTGCTGTTGGGAACGGCCATCACTGCAACGGTGGGTTTTGTCACGTGGTTCGGTAGCCGCGAACATTCGACGAAGATCACCACACGAGAGGGCTTCCTTGTGGTCTCGATGTCGTGGTTCGTCTTCTGTCTCCTCAGCATGATACCGCTCCGGCTTTCGGGGGCGTGCGACGACATCTCAAGTGCATTTCTTGAGGCTATGTCGGGATTCACGACGACGGGTTGCACGACAATCACCGACCTGGAGATGCAGCCTCACGGCATCCTGTTCTGGCGCCATCTGATGCAGTGGATGGGCGGTCTCGGCATCGTGGTCTTCAGCCTGGCTCTGCTGCCGCTGATCGGTGCAGGTGCCACGCAGGTCTTTGGCGCCGAGACCAATGGCCTGTCGGTCGATAAGCTTCGACCAAAGATTGACGAGACGGCACGCCGCCTCTGGGGCATCTATATGCTGCTGACAGTGGCCTGTGCCGTGCTCTACGGACTAGGCGACATGGGTTGGTTTGATGCTGTCTGCCATTCGTTCTCAACCATGGCTTCGGGTGGATTCTCGACACATTCCGACTCCATCGGTCATTTCCATTCGGCCTATATAGAATACGTCTGCATTGTGTTCCTCTTCCTTACGTCGATCAACTTCAATCTGTTCTACATGCTGTCGAGGGGACATGTCGGCCTGATGTGGAAGAACGAGGAGCTGCGATGGTTCGCCGGTGCAGTGGCTGGATTCACGGTGCTGTTCATGCTGCTCAATTATCTGACGCGCCTGAACGGGCTGATACCAGCCGACGATATGGCCACGCTGGGTGACGGCACACTGGAGTGCACGTTAAGAGCTTCGATGTTCCACACGCTGACCATCATTTCGAGTGCTGGATACCAGGCCGAGTACTTCGATTACAACCTGTGGGGCTCGATCTTCTGGCTGCCGACATTGCTGATGATGGTGATGGGCGGTTGTTCTTCGAGTACGGCAGGTGGTCTGAAGGTAGTCCGTTTCGTGGTACTGATCAAGAACGGACGCAACCAGTTTCTGCACGCCTTGATGCCGCGTTCGTACAGCCACGTGCGACTCAACGGGCAGGCATTGTCGGACAATGCGGTCTTCAAGATCCTGGCCATGCTGTCGATCTACCTGATGCTGCTCGTCGTGTCGATCTTCATCCTGCAATGTTTCGGCCTCAATTTTGAAACATCCATCGGCACAGCCATCTCTGCCCTGGGCAACACCGGACCGGCCCTTGGAGACACGGGTCCGGCCTTCACCTGGGCATGGCTGCCTGCCGCTGCCAAATGGTACCTCAGCTTTCTGATGCTGGTGGGACGTCTTGAGATATTCACTGTTATGGTTATATTTACACCAATGTTTTGGAAAAACTAGTTTAGAATGGGCAAAGAAAAGAACACTACTGCTCCCAAGGAGAAAAATGCAAAGGGGAAGGGGCCGAAGCAGCCATCGCGCCTGCTGGCCTTCCTGCGCGGTGAACAGGCAAGGTTCACCGCAGGATTACTTGTCATGTTGCTTGCAGCACTGCTGGGCATCGGATTCTTGTCGTTCATCGTCACCGGCAAAGATGACCAGGCCATCCTGGAGAACCTCAGCTGGTACAAGATATTCCTTCCGAACAACGACGTGCACAACTGGGTCGGAACGTTTGGTGCCTTCACGTCGGAGTGGTGCGTCAATCGCTGGCTCGGCCTGCCGGTGCTGCTCTTCGTCGTCCTGTTGTTCCGATTCGGACAGGGGTTGATGACTTCGGGGCCTGTCCCACGTCTGCTGGGCTCGTTCGTGCGCACATCGTTTATGGTGATCTGGCTGTCGCTGTTCTTCAGTGCGATGAGCTACATCCTTGACACGTTGTTCGGCACCGGATTGCAGTCGAACTTCATCTATCTGGGTGGCAAGCATGGCTATGAGCTTACCCAACTGCTCATTGCCAACCTCCACGTACCTGGTCTTGTGCTGTTCCTGATTGCATCGGGCCTGATACTGGCCACCTTCATGTTTGACAGCACCATCGAAAAGACGCGTACGCTATTTGGCCTGATACCCTGGCTCCAGGCTCGATTGGACAAGCGCAGGGAGGAGAAGGCTGAACGTGAAGCCGAACGTCAGGCACAACTGGAGGCTGAACGCCTGGCACATTTGGATGAGGACACGTCTGACGATGAAACCATCAGCACCATCGATACCGGGGATATCTCCGCACCCGAACCCGTCGTTCCCGACGAGCCGGTTCCGACCACCAAGGATGAAACGGGACAGGTCGCCATCGCTTTTGGCGCTGAGACAAAGGAAGCCAATAAACCTGTAGAGGTTAAAAAGGATAATGCTGCCGACGACCCGGTTTTTGTGGTCAAGACGGGCAAGACTGACGTTGTGAAGGCTCCCGTCGCAGAATCCACCAATGACCTCCCCAAGACCGATTATGATCCCACTGCAGATCTCAGTCACTACAAGTTCCCGACTTTTGACCTGCTGAAATCCTATCCGAACCATTCGCCCATCGACATGGACGAACAGACGGCCAACAAGGAGAAGATACGTCAGACCCTGTCGGACTACGGCATCGAGATCCAGTCGATCTCGGCCACCGTGGGTCCTACGATCACGCTTTTCGAGATAGTATTGGAGAGCGGCACCAAGATCAGCCGCGTGAAGAACCTGAGCGACGAGATTGCTATGTCGATAGCCTCGAAGTCGGGTATCCGCATCATCGCCCCGATTCCCGGCAAGTCGGCCATCGGCATCGAGGTGCCCAACAATGACCCGCAGACCGTGTCGATGCGCGACTGTATCTCTTCGCGCGCATTCCAGGAGTCGAAGTACGAACTGCCTATTGCGCTTGGCAAGACGATCATGAACGAAGTGTTCACCTTCGACCTTACCAAGGCGCCCCACCTCCTCGTGGCTGGTGCTACCGGCCAGGGCAAGTCGGTTGGCTTGAACGCCATCATTACTTCGCTGCTCTACAAGAAGCATCCTTCACAGCTCAAGATCGTGCTTGTCGACCCCAAGATGGTGGAGTTCAGCATCTACAAGCGCATCGAGAAACACTATCTGGCAAAGCTGCCCGACCAGGAGAACCCCATCATCACCGATGTCACCAAGACGGTGGATATCCTCAAGTCGCTCTGTGCAGAGATGGAGGATCGCTACGCATTGGTGGAGGATGCAGGTGTGCGCAACATCAAGGAATACAACGAGAAGTTCATCCATCGTCAACTGAATCCCCGCAAGCACATCTCGGCACCCATCGGCAGTCGCGAGGGCACCAACCACCGCTACCTGCCCTACATCGTCGCCATCATCGACGAGTACGGCGACCTCATCATGACAGCAGGTAAGGAAGTGGAGCTTCCCATCGCGCGTATTGCCCAGAAGGCTCGTGCCGTGGGTATCCATATGATCATTGCTACGCAGCGTCCTTCGGCAAAGATCGTGACCGGTATCATCAAGGCCAACTTCCCGGCAAGAATGGCGTTCCGTGTGGCATCGGGCATTGATTCGGGCATCATCCTCGACCAGCCGGGTGCTCAGAACCTCATTGGTCGTGGCGACCTGCTGTTCTCGACGGGCAGCGTGCCCACTCGTGTCCAGTGTGCTTTCGTAGATACACCCGAAGTGGATCGCATCAATCGTTTCATTGCCGATCAGCAAGGTTATCCTACTGCCCTCATTCTGCCTGAACCGAAGATTCAGGAGGGTGAGGCTGCCGATGGCAATGGCGAAGCCGTTGACCTGCATCAGCTCGACCCGCTGTTCAACGAATGTGCAGAGCTCGTCGTGGCTACTGGCCAGGGTTCCACGTCGATGATACAGCGAAAGTTCCAGATCGGCTACAACAGGGCAGGCCGCATTATGGACCAGCTGGAAGCAGCAGGTATTGTCGGCCCATACAGTGGTTCGAAGGCTCGTGCCGTGCTGGTCACAAGCGATTCGGAACTTCGTTCGATACTCGAGGATATAAGTTCGCGTTAACACCAGTCATACACATCCTTTGTTCTATATAGATTATGTCAAGACCGTTCTCAATCCGTTTGATTCTGCTTGCCCTCTTGTCTGTCATGACTGTAGAGGCGCAGGCCGAGGGTTTCTGGCATGCCTTGAAGAATTGGGTCGACAGTGCCGACATCAAGGGGTGTGACACAACTTACCTGCATCTGCCGAAAGAAGGGTTTATTGGTTACGGCAATGTATTTTTGACTGGTACGAAGGCTTATCTGGATTATGACCAAGGATATACGCAGCGAGGCATCGTAAACGTCAAGAGTCATCTTAGCACGCGTGTGGCTACGCTCCTGTCGGCAGGCATCTCGTATCGCGGATGGGGCTTAAGTTATTCGAAGGACTTCTCCAGCCACGGCGATTCGGAGTGGTCGTTCTGCTCCTATGGGCAAGGGTATGGATTGGAGTTGCGTCTGCACAATTCCTATTCGCTCAGCGGTGTGCTGGACGTCGATGAGGGGGGTGTCGAAAGAGAACTTGACATCAAGGCAAAAGACTTCCACCAGCGCATGATGCTGGGAAACCTCTATTATGTCTTTGGTCGCAAACGTTTCTCGCTGCCTGCTGCCATGTCGCATACCATCATCCAGAAGCGAAGCAGCGGCTCGTGGCTGGCTATTCTGAATTATTGGCATTCGGCGACAATGATCGATGACGAAATGTTGAGTTTTCCGATAGGTGAAGACGAGCTTACCGATGGAATGACCGGCATTGCGAAGTTTCGCAAGCTTTCGCAGACACAGGTAAATGTGGGAGGCGGCTATGCCTATAACTTCATTTTCGGTGATGCACATTGTTTGTTCCACCTCTCGGCTATGCCAATGGTGTCAGTATGGCATCGCAACCGTCGTTACTACGACGTGCGTCTTTATGACAGTAATGGCCGACTGCAGCACGACCAGTCGCATGCCCTGGCCATTGGCCAGAAGTTGACATTAAATGGAACGATACATTCCAGTTTTGTGTACAACTTCAGTCGTTATGTGACGGGCGTTATGGCCATGGCCAATATCGATTCATTCCCCGGAAAAAGCAATTTTTCGCTCTATACTTTCGATTGGTCGTCGCGTTTCTTCTTCGGCGTCAGATTCTAAAGACCTTTCAAACCTTTCTTAACCCTTCATAACCCCTCATAACCCTCACTCCACTATGCCACGTTGGTTCAGACTTATAATAACATATCTTGAATTTGGCATCCTGCTCGGATACATTTTCTTCATCATTGCCCCCCTGGCCAGGATCTATGCCTGGTTTGGCGATAATGAACGTGTGCGTTATCGTCTGCATCGACATATACGCAGGTTCTGCCGCTTCTTCTCCTATCACTGCGTGACAAAGGTGAACCCGATCTTGCGCAACCCGTATGAAGAGACCTTCAAGAAGCCTGCACTTATCATCGCCAACCATCAGTCGCTGCTCGACCTTCCTGCTACTCTGATGCTCACCAATCGTCTTATTGTGATGACGGGACAATGGGTGTGGGATAGCAAGATCTATGGTCATGTGGTGCGCTTTGCGGATTTCTTCCCCGCCACGATGTCGATGGAAGAGATGCTGGCACATATCAGCAAGTGTATGAAACGTGGTTATTCGGTGCTCATCTTCCCCGAAGGCACCCGCTCGGAAGATTGCCAGGTGCATAAGTTCCGTCGTGGCGCTTTTCATCTGGCCGAACAACTGAAGTGCGACATTGTTCCCGTCACTATCTTCGGCACCGGCTATCTGCTGCCCAAGAAGGATTTCTGCCTGAATCCGGGACCGGAGTGCATCGAGATTGGCAAGCGTGTGTCGTACGACGAAGGTATCATGGGCCAGACCCATGGTGAGATGACACGCTATTGGCACAAGTGGTTTGTCGAGAACTATGCCAAGCTTGAGGCTGAATTCCTCCCGCAGGTAAAGAAAAGAGATTAATTACAGATTTCAATCGTTCGCATAAAGTGGGAAATTTCGTCTGAAAACGAAAATTTCCCACTAATTATTTGTATATTTCGAAAAATACAATTATCTTTGCAGGCAATAAAATTCAAACGTTACGATTCACTGATTGTAATTTTTAAAAGGATAAAGTTATGAGTTTTCTTGCCGACAAGGTCGTTATGGACGGATTGACCTTCGATGATGTCCTCCTCGTCCCACAGTACAGTGAGGTGCTGCCACGCCTAGTGGACTTGAGCACCAAGTTCTCACGCAATATTACGCTTAATGTTCCTATTGTCTCGGCTGCTATGGATACAGTGACCGAGGCCAAGATGGCTATTGCCATGGCTCGTGAAGGCGGTATTGGCGTTATCCATAAGAACATGAGCATTGAGGCTCAGGCGCATCAGGTCAGCCAGGTGAAGCGTGCCGAAAACGGTATGATATACGCTCCCATTTGTACTACGCCTAACGCTACCGTGCGCGATGTCCTTTCCTTGATGTCTGAATATCATATTGGTGGCATTCCCGTAGTAGTTGGAGCCGATCGTCGCCTCGTTGGTATTGTTACCAATCGTGACCTGCGTTTCCAGAAGGACCTGAATCGTCAGATTTCCGAGGTGATGACCACTGAGAACCTTGTTACGACCACTGTCGGTACTACTCTCGCTCAGGCTGAGGACATCCTTCAGGAGCACAAGATTGAGAAACTCCCCGTGGTCGATGTGGAAGGCCGACTGGTTGGCTTGATTACCTATAAGGATATCACCAAGGCCAAGGACAAGCCATTGGCATGCAAGGACGACCGTGGCCGCTTGCGTGTAGCAGCAGGTGTCGGTGTCACTGGTGATGTGATGGAGCGTGTGGCCGCTCTCGTTGATGCAGGTGTCGATGCTGTGGTGGTAGATACCGCTCATGGTCATTCAAAGGGTGTAGTTACAGTGCTCGAAAAGATCAAGGCTACCTACGACTGCATCGATGTTGTGGTAGGTAATATAGCAACAGGCGAGGCTGCCAAGTATCTTGCCGATGCAGGCGCCGACTCGGTGAAGGTCGGTATTGGCCCTGGTTCCATCTGCACTACACGTATCGTGGCAGGTATCGGTGTTCCGCAGCTTTCAGCCGTCTATGACGTGGCCAAGGCACTCCGTGGTACCGATATCCCGCTCATTGCCGATGGCGGCATCCGTTACTCTGGCGATATTGTCAAGGCTATTGCTGCTGGTGGTTACTGTGTAATGCTCGGTGGACTGCTGGCTGGTGTCGAGGAATCTCCCGGTGAGACCATCCTCTTCAACGGACGTAAGTTCAAGGGTTATCGTGGCATGGGTTCGCTCGATGCCATGCAGGCTGGCTCTAAGGATCGCTACTTCCAGTCGGGCGAGGCTGATGTGAAGAAGCTCGTTCCCGAAGGCATTGTAAGTCGCGTTCCTTACAAGGGAAATGTCAATGAGGTAATCTATCAGATGGTAGGTGGTCTGCGTGCCGGTATGGGCTATTGTGGTGCCAAGGATATTCCGACACTGCATGCAACCTCTAAGTTCACGCGTATCACCAATGCTGGTATTCTCGAGTCGCATCCTCACGATGTGACCATCACCAAGGAGGCTCCCAACTATAGCCGTGGTGAGTAATTGTCGAAAGTGACTTTCGACCTCTAAGGTCTATTATTCTAACAATATGCCCTT
>Ga0310691_10005237_pt1 | contig 14269 bp, 8 predicted proteins | sample 176DNAGHGlowgp2_FD_203887 | JGI IMG/M metagenome (GOLD analysis project Ga0310691, IMG submission 203887) | Sheep rumen microbial communities from Palmerston North, Manawatu-Wanganui, New Zealand - 1766 DNA GHGlow gp2 (v2) (version 2) | ecosystem: Host-associated > Mammals > Digestive system >... | reverse complement strand
ATCTCGGTGACGGTGTCGGTGCACATGGTGTCGTCGTCGTTGTAGAGGACGATGCCGGTGGAGCCGTCGGGATCGGTGAACTGCAGGCTGCCGTCGTCCAGGATCTCCCAGGAGGAGGCGCTATAGTCCTCACCGAAGGTGAGCGTCAGGCCGGTTTCGGTGATGGTCATATCCGCGGAGAGGCCGATGGCCTCCGCGCTGAGATACATGTCCAACAGGCGCGCGCCGACGAAGGACCACTTGCCGATCACATCGGATTTGTTCTGAATGGGGACGGGGTTCGGGAACGCATGGTCGGTCTCGGGCTCCGCCATGGCGGCCGTCAGGCACGCGAAGGCGAGAATCAGGGCGAGAAGGATGCTGAGCTTCTTCATGGGTATTCCCCCTCCATATATTTGTAGCATCATTGTATCACATTATTCTGCGATTGTACAGCGCGAAAAGGCGGGGAAATCGAATTTTGTCAGCGCCGCCGCAGCACGTCCGCCGCGAAGGTGCGGATGGTTCTGACCCGCAGAACGACGCAGCAGGCGGCGTAGGCGATCAGCGAAACGCCCGCGCAGGCGGCCAGCCGCAGGAACGTCTGGCCCGTGCCAAACGCCGGGGGCAGCGCCCGGTTCATCAGCGCGCACACCCCGCCGCAGACCAGCGCGGCCGCCGCGATCTTCGCAAGCTCCGCCGCGATGGCCCCGAAGCCCAGGTGCCCGAAGCGCTTTTTCAGCAGCAGAAGCAGCGCGCACATGCCCGTGGTGCCGGCGATGGACGTGGCCAGGGCCAGGCCGTTTGCGCCGAGAAAGATGCGCAGGACCAGGTTCAGCGCGATGTTCAGCGCCACCACCAGGCAGCTGACGCGGAAGGGCGTCTTCGTGTCCTGGATGGAGTGAAACACGCGGCTCAAAAAGTCGCGCAGACCGAAGGCGGGCACGCCCACCACATAGCACACCAGGATGCCCGCCGTCACCCGGGCGGAATTCATATCGAACTGGCCGCGCATGTAGGCGAACTTGATCACATCCAGGCTCATCACCACGGCCACGGCCACGATGGGCAGCGCCACCAGCGCGATGACCAGCACGCACCGGCGCAGCACGTCCAGCATGCCGTCCCTGTCGTGCTCGGCGGCCAGGCGGCTCATCTTCGAGAACATGATCGTGGTCAGCGGCACCATCAAAATGCCCAGCAGGAACGTGATCAGCCGGTAGGCATAGCTCATGGCGCTGATGTCGCCCGGGTTCAGCCCGGAGGCCAGCGTGTGGTCGATCATGTGGTTCAGCTCGCTGATGCCCATGGACAGCATCGCCGGCCCGGCCAGCTTCACCAGCTTGTGGAAGCGCTTGTCGGAGAAGTCGAGCACCGGGGTGTAGTGGAACCAGCCCCGCAGGAACGGCACCAGGATTAAAAATTGCAGGATGTTCGCCACGAACACGCCCCAGCCCACGGCCATGATGCCGTATCGCTCGGAGAACATCACCGCCGCCAGCATCACGCACAGGTTCAGCGGGAAGCCGGTCAGCTGGGCCGCCACATACTTTTCGGCGGCATTCAGCAGGCTGGCCAGGCTGATGGAGGTGATGTTGCACACCAGGCTGAGCAGCATCACCCGCACCAGGTGCACCGTCAATTCAGTCTTTCCCGGGTCGAAGCCCATGTAGATCACCCGCACCAGCGGCCGCGCCAGCACGTAAAACAGCGCCGAGATCGCCAGCGCCGCCAGCGCAAACAAATTCAGCGTGTTGCTGGCGAAGTGGTTGGACTGTTTCAGGCTGTGCTGCTCTCGCTGCTCCACGTACAGGGGGATCAGCGTGGCCGAGATGCAGGAGTTGAACAGCAGCACCGGCAGGTAAAACAGGCTGTAGGCCGAGACATAGGCGTCGTTGGCCATGCCCGTGCCGAAGTAGTTGGCCAGGATCATGTCCCGCGCAAAGCCGAACACTTTGCTCAATATGATGACCGCGGTGACGAGCATCGTGGTCTTGAATACGCGCTGCGTGCGTGCCAAGGGGAAGGACCTCCTGTTGAGGGAGTGGGGAGAGGGAGCAGGGAGCAGGAATCATCCTGTTGTCGCTGTTTTTTCACAGGGACGGCGCTGCACCGCCCGACCTGTCAAATCCTACAATTATAGATAGTATAGCATGGCAGGGTTAAGAACAGTCGTTGAAACGCCTATTTGCCCAGGCCATTCCCGCTTGCTGTTCCCTTGTCCCTGTTCCCTGGGGCGAAGCCCCTGATTCCGTCAATCGCGCACACATGTTTTTCAACGATAGACACATTTAACGAACTGTACCCGATTTCCTCACATTGAGGTACTATAATAAAGCCCGGAACCATCCCGGCGCAAATGCCGGCCGACACCATTCCGAAAGGACGATTTGCATGAGTCGAGTTTACAACTTCGCCCCCGGCCCCTCCACGATGCCCCAGGAAGTGCTGGAAACCGCCGCGCGGGAAATGCTGGATTACCAGGGCACCGGCATGTGCGTGGCCGAAATGAGCCACCGCTCCAAGCAGTATCAGGCCATCTTTGACGAGACCGAGGCCACGCTGCGGGATCTGATGCACATTCCCCAGACCTACGCGGTGCTGTTTTTGCAGGGCGGCGCCACCGGCCAGTTTGCCGCCATCCCCATGAACCTGATGACCGGCAGCGGCAGCGCCGATTACGTGGACAGCGGCAACTTTGCCCACGGCGCGCTGGTGGAGGCGAAAAAGTACGGCAATGTTCACGTGGTCGGCTCCTCCAAGGAGGACAACTACGCCTATATTCCCAAGCTGAACAAGGCCGACTTCGACCCCAAGGCGGATTATTTCTATATCACCACCAACAACACCATCTACGGCACCCGCTATTACGAGCTGCCCGATACCGGCAGCGTGCCGCTGGTGGCGGATATGTCCTCCAACATCTTAAGCGAGGTGTATGACATCAACCGGTTCGGCGTGGCCTATGCCGGCGCCCAGAAGAACGTGGGGCCCGCCGGCCTGACCATCGTCATCGTCCGGCGCGACCTGCTGGGCCGGGCCATGCCCAACACCCCCAAGATCATGGATTGGAAGATCATGGACGAGAAGGGCAGCATGCTGAACACCCCGCCCACCTACGCCATCTACATGGCCGGCCTGTGCATGAAGTGGCTGAAGAAGCAGGGCGGCGTGGAGGCCATCGAAAAGGTGAACATCGAAAAGGCCAAGCTGCTGTATGACCTGCTGGACGACAGCAAATTCTATCGCCCGACGGCCAGCCCCGAATCCCGCAGCCGCATGAACGTGACCTTCACCACCCCCAACCCCGACCTGGACGCCGCGTTCGTGAAGGCCGCCGCAGACAACGGCATGGTGAACCTGAAGGGCCACCGCGTGGTGGGCGGCATCCGCGCCAGCATCTACAACGCCATGCCCATGGAGGGCGTGAAGAAGCTGGCCGAGTTTATGAAGTCCTTTGAAATGGAGAACAAGTGATATGTATAACATCAAAAAGCTGAATTCGATTTCCCCGGTCTACCACGGTATTCTGGCCGACAGCGACTTCCTGGTCAGCAGCGAAGTGGAGAACCCGGACGGCATCCTGGTGCGCAGCGCCAGCATGCACGACATGCCCATCAACGAAAACCTGCTGTGCGTGGGCCGTGCCGGCGCGGGCGTGAACAACATCCCGCTGGACGCCATGGCCGAGCACGGCGTGGTGGTGTTCAACAGCCCCGGCGCCAACGCCAACGCCGTGAAGGAGCTGGTACTGGCGGGCCTGCTGCTGGCCAGCCGCAAGATCTCCGAGGGCATCGAGTGGTGCAAGGGCCTCTCCGACGGCGAGACGACCGTGGAAAAGCAGGTGGAGGCCGGCAAAAAGCAGTTCATAGGCCCGGAGCTGTCGGGCAAGACCCTGGGCGTCATCGGCCTGGGCGCCATCGGATTGCAGGTGGCCAACGCGGGCGTGGCCCTGGGCATGGACGTGCTGGGCTATGACCCCTATATCTCCGTGGACAATGCCTGGCGGCTGTCCCGCGCCGTGCGTCACGCCATGAGCCTGGACGAGGTGATCGAAAAGAGCGATTACATCACCCTGCACGTGCCGCTGACCGACACCAACAAGGGCATGATCGACGCGGGCGCCATTTCCCGCATGAAGAACAGCGCGGCGCTCTTGAACTTCGCCCGCGGCGGGCTGGTGAACGTGAGCGACGTGAAGGAGGCCCTGGAGGCCGGCCAGCTGCGCTGCTACGTCACCGACTTCCCCGAGGCCGCGCTGATCGGCGCGAAGGGCGTCATCCTGACTCCCCACCTGGGCGCTTCCACCCCGGAGAGCGAGGACAACTGCGTGCGCATGGTGGCCAGGCAGATGAACGACTACATCAAGTACGGCTCCATCGTGAACAGCGTGAACTATCCCAACTGCCCGCTGGGCAAGCCCGCGATGCCCCGCATCTCCATCCTGCACAAGAACGTGCCGAAGGTCATCGGCGCCATCACCCAGATCATCTCCGGCGAGGGGCTGAACATCGAAAACATGGTGAACCAGTCCCGCGGCGCCTATGCCTACACCGTGCTGGACGTGGACGCCAAGCCCAGCGCCCTGCTGCGCAAGAAGCTGCTGGAGCTGGACACCGTGTATCGCGCGCGTCTGCTGATGCCGTAGTTCTTATACTAAATTCCATCTAATCCATACACAAACGCAGGCGTCTTTCCGCCCTGGCATTGCTTCGCTTCGGTCAACGATGCGCTGCTAAGTCAAGGGAAACCAACGCAGAAATGCAGTTCAAGGCGCCGAAAATGCATCTTGGGGAATTTAGAAACACACTCTAATTAGGAATTGGGAATGAGGAATTATAGACAGATAATGCGAGACTGCGATTTCGCGTCAGCCGCAAACTACATTCCTCATTCCTTATTTTTCATTCCTCATTGTGGAGGCTGAAATGATGTACAACGCTTTGCATACCGCTGAAATACTGTTGCCGAACAAGCATGTCGACTTGTCGAAGTGGGCCGTGGTCGCCTGCGATCAATTCACGGCCCAGCCGGAATACTGGCAGCGGGCGCAAGCCCTCGCGGGCGACGCGCCTTCGGCCCTCAACCTGGTGCTGCCGGAGGTGTGGCTGGACCAGAGCGACGCGCGCATCCCCTCCATTCGCCGGGCGATGGACCGGTATTTGGCGGACGGCACGCTGATCCCCGCCGTGAAGGACGGCTTCGTGCTGGTTCAGCGGCAGACCTCCGCGGGCGTGCGCCCCGGGCTGGTGGCGGCGCTGGACCTGGACGAATACGACTATGACGGCGGCAAGCCCGGCCTGATTCGCGCCACCGAGGGCACGGTGCTGGAGCGTGTGCCGCCCCGGGCGAAGGTGCGCGCCGGCGCGCGCGTGGAGCTGCCCCATGTGATGATGCTGATCGACGACCCCGGCATGACGGTGATCGAGCCGCTGCTGGACAAGCGGGACGCCCTGCGCCCGCTCTATGACTTCGACCTGATGCTCTCCGGCGGCCACATCCGCGGCTGGGCCGTGGAGGGGGAGGACGCCAGGGGCGTGTTCGAGGCCATGGACGCGTTGAATGCGAAGTCAGACGGGCTGCTCTACGCCGTGGGCGACGGCAACCACTCCCTGGCGGCGGCGAAGCGCTGCTGGAAGGAGATTTCGGAAGACCTGACGCCGGCGGAGCGGGAGCGCCATCCCGCCCGCTACGCGCTGGTGGAGCTGGTGAACCTGGCGACCCCGGCGCTGGTGTTCGAGCCGATCCACCGGGTGCTGACCGGCGTGGACCCGTCGGCGCTGATCGGGGAGTACAGGGCGCACCTGGCCGAAAGCGGCGTGGACGAGGGCGCGGGGGACGACCTCGTTGCCTTCGACGGCAGCGGGCGCGAGTGGCGCTTCAAGTCCACGGAGCATCCGCTGCGGCGGCTGCAAAAGTTCCTGGACGGATACCTGGCCCGCCATCCCGAGGCCTCCATCGACTACATCCACGGCGAGGACGCGCTGCGTTCGCTGGTCAACCGCCCCGACACCCTGGGCTTCATGCCCCGGGCCTTCGACAAGGCCGGGCTGTTTGACTACATCCGCCGCTTCGGCGTGCTGCCCCGCAAGACCTTCTCCATGGGCGAGGCGACCGACAAGCGCTATTACCTGGAGGCGAGGAAGATACTGTAACGGGCATTGATGGCATAATTGTAGGGCGGCGCATCGCGCCGCCCTTGCGTTAGCTAAAACTGTCCCGTCACCGAATCCCTGCCAGCAGCAGCGTTAGCGGGCTGTTCCAGTAGACGCAGATTTCGTTGGTGGAATAGCTGTTCAGGTTGTCCACATAGCACTTGGCCGGGGCCTTGCCGCGCAGCACGCTCATGGCGGTGGGGTCGTTCAGGCCGTTGTTCGGCCCGCCCACCAGCATGCCGGGCATGGCCTGATGCCGCGCACCGGAGGGCCGGTGATGGGGATGCTTGGGGGCGAGGGTGCCGAAGCCGGTGACGTAGCAATAGCCGTTGGCGTTGCGCCCCAGCAGGTAGTCCAGCGAATGCTGGGCCCTGGCCCTGAGGCTGTCGTCGCTCAGCAGGTCCGCGCCCAGGGTCAGCAGCGCGCCGGTGTTGGCGACGCCCATGTTGGAGCCCCACTCATAGGTCATGCCCCGGTCCGCGCCGTAGGGATTGGCCTCGATCAGCTTCAGCGCGTCGTCAAGCGTGGCGGACAGCTCCGCCTTCGCCGCCTGGCGCAGGGCGTCGGTCTCGTCGAGCCCCTCGTCGGTCAGCACCGCCAGGATGCCGTAGGTGCCCACGTCTTCCCAGCCCATGCCGCGCCGCTTGCCGCCGTCCTCCATGAATTCGGACGCGGCCTGGCGGTAAACGTCCTTGCCGGTGGCCTTGGCCAGCTCCGCCGCGGCCCAGAAGTACTCGTCCGCGTCGTGCTCGTCGCCGTATTCGCCGGTGGTGACCTCCGGCGGGTTTTTAAAGCCCGGGTCGCCGCGATGGGCGTCCAGGTAAGTCCAGGCCAGCTCGGCGGCCTCCAGGTAGCGGGCGGCCGCCTCGGGCCAGTCGGCGGCGCAGAGCCGGGAGGCCCAGGCCATCACGGCGGCGAAATCGCCGGTGGCGGTGTTGGACACGGGGCTGACGATCATGTCGCCGATCTCCTTCTCCGGCATCAGGAAGCCGGGGAAGCCCGCGCCGGTGACCTTGTGGTAGACGCCGCCGTCCGCGCGCTGCATCTTCAGCATCCAATCCAGCTCGAATTTAGCTTCCTGCAGCAGGTCGTCCAGACCGTCGCCGCTCTCGGGGATGCCGATGTCGTCGGCGCGCACGCCGAAGGCCTCGTAGGTCAGGAACAGGTCGGCCACGGTCTTGGCCCCCGAGACGACGTAGCGGCCGTAGTCGCCGGCGTCGTGCCAGCCGCCGTCCACGTCGATCCGCTCGTCCGTGCCGTACACGATGGCCGGCCCGCTGTGGCACACGGGATGGGCGTAGGTTCCGGCGTGCTCCTCGTCCAAAGCCACGCCGCAGCGCTGCAGGTACAGCATCTTCACAGTGGCGCGGAACAGCTCGTCATAGACGCCTTCGCCCACGCTGAACTCCGGGGAGGCGAGGCTTTCGCTCTCCACGCGATAGCGCCCGGGCTCGGTCAGGGCGGTGAAGTCCGCCACGCGGTTGGTCTCGCCCGCGCCGGGGTTTTCGATGGGCGCGGACCACTTGCCCTCGTAGGCGGTTTCGCCGGTTTCGGCGTTCACCACGCGGAAGGCGGTCGCGGCGTCGGCGTCGGGCAGCACGGCGGTCTTGACGGCGCCGGGCAGGAAGCCCAACTGGTTGACGCGGATGGTGGTGTCGGTCACGGTTGTCATCTCCTCCTTTTCGGCCAGAGCCGAAAGCATGGTCAGCGCTGTCAGCAGCGCCAGCACCAGGGCGAGCCCCACAAGGGACGGCGCGCGCTTTTTCATGGCGAACAGCTCCTTTCCATATCAGTATAGCACAAACACACCGGGTCTGTCCATGCGCGCGTTAAATATTGTTGAGATCAAAAAAACGGGCGTTATCGCAAAATTGACTCTTTTCAAAGCACAAATGATATGATATAATTACATTGTATGCGGCAATGTTATTTTATTCGCCGCGGTTATCGGCACCCTGTCACCCCCAACTGTTTCGCACGCGAGGTGGTCCAAGCATGAACCGATATGGCATATCCAGCTATTCCCCCGTGGGGGATTTGGTGGTCATTTCCGTCTGCCTCGTGATGTTCATACTGATGCTGTTTTCCTACAACCGGCGCACCCGCAGCTTCAAGATTTTCCTGGGCGTGGTGGCGATGCTGGTTGTGGCGGCCCAGACGGACGTGGCCTTCAATATGCTGGCGACCCTCCGCCAGGCGCGATACCTGACCCTGGTCAAGGTGTTCCGATGCGTGTACCACGCCGCCCTGTTCACCATCTTCTTCCTGTTTGTCATTTACATCTCTGAAGTAACCCAGCTGAGCAAAAAGAGCAGAGTGCGCAACGCGGTCATCGCCGGGGTCATATTGCTGGCCGTGGTGGGCGTGGACGTGTATGACACGGTGCGCGGCGCCACGGTGCGGGTGGAGGACGAAGCTCTGTCGTTCCACGGCAGGGGCGTGTTCATCTACGGCTACCTGGCCTACGTGGTGCTGATCCTGGTGTTGATGACCGGCGTGCACAAGCGGCTGTTCCGCCGGGTGATGATGGGCTTTTATGGCACGATGGCGGTGTCCTTCACCATACTGGTGCTGCAGGGCATGCACGGACAGTCGTCCTTCACGGTGGCCACGTTCCTCTATCCCGCGATCGGCATGTTTTATATCATGCACTCCAGCCCCTACGACGCCAGCCTGGGCGCCATCGACAGCCGGGGCCTGGAGGACATGGTGCGCTACAACCTGGAAAACGGGCGGCAGTTCGGCTTCATAAGCCTGTATATGCGCGATTTTGACGAGGAGGGCAAGGTTCTGCCCGCCCAGCTGCAGGCCACCATCCGGCGCTTTGCCACCGATTTCTTTCGGGGAGGCACGCTGTTCCAAGTCAGCAAGGGCCACTACATCCTGGTCTATCCCATCGATCGAAACAGGAATGATGACAAGCGCGTCAAGGCGTTCCTGGAGGCCTTCCGGGACGAATACCGCCGCTTCCAGTACGACTATAAGCTGGTCGTCGGCAGGAACATCGACGAGGTGAGCCGCAGAAACGAATACGTCTCCTTCATCAGGGACATCCATCGGTCGATCCCGGAAAACACAGTCTACACCGTCGGCAGCCAGGACGTCAAAAAATTCAACGTCAACGAGTACGTGCTGCACGAGCTGGAGGACATCTATAAAAAGCACGACCTGAACGACCACAGGGTGCTGGTCTATTGCCAGCCGGTGCTGAACATCCACACCGGCAAGTATGACACCGCCGAGGCGCTGATGCGGCTGAAGCTGGAGCGCACGGGCCTGGTGTACCCGGACCAGTTCATCCCCCTGGCGGAGGAAAACGGCTACATCCACGCGCTGACGGAGATCATCCTCAACAAGACCTGCCGCCAGGTGCACCTGCTGATCGACCAGGGCTATGCCGTGAGCCGCGTGTCGGTGAACGTGTCCGTGCTGGAGTTGAAGGAAAACCGCTTCTGCGGAGACATCACCCGCATCATCAAGCGCAACGGCATCCCCGGCGAAAAGATCGCCATCGAGCTGACCGAGAGCATGACGGACAGCGACTTCCTGCTGATGAAGGAAAAGATCAGCGAATTGAAGGAGCAGGGCATCAAGTTCTATCTGGACGACTTCGGCACCGGCTATTCCAACCTGGAGCGGATCATGGGGCTGCCCTTTGACATCATCAAGTTCGATCGTTCCCTGGTGATCGCCTGCAGCGCCAGCGAGCGCTCCCACCGGATCGTCAACGGGCTGGCCAACATGCTGGCCCAGCTGGACTACTCGGTGCTGTTCGAGGGCGTGGAGAACGCCTCCGACGAGGCGATGTGCGAGAGCATGTCCGCCTCCTACCTGCAGGGCTACAAATATTCCAAGCCTGTGCCCATCGAAAAGCTGCTCGATTATTTCGAGAAAGCGGCGTAATGCAGTACTTCCGCTCCGATTTCTTGTCAGGAGACCGGATTGCCGCGTCAGCCCGCCCCATTGCGATGATACCTGTTCGGCCCTTTGCGCAAAGCGCGGGGCCGCTGTGAACAACATCGTTGCGGGAAGCGAAGGGACGCGGCAGTCCGGTCTTTGTGTTTTTGGGCATAACGCCGCGCGGGCCAGAGTGGACTTTTCCTCCATGCGGCTTCTGCTGGTGGAGGATAACGCCATCAACATGGAGATCGCCAGGATGATCCTCACCCAGGCGGGCTTCATGCTGGACACCGCCGAGGACGGCAAGGTGGCGCTGGACACCATCGCCCAGTCCCAGCCCGGCGACTATGACGCGATACTGATGGACATCCAGATGCCGGTGATGAACGGCTACGAGGCCACCCGGGTGATCCAGGCGCTGCCGGACCCGGCGCTGGCGGGCATCCCCATCATCGCCATGACCGCCAATGTGTTCCAGGAGGACGTGCAGGCCGCCCGCAACGCGGGCATGGACGGGCACATCGCCAAGCCCCTGGACGTGGAGAAGATGCTTTCGACCCTGACCCAGGTGCTCTCGGGCCATCGCGACGCCGACTGACCCACACGCCACCGATCCCCCCAGATCCCCAGAGGAGGCCCCCTATGTTTGGATTGCACTTTCAGTTGAATGAACATACCCTTCCGATTGTGGAGCAGATCGGCATGCACATGCCCGGCGGCTTCTTCATCTATCGCGCCGAGGGGAACGAGGAGCTGCTCTACGCCAACCGGGCGGTGCTGGACATCTTCGGCTGCGCGGACATCGACGAGTTCAAGGCCCTCACCGGCTATACCTTCAAGGGGATGCTGCACCCGGACGACTATCAGGCGGTGACGGATTCCGTCAACCAGCAGATCGCCGCCAGCGACGACAACTTCGACTACGTGGAGTATCGCATCATCCGCAGGGACGGCTCGGTGCGCTGGGTGGACGACTACGGCCACTACACCATGACCGAGGCCTATGGCGGCATCTACTATGTTTTCATCTCCGATATCACCCAGAAGCGGGAGCGCATGGAGAGCGACATGGCCGTGCGCCAGGCGGTGATCGAGGCGCTGATCGAGTCCTATCACACGGTATGGCTGATCAACGACGTGGAGAAAGAGACGTTCTCCCTCTACCGGGGCGACACCCAGGGCGCCTCCGTCCACGCCGCGCCCATCAAGGACGCGCTGGGCCGGATGAAGTATTCCCAGGCCAAGGAGTATTACATCAAAACCACCGTCGCCCCCGCCGACCAGGAGCGCCTGCAGCGGGAGCTGACGCTGGAGAACATCACCCGCCAGCTGGACGGGCGTGCCCAGTTCAACGTAAATTACCTTCGCGTAATGGACGACGGCGTCCATCGCTATTTCCGCATCGAGTTCGCCAAGGTCAGCATGCCTGGCGGCAAGATGGGCGTGGTCTGCGGCTTCAAGGACGTGGACGACGAGGTGCGCCAGGAACAGGCCATCCAGCGAGCCCTGCAGGATGCCCGCCGTGCCCGGGAGGAGAACCGCCGCCTGATGGAGGAGGTTCGCTCCGCCGAGAAGCTGGCAAACCTGATGGGCTCGGTGGCCTCGCTGCTCACCAACATGCCCGCCATGAGCTTCTCCAAGGACGCGGCGACCGGCCGCTACCTGGCCTGCAACCAGGCCTTCGCGGAGTACGCGCACAAGAAGAGCCCCGACGGCGTGGTGGGCCTGACCGACTATGACCTGTTCGACACCGCCACGGCGGACCATTTCGCGGAGGACGACAAAAAGGCTCTGTCCATGGATGAGCCCTATATCTTCTTCGAGGACGTGCCCGACGCCAGGGGCAAGATGCGCAATTTGCAGACCACCAAGACCAAGTTCACCGATGAGAGCGGGCGGCTGTGTTCGCTGGGCATGTGCGTGGACGTGACGGAGATGACCCGCATCAAGTCCGCCGAGGTGGAGTCCCACGCCCGCCAGGAGCAGCTGGAGCAGGAACTGGCCCTGCAGGAAAAGCTATTGGAGCAGGAGAAGCAGAAGGCCGAGCAGAACGAGCTGATCACCGCCCTGGCCTCCGATTACTGGAGCGTCTATTACGTGGACCTGGACAAGGACGAGGGCACCTGCTATCAGGATTCCGAGGACGACAGCATCTACAAGCTGGGCTGGCATTTCCGCTACAGCGAAGCCATCAAGGGCTATGCCGCGGCCCGCGTGACCGAAGAAAGCATGGAGGAGTTCATGCGGTTCGTGCAGCCCGACGCCATCCGAAAGGCCCTGATGACGCAGCGGGTGATCTCCCACCGGTATACGATCCTGCACGGCGGGGTGGAGCGCTATGCCATGATCCGCTTTGCCGGCGTGCGCCACCCGGAGGACCGGGACGACCACATCGTGCACGCCGTGGGCATGAGCTTCTCCGACGTGGACGCCGAGACCCGCAAGACCCTGGAGCAGAGCCAGGTTTTAAGCGACGCCCTGGCGGCGGCGCAGGAGGCCAACAAGGCCAAGACGGCGTTCCTTTCCAACATGAGCCACGAGATCCGCACGCCCATGAACGCCATCATCGGCCTGGACAAGATTGCCCTGAGCGAGGAAGGCCTGCCGGAGAAGACCCGGGAGCACCTGGACAAGATCGGGTCTTCCGCCCAGCACCTGTTGAACATCATCAACGACATACTGGACATGAGCCGCATCGAATCCGGCCGCATGATCCTGAAAAACGAGGAGTTTTCGTTCTCCCGGGCGCTGGAGCAGGTGAACACCATCATCGGCGGCCAGTGCCGGGACAAGGGCCTGCGCTACGACTGCCACGCGGTGGGCAGGATCGACGATTACTATATCGGCGACGATATGAAGCTGCGCCAGGTGATGATCAACATCCTGGGCAACGCCGTGAAATTCACCCCTGCCGGCGGCACCGTCACCTTCACCGTGGAGGAGATCGCCCGCTTTGGCGGCAACGTCACGCTGCGGCTGGTGATGTCGGACACCGGCATCGGCATGAGCAAGGCGTTCCTGCCCAAGATGTTCGATGCCTTCAGCCAGGAGGACTCCTCCTCCACCAGCCGCTTCGGCAGCACCGGCCTGGGCATGAGCATCACCAAGAGCCTGGTAGAGATGATGAACGGCACCATCACCGTCCAGAGCGAGCAGGGCGTGGGCAGCACCTTCACCGTCACGGTGACGCTGATGGAATCGGGCCGCACGCGGGAGTCCGGCGGTTCGCGGGAGCTGCGCGCCGAGGATTTGAGCGTGCTGGTGATCGACGACGATCCCATCGCCTGCGAACACGCCAAGCTGGTGCTGGGCCAGATCGGCATCAATTGCGAGACCGCCCTCTCCGGGGCCGAGGCCCTGAACATGGTGGAGCTGCGCCACGCCCGCCGCGCGTCCTACAACCTGATCCTGGTGGACTGGAAGATGCCCGGGATGGACGGCCTGGAGACCACCCGGCGCATCCGCCGGCTGATCGGCGAGGATTCCACCATCATCATCCTCACCTCCTACAACTGGGACGACATCATCGACGAGGCCAGGGAGGTGGGCGTTGACAGCTTCGCCGCCAAGCCGCTGTTCGCCGCCGCAGTGCTGGACGAGTTCCGCTCCGTCAGCAAGAAAAAGAGCACCCTGGCCCAGCCCGCCCACAAGGCCGACCTGACCGGCAAGCGGGTGCTGCTGGCCGAGGACGTGGCCGTGAACGCCGAGATCATGGTGATGGTGCTGGGTATGCGCAAGATGCAGGTGGACGTGGCCGGAAACGGCCGCATCGCCGTGGAGCTGTTCGGCAATCACCCCGAGCGCCACTACGACGCGATACTGATGGATATGCGGATGCCGGAGATGGACGGCCTGGAGGCCACCCGCGTGATCCGCGCCATGGACCGCGCCGACGCCAGGACCATTCCCATCATCGCCCTGACCGCCAACGCCTTCGACGAGGACGTGCAGCGCAGCATGCAGGCGGGCCTGAACGCCCACTTGTCGAAGCCCGTGCAGCCCGACACCCTGTTCGAGACGCTGGAGAGCCTGATACAGGACGATTGACAGCCGGTTTCTGGTTCTTCGCAGAAAGCTGTGGAGTGAAATGAATCGATCCCAAGGGCATCTGTTTCGATGCTGTTTCCCGACGAAATGCACAGATCCTTCGCTTCGCTCAGGATGACAACGAACCTCTGTCATCCTGAGCGAAGCGAAGGATCTGTATTTTGTGTTTGTTTACTGCATTCAACCCA
>Ga0310691_10005235_pt1 | contig 14273 bp, 10 predicted proteins | sample 176DNAGHGlowgp2_FD_203887 | JGI IMG/M metagenome (GOLD analysis project Ga0310691, IMG submission 203887) | Sheep rumen microbial communities from Palmerston North, Manawatu-Wanganui, New Zealand - 1766 DNA GHGlow gp2 (v2) (version 2) | ecosystem: Host-associated > Mammals > Digestive system >... | reverse complement strand
ACGTTACTAAGGAGGAGGAAAAAGTTTCAAAGCTATCCGTTCGTTCTGAGAAATGCCTCGAGAGAAAAAAAGATGTTGCTCTGATTTGTGTTCTCCGCGGAACAACTGGAATGAATTTCTACTTCAAGACTGATATTTACAAGGCCAAGATGATTCCTTCCACAATCAAGAGATACCGTTTCACTTACATTGGAGAGGTTAGAAAAATTGAGTTCTATACTTTCGATGATGACAAACTCGCTGCAATGAGAAGCTGTGGAAAGAGACTGTCAGGTTGGCATCTTGACAATGAGAAGATGTTGAGAAAGCTCGAAAGCATCAAGGCAACTACGATTAAGTTTTAATTAAATAATTAACAAATATGAGAGACGATATTATTGAGTTGAAAGCTTACGGTGATAACAGCCGAATGTTGAACAAGGAGAAAAACAATTTGCGTGTTTATCTTTCACAAGCTCGAAAGAAGCTTAGGGAAACAAATGATCCTGAGAAACGTAAGAAACTTCAGAAACGAATTGATGAACTAACTGCTCGTATTGCAGCAATTCCAACTGTAAAGGTAAGCGATGTATTTGGTAAGTTTGATAGAAGTATTTTTAAACGTTAAATAATAAATTTATGAAGAAATTTTTAATTTTGTTTATTGCAGTATTTGTATTATGTTCATCTTCAAGTTATTCACAAAATATATTTGAATACAATAAAACAATTGAGTTTGGTATACATTTTGGAGCTGTTGACCAACATAATGGAACACACATGGGATTTCAAACGTTAATGGCAAATGTAGCTATTTATGGTGTTTATTTAGATGCTGGCGGTTGGGCTCCTGCCCATGGTCGTGATGTAAATGTAGGTAAATGGGATGATGAAAAATGTTTTGCTTTTCATGGTGGTTATCAAATCCCAATTGCACGGTGGTTGAAAATAACACCAATGATTGGATATTATAATCATCAGTATGGGCATACAAATGGATGGAATTGGACTGTAGATAGTCATGGAATTAAAAATGAATTTAATGCAACTTGGGAAAGTGTAGGATTTGATTATGGAGGACAAATACAATTTAATATAAAGTGTTCAGATAATATTAATTTTAATATTATGGGTACATTAACAAAAAATATGTGGTATGGTGGTTTAGGAATTGGTATTAATTTATCGGGAAAGAATAAAAATACAGTAACAACAAATTCACATACAACATCACATACAACATCATATAGAACAACATATGTTCCAAGATATAGATATTCAAGATATTCAAGATATCGTAGTTTTAAATAAACCTTACTTAATTACTATATTTTATAACGATACAAATGAATAATTTGTATCGTTTTTCTATATTTAAAACAATAACATTTGACAGAAAAACACTTTGAAAATGGGAGGTGATCCCATATCTCGTGAGAGATTTACATAAATATATTTTACTTTATTAAATGATACTTGATAGAACATGGAACAAAAAGGACCAAAAGCTTACCATAAGTTATATTGATAAAGGTGGTAATCGTCAATTTTATCAGAAATATATTCATCATATTAAATCCTATGAATATGATAAAGATGGTGAATATGAAACATGGGACGGTAAACGTTGTAACAAAATTTTTAAGGAAACATTAGATTATACTCCAAATGAATTTGAGCTTTTGGAATTTATGTATGAATTACCAAAAGATTTAAATGATACAATACATTCTCAATATTTCCCAAAGTTATATTCATTCGATATTGAAACTGAGGTCAGTTTGGAATTTCCTGACCCAGAAAAGGCAGAACAAAAGGTTACAGCTATATCATTAGTTGGACCTGATTTATCATGCATAGTTTATGGTTTACATAAACTTGATGAAGAACAAATAGCTTTATTTAGAAAACGTTATTTAGATTGGATTGATAATAATGAGTTTGCATCAACATTAGTTAAAAATAATGGTTGGAAACCAAAAGTATTATATCAATATTTTGCATCTGAGGAAGAATTACTTACACATTTCTTTACTGTTATAATATCTAAAATAGCTTGTTTAGCAGGATGGAACGCATACGGATTTGATATGCTTTATTTAACAAATAGATTAATCAGACTATTTGGTAAGAATATAGCAATGAATATGATTCGTAAGTCATCACCAACAAGAGAAATTAAGAGATATTCATGGGAAGACATTAGTAAAGAAAAGAAATATTTCTTTGGACCTGCTCATAGTATTATATTGGACTATATGCAGGTAGTTGAACAATATGATTATATTTTAAGACCTTATGAGTCATATTCATTGGATTGGGTAGGTAATGCTGCTGTTAAAGCTCATAAGATTAAATATGAAGGATCATTGCAGCAATTATATGAAAGAGACCCAGAATGGTATTATTTCTATAATGCTGTTGATAGTTTGATTACTGAGCTTATTCACTATAAACTTAAATCAATTGAATCACCATGTGCTGTATCATCAGTAACATTAGTACCATTACAAGCTGCATTCGGGCAGGTTGCATTAGGAACTGCAAATGTATTTGAAGAGTTTTATGAACAAGGTAAAAAAGTAGTATGGGATTATGATGCAATTGAAAGAGTAAAAATACCATATGAAGGTGCATTCTGCGGATGTGTGCCAGGTCGTTATGAATTTACTGTATGTTTTGACTTTGCATCACTTTATCCATCTCAAGTACGAACTTGTAATTTGTCATTTGAGAATTTCTATGAAAAGAAAATTGGTCCTGATAGTTTTGGTAGATATACTGTTGCTAAATGGACTGAAGCTGAACTTGAGGAATTCAGAAAAGATCCAAATTACTTTGTTACTGTTATGGGTAATGTTTATAAGAATGATAAGGATTACACGTTCCGTATCGTTCAAACAAAACTTAAAGCATTACGTGATAATTATAAATACACAGGACAACGACTTGAATCTGAATTACTTGTTGAAATTGATAATCTTATTAAAGGAGTTCAAGAACATAAAGAAATTCATAAGGATGTACTTGACTTAATAATGTTAAAATTTAATAAGACTCAACAAGATCTTTATAATATGTCAATTGATGACTTAAAGAAATTTAGAGTTGATGTTGAAGACCTAAGACATGAATATAGTTTATTAGAGTTAGCACATAAAGTATTGGCTAATGGATTATATGGAGCATGTGCAAATAGATTCTTTTATTTCTATAATGTTTATCTTGCTGCCGATATTACTGGAGAATGCCGTAATCTTACAAAGACAATGTGGAATAATCTTGAAGAATGGTTCCATGAAGGTATTTGGAATAGACCTGATTTGTGGGAAAAATTTAATTTTGAATTAGATCAAAGCAAACATGATTGGTTTAGAAAACAAACTATATCTTGTTATTCAGATACTGATTCTGTGTACGTTACATTTGGAAATTTCTTTAAGTGTATGACACAAAAGTATAGAGAATTATATAAAGATAAGATGGCTAAAGTTAATTGGATATTGAAATATTGTAAAGAATTCCAAGATGGCCAAAATAATCAATGGTGTCGTGATATATATGATCCAAGACATGGTAAGAATGTTCATGAATTTGAATTGGAGACAATATCATATGCTCAAATATGTATTAAGAAAAAGAAATATTTGAAAGGATATGCATTTGTTAAAGGAAAGTTCTATGATGAACCAAAAGTATCAGGCACAGGTATTGAACTTATTAAATCAACAACACCTAAACTTTGCCGTAGTATACTTAAAGATCTTATGAATAGTTTGATGTTTGAATATAATGATGATATTAAGAATGATTATATTATGATGTTTAATCACAAATTATTAGAATATCGTAAAGATTTCTATAAGGCTCCAATTGAGGATATATCACAATCAATAGGTGTTGGAGATTATAAGAAATATGTTATAGATGATAAGAATAATTTGGAACTTGGTAAACAATGTCCAGTATCAGTTCAAGCTATTGCAAGATATAATTATTTAGCTCACAAGAATGGAGAAGATAATAAGTGTCAATATTCAGGAAAGATAAAGTATTATAATATTCGTATTAATGAAAAACAAGAAGGTTTCTTTGGATATCCTGCAGGAGAACTTCCAGAATGGGCACCAAAAATTGATAAGTTAACACAATGGCAGAAAAACATTATTGATCCTATTAATAGATTTTTGGAGGTAATGGACATACCTAAAGTTAATGCTTCAAACACACAACAATTGAGTTTATTCTAAGTGAATAAACTCTTTTTTATTATTTTTAAATATACATAAAAATAAATATATTAACTATAAATATGCTTAAGAAATTTTTTGCTAAATTTCAAAATCAAGAATTATATAATGCATTTAAAATTTCTAAAGATTTTGCTACTCCTAATATTAGTAAAATTGTTACTATTAAAAAACCAGTATGTATTAAGTTGACTAATATTAATTGGGCATCATTAACAGATGGTGAAAGCATAGCAAGTATCGATGCGCCAGAAATATTACATAAAATTAATGCATCATACAGTGATAATACAAATGCTGAAGTAAACGTTGTATCATTAAATGCATTTGATGATAATGAATGTAAAATTGAATCTAATAAATATTGGTTTAAGAGACCTGGTATTTATTTCATTAAAGGAATATTTGGATATAAAAGAACAAATAATTTTATTAAATGGGTTATTAAAGAACCAATTATTACATCTATTAAATGGGAAGACAACATATCATTAAATATGATACAATCAGAAACTGCTCCAATAATATCAAATAAAGTTATTGCAGAGTATTCAAATGGTGAAATTCAACGATTTGATTTTATATCAATTAATGTATATTCTGATAACACATGTAAAACATTAGCACCTAATGATTGGTATAACACTCCAGGTGTATATTATATTAAAGGAAAATATAATAATTTTATAACATCAAATTATATTACATATACTATAAAAGAAGAAGATCATGATTATTATTTATATGTAGGTCATGAAGATCCAAATACATTAGATTTAAATAATATTAATGCTGGATCATTTATTAATAATGAAATGGCTCCAGGTTGGGTTAATTTAACAGAAGCAGGTATATCAATTGATGATAATACACAATTTGATATATACGTAGAAGGAGCTACTATAGGTAAATGGTATATAGCTATACCTAAACCATTCGTATCTGCAAATTCAAATTATACAACTGTAGCTGCTGGATTACAAAAAATGACAAATAATGTCATTATAATTAATGGGAATGAATATAATGTATTTACCAGATCTGGTGAATCTAAACATACAACAATGTGGTTTACAAGTATAAATAATGTAACAGACCCTAATCACATATTTACTGAAGATCATGATTATTATTTATATGTAGGTCACGAAGATCCAAATACATTAGATTTAAATAATATTAATGCTGGTTCATTTATTAATAATGAAATGACTACAGGTTGGGTTAATTTAACACAAGCAGGTATATCAATTGATGATAATACACGATTTGATATATATGTAGAAGGAACTACTATAGGTAAATGGTATATAGCTATACCTAAACCATTAGTTTCATCAAATTCTAATTATAATACAGTAGCTTCTGGATTAGAAAAGATGTCAAATAACGTTATAATGGTTAAAGGACATGAATATAACGTATTTACTAGATCTGGCGAATCTAAACATACAACAATGTGGTTTACAAGCATAAATAATGTAACTGATTCTAATCACATATTTACATAAGAATATAGTTTTATAAAATAAACAAGGGAATAGCAAAGCTATTCCCTTTATTATTTTAAATATTTTATAAATTAAAATGTCATTGTATATTTCATATTAGCACCTAAATTAGTCATAATTATTGAATATTCTACACTATCAACAGTTATTGTGCTAGTTACAAATGCTCCTTGTGGATAACCATTTGGATCAGTAATTACTGGGTTAGTTAAATCATCATCATTATTTGTTGTTATCCATGCTGATGGCAATACCATATAAAGATCAGTTGATTTTGTTAATGCAGATGTATTTAATATTTGTGGTTCAACTGGTTTAGTAGCTGGGAAATTCATTGCTGCAATTGTTTCAGCTGTTGGCTCAGTTTTTGTTGGAGTCAAATATGCAGATTCATCTACTGGTTCTTCGACTGGATCATCAGTTTCAACCTCAGCAGTTGATGCTTTTGCTACATCATCATCATCAATATCTCCATCATTATCTAAATCATACTTTTTATTATCATCTGTAACTGTTTCTCCTTTATGAGATGCTACTTCTTCAGGAGTTACTGGTTCTTCAGGAGTTACTGGTTCTTCAGGAGTTACTGGTTCTTGTTCTCCTGATCCTTCTAAAACATTAGCAGCACCACCTGGGACATACCAATCATTATTAGCCATGTCTTCATCATATCTTGTAAGACCTGTTGCGGCTGTAAACTTTTGCTCTTTAGTCATGCCTGAAGCATCAATACCCATAGCTTCAAGTCTTTCTTCTATTCTACTCATTATTTATTCAATTTATTTATTTATATATTTAATAATAATTATTTTATGTAATATTTATATCATAAATTATTTTATCATAAATTATTTTATCATAAAATACTGCTTGATGTAATTATATAAAATATTATCCAGATCATCCTCTAATATAGTGTCAAGAACATTTTATTATGCTAATATATAAACTATTATATTATTTATTATATAGGATGATAAAGGATAAAAAAAGAGGTATTTCTAAAAAATACCTCTTTAAATTATTTAATAATCATATTTAATCACCAGGATTTTCAAGAGCTGCAACACGAGCAAGAAGAGCTTCATATTTAGCTTGTAAATCAGTGAATGCTGCAGCAGTTACTTCTTCATTATCTATAATAACCTCCATAACATTTTCATATGGAACAGCTTCAACAGCAGCAGTTGTTAACACAAAATAGTTTGTTCCATCTGCAACTTCATTACCTGCAGCAGTAAATTCACCAGCACCTGCATTAGATGTATAATAAGTTTTACCTTCAGTTAATGTTGTACCATTGTCTACAGCTGAATAAACAGCATCTTGAGCTTCGGATTTATTGCCGAGTGTGCCAATCTTATTATCTACTTCAGCCTTTGTATAATGAGTTGCATCTTTAGCATCTACTTCAGCCTTTGTATAATGAGTTGCATCTTTAGCATCTACTTCAGCTTTTGTATAAACATCAGCTGCATTTGCTTTAGATGCAATTTGTGTTGTAAGAGCACTAACTACATCATCATTATCAACTAATTTATCTGAAATTTCTTTAAGTGTATCATATGCAGAATCAGCTCCATTAATTAAATCAGATATCTTCTTATCAACATATGATTTAACTGTATGTGCAACTGCTGGTTGTGCAGGTACATATCCAGGTTCGTCTTCTTCACCTTGTGCTTCAGTTGCTTCAGTTGCATTTCCAAGAGCGCCAATTTTGTTATCTACTTCAGTCTTTGTATAATAAGCTGCATCTTTATCATCTATTTCAGTCTTTGTATAAACATCGGCAGCATTTGCTTTATTATCGTTAAGATCATTTAATGCTGTTGCTGTTACACGTTCTACTTCTTCTAAATTAGCAATTGTTGCAAACTTTTCGTCTGCTGCAGTTTTTGTATAGTGAGTTGCATCTTTAACGTCAACATAAGATTTAACTGTATGTGCAACTGCTGGTTGTGCAGGTACATATCCTTCTTCTCCTTCAACACCTTGTGCTTCAGTTGCTTCAGATGCATTACCGAGTGAGCCAATCTTATTATCTACTTGAGTCTTTGTATAAACATCATCAGCATTTGCTTTAGATGCAATTTGTGTTGTAAGAGCACCAACTACATCATCATTATCACCTAATTTATCTGAAATTTCTTTAAGTGTATCTAATTCTTGAGGAGCAGCGCCAACTAAATCTGTTATCTTCTTATCAACGTATGATTTAACTGTATGTGCAACTGCTGGTTGTGCAGGTACATATCCTTCTTCTCCTTCTACACCTTGTGCTTCAGTTGCTTCGGTTGCATTTCCAAGATTACCAATTTTTTCACCAACAAAAGTCTTTGTTGCATAATCTTCTAATGCAGATGCATCGAATGTACCTGTATCACCTTTAGGACCTTGAGCACCATCTTGACCATCAGCTCCTTTAAGTGAAGCAAGCCATTCAGATTGATTACCTTCAAATCCATTCTCTACAGCAAGTTCATATGCAGATTTACCGTCAGCACCATCAGCACCATCAGCACCAGCTGCACCTGTTTCACCAGCAGGTCCTTGAGCTTTTACTTCAGTATCTGTTTCTCCAATAAACCAGTTACCATTTGCTCCAATATGTGGAGTTACTCCATCAGCACCTGCTTGCCCAGCTGCGCTAGCAATCCAATTAATTAAATCTGCTGTATCATTGATTATTATGTTTTCATCAATTTGAATTCCGTTCCAATCAATATCAACTGCATTAATTAATTTATAAAAATCTTGAGATTCTATATAAGTCTGAGCATTTGATGTGGCATTTGTTTGTGTCAATCTATTACCCATTTTAGTACCTAATTTTTTATTAGGAACATTTGAAAAAATAATATCTTTTAATGTTATTTGAGCCATATTTTTTATGTATGTATTTTTTATTTCAATATCAATTTGATAGTGGAACGGATTCCACTATCAAATATTATTTTATTTATTCGCTAAATGTCATCGTATATTCCATATTAGCACCTAAATTAGTTACAATTATTGAATATTCTACACTATCAACAGTTATTGTGCTATCTACATATGCTCCTTGTGGATAACCATTTGGATCAGTAATTACTGGATTAGTTAAATCACCATCATCATCTGTTGTTATCCATGTTGATGGCAATACCATATAAAGATCAGTTGGTTTTGTTAATGCAGATGTATTTAATGTTTGTGGTTCAATTGGTTTAACAGCTGGGAAATTCATTGCTGCAATTGTTTCAGCTGTTGGCTCAATTGTTGTTGGAGTTAAATATGCAGATTCATCTACTGGTTCTTCAGATGGATGATATTCTGCCATTTTTGCTTCCAATGCTGCAACTCTAGCTAAAAGTGCATTATATGTTGCAATTGATACGTATTGTGATGGATCAAATTCTGCATCTTGACCATCGGCTCCTTTAAGTGAAGCAAGCCATTCAGATTGAGTACCTTCAAATCCATTTTCTACGGCAAGTTCATATGCAGATTTACCGTCAGCACCATTTGCACCAGCTGCGCCATCTTGACCATCTTGACCATCAGCTCCTTTAAGTGAAGCAAGCCATTCAGATTGAGTACCTTCAAATCCATTTTCTAGAGCAATTTCATATGCAGATTTACCGTCAGCACCTGCACTTCCACCTTCTTCTAATGATGAAACTCTATCATTAAGATCTACAATAGCACCTGCAGCTACTTCATTTGATGCATCAATTTCATCTTTTAATGTATTTAATTCTTCTTTAGTTGCATAATTTTCTAGTTGAGAAGATACATCAACATTATTAATTAATTCATCAACTTGTGTTTTAGTATATACTTTAGAAGCATCTGCTTTATTTTCTAATACTGCAGTAAGTTGTTCTTTTGTATAATAACCGCTAAGAATTTCTGTTAATTGTTCATTACTTACTTTAGATGCAATCGCTTCAGCAACTTGTGTCATTGTTGCATTATCATTTAATGCAGCTGCAATTTCTTCTAAAGTATCTAAAGTATCAGGAGCAGCACCAATTAAATCAGTAAGTTTTTGATCAACATATGATTTAACTGTATGAGGAACTGCAGGAGATCCTGGAGTAGCTTCTCGTATAAGAGTAACTTGAACCCACATTCCTAAAGCATTACCATCTAAGTCATATAATTGAATTGGATTTGTTGAATCAAGAGTATTAACATTATATTCATTTCCAATAAATCCTTCAATATTGTTTTCAATTACTTTAACTTTAGCACCATCACTACGCATTTCAGTAACTTCAACTTTACCTTCGCCCCATTTAATAGTTGCTTCAGCATCACCAAATGATTCGAATGAATATATTGCTAATTGAGCAGATTGACCATTAGAAATATTACCAAGATTTCCAACTTTATCATCGATATCTTGTTTAGTTGCATAACGTTTATCTGCATCTTCAGTTCTTAATGCATAATCTTTAATAAAACCTAAAAGATTAATTGCTGTATTAAATGTTTCTTCTTGTTCTGGTGTTAGTGTTGCTCCAGAACCAGATTGTGATGCTGCTTCAATAGATTCTTTTAACCATGCTAATAATTCAGATGTTGTATTAATATTTAATCCTTCTCTAACTTCTGCACCGTTCCAATCAATTTCAATAGCGTTAATAGATGGAAAAATATCTTCATACTCTAAATTAGTATTAAATACACCACGTCTACTATTTGAAGGATTAGAATATTTACCACCAGTAGTAAATACTGAATCCGCATTAATATTATTAAATTTTATATTACCTAATATTTTTTCCATACGTATATTATGTATTATTTATTTTATTTAAATATGTGATTAGAATCAGTTACATTATTTATACTTGTAAACCACATTGATGTATGTTTAGATTCACCAGATCTAGTAAATACATTATACTCGTGTCCTTTAACTGTTATGACATTGTTTGTCATCTTTTCTAATCCAGCAGCTACTGTACTATAATCTGATACAGTTGAAACTAATGGTTTTGGAGATGCAATGTACCATTTAGCTGATTCATTTCCTTCTACGTATATATCAAATTGTGTATTATCATCAACTGATATACCGGCTTGTGTTAAATTAACCCAACCTGGAGTCATTTCGTTATCGATAAATGAACCTGCTGTAATATTATCTAAATCTAATGTATTTGGATCTTCGTGTCCTACATACAAATAATAATCATTATCAACTGGTGCATCTGGATCTACATATCTAACAGTAAATGATTTTGATGCAGATTTTCCACTATATCTAGCTGTTATTATAATAGTTGCTGCTACGTTAGGAACTATAATTGTTTCTTCTGAAATTTCAGCACCACCACTTATAGAAATTATAGCATCATCTGTTACATTTACATTTGTTCCATCACTATAATTAGCTATTATTGTACCCTTATTAAAATTAAATGATGTTCCACCATTAACATTTGTAGGTAATGAACAATTCCATGTAATAGAACTTAATGTAACTTCTGGAGTTGGATCAATATCAATTGTTTTAGATGGATCTGTTACATATATTCTATCATTAAATTCTTTATCCTTGTCACCAGTAATATATACATTATATTTAACATTACTGAAGTATAATGAATATACATATGTATACTTAGATGTTTCTTCGGCTTGATAATCTGTTAAATTATTTCCTTGAATATCAAATACACTTAATTCTTCTGGAATAGCTACATAGTAAATTGGACTATCAATAACTGGATTTTCTTTTGGAAGAGAATCAAACTTTGTAGGTGTTTGTGTTATTTGCACCCAACCGTTATTAACAGAAGGCTCCTTCTTAATAGTTGGCTTAACATTACCAATATAATAATATAATGCTTTAGTTGTTGATTCATTTTCTTCAACTTCACCTAAATTAAAGAATACATTAAGTCTAGATTTATTATAGATATTAACATCAGTCTTCCAGATATCATATTCAATACCGTTTATGATAAATGGCATTGTAACATAATTACCATCACCATCAACAATTTTATTACCTTCTTCATCTTTTTTGTACATAATATCTAATTCATATCCGTGCATATTTGTATCTTCATAATCACGTATATTATTATTATTCTTATCAATCCATATATTAGCCCATGCAGTATGTGGATGTGGTTCATCACCATGTACAACACTTGTATCTATTTCACAAGGTTTTAATGGTTTAACAAAATCTTCGTTATTTTGATTTTGTATACACCATTCATACTTAGATATAGATTTATCAGTTTTATTATATTCTGCTTCACCTAATGATGTCATTATTAAATGAGGAACTGCAACATACCAATATTGATATTTTGCTTTACCGCCATCAACACCGGCAATAAGTTGTCCATCTTGAACAAGATGTAATGGTTGTTTAAACCATTTATTAGCACGAAGTGGACCAGCAATACCAAAGTCAACATTTTCTAATTCACCAGTTTCAGCATTCTTTGTTTGACAGTAATAAGATTCATCGTCTTCATTATATGTCATATTATACTTAGTAGTCATTTCAATACTACGTGGATCTAAATTACCAGCATACCAATATAATGTTTCATTTGATTTTGGTTTAACTTCATCAGTACCATTAGTAATAGCATTGATTTTATCAGTAACATCTTTAGAAACATTTTGGATTTGGTCTGAAACAATATTAACATAATCAATTTCATCTCTAACTGCATTAATTCTACGAATCAATTCAGCTTCCATTGCATCACTAATATCTTCAGGACTAAGTGATCTATCAGGAATCATTGATTCGAATATTTCTTTTGCAATATTATATTCTTTACAACGAACTACTGCATTCAATCTATTAGCATCTAAAAGTTCATTAGCAACATTAATAATATCATTAATTTCAGCATCAAGAGATTCTGCTAATGCTTTATTTTCTTTAGCAGTATAAATATTACCACCATCAGAACCGTCGCCATCAAAATCGTTTTCATTTAAATCAGCAAGTAATGCAACATACTTGTCGAATTTTACAGTTTCTCCTAAAGTCTTACTTTCATTAATTTTTGATTTAAGTAATTCATATACATCAACTGCAGCGTCAATAGCTTCATCAGCATTATTAATAGCAAATTGTAAAGGACGACTTAACATTTGTGCAGATGCAAGAATCGCTTCTACATCTAAAATGTTCTTTTTAGCAGCAAGTAATACTGCATAAGCGTTTTCTTTATCAACATATGCTTCGCCAATTATACCCATGTATATGTTAATTGATTTTTTATTTGCCATACATAAATATATATTTTTTTGTAACCTATGTTTATTTGTGGTATATAATGGATATACCAATTTAATAAAAATAATAAAAAGTCAAAAAAATATATAAAATAAAATTTATAAAAAACAAAAATGTATGTAAGCATATGCTTACATACATTTACCATTGAAATATTCCATAAGTAATAGATCCACCTATACTAAAAGTTCCTTTATTGTTAATTGGATCATATCCTATATTTACTGATGGACCTATATTCCATCTTTTTGTTTTCTGTTTAGGAATTGTAAATCCGGATATTTCATTATATTTCACATATGGGTTAGTTGATTTAACATAAATTCTATTTGATTTATCTATTGCTAATGTATAATCAAAATTTATTTCATCTTTATTTATTTTAAATCTTAAACTATCAGGTACATATGTTACATTTCCTTCTAATGTTCTATACTTATTGTTAAACTTAAAGTCTTTTGAAAACCCATTTGAAATTGTATCATGTTTAACTACATAAGCAGTATCTTTTTTAGGATTTTCAATTTTTCCATCAACATATATAATCTGTGATACATCATTTTTACTTAATTTTAAACTATCTACCTGATTATACAATTTTTCATTAAGTAATTTTAATGTTTTAATATCTGATTCAAATGCAAGTTTTGTAGCAACTAAATTTCCATTTTTGTCTTGATAATACTTAATAGTATCATTCAAGGCCTCTATGTTATTTTTATATTCTTCACTTACACTTGAACATCTATTTATTGATAAACATAAACCTGTTGTTAATATGCATATAATTAATATGTATATAACATGATATTTATATTTGTTCCAGATGTTATTGATGATATTCATACATATTTAATAAATATTTTTATCTTGAATATTTCTGTATTCCTGCTGCAAATTATAAATATTTGTAGTCTTCTTAATATGATTATATGCTGTTTTTAATTCTATCTCATAACGAGGATTTCCTGCATATCTGCCGCCACGTGATGTTACATATTTTGCCATTAAATGTTGTTCTGTACGTCCACGAACAAGATAATGTTTTTTCAATACTTCACAGTAATGATTTATTGATTCTTCGTAACTAGGATATTTTCTTTTAATAACACCAAACATTGATTTTCTTGTTTTTTCACGACCAGCACCCGTTGTTCCATAACAAGTTTCAATCTGTGTTTGTGCCATCATAAAGCATATATCAATATTATTAGTCAATCCTGCGTGAACTAAATATTTTGGAATGAACTTATGTGAACCTTT
>Ga0310691_10005234_pt1 | contig 14274 bp, 3 predicted proteins | sample 176DNAGHGlowgp2_FD_203887 | JGI IMG/M metagenome (GOLD analysis project Ga0310691, IMG submission 203887) | Sheep rumen microbial communities from Palmerston North, Manawatu-Wanganui, New Zealand - 1766 DNA GHGlow gp2 (v2) (version 2) | ecosystem: Host-associated > Mammals > Digestive system >... | reverse complement strand
ACAGACCCTTGCCGACCATCAAGAGAAGATCGACTTCTTCGTCCGCACGAACCAGCCGCCGGTGGAGGGCGTGCTGTTCGAAGGTCAGATATTTGATGCCTACAAATTGGTGGAGGCGCTCGTCAAGTCGGCGCAGCGGGAGATCATCCTGATAGACAATTACATCGATGCCACCGTCTTCGACCTGCTCGAGAAGCGAGGCCAAGGGGTCGATGCCACCATATACACGGAGCACGTCGGCCAGTCGCTCCAGCATCTGCAGCAGTTGAACCAGCAGCAGTATGGCCGCAGGATAGAGCTGAGGGAGTACAACAGCCGCTTCCATGACCGCTTCCTCATCCTCGACGACTCGCTCTACCACTTCGGTGCCTCCTTCAAAGACTTGGGACGCCGACTCTTTGCCTTCGAACTGATGGGAATCGACAAGAACGTCATCCTTGGCCAACTATAAGGAGAAAAAACTAAACCCACCAGTTTGGCTTTCGTCAGGGACACGGTGGGAATCAACACTCCAAAGATAGACAATTATTCGATACGAACCAAATAAATCCGCAAGGAATTAATAAAATATAACAAAAGTGTAAAATATGACACACGATATGACGCGCGATATACCGGCCACGCAACACAACGGTCAGCAGGGAGAGATCATTCTCTACCAGCCTGACGAGACCGTACGCCTTGAGGTCAGGTTGGAGGACGATACCGTCTGGCTGAATCAAGCGCAAATGGGTGAGTTGTTCGGGACGAATAGGCAGGCCATAACAAAACATCTGCAAAATATTTATGATTGTGAAGAACTCAGGAAGGAGTCAACAAGTTCCATTTTGGAACTAGTTCGCAGAGAGGGGAATCGAGATGTCAGACGAAAAATAGAATTCTACAACCTTGATGCTATCATATCTGTAGGATTTCGCGTTAATACCAAAAGAGGCATAGAGTTTCGACAGTGGGCAAATGGGGTGCTGAAGGAATACCTGTTAAAAGGCCATGTCGCCAATTCGCGGATTATGGCATTGGAGCAGAGGGTAGAAGAACAGGGAACTCTCTTAAAAGATGTTCGGGAGAAAGTGGACTTTTTCGTCCGCACCTCGCTGCCGCCCGTCGAAGGCGGTACCCTCCCCGATACACTCGATAGTATCGTGGTCCCTCCCTTCTACGACGGACAGATATTCGATGCATACGCCCAGATTGTCGGCCTCATCAAGCAGGCCAGGCGCAGCATTGCGCTCATTGATAATTATATTGATGAGTCGACGTTCATCATGCTCAGCAAGCGCAATGCCGGAGTCTCGGCAACCATCTACACCCGCCCGCTCTCCCAGCAACAGCAACTCGACCTGCAGCGGCACAACCAGCAGTATCCGCCCGTCGCGGTGAATATCTGCCAGCATAGCCACGACCGCTTCCTCATTATCGACGACACGGTCTATCTCTTCGGGGCTAGCCTGAAGGATGCGGGTAAGAAACTCTTCGCTTACATCAAGATGCAGGAGACATCGGCAACGGAACTGATGAGCAGAATAAGATAAAAAAGCGACAACGGATTACACGGATTCAACGGATTCAAGACAAATGAAGCAAGAATATATGACACGAGATATGAATAAGACATTGATGAGGATTCTTTCCATCGCCCTGCTGATGATGGTCAGCATCGGGGCATGGGCAGACGTAAAGGTGTTGTACGGAGAGAAGGGCTTGGAACTGGAGGCAATATATGGCACGATCACCATCGGCCAGAAAGAACTGACGGGCGGTACTGTCATTATCTCTCAGGAAGACCAGAAAAACGGCACGACGGAGTTGACCCTCGCTGTGACCCCCGACAAAGGCTACAGGCTGGCTGAGAACGGTCTCGAGGTCTATACCGTTGCCCCCGCCGACATCAGTCAAACCCGCGCCGTGACAGCCTCCACCAAACTCGATATCAAAAGCGAAGACTTCAAAGACGAAGCCTCGAAGCGCACCTATACCGCCACCATCGACTCCAACCTCGCCCTCTGGCTGAAGAGCGCAACATTCGCTTTAAATGAATCAAAAGGGAATAGAGATGCTGTCACCTACACTTATTATGCACTTCATGCTAACGGCAAAGGTTATATGAAGCAACGCCATGCGGCAGTGGCAAATGACGGCACTTTCCGTTACGAAAACGTTTATGATGGAAATGGTTATTCAATATGGGTATATTCGTCAGATGGTTATTTAACCAACGATATGTATTACCTCTGTGAGGCTAATGGCACACTGGTGCTTTCTGACAAACCCTCGACCAAGTGGGATCTCGTCACTGACGGTGATAAGCAGCGTTTTCAGTTAAAGGGCTCTACTAAGATTATTGGTCTGAACAGTAGTAGTGCACCAACACTTGACGAGCCAGCCAACCTGACCAACAAATATGCCGCCTGCGAGATGACTGTTTCTGAGAGTTCATGGACAGGGCCGAATGAGGTGAGTTTCACCGTGCGCTCGCCGCAGATAGTCACCTATCAGCGTACCTACTACAAGCGCAAACTCACGGCTACTATCATAAAGAACGATGCAGGGAACGCAAATTCCAAGGTGGTGGACAATAAAGAGGTGCGTGTTTTCCAGAAACTGACCTACAAATCATCTTCTGCTGCAGACAAAGGCACTGCGTGGGACTTTGACGAGTCCAATGCCATCATCTACAACAAAAAGTCGTCAGGCGATGTGACAGTCACGGCTACCTATACCATAACATCCTTCGATCCTATAGCGGCAGCAGCCCATCCGGCTACCGATGTGGACGTGACGCTGAAGATTCAGCCTGCGGCACTTACTCCCGATCCTGCAAAAAATTATCTTCTTTTTTATACAAAAGAAGCCAACTACCGCTTCCCGTATGATACAAATACCATGAACGAAAATGACGTGGTAAATCCGCAGGGTAAGAAAGATGTTCTGACAGATCCCGATATTAGTCCTAATGGACAAATCAGTTGGAAAGTCGAAGTGGATGCGGCAGGTTTCGTATCTTTTAAAAACGTGGAAACAGGACGTTACCTTTATTACGATGCGACAGATTATACACATGGCAGTAACTATGGTGTAGTTAAGGTCGGTGCTACCTCACTTCCGGCCAATGACAATCGTTATAAGTTCCGTCTCTATCAGCCTGCTAACCATAACACTTATGGCGTTTGCCAGACCATTATCCCTTACGACTTGCAGTTTGTCGTGGGCCGCAGCGATGGTGACAATGGCATTATCTACGATGGTATCTGTTGTGCATGGAATGTATATAAAGATAATAATATTATAAGTCTTTGGAAAGGCAATGGCGACTCTAAATGGAAGATATATGCCTATGAAGCCGAGAATCGTCTCAGGAGCGATTGGACAATCAATGGACCAAACAGCGCATCGGAAACAGGTACTTATAATTTAACAGCAACGGCTAACTACTCTCGTAACATCGTAGGTTCACCTGCGAACAACAGGGACCTTGAGATAGCAAAAACTTATACTAAGTTACCTGTAAAATACAATTGGACTGTAAGTGGTATCAACAGTTATATTACAACTACTAACAACAGTAGCAACGGAGATGGTAAACTGGCTATTGAAGTTAACAGTATGCCTGTTTCCAATACGTTAGGCACGGTGAAATGTGAAGCCTATGTGGATGCTGGAACTTATACCTTAACAGTGGACAAAGTTGAGCGCGAATTCATTGTTGCAAAAAAAATAGCAAACAATAAAAGTGTGGCTTTCAACTTGTATTCTTTGTCCACGGAGCCATCCAACTTTACCGAGATATCCTCATTGTCGCAGATTACCGGCGCCTCGGGCTATTATAAGTTGACGGCTGACTGCTCTGATAATGTTCCAGCTGAAATTACTGAATTTACAGGTTGGCTCGATGGAAACAATCATACTGTTAGTGGGCTCTCTGCACCTCTTTTTGCCAAGATGAGTGGATCATCTGTAGTACGTAACCTGAATTTGAAGGATGTCAGCATCAGCGCCAGTGGAAAGGTTGGAGCCATCTGTGCCGAAGCAGCCGGCAATGCAAGAATATATAATGTGGGTATTTTGAGTGGCAACGTAGGAAGTTCTGATGACTACTGTGGTGGTCTTGTCGGACTTCTTGACGGCAGTGCACGTGTCATCAACTGTTTCAGTTATGCAAATATCACCGGAGGTACCTACGTTGGCGGTATTGTGGGTTATAATAATTATGCCACTACTTCTGTTAACATGATGACCATGGTGATGAACTGTATGTTCTATGGCGATTTTGATACAGACAACACCACCAACCGTGCTCCTATCTACAATGGGAAGATAATCACAAATCGAGGTGATGCCAATGGTGTGAGCAACTTCAACTATTTCTGGGCAGGCGCTTCTTACGTGCAGGACCAGAAAATCAATACCTACAACTGCGCTCTCATCGCAGAGACACGTTTCCTGCAACGCTTCGAGTTCTTCCGTCCTCTGCTCAACAGCAACCGTGCTTTGGCGGCATGGTGGGCTACAGGCAGTCGCGACAATAAGGACAAGATGGCCAAATGGGTGTTGGAAACTGCCGACAGAACTATCACCAGTCCCAAGCCTTATCCTATACTGAAGCCTGCATACGATAGCAATAGCGCAATCATCAAATATCCCTCGGTGGTGAATATTGATGCGGCTCATGCTGAGGCGTTTTTTGGTAATGAAGAAATAAAGAAAACACAGTATAATCAGGGACGTAAGTTTGGTACCTTAACGATAAATATCCAGATGGGTTCTGACGGTGATGGAGATATTGCGCCTATTGGTGCAAGTATTACCAAATCACAGGTCACACCAAACATCACGGATAAAGACCCTGAGCATTTTAACTTCAACTATTATAAGGTGCAATTGCCTTATTATAATGATGTTGGCACGAACAACTATACAAAAGACGCTAATGGAATAAGTCGCGTGGTGACCGGCTGGAAGATTGTGAAGATATCTGATGGTGATCACGACTTTTCTACTACGGGCTCTGATGCTTCAGCAACTGTTAGTACTGATGAAAATACCAAGGATGACATCACACTTACCACACCGTATAACTTTGCTGACCGTAAGTGTACTGCAAAAGACCTTTATAGCGATGTCAACAAACGGGTATTCAACCAGGGTGCGTACTTCGATGTTCCAGAAGGTGTGACATCCATTACCATTGAGCCATATTGGGCCAAGTGCGTCTATGTGTCAGACCAATACCCTGATGTGGTGTATAATCAAGATATGAGTTCTAAGACCGATGTCGCCGCCGTTGGCGGTGGAGAACGCTATAAGAATAATACAGAATACAGTATCAATGGCATTAGCCAGAAAGTCTATACGTCCATGAGCAGTGCTGTATCAGCATTGAGTCCATCTGGTAAAGTTTACGACAATGCCATTGTGCTAGTGGGTAATGTCCATAGTTTAAGTCTTTCCAATACTGAAAGCAATAAACCATTTACCATCATGTCTATTGATTTGGACAAGGACAATGAACCGGACTATTCCTACATTTTGCGTTTCAATGGCCGTGTCCGTGTGCATCCTGTCAGGATTGACTTCCTGAATGTCATCGGCCTTGGTATGGCTCAAAAGTCTTCGGGAGGTACTGGTACCTACAACTTTGGTATTATGCAGCCTTACGGTTGGTTCGAATGTACGAATACAGGCCTGTTCCGTGTCACGCAGTTAGAGTATGATATGTCTGGTAGAACAAATAGTCCAATTATCTTGCATGGCGGTGTAATTGAGCAGTGGGTGACATATGCACAAAAAGGCAGCGAAGCCCAAACAGTACAGTATTATCATGTCGGAGGCAATGTTTGGTTTAAAGAATTTCATGTTGGACGGCACCAAGATGAGACTGGAGACAACGCTTATTCACCACATCCCCCCATATCTGTGACGGGAGGCGATTATGACGAGTTCTATTTGACAGGTCTCTATAATACTCCTAAAAATAATTATGATGATAATGCCGAATGTTACATCAATGGTGGTCGTTTCGGTAAGGTGGCAGGAACTGGTATGCAGGGAATAGGCAATAAAACCAATCATACCAATGGTAATATTATCTGGCAGATAGACAATGCTGACATCGATGAATTCTATGCCGGGGGTACGAATGCCGCCCACATTGCTGAGGGTGATATCTACACTGTCATCTCAAACAGTCGTGTGGACCAGTTCTGTGGTGGCCCCAAGTTCGGTAACATGAACAGTGACAAGAAGGTGGTCACCAATGCCACCAACTGCACATTCCGTACCTTCTTCGGTGCCGGCTATGGTGGAAACTCCTATAACCGTAGGTATCCAAAAAACCTGAGCGAGAAAATTAACATCGACTGGAATACTTGGCTTACAGGTGATGCCAGTTATGATTATAGTTATAGTAGTGAATATGGTGGTGTCGAGACCCGAATTGACTATCAATTCATTCCAATGTCTGATAATAAAACTAACGTTTGCCGTCTGTTTGTTGACTACGTCAGTTTCTCATTGGCAACCACGCATGATGTCACGTCAAAACTCACGGGTTGCACCATTACAACCAGCCCGCTTGGGCGCCTCAATCTTACCTATGGTCTCGGCAACTTCTATGGCGGTGGCAGTCTCGGCAAGGTGACTGGTCCTGTCAAGTCAACGCTCACCAACTGCACCATTGAAGGTAATGTGTTCGGTGCAGGCTACTCTGCTTCAAAGCCTACTGTTGCGGTGATGAATAACAGTTTCCAAACACAGCCTCACTATGACGAGAATCTCGGAGCCTATCTGGAGGCTAAACTCCCGGCTACAGAGCCCTATACTTGGGAACATGCTGGGACAGTCAATAATACAGCAACGGCTATAAATACCACCACTCATAAACTCTTTACCACAGTGGATTTGGATAAGTCCAACCTCGGTTCAGTGAATGGCAATGTCACCCTTACCATTAAGGGCGATAGTAAAATAGGTACAGATGGCAATACAACCAAAGGAAATGTCTTCGGCGGTGGCGAAGCGAGTTACGTTACTGGTGCCGACCATACTGTCACCGTCAATATCCAGGGAAACACTCAAGTTTTTGGCAATGTCTATGGCGGCGGTGATAAGGGTGTCGTGCAAGGCAGCGCCACGGTGAATATTGAGAATTGAAGAGTTGAAGAATAAAGAACAAAGAACAAGATATGAAGAGTAATCACACGGGGACAGTCCCCCTGTGATGTGAGCATCGACAAGTAACGCAAGAAGATAGAATAAAGAATAAGAACAAAATATGGCAAAGAAAAGTGAGATAATTGTTAAGGATGTCAGTATCAGGACGATGAAAGTCAATGGTACTGACTACATCTGCATCACTGACATAGCCAAGCAGAAGAACGAGGCAGAACCAAAGGATGTTGTCAAGAACTGGATGCGCCAGAAAAATACCTTGGAATATTTGGGTCTTTGGGAGAGACTGCATAACCCTACTTTTAAAGGGGTCGAATTCGACCCCCTTTTGGCCGAGGCTGGTAGTAACTCTTTTACTATGAGCCCTTCGAGATGGGTGGAACTAACTGCAGCTATTGGGATTACGACAACGACTGGTCGCAATGGTGGCACTTTTGCCATAACTGACATTGCTTTCAAGTTTGCCAATTGGGTATCTGTGGAGTTTGAACTCTATCTGGTGATGGAGTTCCAACGTCTGAAGGCTGATGAGCAGAAGATGTTGGGCTGGACGGCGAAGCGCGAACTCTCGAAGATAAACTACCGCATTCATACCGATGCCATCAAGAGTAATCTGATTCCTGCAGAGGTGACGGCAGCCCAGGCAAGCATCATCTATGCCGAGGAGGCAGATGTGCTGAATGTGGCCATGTTCGGCATGACAGCGAAACAATGGCGCGAGGCCAATCCGGAGCTGAAAGGCAACATCCGCGACTATGCGACTATCAATGAACTGATATGTCTATCCAATATGGAGAATATAAACGCAGTACTCATCAATGACGGTGTTCCGCAGGGTGAGCGTCTGGTGAAGCTCAATCAGATTGCTATACAGCAGATGCGGGTGCTGAACGGCAATGAGGGCAGAAACCTGCTGAAATAGATGGAATAAAGAATAAGAACAAGATATGAACGATACCTTTAGAATAGCCTTCCGGGCAATGGTCGTGGCGGCGGTGACGCTGCTGACGGGTAGTACGGCAACGGCACAGGTCCATGTTAACGGCTCCGTGTATGGTGGCGGAAACCTGGCCAATGTAGGCGGTAGTGTGGTTGTCAACATAAAAGCCGGTACTGTGGACAAAGATGTCTATGGCGGCGGCGCCCTGGCTAATACCAATACCAATAACACCACCGATCCAAGTGTTAACACCACGACCGTCAATCTGACAGGCGGCACGATTAATGGTGATGCCTATGGTGGGGGATTAGGACGTATAGCAGAAAGTGTCTATTATACTCAAGAAGAAGCAGATGCCTATAATAGCGAGCATAATTTATCTTCTGGTGATGAGGGATTTAAGACAACTGCCGATTGGCTACCAGAAGTGAAAGCTACTGTTTATGGCGATATCAATGTTATTCTTGGTAAAGATGATGCATCGTCCGCTACGAAGTTCTATATCAGTAAATATACTGATGAGCAACATGCTGGTATGGTGAAGAGCGGTCGTGTGTTTGGCTGTAACAACTTGAACGGCTCACCACAGGGCAATGTGACTGTGACGGTCTGGAAGACATCTGAAGGCAATACTCCTAGGAGTGAAACTGCTGATAAGAACAACCCCAATGCAACTTATGAGGTGGCAGCAGTTTATGGTGGCGGTAATCTGGCCTCATATACAACGACGGGCAAGAAGACGCATGTGATCATCAACGGTTGTGAGGCTACAAGTATTAATTATGTTTATGGCGGTGGTAATGCTGCTGCTGTGCCTCAGTCGAGTGTGGATGTCAATGCCGCTTACGAGATAGGATATGTGTTCGGCGGTGGTAACGGTAAAGACGACTATACGCTGGACGGCAATACATGGATAAATAATCCTGGTGCTAATGTCAATGGAAATGCCAACACTATGTTGTTTGGTGGTACGATTCATGAGGCTTTTGGCGGTAGTAATGAGAAGGGTAGAATTACTGGCTCTGTATCTATTAACTCACAGAAGGGCGATTCAGAATCTGCTAACTACTGCGCTTTAAAACTTGGTAAACTATATGGTGCTGGTAAGAATGCTGATATTGACGGTGACTTGATTGTGGTAATGGGTTGTATGCCAGGTGATGAAGATCCTACCACTGAGGTTTATGGCGGTGCTGAAAATGCCAACGTGAAGGGTGATGTGGAACTGACCATCACCAGTGGAAGTTTCGGTAAGGTGTTCGGCGGCAACAACCAGAGCGGTGCTATTTTCGGTCATATCAAACTGAATATCGAGGAATCGGGTTGTACACCTATCAAGATAGATGAACTCTATCTTGGTGGCTATAATGCACCTTACTCAGTATATGGCTACAAAAATACAGGAACAGTCGATGCCCCCGTATATGTAGCAAGGACTAATAAAGAGGACGGTACAGCAGTATTCTTCGACTTTAATCCACACACAAAGCCAAATGAAACTTCAGGTCAATATGATGATCCTGAGTTGAATATCATCTCTGCTACACGTATCGGCAAGGTGTTCGGCGGTGGATTGGGCTCAGGTGCCATTATTTATGGTAATCCGATAGTGAACATTAATCAGACTTACCCATTCCAATTTGATGCCACAACCAAAGACTATGTACAAAAGACAACTTCAGAACTTGGGGCGATTGGTGGCGGATATGGTGAAGGCACAAACCACGTCGATGGCGGTGTCTTTGGCGGTGGTAATGAAGCCGCTGTCTATGGTAACACCACGGTCAATATAGGCAACAATACGACCGTAGATTGGACGGTCTTGGACTTAAATGATAGTGGCCAGCCCAAATTGGATGCGAATGAAAGGCCTATTTCAAAGTCCATTCCTAATGTAACCGTTCTTGGTGCCAACATCGCTGGCAATGTCTATGGTGGCGGTAATCTGGCCAACGTTACAGGAAATACGTTTGTGAACATCTGTACAGTAAAGAATGGAACGACATATTCAAGCGTTACACCTGGAACAGCTGGTGTGATGATAACTGGTAATGTGTTCGGTGGCGGTAAGGGTGTCGGTGACTCATTTACATGCGAGAAAGCCATGGTGGGTATTGATGGCGCTGGCGCTGACGCAGACAACTATCCCAATTATTCTGATGGAAACACGACTATTGTCATCGGTAATGGAACAGTGACCGGTAACGTCTATGGCGGTGGTGAGATTGGCCGAGTGGAAATGAATACGTCAGTGACAATCGGACTCGGTGACGGTATGGCATCAGGTACAGTTACCAGTGCTCCCGAAATCCAACACAGTGTATTCGGTGGTGGTAAGGGCTTAGAGACACATGGCTACTCGGCACTGGTGCGTGGTAACCCGACAGTCATCATTCAGGGCAATGCCAAAGTTAGAGATAACATCTATGGCGGTGGCCAGATAGCTTCGGTGGCCAGATATAAAGTAGCCGCAGATGATGACGAAGGTGCGCCATACGGTGTTAAAAAGGATATGCCATATGCATTGAAAGATCCTAATAGCGGTTTCTGTACCGTTACCGTCCGAGGTTATGCGGAAATCGGTCCGGCAACAATCGCCTCGGAAGCGAAGACGACTGATGTAGGCCATGTCTTTGGTGCCGGTAAGGGAATCGTGCCGGGACCTGGCGGAGATTATGCTTTTGTAGAAGGTACTACCAAACGTATGGTGCTCAATGCAGACAAAACTGCAAGTATCTGGGAAACTTTTGAATCTGAGGCTGATTATATTACATTTGTTAAGACACTGGCATTAGCCAGCGAGACCGATGTGACCATTAGTGGAAACGCCCAAGTCAAAGGTTCCGTCTTTGGTGGTAGCGAGAGTGGATTCGTACAGTTCGATACGAATGTAACTGTCTCTGGCGGTACGATAGGCACACAAGACAAGGGCGGTGCCGACTTTGGCAACGTCTATGGCGGTGGTAAGGGCGATGCCGTACATACCGGAGTCAACGTTACATATGTTGATGCCGGTTTGGTCAAGGGTGATACGAAGGTGAAGATTGAAGATGGAACAATCCTGCATAATGTGTATGGTGGTGGTGCTTATGGAACCGTGGGTGAGTTTGTGTATGATACAAACGGAATTCCTACTGGTCGAAGGACGTATACAATTAATGAGGTTGTAACAGAAACCACGGGCGGTAAGGCTGAGATTTATATCACTGGTGGTACCATCGGTACAACAGGTTCTGAGAACGGTATGATCTTCGGCTCGTCACGTGGTGACGTGGGTGCTCCCAACTCTATCCACGATAAGTTGGCATGGGTTTACGACACGCATGTGGCCGTTGGCGATACTGCAACAAATGCTACTATTACTACGGCAACCCCACTCATCAAGGGTTCCGTCTATGGTGGTGGTGAGAACGGACATAACGTCCATAATGCTTACGTTCGTATCAACGGTGGTACTATTGGTATCGCTTCGGGTGAGCAAATCGGAACATACTCTGGTGCAGCTTATCCTTATCGTGGTAATGTATATGGTGGTGGTTGCGGTACTGATATGTACAAGTACGATTCCGATAATGACGGAGATGTAGATGATGACGATGCTGAGGCATACAACCCCTTGGCCGGTATTGTGCAAGGTAATGCCATCATCCATATCACTGCTGGTACTGTAGTCCATAATGTCTATGGTGCCGGTGCTATGGGATCGGTAGGTACGATGACAACAGATGCTGATAATCACCTTGTTATTTCCAGTGGCGGTAAGACGACCGTCGCCATCAGTGGTGGTACAGTGGGTGTCAGCGGCACGGTTGAGGACGGCAATGTCTTCGGTGCAGCCCGCGGTGATGTGAATGCTCCTATAGGTTTGGCTCAGGTTAAGACAACGGAGGTCACCATCAGTCAGGATGAAGGGAAGACAACAAGAATCTATGGTAATGTATATGGCGGCGGCGCGTTAGGCGATGTGGGTACTTATTATACTGTCACAGCAGCTGGCAACGATAAAGGTAATAATGACTATCTCGGAGGTGAAGAAAGCGGTGTATGTACCGTAGTTGTCACAGGCGGTACGATAGGTTCTGAGGGTAATACAACCGCGGGTCATGTGTTCGGAGCCGGCAAGGGTGATGCAACGACATACACATGTCAAAAAGCCATGGTGAAGAAAACGAGTGTTGCCATCAGCAACGGCACGATTTACGGTGATGTCTATGGCGGCGGTGAGCTGGGCCGCGTAGAGCAAGATGCGACAGTCACAATAGGAAGCGGAACAGGAGATGGAACATTTGAACCCATTATCCACGGCAACGTCTTCGGTGCCGGTGCCGGCTTGGAGACTCATGGCTACTCGGCTCTGGTACGTGGCAACAGTACGGTCACCATTGAGGGCGATGCCAAGGTGAGAAAGAATGTCTATGGAGGCGGTAAGGCTGCAACGGTAGGTAAATATTGGGTGAGTCATTTTTCACCAGATCCTACAGAGGCTCCACCGGCAGGCTTCCCGGATGGCATGCCATATAAGACGAGAGACGGTGGATTGTGTACTGTTACCATTCAGGGCCATGCCGTCATCGGTCCAGAGAGTGGTGATGCTTCAGAGACCACAGGACAAGTCTTTGGTGCTGGTAAGGGCATTAATCCCCGTTCTTATACTTTTACAGGTGACGATAAGCCCAGTCGTATGAATGAAGGTGGTATGGAACCTCTTACAAGTCAGGAGGCTTACTTGCAGTTCTTGGAGACCTTGGCCTTAGCCTCTAATACCAGAGTGACCATTGGTGGAGACGCTGCCGTAAAGGCTTCCGTCTTTGGCGGCAGTGAGAGTGGCTTCGTACAAGACCATACCTCTGTGACAATCAATAATAGTGCCGTGATTGGTACGACAACTACGACAACGTATGGTAACGTCTTTGGCGGTGGTAAGGGACTTGAAACATTTGCTGAGGCAGGACGAGTGAGAGGAAACACCGCGGTCGTTTTCAATGGCGGCCGGGCGTATGGCAACGTCTATGGTGGCGGTAAGTTAGGCGATGTGGGTACCATAGACAAGACCGACATCAAGAATTATAAATGGTCTGGCTATGATGACGAAGATACAGGCAATGACACTGGTGTTAGCTCTGTTACGATCTCTGGTGGTAGTGTTGGTCCTGATAATAATACAAACACAGAAAAAGGTAATGTGTTCGGTGCTGGCAAGGGTATGGGCGACACCTTCTGGTGTGAGAAAGCCATGGTGTATGACACGAATGTCAGCATTGAGAACGGTACAGTGAATGGAAACGTCTATGGCGGCGGTGAGGTAGGCCGAGTGGAAAATGACACGGAGGTCACGGTTGGACGTAAGGACGGTGAAGCAGAAGGAGCTGGAACAGGCAAACCCGATATCAAAGGCAGCGTGTTCGGTGCCGGCAAGGGCTTGGAGACTCATGGCTACTCTGCCTTAGTGCGTGGAAACACTAAAGTCACTGTGGAGGGCGCTACCGGCGCCAAAGTTGGAAACAGCGTCTACGGTGGAGGCGAGATTGCGTCAGTGGGCAGATATGGATTAGATGACAATGAGATGCCGGAAGTCTTGGTTTTCGGTGGAAAATGTATCGTAAATGTTCAAGGTTCCGCCACCATCGGATCAACTACAGGAAACGTGTTTGGTGCCGGAAAGGGTGTCGTGCCTCAATTTAATAATACAGGTTCAGACAAGACCTTAATGTCCAGACGTATGACGCTCTATACTAATGCGACAGCCTTCCCGGCTGAAGCGATGTTACCTGCTTCTGGTGGTACTCCGGCTGGTAGAACTCCTAAAGGTTCAACTTGGGAATATACTGATGCTACACATACATATGTCTGGGAATATTTCCAGAGTGAGGAAAAATATCAAAAGTATCTTGAAACACTGGCCTTAGCTACCCATCCCGAGGTGACTATCGACGGCAGTGCCATTGTGAATGGCTCCGTCTTCGGTGGTGGCGAGTTGGGTCTTACGAAAGGTAGTGTCGTTGTGAACATTCAGGGCGGCACGATAACGGAAGATGTGTATGGCGGTGGCTCACTGGCCGACACGAACACGACAAAAGATGTTGCGAAAAGAGAGAATGGTAAACCGCTTCCTCCCGACTCAAATGGAAAATATGATACAGAAGAAGTTAGTCCCACAACTAACGTCA
>Ga0310691_10005232_pt1 | contig 14276 bp, 16 predicted proteins | sample 176DNAGHGlowgp2_FD_203887 | JGI IMG/M metagenome (GOLD analysis project Ga0310691, IMG submission 203887) | Sheep rumen microbial communities from Palmerston North, Manawatu-Wanganui, New Zealand - 1766 DNA GHGlow gp2 (v2) (version 2) | ecosystem: Host-associated > Mammals > Digestive system >... | reverse complement strand
CGATAATGCCAGCCCGGAACACCTCCGCGCCGCTGCTGCCATGCTGAAAGCGCTGGAACCAAAGGATGGTGACGGCGAATGAACGATGACGGCTTCCGGGTGTATCTGGTAAAACTGCCCGGCGATATAAAGGGAGCCGTTCGGATTGATGAAGAAGGATTCGCCAGCATCTACATAAACGATGATTTATCACCAAAAGCAAAAAAAGCCGCATTCCTGCACGAAATACGGCATATAAAACGAAACGACCACACGAACACAAGAAATATTTGGGAGGTTGAACAATGAAAAAGCTGCTTGCCGTTGCCCTGGTGCTGTGCATGATGGTGCCGTGCGCCGTTGCAGAAAATATTGATCTGTCCGGCTTATCGTTCGCTGAATTGGCTGCCCTTCGGGATCGCTGCCAAAAGGAAATGATGAAGCGGGATGAATGGCAGAAAGTCACCGTTCCGGTGGGCGTTTGGGAAATCGGAAAAGATATTCCGGCAGGCCATTGGAACATAACAGCATCAAAAAAGAGTGAATACGGGTGGGGGAGCCTGACTTACTGCGACGCGCTGGACGCTACCGGGAAAAACGGGGATAGGCGCAAATCTTCCTTCTTTTGGTTCGGGCAAGTCAAAGCGCCTGGCGCTCAGGCTGCCGTTGAATCGGAAAACATTGACCTTGATCTGAAAGAAGGCGCGTATCTGATTATAGAACATGCGCCGATGGTGTTCACACCGTACACCGGAAAGCCTGATTTGGGCTTTAAGTAAGTTGCAATCAGTTGCAATTTGATTGCAATTTCATTGCAATATCGTAGCATTGACAAGGTGGTGATCCCGTGCCGCGCCAGAAAAAACAAGTCCTGAAAGCCCGGAAAGATGGGCGGTACTGCTGCAAATACAAAGGGATTCAATTCATGGGCAATTCATCCGATGAAGCGCTTGCCGCCCGTGACGAATACAAGCGCCGGGAAGCGGAAGGGCAACGAATAAGCCAGCGCGTCACCCTGGGCGAATATGCCGCCGAATGGCTCCCGGTTCACAAGGCGGGCGTGAAGCAATCCACCTATAACGGCTATGTGTCCATTCTTGAATCCTGTATTGACACCGCTGCCACAATTCCGCTGGATCAGCTGTCAACCGATGATATAGCCCGCCTGTATTCGCGCCTGAATGGGAAATCAGCCTCCTACATCCACAAAGCAAAAATCCTCTTGACGGCGATCCTTGACAGCGCCACAGATGCGGGATACATGCGGAAAAACCCCTGCCGCGCTCAGTCCGTGAAACCGCCGAAGGGAACCAAGGGAACCCACCGCGCCATCACCGATGAAGAAAAGCGCCTAATTCTGTCTACGCCACACCGAATGCAGCTTGCCGCGCTGCTCATGCTCTTTTGCGGCCTGCGCCGTGGTGAAGCGCTGGCGGTTGAAGCATCCGATATATCCGGGGATATGCTCACGGTTTCCCGCGCCGTGGCCTTCGTTGGCAATCGTCCCGTGGTTTCCACACCCAAAACGGAAGCTGGTGTCCGCTCTGTTCCTGTGCCACCCATTTTAAGACCGTTTTTAAGCGATTTGAAGGGCTTTGCCGTTACCAGTGCCAACGGCTCACTCATGAGCGAAACGGCGTTCCAGCGTGGCTGGGAATCGTTCCTGCATTCCCTCTCAACCGCTGCCGGGCATCCGGTTATCATCCGCGCTCATGATCTGCGCCATACCTATTGCACCATGCTGCGGGATGCTGGCGTTGACATTCACCAGGCCATCATCTGGATGGGCCACGCCGACGAAAAGATGATTCTCCGCATTTACGATCACCCGGGCCGCACGCGTGAAGAAGAAGCAAAAACCCGCTTAAATTTCGCGTTTTGTATGCAAAACGGTATGCAAAATCAGGATGGGCCATCGGAAATCCTTTATTTATAATGGTTTCAGCGTTTCGGCAATTTTCCCTACGAATCAAAAGGTCGTGGGTTCGAATCCCCCAGGGCGCGCCAACAAAAGCCTTGAACCGTAAAGGGTTCAGGGCTTTTTACTTGCCTTTTCTGCTGTGCCAATCGTGCAGAATCGTGCTTTTTGTGCCGTTTGTGGTATGCAAAACGGTATGCAAAAAACCCGCTTACTCAGCGGGTTTCTTTCGCCAATCCTTGTATTCACCTGTTTTCACCCGGCTATCTGTGTACGGGGTATCGGCGGAGATGAACCAGTCGCGGCCCAGCTTCACGCCGGGGAGCGTGCCCCGGATGCAGCGGCGGCGGATGGCGTTGGCGGTCAGGCCGTGGGCCTCGGCGTATTGGGCGATCGGGATGAGATTATCGATCTGCATTGCTTGTGCAATCCCCCCTTTAATCCCAAATATGGCGATCAACAAAGGCTTTAATTTCAGCGTCCATCGTGGTAATCGCCTGGACGTAATCCCCGAAAATCACTTCCTCAAGGGCTTTTCTCCCAATTGCGGAAAGCTCATAGTTAGATTTCAGCGCTTCATCTTCGGCCCTGAGGTAGGCGTCCGCGTGGGGGTATTGCGTGCGCATAGCCTTTATGTCGTATTTTGGCATTGGCCGGACACCCAATCCGCCTACATCGTCAAACGATTTTTCAAATTCATAGTGCCAGCGGTTCAGATCTTCGATAGCGTCCTGGATTTCTTTCAGGCCTTCAATGGCTGCTATCCGTTCTTGCCGTTCCTGCGCCTTGCGCTTCGCTTCCTCTGCTTCCCTTTCCTTCTCGGCGCGTTCCGCTTTCAGGTAGTCCATGATCTGCTGCTTCTTTGCAGCAATTTCATCCCGCACGTTATCGCGCTTGACGGCGTTCAGGTTTGCAATAAGCCCTTCTTCGCCTGTCTTGGGGTTAATTCCAAGACTGAGGGAATATTTTCTGATCAACTGTTCAATTTCCATGGTTCCATCCTCCTTTTTTGCCCGTGTACCACGCCCATGGGCAGGCGATTATACTTTATGCGTGCTTTGCAAGATTCCAGGTGTCCATGGGGGTGATTCCAGCAGGAGCAGCCAGGCGAAGCGCATTCTGAGCAAAATTCTTGTCGCTGGTACACCAGGCCAGATGCGGATAGCGGGCCAGGTAGATTTCGCGGATTTGATCATAGGTTTTCATGGTATTTCCTCCTTACTTGCCGATCAGCGCATACTGCGCGGGGTTGTCGTAGCAAATTTCGAAGCGGTTCCCGACGATCGCGGAGATCATTTTCATGTTTTTTTCGTCGCTGCTGTCGTTTACGTTGCGATATACGGCGATCAAATCTCCGGCATATTCCACGCTTTCGACTGCGGCCTTGATCTGCTGGCACTTTTCCACGAAAGCTGCCTTGCTTGCGAACGTTGCGATGCCCCAATTGAGGGCGGAAACCGTTTTCTTCTGGATGTCCTCAGCCCATGCGATCTGCTTTTCAGTGCCCTTCATTTTCTTGCCCTCCTTTTTTTGTGTACCTCTTCGGTACGTCTATATATTATCACTTTATAGTTACATTGTCAACCCCTTTTTGAAATTTTTCATGATTTTTTTCAATAAAAAAATCCCCCGCCGAAGCGGGGTAGGATTATTCAATATAAATCAATATCGGGCGGTTCTTTTTCATCGCCGCCAAGCGCCTTTTTGATTGCATCGAATCCACCGTTTGCGGACAGGCTCACCGCTGCGGCGTTGATCAGATACAGCAAGGCTTCCTTCCAGACGAAAGTCCCGGTTGCCAGATGGCCGACGAACAGGATCACAGCGGCAATCAGGAAGGAAACAAGCTGCGCTGGAACCTTTTCGCCAAACAGCTTTTTGATAAACTCGGTGACAAGGATCGTTCCGGCGACGCAGCCGCCGAAGGTGAGCAAAGATTCCCAGGTGACGAAGCTATCCATTTTTCTTCCTCCGTTCAAAATTTATCGCTTTTCCAGATCGGATATCCGGTGATTGGCCACGCTGATTTTTTCTTCCAGCACCGGGACGCGCTCAGCGAAATTGTTGTGCTTGCGAACCTCGCGGGTCAGTTCCTCGATCTTGGTATCCGTGACGGCCATATGCTGGGACAGCTTGGCGTCCAGCTTCGCGTCGGACAGGTCGGATTTTTTATCCAGCGCGTTGATGGTGGCCTTGTTGGCCGCCAGCACGGTGACGACGGTGCCGATCAGGCTCAGGCCCCCGGTGACCAGCGACACCACGATTGCTTCGCTCATACCGATTCCCCCTCATGATTCAGAATGATGTGGTACGCGGCCATGACAGCCGCTTTGATCTCCTGCCAATCAGCCAGCGGGATTGTGATGGTCTGCGGCTGTTCAGGCTCATACGGCTTTATTTCGTTGTTCCCGTTGTCCGCTGGCGGGCTGGTGTACCAGACATTGTTGTCATGGACAGTAATGTCCTTAACGCCCAGCGCGGCCCAAGTCTTGCGGCCCACCACGCCATCTACAGTGAGACCGTGATCCGCCTGAAACTGGCGCACGGCCTTTTCTGTTTCCGCGCCGAAAACGCCGTCTATCTTCAAGTCATTGCCAGCGCCGGCAGGCGTTTCGTTCAGCGCTTCCTGGAGCAGTTTCACCTGTTCGCCGCGCATCCCGCGTTTGAGCGTCAAGAGTTTTTGGTAAAATTCCCCGTTATCGTATAACACATTATACCAATGCGCGGTCTCATGCCAGCGGGAAAGCGGGCTTGTGACCACGCCCCACTGGGTGCCTTTGGCCTCGATCACGGTGTCCCCGTCCACGTAATAGCCGATATGGTGTCGGTTGACTTTGCCGTTCTCCACCTTTTTCAGAAATACCGGGTCGCCGGGGTACAGAGGTTTTCCGTCTGTGCGCTTTCCGTCTTTCAGCTCGCAGCGGTCGGTGACATACTCATTCCAGATGGTGTTGCTGCCGTGGAAGATATACCCGCCCAGCTCGCTGAACGCCCAGTAGCCCAGGCCGGAGCAGTCCGCCACGTGATGCCCGATCCACTTTGCGCCGTACAGCCGGGCCTTTTCATTCGTGGCGCTCGCCTGCTTTTCGCTTGTCCAAAGCTGCCCGTATGCGCCCCAGATATATCCCCAGGCGTTTTCCAATGCAAATTGAAACTTTTCGATCAGCGCTTTCGCCGTGACCATTCTCCAGCCCTCCTCTCTTGGGTTTATCTGCTTGGTCTCGCCCATCTCGCATCACCGCCCTTTCGCAGTCAGGGCACACCATGCGCCCCTCCGGGATCACCTTGTAACAGATCACGCAATGATTGTCCATGGTATGCCTCATTTCGTTAGTGATTTAAAGTGTCCATTATTTAAAGAATCGATGACAACTTTTTCAATTTGCATTGGTCGACTATTTTCATCAAACAAGACGATTTCCTGATCCGGGTTAAATTCCTTCAGATAATCAATTAAGACTTTGCATTTCATAGCTATATCTTCGTCTCCTATCTGTGTTATTTTATCTATTCCAGACAACAAATATTAAACCATGAGCTCCTGTATCTTTTTGAAAGTCCTTAAGCAATCGCGCTCCCAATCTCAGCCATCTGGCTTTCTTGTATGATTTTCTATGAAATGTCCATTTAACGATTCCGTCTTCAGCTATTTTGATAACCACGATAATACCTCAATTCATATTTAATGTGTTATTTAAATTAGAATACCTTTCTGCTGAAGTTCCTCTTTTTGCTTATCAGTCAAATACTCGGACGCTATTCTGATCTGCTCTTGGATATACTCCTTGTTTACCTCGGAATAATTTCTTCGGATAAGTTCAAACAGTTCGTCATCATCCACAGCAATCACCTCGTGTTATTTAAGTTAGACATCGTCTTTGTGCTTTTCGTCATACCAATTGTAAGCCATTCTCCATACAAACGGGGAAATGATCGCCAGTCACCACCCGATAGCACACATCACTTTCAATTCTTCCATGGCGATCACCTCGTGTTATTCATTATCAACCATATAGATTTCATAATCTTCCGGGTTTTCATATACAAGTTTCATCATCTTTCCGAAGAACACACTTGCAACATGGTTATACCCGATAGAGTTGAAATGCACGGAATTGACATAACCATTATATGCCGTATGGTATTTATCTTGGTTCAGATCAGCAATATCATCAGCAGACAAAGCAATAACAGCGCAGTCAAAACGTTCAGCCAGTTTTACTATAACCGGATTGCTTGTTGGTGCATGTGATATATAGCATAGTTGTGCAAGAAACACTTTGTTTCCGTGATCCATAAGTGTTTTGATGATTTTTCCATAGTTTCCTGTGTTGGTATTTGCATAATTGTCTACATTATCACCAGCACAATCCGTGTCTACGGTATCTGTAAGACCGCCATTTGTCCCAAGCCATACAATAACGAATTGATTCTGAATATTCCCGATCGCAGTTTTTTCCTGATCCCATACGCCACCCGGCGTTGCTCCGGGTATTGCAATCACCGTTTTTGTGTCAGCATCCATCATTCTACAAAACGCATCTGGATAATTCGCTTTGTTTTTGTATGCGTACCCTGCTGTCCCCTGTGCATGAACGTATGTCTGACCATGTGTCAGGCTATCACCAATAAAAGCCATACTAAAAGGATAGCCATAAAGTCTGTTTACAAATCCACCAAGGTTCTGTACCTCTAATTGAATCTCTGGCACAGTTCTGATAACTTCCTGCAATGCGGGAGTGTAATCATATTTGATGTCTACGTATTTATCTGCCGCTGAAGCATAACTGCTAAACCGCATAAATACTGCACCCTCAGGAATCTGTGAAACAGATATAGTTCCTTCTTTTAGTCCGCTTCCACTCTGCCTATCATAAGTATTAACAGCAGATAGGAAATTTTTGTTTTCGTCGTAGAAAGCAACCAATGCAACAGTTGAATATTGATATGCTTTGGATTTGATGCTGATAACATTCTTTGCGCTTTGATAATCTGTATAAACCCAGTTTTCTCCGGGATATACTGTGCCATCCGAATATGTAATAAAACCGTTACTATTGAATTGTGTTATCTGTACATTACTGCTTATCGTATTTGTTTTTAGTTCAGTAACATCATTCTTGTTTTCCAGAACTGTTTCTGTAATATCATAAGTGATTATGATGTAATAGTTTGTGCTATTTGAAGAAAAACGAACATACTTTGCCGTTGTCGGAACGCTCGACAAATTCAAATGTCCATATTTTTCTCCGTTCCCGGTTGTCCCGGAAATAGTATCAATAGCATATACGAATGATTTGTTTTCGTCATAAAATGACGCAATAGCAACCGTTCCCGGAAGCTGATATGCTTTTAGTATGATATCTTTAATGTTTTTAGCAGGATAATAATCTGTTGTCACCCACGCGCCACCAGAAATGAACCTACCCGAAGTATTTACAAATCCGGCTGTCGGCCAGCTATTAATGATTTTTATATTTGATGTTGAGTTATTATAGTTTTCAATATCAGTTAGTGTGTAATCATAGTTGTCTTTTCTTATCCACGTTGGGAATATGTCATTACCTCTATCTGTTTTTGCAACGATCAAATAGTTTGCATCGCTCGGTACGATTAAGGAAAACTCATTCGGACTGCTTTTGTACTGTGAATATCCCGTTGCATAATCTGGAACTATTCCAGTTTCCGGTTTATCATATGTTTTTAAGAATGTGTATTTTGTTGCATAAGCACCGGATTTAACAGATAAATTATCATTCGGAGTAACAGGAAATACATAAAATGAATGATTTGCATCAGGATACCATTTTCCTGCACTATTAATCTGATAACCATCTTCAAACCATTTATTTCCAAACAGCATAGAAGTTATTGCGCTCTTTAAGTCACTAAGATCATTCCCGATTACCGCCGCCGTTGCGTCCGTTCCCACCCAGGAGCCTGCGGCATGGTCAGCGGTGAAGCGGTACAAGGTGCCGTTATACCACACATAATCCCCGGCAGAGTACGTGTTGGATGTGCTGAAATCGGGCGCTAATGTATGCAGCAAAGCGGAATAATCAGAGGGGATGGAAGCGACTGCGTTATTGATGGCGGTGATCAGATCGTTCACGCTGGGAATGATGGTTCCGGGGTCTACCGCTGCGCCCGTGTTATCATCCACGGAATAAATGGCTTTGAGCACGGTGGTCACGCTGCCGCCCTGGTTGAGAACGATCCGCACCCCGATAGGCCCGGCATAGGCCAGCGCGGCGGCGGGAATCACCACGGATGCGGCATTGCCGGATAGCGTACCAGTCAGCGCAACAAGCCCGCCGTCGCTGCGTTTCACCGCGCCGGAAACCGTACCGCCGCCGGAATAGGGCGTTCCGTCATCGTACAGGCGAACGCCCACAACCGCGCCTTGATCGTCACCGGTGAACATGATGGATTCGCAATGCCTGATTTCAATTTTTTCGGTGAAATCCTGCTCAAACCATTGCTTAAACTGCGCCATGTTCTTCCTCCTTCTGCTGGATGAAATACTGCTTCAGCACCTGCATACCGTCCCGCAATAGCTTCATCCTGTCCACATCATCCCCGCGAACGCTGATTTGATTTGCGATTGCAAGCAGGCCGTTCAACTGCATAACAGGGTCGAGCGTGATTTTTTCAGGCATTGTCATTCCTCCTTATTGGCGCGGCCCTACCCAAAAGCCGTACCATTTTTCTGTGTTTCCGCAAGTTACCTTGAACGTATAGAATCCATTAACCTTATTCCGCAAATCTGTATAGGCCCCGGCATCTTCAAATATTTCTGTATACCCGCCGGGGTTCGCTGATTCGCGGGCACTCGCCATGATCGTGATGTTATGCGTGCCGCCACCATCTGCTTTACCCCGTTCGTATGCCGCCGCCACACCGTCGATATAAAACTGCGTAGCGGCGATATTAAAATTTACGTCGTAGTCATCCCCATCATATTGAACGACATTGAACCCAATTGTCCCGGTCGGTGGATTCGGCTCAGGGTTAGCGGTTATTGACTTTACGCCAGTATTCATCCTTACACCATCCTGAAAGCCAGCCCCGCCGCCGATGTAAATATCATCGAATGAGGCGCTTGGAGCGTACATATAGCTATCAGAATCAAGGCCCAAATAAGTATCTATCAAGTATATTCTCCCGTAACTATCCAGCGCGTTCCCATTACTGCCGCGTAGGATAAGCCGCCCTATATCGGCATTGTTTACGGTGAGCGCATACCCAAGGCCCTGCACATTGCCAACAATTACACGCCCATCAAGTTCCACCATGTCAGCAGATAGCCGAACCGTGCTTTGCCCTGTCTGTGCGTTTACTGCCGCCACAATTGCCGCGGGTTTGATTTTCGCGTTTGCCCCGGTTCCCTCAACCACAAGGCTGATTCTGTCCGCTTGCGTCTGGATTTTGCTTCCAATGTTCAATTCATTGTCGGTTGCGTATACCAAAACGCCCTGGGCGTTCAACTGAATCCCCGCTTGCCTGAGGATTTCATTGTTCTTATTCTGCTGCCATGCGCGGAGAAGGATTTGATACTGGTTGGCGCCCATTTCGGTTTGAAATTCGGACCATTCTTTCTGCTTCTTGCTTTGCCCGCGCCCGTTTCCCCCGCCGCCCCCGGTGGCGCTTTCAATGGTTTCCTTGTTGATATAGATGATATTCGGGATGTATGCGCCGATGGTGACGCGGGTAGCAAGCGGGTTCAGCAAATCCACCGTAAGCTGGATGATTTCGCGCTGCACTTCCACGCCCGCCGGGAGTATTTCCACAATGGCGGTATCATGCAGCCTGATTGTCTGGTCAGCATATCCAAGCCGTTTCAGGTCGTGCAAGGTGCCCTCAATGGAGATGAGCGGTTCAGAATCCTTTTTCAGCGCTTTCCAGGTCAGGTCAAGCAGCACATTCGGGTCGGTTACATCGCCGTTCTGATAGAACCCGAAGCGGTTCCTTCCGTTCCTTCCATACAAGGCTTTTGCCGTTGGGTTTTCTAAATATGCCTGATTCGCGGGTTTTGCCGGGTGTTCTGCCGTTGCCGTCCATACAACATCAGTAAAGGTCAAAGGTTCGGCGGGTAAATCCTGCGGCTGCGGTGATGTGGGCGTGATCGGCTGGTCGGGTGTGCTGGTTTTGCCGTATCCGTACATTGCCGTGAGAACGTTGGTATCATCATACGTTACGCCCGCTTCTTCGATATTGCTGTTGATGCTCAGCCGAAGCCCGCGCCAATTGCCCTGCGCCGGGGCAATATCCAGATACCGCCCGGTGATCCCGGAAGGGCCGATGGTGATGCGCGGCAGGATATACACGTTCCAATTGCTGGCGATGGTGTTCACGCCCTGCCATGCACTGCCATAGCTGATATTTCCGCTGCTGGTTCCGCTTGCCGTAACGGTTCCAATCTGCCACAGCGTCCCGGTCAGGATGGAAGAAAGCGCGGCCTGCGCGGTCTGGTTCGTCCATTCCTTGGGCTGTACATGATCGTCGGTCAGCTCCGAAACGGCGATATGCTCGGCGGTGATCTCCTGGTAATGGTCAGGCTCATAGCTCTTGGCCTTGCGGATTTCAAACGCTTGCCAAATGCCGTCCGCGTCCTGAAATGCGATACGCTGCCCGCGCTCGATTACCTTTTCCGAATCAACCGGAAACAGGCCGAAGAAGGAAAACTGCTCCACCGTCCATTCGGCCTGTTCCGCGTCGTTGCGGGTGAAAAGCGGCTGGTTCGCCGCATTGAAGAAAAGAAAATCCATTATTCCCACCTCTCCCGGTATTTGATGGTTCCGGTTCCGGTGATGGTTTGTGTGCCGTTTTTCGGCTGGATGAAGTGCGAACCGAAGGCGTAATACTGCATGAAGGAAACGCCGCCAACCGCTACCGTCTGCCTGTTCAGGTCAATCACCATATTCCCTGCCGGGATGCTGGAAAAGGTCATCGTGTCGGTTCCGTCGCTGTACGCCTGATTTGAAGCGGCAGAAGATAGGCTTCTTTCTATCCGCATCAATGGGCCGTCGTGTGCGTTCCCGCCAACAAAAAAAGCGCTGCCACAAGCCGCGCTCTTTTCATCGTTGGCAATCCAGAAAGGATCATCGAAGCATGTAAACACCAACCGCAATTTTGATTCCCACCACATCCGCAGGGAAGGCTCAGGCAGTGCGGTGCAAACAGCTTCCAGGTGCCGCCCGTCGTAGTTCGGCAGTTGTAGCCATTTCTTCTCCCCGATCTGCGCCCAGTTGGTGATAGCATCAAGCTGTTTCCGCCTGGTGTCCCGGTTCATCTCCAACAATGCAAACGTGATATTCACGGTTCTTGCGCCGCCGCCCATCCGCACATAGTCCGCGCCGAAACGGATCGCCCGCTGCCGGGTGACGGGAGAAAGGGGAACGGGTGAAACGTGTATATCATCCACTTTCACCGGGGCCACGCTTTCCAGCGCCACCGAATCAAAGTAAATCATCCGCGCCATCCGCTCCTTTCCATTGTTCTCAGGCTGTCCGCCTGCTGTGCCGCAATCACGCGGCCCAAAACCTGCCCGTTCCAGCGGACTTCCATTCCGTTGAAGTTCGGCATGTTCGCGCCGATTGCGCTGCCCATCGCGCCATAGTCAAATTGATTTCCTGCCAGGCTCGGGCCGTATTTCATGTTACGCCAAACCCGCGCTTCTTCGGCGGTCAGGATGCTTTCGCCCTCATGCAGCGCGGCAAGGAAACCATCGTAAGGCACACGATCCATGCCGATTTCAGCACCGGTGATACTCACATTGGAACTTCCGTTTCCGCCGCCGCTGAAATTCAGGTTGATACCATTATCTCCACCGATGGTTCCAAGATTGAAACCTGAATAATTCACGCCATATTCTTCAAGAGCCGCGAAAATCTTCCCGATTTCATCGACCTTGCTTTGCAAGTCTGGGATTTTTGCGGCAATGCCGTCAATCATTCCTTGAACCGTGTTTTCCAAAGCTACCTTTGCCGCGCCGCTTTGGTCAAGTTCTGCTGTCGCGTCTTTCGCATCAGCCACGATTTTAGCGAATGCTTCATCCGCTTTCAATTGCTGTTCGGTGAGCGCATCCACAAACCCGGATTTCTGCTTTTGAACTTCCGCATAAAGGTCGCTAATTTTCTTTACATCCGCGCCCTTTGCGGTTAGCGCTTTCAGGTAATCATAACTCTCAGCGCTGCCGTCAGACAAAGCAGCCGCCAGTTCATCACTCAGCCCCGCCGCTTTTGCTTGTGCAAGCATGGTTTGATAATCCTTCATGTAATCAAGCTGGGATTTCAAGCCATCAATGATTTTACTGGAAGTCTGATATGCATCAGCATCGCCGCTGATTTTTTTGTTATATTCGTCCTGGGTAATGATTCCTTTTCTCAGCTCTTCGGTCAGGTTTTTGGTATTGTTAATTGCCTTTTGCATCGGCGTTTCGATTTTCCCGAATACGCCGAACATGCTTGTTAAGCTATTATCAACAGTACTCCGCGCCTTTTCATAGTAAGTAACCAGCGCTTTATAAGCATCTTTCGCATCGTCGATTGTCTGCTTGACGCGTTTTAATGCTTCCTTCTGCCCTTCCGCGCTCTTGTCTGCGGCAATTTCAATATCCGTCAGCGCTTCGGCGGTTTCCTCGGCATCCGTTGTTACTTCCTTGTACCCATCGCCAAGGGCAAGAACGGCTTGTTCCTGTTCATCAAAAACTTTGGATGCAGCTTCCACCGAAGGAGAAAGGTTATTGTATTCTTCCGTAAGGGATTTAATCTGCTTTTCAGCTTCGGGAATAGCGTCTTGCAATTCTTTCAATCGTTGCTGGTAGCTTACCCCGAAATTGGGGTCAATTTCATTCATTCGGCCCATATTGCCGCTTTTGTATAGGAAATCTACATAATCGGCAAGGGCCTTTTTCCGAAGCTGCAAAACCGCTTCTTGTGTATCCTTTTCAAGTTTTAGTTGGTATAGCTTGGCTTGCTCCCCTTCAAGTGCTTTCCGTTTCTGCTCGATGCTATCCAGCATGGCAATTTGCTTTTGCGCTGTGCTGTATGCTTCGACATATTCAGTTACCGCAGAGACGCCGCCCTTTATTTCACCCGTTTCATCGTTGATAATGCTACTCAGGCCGGGAATGGTTTGCACAAGCTGTTTGCATACGCTCAACCATTGCGCTTGCTTGTCTTTGATTTGGTCGGTGTTAAATCCAAGCGCCAGCAAGCCCGCTTTTGCTTCTTCGCTTTCGCTCCCCAATGCAAGGAAGTTCGCCGCCAAAGAATCAAAGAACGCTTGCCCGCCCTTCGTGTCAGCAAGCCCAGGCAACCCGCCAACGAAATTTGAAAGCAGCTTGTTCCATGCTTCCGCGTCGGAAGGGTCAATCTTGTTTGCCGCGTCCGCAATGCTGGAAAGCCATGCGGCGGTTTCTTCCGCTCCGGTTCCGGTTAATGCCGTCATCGCCCCGGCGTTTTCCTGCAAAGCGTCCAAGAACGTTTTCCACGCCGCCGCTTTGTCAACATCCGGGGAATTACCGGAAAGCGCCTTCGCCAAATCTTCAACGTTCTTTCCCGCGTTGGTGTTATTGAAAACATTGCTCAGGCCGTCAACCTGTTTCAGCGCTCCCAGCAGGTTTTCCCATGTCTGCGGGCTGTTCGCGTTCAGGATGTTTGCACCTTCCGCAAGGGATTTCATCGCCGCGCCTGCATCGGCATTTGCTAATCCGCTTAGAACGCTGGAAAGTTCATTCGCTTTGTCGGTCGTTTCCCTGATTTCCTTTAGCTTTTCTTCCGTTTTCAAGTCTATATCAGCGAAATCATCCAGAACGGTTCTTTTTTCCGTGGGTGTCAGCGCACCAAGGAACGTATTCACCCATCCCGTAGCCTGTTCCAGCGCCGGAATCAGCAAAGAGCCCAGCTTCGTCTGGATGCTCTGAACGTTGGCTTCCAGCAAACGCAGGCTGTTGGCGTAGCCGTCAGAAGTGCGGGCAAAGTCCCCCTGCGCGTCGGCGGTGGCCTGCATCAAATATTGATAGCGAACCATGATCTGCTCGCTCTGGCTCATTTTATCAAAGGCTTTTCCAAGCCCCTGTTCCAGCGCGAACGCTTCCAGGTTCGCCACGCTCATATTGATACCAAGCTGCTTGAGCGGTTCGGTTTCCCCAGAAATACCGCTGCGGATTTTCTGGAAAGCCGTGTCAAAGTCCATGTTATAAAACGATGACATATCAGCCGCCAGCCCGGCCAGCTTTTCGCTCATGTCCACGATTTCAGGCCCGGCAAGCCCGGAAGATTTCATCATCGCGCCCATAGTGGAAGCAAACTGCTTGGCCTTGGTTTCCGTCAAGCCAAACTGCGTAATGGCGGTTTTGGCCCATGCGTCAATCTGG
>Ga0310691_10005231_pt1 | contig 14276 bp, 12 predicted proteins | sample 176DNAGHGlowgp2_FD_203887 | JGI IMG/M metagenome (GOLD analysis project Ga0310691, IMG submission 203887) | Sheep rumen microbial communities from Palmerston North, Manawatu-Wanganui, New Zealand - 1766 DNA GHGlow gp2 (v2) (version 2) | ecosystem: Host-associated > Mammals > Digestive system >... | reverse complement strand
CTGCGCCGCCTGCCTGACGGCAAGGGCAACGAGTTCACCTTCCGCCACTACAACCGGGAGGTGTCGTTCACCGACGGGGTGAGCGATACGCTCTTCGATGCCGCCCGCCGCATCATCGAGGAGGAGCACATGTACGAATATGGTGTCTCCTACTCGCTGCAAATGAGCGAAAGGATTCTCGATGGCTACCACTGGGACTTTGAGGCCGACTTTGAAGGCGACGACCACCTCAGCTCCTCAGGCAGCCACGTCTCGCCTGAAGGCAACGGCCTAAGCCGCCTGTCCAAGCTGCTCAGGGAAGCCGCTGGGCAACTGGTGAAGGACGAGCAGTGACTTACGCGCGCGCACGTATATAACAGAAAACACGTCAGGTGCTTGCACCTACTTGCACCTGGGAATCGAGGTGCTTGCACCTGAAGCAATGGCGGTGCAAGCAGGTGCAACCTCAGGTGCAAGTAGGTGCAACCAAATGCACATTCATAACTCGTTGGCTTGCAAGTGGATACAAACCAGGTGCAAGTAGGTGCAAGCACCTGGCAACTTTTCGCTTATGCACGCGCGCACGCGAGAAAAGTCGCGACTTACGTCAGCCAGGCATGGAGATAATTTCGCCAGGCATGGAGATAATTTCGTAAAGCGGCTCCTGGCTGAATTATCTCATGGAGTTATGCTCATAAAGTGGCCACTTATTCGCTGAAAGCGGTCACTTATCTACTAATAATGTGAAAATAATTCCGCCATTCCATCACTTCGGCACGAAAATTGCTATCCTTTTTATAAAAAGAAAGGAGTTAAGAAAATGGCATTCATTGACTATTACAAGATTTTGGGCGTTCCCAAGGACATACCTCAGAAGGACGTAAAGAAGGCTTATCTGAAACGTGCCAAGCAGTTCCACCCCGACCTGCACCCTGACGACCCGAAGGCGAAGGCGAAGTTCCAGGCCCTGAACGAGGCTTACAACGTCATCAGCGACCCTGAGAAACGTCAGAAGTACGACCAGTATGGCGAACAATGGCGCGAGGCTGACCAGTTCCAGCAAGGTGCGGGCGGCTTCCGTGGCGGGTCGCCCTTCGAGGGCTTCGACTTCAGCGGCTTCCAGGGCGGCGGTTTCAGCTCGTTCTTCGAGAATCTCTTCGGAGGCCGCGGCGGCACACACGGCTTCTCACACTCGTACACCAGCGGACAGGATGGCGGCCAAGGCTTCTCGCGGTTTTACAGCGGGGGCCAGCAGGCGCAGCCACATGAGACGCAGGCCTCCATCAACATTGACATGTACACGGCACTGCTGGGCGGCGAGGTGCTGGTGTCGCTCGGCGACGGACAGAAACTGAAGCTGAAGGTGAAGCCCGGCACTCAGCCCGGCTCAAAGGTGCGACTGCGCGGCAAGGGGCAGGGAGGCACCGACCTCATCCTGACCTACAACGTCACGCTGCCCACCACCCTCAGCGACCGCCAGCGGCAGCTGCTGGAAGAGATGCGCATCAGCTAAGGTCATGCCGTCAGGAACGTCTCTGCCCGCTGCAGGTCCTCCGGCGTGTCGATGCCTACGGTCTCCACGTTGGTGAGACCCACCTTGATGCGATAGCCGTTCTGCAGCCAGCGAAGCTGTTCCAGACTCTCAGCTTTCTCCAGAGGGCTCTGCGGCAGCCGCGTTATCTGTGACAGCACCTCACGCCGATAGGCATAGAGGCCCAGGTGCTTGAGGAACGGGAAGTGGCTGAGCCACGCCGTCTGCTCCTGACCACGCACAAAGGGGATGACGCTGCGGCTGAAATAGAGCGCATAGCCCTGCACATCGCACACTATCTTCGGCGAGTTCGGGTTCAGCACGGCGTCCATCGTCTCGAAGGGCTTGCCCAGGGTGCCTATCTGTGTCTGCGGGTCGGCAAAGAGACGGCACAGCGTGGTAATCTGCGAAGGCTGGATGAACGGCTCGTCGCCCTGCACATTGATGATGACATCGGCCGTGGTGCCTATCTTCTCAGCCGCCTCCTCTATGCGGTCGGTACCGCTCTGGTGGTCGGCGCGCGTCATCACCGCCCTGCCACCGAAGCCCGTCACGGCAGTGAAGATGCGCTCATCGTCGGTGGCCACCCATACGCTGGGAGCATCGGTGGGCGAAGACGGGAGAGCCTTGGTCACCTGTTCATAAACTCGCTGTATCACAGGCTTTCCACCCAGCACGGCCAGCGGCTTGCCGGGGAAGCGCGTAGACGCATAGCGCGCAGGAATGATTGCAGTAAACTTCATAGTGTTATCAGAAATAGAGCATGCAAAGGTAATGCTTTTTTGTGAGAGATACTGCATGAAGATACAAATATTTCTTAATTCTTTGGTTGAAAATCTTAATTTCTTTGTGCGTCTGCTTATTTTTTCATACCTTTGGGGGTTGAAAACATGACATCACATGAAGTTATCAAAGATATATCTTACGCTAAGCCTCGCCCTGCTGCCTTTGCTGGGCCAGGCGCAGGCCATCACGCTCGGCTCATGCACCACCCGCGACGGCGGCGAATATAACGGTGAGATGGCCCAGGGCAAACCCAACGGCAAGGGCAAGACCACCTGGAAGAACGGCAACTGGTATGAGGGCGACTACGTCAAGGGAAAGCGACAGGGCATGGGCACCTACGTCTTCAGCGACGGTGAGCGCTACGAGGGCCAGTGGATGGACGACCACCAGCACGGACAGGGCACCTACTGGTTTCTGAACAACAACCGCTACGAGGGACTTTGGTATACCGACTACCAGCACGGACGCGGCGTCATGCACTACTACAACGGCGACATCTACGACGGCATGTGGTTCCAGGACAAGCGCGAAGGCCACGGCCGCTATACCTTTGCCAGCGGCTCCTACTACGACGGCGAGTGGAAGGCCGACATGAAGCACGGACAGGGCACCTTCTACTGGAGCGACGGCTCGTCGTATGAAGGCCAGTGGGAGATGAACAAGAAGCATGGCAAGGGCACCTATAAGTATGCCAGCGGCGACCTCTACGTAGGGCAGTGGGTCAACGACCTGCAGGAGGGACGCGGCATCTACCGCTTCCAGAACGGCGACATCTACGAAGGCGACTATAAGCACGGCGAGCGCACGGGCACCGGAGTCATCAAGTATGCCAACGGCGACCAGTACACCGGGCAGTTCGTCAACGGCGAGAAGAGCGGCACAGGCACCGTCGTATGGGCCAACGGCAACACCTATCAGGGACAGTGGAAGGCCGATGCGCCCAACGGCAAGGGCAAGCTGACCAACAAGCAGGGCGACACCGTAGAGGGTGTGTTCAAGGACGGCGTGCCCAACGGCGAGTGCATAGGCCACAGGGCCGATGGCTCGAAGTTCAAGGCCGACTTCAAGGACGGCAAGCGTCACGGCAAGGCCATAGAGGAGGACAAGGACGGACAGCGCTTTGAGGGCAACTACGCCAACGGTCACCGCGACGGCCCCTTCATTGAGAAGGACCGCAACGGCAACATCACCGCCCAAGGCACCTACGTCAACGGGCGCCGCACCTTATCACAGTAGCCCCCAGCACTCCCAGTACTCCCAGTACTCCCAGCACTCCCAGCACTCCCAGTAGCCCCAGCACTCCCAGTAGCCCCAGCACTCCCAGCACTCCCATTAAAAATCAAAAAAATACCAAGAACTATGATTATTGACACTTTAGACAACCTCGCCAAGTACGAGGCAGTAAACCCACTCTTCAGCGACGTGGTGGAGTTCATCAAGAACAACAACCTGGCAGCAATGGAGCCTGGCAAATATCCCATCAAGGGGGCCGACCTCTTCGTCAACATTGCCGTGGCCAAGGGCAAGGCACCCGACGAGGCCGTCATCGAGACGCACCGCCGCATGATTGACATACAGATACCGCTCGATGCCGAGGAGACCTACGGCTACACACCGCTCTGCCGGCTGCCCGAGGCTGAGTACAACGACGAGAAGGACATCACGAAGTATGGCGACCTCATGGCCGAGAGCTTCGTCGACTGCCAGCCCGGCATGTTCGCCATCTTCTTCCCACAGGACGGCCACGCACCCTGCATCTCGCTGGCACCCGAAATCAAGAAAGCCATCTTCAAGGTCAAGGCATAGCACGATGACAGCAGCAAGAAAACGGCTGCCTGCAACCCATATACATATTACTATGAAAGAAACTACAAAGAAAACACCAAAGAAGGTGACGGCAAAGAAAACCGCAACACCCACACCTGAAGCCCCCAATCCACACATCGGTCTGGTGCAGAACGACAGCTGGCTGGAGCCCTTCGAAGATGCCATCCGCGGCCGTCACGACCATGCCCTGTGGAAGCTGAACCAGCTGACACAGAACGGCAAACGCAAGCTCACCGACTTTGCCAGCGGGCACTTCTACTTCGGTCTGCACAAGCTGGGCCGTGGATGGGTGTTCCGCGAGTGGGCACCCAACGCCACCGACATCTACCTCATCGGCGACTTCAACGACTGGAAGGAGGACGAGCACTATCGCTGCAAGCGCATAGAGGGCACCGGCAACTGGGAGCTGCGCCTGAAGGAGAAAGACCTCAAGCACGGACAGCTGTACAAGATGAAGGTGAAGTGGAACGGCGGCGAGGGCGAGCGCATACCCGCCTGGTGCCGACGCGTAGTGCAGGACGACCAAACGAAAATTTTCTCGGCACAGGTGTGGAACCCCGCAGTGCCCTACGTGTGGAAGAAGGCGGGCTTCAAACCGAAGAAGAACCCGCTGCTCATCTACGAGTGCCACGTGGGCATGAGCCAGGACGCTGAGAAGGTGGGCACCTACAATGAGTTCCGCGAGAACGTGCTGCCTCGCGTGGCCAAGGACGGCTACAACTGCATACAGGTGATGGCCATCCAGGAGCACCCCTACTATGGCAGCTTCGGCTACCACGTCAGTAGCTTCTTCGCACCCTCCAGCCGCTTCGGCACCCCCGAGGAGCTGAAGGCCCTCATCGACGAGGCGCATCGACTGGGCATCAGCGTCATCATGGACATCGTGCACAGCCACGCCGTGAAGAACGAGGTGGAGGGACTGGGCAACCTCGCCGGCGACCCCAACCAGTTCTTCTATCCCGGCGACCGACACGAGCACCCGGCATGGGACAGCCTCTGCTTCGACTACGGCAAGGACGAGGTGCTGCACTTCCTGCTCTCCAACTGCCGCTACTGGCTGGGCGAGTTCCACTTCGACGGATTCCGCTTCGACGGTGTCACCTCCATGCTCTACTACAGCCACGGACTGGGCGAGGCCTTCGGCGGCTACGGCGACTACTTCAACGGACACGAGGACGACAACGCCATCTGCTACCTCACACTGGCCAACAAGCTCATACACGAGGAGAACCCTGACGCCATCACCATCGCCGAGGAGGTCAGCGGCATGCCCGGACTGGCTGCTAAGTTCGAGGACGGCGGCTTCGGATTCGACTACCGCATGGCCATGAACATTCCCGACTACTGGATAAAGACCATCAAGGAGCAGAGCGACGAGAACTGGAAGCCCAGCTCCATCTTCTGGGAGGTGAAAAACCGCAGACCCGACGAGAAGACCATCAGCTACTGCGAGAGCCACGACCAGGCCCTGGTGGGCGACAAGACCATCATCTTCCGACTCATCGATGCTGACATGTACTGGCACTTCGCCAAGAAGGACATCAACGGCGTGGCTGAGCGCGGCATCGCCCTGCACAAGATGATTCGCCTGGTCACCGCGGCTGCCATCAACGGCGGCTACCTCAACTTCATGGGCAATGAGTTCGGTCATCCTGAGTGGATTGACTTCCCACGCGAGGGCAACGGCTGGAGCTACAAGTACGCACGGCGCCAGTGGAGCCTGGTGGACAACAAGGAGCTGTGCTACCACTGGCTGGGCGACTTCGACCAGGCCATGCTGCGCACCATCAAGAGTGTGCGCAACTTCCAGAACAAGCCCGTGGTAGAGATTTGGCACAACGACGGCGACCAGGTGCTGGCTTTCATGCGCGGCGACCTGCTCTTCGTGTTCAACTTCTCCCCCACCCGCTCGTTCACCGACTACGGTTTCCTGGTGCCCACGGGCAGCTACGACGTAGTGCTGAACACCGACGCGAAGGAGTTCGGCGGCTTCGGCTTTGCCGACGACAGCGTGACGCATTTCACCAACTACGACCCGCTCTATGTCAAGGACCACAAGGAGTGGCTCAAGCTCTACATCCCCGCCCGCAGCGCCGTGGTACTGAAGAAAAACTAAGGGGCCAGTGTCATATATATGCTAAAGCGACGAGTTATTCTGATAACTCATTGCTTTACGGAATTATCTCATGGAGATGGCACCAGATTCTCTCGAGAATTTGGTGCCATCTCAGTTTCTTGTCCTTGCCATGCTCGTTCCAATGCTTGTGCCGGCACGCCTTGATGTCACAAAGCATGGCGAAAAGTACGCCACCGAAATGATAGTTTTGAGCCGTCAAACAGGCTATGTCCGCAAACACCTGTCACCCTCCTGTCACCCTTGTCACCCTCCAAACAGGGTGTCATCCCCTTTATTTACAGGCATTCTGTCACCCTGACACCCTAAAAGCAAAAAATACATGTATAGAAGTTTCTTCTATTCTTTTCTATTCTTTTCTATTCTTTTTTATTGTGCCTTTCCATTTTTTTTCTTCACTTTTTTTTGCAGTTTCATTTTTATTCGTTATCTTTGTCGCGTCTTACTCCTTAAACCGATACTGTCAAACATGCAGAAGCGGGTACGGGGTGGGGCTACATAGATAGAAAAGTGTCTACTAAGGCGCTTTGTTCTTTGACTCATCAAAGTCTCGCAAACTTAACCAGTCAGAAGCAAAGCATCGGTAGATGCCTTCGGGATATGTATATTGATGACAGCCCTTAGTGTGCCCTTATATTTTATTATATAAGGTTCGCGCGCGAGGGGATGTCTTACATACATATTCTCGTGTGGGCTTCTGCGTTGCTCTTCCTTTGACTGGTAGGCAATGCGAGACGCCTTGATGAGTGGGAATGAGCAACTGGTACAGCGACCCACACTTTTTTTGTCCGTGTACCAAAACAAACTAACCTAAACTTCTCCGCCAATGGGTTGCTGGCGGAAAAAAAAACTAAAACCATGAACGAAGAAGTAAGCAACCAGTCAAATGCACAAGCACAGAACCAGCAACAAACGCAGCAGCCACCACAGTCCGCACCTGCCTTCTGTAAATATTGCGGTTCTCCCATCGGAGCTAATTCAGTATTCTGCCCTGCATGTGGAAAGCGTCTTGTTAGCCAGCCAGTTCAACAGGCGACACCTCAGCAGCCGCAATACCGACAGTCCGAGACTCAGCAACCGGCTCCCCCTCAACAGCCAGCTTTTCAGCAGCCTCTCATCCAACCAATGTATCAGCAACCCCAGCAGAACACGCAGACCATTGTGAATGTGGAACAGCGCTCGTCTAACAGCTTAGGTACGGCGGGCTTCGTCTTGGCCCTTCTTGCCTTCCTCTTCAGTTGGCTTCCCATCCTTAACATCGTAGCGTGGATTTTGTGGCTTCTTGGACTGATTTTCTGTATTATAGGACTCTTTAAGTCACCACGTGGCATGGCTATTGCCGGATTCATCATTTCTTTTATAGATATTATTATCTTTGTTATTGTAATGAAGAACCTAATTAGCGTCTTTGGCAGATAACAAACCATGAGATATTGCGAATCCTGTGGTGCACCGCTTGACGCTGATGCACTTTTCTGTACCAAGTGTGGAGCCAGGCTGAGTCCAATTCAGCCTGCTCCGCCTCAGGTGACTGAAACATTCAATGATACTGTCCAGGCAAAGCCTGTGCAACAACAGGAAACAAACAGCATTGAAGAGAGGAACAACAACAATAAAACTATCATCTTTGCCTTGATAGGAGTTGCACTCATTATAGGAGCCTTGATAGCCATTCTTACGCTCACCAATACGAAGGAAAAATCATTCTCTGACATCGATGATACGGAAGAAGAAGAAGTCGTTCAGCAGCAAAAGTTCAGTCTACATGGCACCGTCGACATCTATCCAGTCTATATGAAGTTATCCATTGAAGGTAATGTCGTTAATGGTTCTTATTACTATGAGAGTCAAGGACCTGGAAAACAACTTAACCTAAGAGGCATCTATGATGACGGGAGGTTAGAATTATTTGAAACCGATGAAAACGGGCAGCAGACAGGACATTTTGTCGGTCAACTGAAAAAAGGAATATACATCGGCATTTTTTACAATGCGCGAGGCAACAGTATGCAATTCAGATTAGATAAATAAACGAATATGAGATATTGCGAATATTGCGGAGCACCGCTTGACGACGATGCGTCATTTTGTACTCAATGTGGGCATCGGCTCAGTGCCATCCCCACTCCGTCAGCCTATACATCTACGCCAAAAGATAATAGTACAGCTGAAGATCAAAGAGCAAAGACACCTGAGGCTGTTGTGTCATCAGTGAATGATGATGCAGAAGTGCGTACGGAGCTTAGTGACAGTGAAGAGAAGAAAAACACTATCTTCTTCATTATCGGAGGAATTGTCTTAGCTGCTCTTGTGGTTGCCGGTGTCCTTTTGTTTACCAACAAGGACAAAAACTCTAAAGACGACGTGGAAGAAGATGATGAGCAACAAGAACAGCCCAGCAGCGCGATGCGCTGGAACGGCGACTACACATTCAACGGGGAAATCAACTCGGAGTGGACCTTCGACATGCGACTCCACATATATGGCAGTGACGTCAGTGGTGAATATCAGGTACACGGCAGTGGCTATGGCTATGTCAGGATTGTTGGAACCATCACCCCCGATGGCATCATCCGGGCTGACGAATACAACCCTAACGGTACTCCCACTGGCTATTATTTTCAGGGCACATTCACCAAGAACGGCATCACAGGCAAATACCTATCCACCCGACGGCAACTTAACATGTCGTTCTATGCAAGATAATAAACCTATACGATGATATGAGATACTGTGAATACTGCGGGACGCCGCAAGATGACGACGCCCTCTTCTGCACAAACTGCGGGCAACGGCTTAGCACTGTTGAACAGCCATTGCAAAGCTCTGCAATGGAGCTGCCTGCTGCTGAAGACGCTCTTGAAGAAACAGATGCCTCCTCAGCAGTGGAAGCCACAACCATAGAGGAAGTTACTCCAGCAGATGCTGTAATCTATGAGAATGATGATGAAGAAGAAATCTCCTGGCTAAGGCAGAACAAGCAATGGCTCATACCTGCAGGTGTCGTAGCCTTACTGGCTATGATTGCAACAGGAGTTTATTTTCTGTTCTTCAAAGCTGAGAATAATCCACTGGGCATAGAGAAACCCAAATGGGAAAAGTTCGTCACAGTAACAGAAGAGTATGCTTACATTTATAAAGAAGCCGACAGCAGCAGTCCGAAGCTCATGTCGCTAACAGAGAACTCAACGGAGGAGGGCTGCTACATACTTGAAACCAAATACAGATGGGCTGACGAAGGTGAGATGCGTGGATATACTCGCAGTGAGTTTCACCAAGAGGGAAACGCAATCATGCCCGTTATTGCCGAAGAGAAAAAGTGGTATCTTGTGCAGATAGAGACATGGGAGGGAATAGTCCTAAAGGGCTACATCTCAAAAAACGACTGCAAGGAGGTAAAGCCCACACCCATCACCCAGGAAGTGTTGAACAAATTAGACGAGGAATCAAAAGGACAGCGCTGTGACCATGTTGTTACGAAGGGGAAATACAAGAACCTATGCCTCACCTCCGAATGTTACGAAGTGGAAGGCGACCAAGGGAAGAACCTTTCTATTGGGCAACTTACTGACGGCATATTGCTCTATCCTGATCATGACTGGGTAGATATAGAAAACAACGGTGCAAGTACCATAGCACTTACAAAGGCTGCGAATGACAATTTCTATCAATTGACCTGTGGAGACAAGCACCTCTACAATCCAGAAGGTAGACAGGACGAATGGATGGACTTGTTCCTGGCATTAGACACTCACCAGCTTTCCAATGAGCTTATTGACGACTTGGTTAAGACGCTCAAACCCGACCACACTGATAAAGTCAAGGCGGTCTATTATTTCCCGGGCATTGATGAATATAAGGAACTACATTCGTTTACCTATTCACCTCAAAGCTTAAAAGATAGCGATGCCGTGACTGATGCTTCCAATGAAGATGAGGGAATCATACACATCACTGGCTATTCCATTAGGATGAAGAACGAGTATGAGCAAGAAGTCATAGCCGAACTGGACAATGGAACTTATGAGAATACCGGTTTCATTTTCGATACGGGCATTACTCCTATTATTGCTGAGATGGGCGACTACGATGCAGATGGTGAAATGGAAGCAGTAATACAGGAACAAAGAAGTGGCACAAATGGAAAACCCTACATCATTAGTTACGATAAATATGCAAAACAATATATAAGAAAAGGGTTTTCATTTGCTGCAATAGGAATATGCCCTACTGACAGTCACCCACACATGATTGACTTAGGACTTCCAAGTGGAACAAAGTGGTATTGCTCAAATTTCAAGGCAAGCAAACCAGATGATGAAGGAGAAATCATTAACTATACGCAAGTGGATGGGAATACTTCATTACCTACGGAGGAAGAGGCCAACGAGCTTGCCATGTCATGTACCTCCAAGCCGTTTTTAAATGGCTTGCTGCTAACAGGTCCAAATGGCAGAAGGATCTTCTTTCCAAACAATCACATTTGGATTCCAGAATGGTATGATGGGGAAACTGGATTAAGACAACATTCATCTCCTCTCCTTTGGACTTCTTCATTTGAAGGTGCTACATCTGAAGGCATCAGAGTTTGGTTTTGGGTGTACGAACCTGGAAAAAAAATCAATGGATACGGAGGTAACGAAGTAAAATATGCTGCCAGATATGTCAGTAGGTAAGCGCGGCGAACTACTCATCATTAATGCCGGAAAAAATTCTGAAAATATTTACAAACAAATAAAACAATTATTATGAAAGCAAAACAATTCTATCTAATTCTGTTGGGGATAATGTCCTTGATGATGGTGTGGTCATGCAAAGAGGACGACGCAGAGCCGTACATTAACTTTGTAGATGGACAGACTAATGTCTCCGTTGATTATGATAGTGGCAGTATAGAACGGCAACTGAACACAAATGTTGAAATTAACAAACTGTCAGTCAGCAGTAGCCATTATTCTTGGTGCATGCCAGAGCTTGTCAACTCGGACCAGGGCATCAAACTGATCATCAAAGTGGATGAGAACGCTTCTGAGAAGGAGAGGCAGGCAGAAGTTACCGTAAAGATATATGGTGTAGATGCGAAGTTAACAATGACTGTGACGCAAGCTCCCGTCTCTTTCGCTTTCAAGGAAAGCCAGCCGGATGCGTCCGTCCCATACACTGCCAGCACCATAGAGCGTACGCTTGATACGAAAATCAGCTTTGACAAGTTGTATGCCAGTTGTTACCAACCCTGGTGTAATGCAGAGCTTGTCAACTCGGACCAGGGCATCAAACTGATCATCAAAGTGGATGAGAACGCTTCTTTGACTGAAAGACATGCGGATGTTAACGTAAGTATTTTAGGCAGTACTGCAAAGGTGTCGATGACCGTGAAGCAAGGAGCGATGTCCTTTGCGTTTGTTGATGGGCAGTCTGCCGCAACTATCAAATGGGACGACAGCCAAATAGAAAAAGTCTTTAAGACAGATGCAGAATTCGGCAAGCTTTCTGTCAAGAGTGATCAGGAGTGGTGCATGGCAAAGCTGGAGCAAACGTCCCAGGGATACAAACTGATAGTCAATACGGAAAGAAACATTATGTTGGAAGACCGTAAGGCCAATGTCAGATTCTACTATTCTGACAAATCGTTGGGCGCTTTCCTCGCCGTTACCCAAGAACGTATTAGGATTATATATGACTACTGGGGTAACGGAAAGTCGTATGTGGAATATGACTTCCCTGGTATTGACTTCCAACTTAACAAGGTAGCTCGTTCAGAAAGTGGTGAGGAGCTAGAGATAGAATACACCCTTACCAACACACAATATGCTTACAATCTTACTTCGTCCTTCTGGACAAGTGAGTTTGAACCATCAATTCAGGACAACACAGGTCGCACCTATAAAAGTTTTAATTCTAATGGCTCTATCTATTATAGCATTGGCGGAAAAACCTTTGGCATCTTCGGTGGAGGCACTTCTTGTGTCATGCGGCCTAATGCGCCTATACAAGGGAAAATCATTGTGCGCAATTTCACACAGAATGCAACTTCTGTGTGGGTGACTATCTACTGTGAGATTTCGGACTTCAATATGCGTCGAACTCTAGAGTTTGTCAATGTACCCATTGAGCAAAGTCGCACAACGTATAACATTGTAAAATAGTAGAGCTATGATTAGAAAACTATTGTTGGCATTCGCCATGTTAGGAATGGCATTGCAGAGTGTAGCGCAAAAGGTAGACTTGAACAAGGTGAAGTTTATTGTAGTAACCACTGATGGCGTAAACATGCGCAAGGCACCAAATACAAATAGTACGAAATTGGTGACCGAATGGCTTACTGATGGTGAAGGCTGTGACAGCCGATCGTATCCCGTTTGGTCAGACACAAGGAAGCAAAAGGACTATTCACGTGGTCCTGCTAATCCATATACTGGGCAAACCTTACCTGTGATTGGAGAGACAAGCGAATGGTATAAAGTCATCTATTGGGATTTTGTAGAGGGGAGTTTTGTGGTGTATATATCAAAGAAATTCTGCCATGAGACGTCTTTGGTAAACTGGTTTTCAAGAAATACCTATACTGTGATTCATGGCGGGCCATACGCAGGGTGGACTATTATAGACAACTCTGACCCTGAGAACGGTGATGAGTATATCATAGGGCGTTTGGTCAATGGCATGATGGTTTACTCAGCCAGCTGCACAGACAAGTACAGCGATTTGTCTAACTTGTTAACGAACGGACTGACAACACTCACAAGAGAACAGTTTAATACTTTATTCAAGAAAAGGGACAAGTTGCTTATAAATTACAGAACAGCCTCAGCAGGAGAAGGAACTTTTGAGGTCGATGCATCTTCGTTACCCTATTAACTATAAGATTATAAAACAATACATAGTTATGAAAAAGACTTTAGCAATCCTTTGCCTGTTATGCCTTGCAGTGACGAGGGCAGCGGCATACCAATGGACCGACACCAATGGCGTAACATGGACGTTCAGCTCATCGAGTTTCACCATCAACAGTACCTCGCAGCAGCTGTGGTACATCAGTGGGGCCAGCGGTTATGGGGAGAATGTCACCGTGCCCGCCACCGTGTACAACGGCTCAACAGCCTACACGGTGGAGGCTGTCTACTTAGATAGCAACAATTGGTTCCCCTCTGGCACCACTGTCACGCTACCTTCCACCATTAAGTATATCGGTGGTCTGTTTCGCTCAAACGCTTCTGGTAGCATTAAACTGAATGCCACTACACCGCCAAAGTATAGCATTAGAGGTGGCAAATGCGTCACTGTGCTGGTGCCTGCTGCCTCGCTCAATACCTATAAAGCAGCTGACGGGTGGAAGGACATCGCCATGAACATCATCAGCCAGAGCGCAAAGACCACTTACAGCATCAACACCACGGCACAGGCCAGTTCGTCGGGCATCCATCAGGTGATAGGTGAGGACAACCTCATCAACGTGATGTCGCTTACGGTCAAAGGCAGCATCAACAGCTACGACATCATGATCATGCGTAACAAGATGCACAACCTGCAGCACCTCGACCTGACCAATGCCAGCATTGTGGCGAACAGCTACACTTACTATGACAAATACTACACTACCGATAACGTGTTGGGCGACTATGCCTTCTACAACATGAGCAAGCTCATCAGCGTCAAGCTGCCGGAAAATATCACGGCGGTTGGACAAAGTGCGTTCAGGAACTGCAGCGGTTTGATCAGCGTGAAGTTGCCCAATAGTCTCAAGGAAGTAAAAGGAAGTACATTCTCTGGCTGTTACTCACTCACCAGCAGCATCTCCCTGCCTGCCTGCCAGACCATCGGTGACAATGCGTTCTCCAGCTGCTATGCCCTCACCAGCATCTCCCTGCCTGCCTGCCAGACCATCGGTGGCTCTGCGTTCGACGGCTGCAATGCCCTCACCAGCATCTCCCTGCCTGCCTGCCAGACCATCGGTGACAATGCGTTCTCCAGCTGCTATGCCCTCACCAGCATCTCCCTGCCTGCCTGCCAGACCATCGG
>Ga0310691_10005230_pt1 | contig 14278 bp, 30 predicted proteins | sample 176DNAGHGlowgp2_FD_203887 | JGI IMG/M metagenome (GOLD analysis project Ga0310691, IMG submission 203887) | Sheep rumen microbial communities from Palmerston North, Manawatu-Wanganui, New Zealand - 1766 DNA GHGlow gp2 (v2) (version 2) | ecosystem: Host-associated > Mammals > Digestive system >... | reverse complement strand
GGGCAGCGTGATGATAAGAGATTGGATGCGACGGCACGAATTTCCGGATACTTATGTAATAATGTATAAGGAAGTCAAGGGCGGCTGTGTTATCAGGACTTATACAAGCGAGAATAAAATAAGCCATAAAGACATGAACAGACTGAGAAATGGGGAAGTTTTGTCGGCAGGCATACATAAAGAAACAAGGATCTGTGACATTATGTATGAAGTTATTGAGCAATGAGGTGATTTTATGGCAAAGAATGGGAGTTATGCTTTTCAGCTAATTGATAGAATTAAAGAATTGGAACAAGAAAATGAGAAATTAAAAGAACAGATTGAGAATATGCGGAATTGCGGCAACTGCACACATTCGTATATGAGTTATGCGAGTTACAGAGATTGTGGAATTCATAATGTCAAAGAGAATGGCACTTTTTGTATCGGCGGTATTTGCGATGAGTATGAATGGGATAAAGGCGATGTTTGGTTTAGGAAAATAAGGGAGCGTAAGGAATGACAAAACGAGTGAGATTAATTAACGCTTGGGATCTGATGGAATATTGTAATAATCAGAAGAGTAAGACAATAGACAATAACGATATTGCAAGATTTCCGACCGCAGACCAATGGCACGAACAATCAAAAGACGACATATATGATTGTATAAACGATTGGAATATTCATTATTTTGTTTGTATAATGGTGGATAAACAGAAAGTTTTTGCTACCGGAATTTGTGATGAGGATTACGATGGGAATGTGAGTCAGAATTTGTATTTTGATGATTATGATGAGAAATATAATTGCGATGATATTAAATGGTGGCAAGAGATAGAATTGCCAAAGGAATAAAAAAAAATGACAGTAGATAAATTACCCGACGAATTGATAAAGATACTCAATACAATGCCTGATGATTTACAAAAGGGCGAGGAAAAGAGAATTGATTGTCCGAGATGTAATGGCAAAAATAAAGCGTTATGGAGTTGCGACACCCTTAACGGTCACAAATGGTGTGTTTGTGATGATTGCGGAGTTTTGATTATGTCATAATAAGGAGTGTAAGGAATGATAGAGTTTTTTGTAATAAGTGAAGTTGTATTGACAGGAATAGCAGTCATTATTCTTGCCGTGTTTGAAACGCCGTTGAGCCGTGTTGTTGATAAAGCGATTTACGAACTCAAAGTAAAACAACAAGACAAACTCTTTCACAGCTACTGCGAAAGATGCCGTGATTACAATCTTTACGATGGACGCAAGATGACTACTTGCCAAAGTTGCAAATACGGAGAATGTTATCCAAAGCGAGAGAATAATTATTTTAGGGAGCGTGTGAAATGAGTGAAAACAATAAGAAATACGGCGAAGCGTGGAGAGCCGAGCTTATGAAATGGCGAAAGTCCGAGATAATTGATTTCTTAAAGGATACTCTTGTGTGTAATCGTATCCACCAATGGCATTATCCGAGCAAGGGGGATTATCCGCCGAGCATGGAAAAATATTGCGGGAGAAGCGAACCTGTTCTTGTGTGGTTAGGCGACAATAATGTTGAATATGCACAATGGATCGAGGAATCCAAAACTTGGGGCAGAGGTATTTGCGAATTGACAGGAACGGTTATAGCTTGGAAATATATTGAGCTGCCAGAGGAGATGTGAACAATGGGGTGTCCTATTTTTGATGAATATTCAAAAGATGAAATCAGGCAAATGCTTGCCAACGGAGATATTTCGCAAGACGAAGCCAAAAATCTTGCCAGCAAGTCTAAGTCTGAAAGCAATAACAACAAATCGTTGAATTGGATAAATTGATAACAAGATGGAGTGTAAGGAATGATTAATTTTGTGCTAAATATTTGTCATGCAATCTTTGCTATTGAAACAGATGTGGCTTTTGGTATTTTGATAATTTTTGTAATTGTTGTATTAGTAAAAATAATTACGGATTAAAAATGCTGACATTTATACTTAAAAAAGAATGGTATAAGAAAATCAGAAGCGGCGAGAAGACTGTAGAATACAGAGAGGTCAAGCCGTATTGGACGAAAAGATTGTGGCACGCTGGTTGTTTGCCAACCAACGAGCCGTGGAACTACGCCGCAAGACAGAAAATCGCAATTACATTTCCCGTTGAATGCGTTTTGCGGTGTGGATATGATAATGCGAATGGCAGACTTACTGCTTTTATTTCGAGGGTAGAAATTGTAGACGGAGAAGACACAGACTTGGCAATAGACAAGCCTGTGTATGCGATACATTTAAGTGATATTAAGGAGGCGTGATGTTTGAAGGACTTAAAACTATATTTAACGTATTTGTAATTATGTTTTTTGCCGCTGTTCCATTGGCAATATGGAAGTTGGTAGATATTGTAATATGGCTGATAAAACAAATTGTTATTAAATGGGAATAGGAGGTGTGAATACATGAGAGGTGTTTTAACAGATGAAGTAAAAAAAGAAATGATAAAATGGGGATTTGATGGAACTCAAAAAGAATTGAGACTTATGCCATATATTATGTGTTGTCTACTTGATAATATCAATATAGACCCAAGACATGTAAATGAAGATGAGCGAAGAATCCTTGTATCGTGGAAAGAAAAAGGTTGGTTAAGTGGAATATCAATTGATTTTGCAGTCAGTTCATATTTTGAGAAGGCTATACACGAAATTCTAAAAATTGGTTATATGTCAGATATGATTTACGAGGAAAACAAATGAAGTGTGAGAATTGTCCGTTAATGTATTTAGAGAGTAATGAAGATACATATCCAGCCGAAGAGCATTGCTCTCTCGGAGACGATAATGTGTTATGGTCAGATAACACGATGAACGCATATTGTCATAGGTCGCAGAAAACCGTAGAAAAGTATGCGGAAGAAATGCGAAAGAGTATTGTTCATTTTTGAGGATTTAATAATGAAAAAACTATTTATTATAATATTAGCGACAGCACTTATCAGCTGCTATTCTGCACCGACACCTGTCGTAATAAGGCAGATGCCGCAGGCAGATGTGTCTGCTGATATGACTATCGATGAGTATATGCAGAGCAGCACACAATGGGCGGTGGAGATAACCGCGTATGTTAAGGAACTGATAAATCAGATTGTGCATAAGTCGCCATATATTGATTTGAGGGAGGGTGAAAAATGAATGATATTATCAAATCGAAAGGATATGAGAAATTAAGGAAATCTGTAGAGAATGATATAAAAAATGAAATTGAAAGAGCATTGCGTAATCAAAAGGAATTCAATTGTTCTTTAAGTGAAGACGGATGCAAAAATCCTGAATGTAAATGTTCTCATAAATATTGTGATAAATTCAAATGGGTTATAGATAGAGCCAATCACTATGCTGAAAAACTCAATATGTCTGCGTCAGAAATATTGGATATTTGGGAAAAAGATAGAACTTATTGGTATATGAATTATTATCAAGATGCCAATCAACCATTACTCGATAATATCGAAGATGTGTATGTTTACGAGACGAACGCAGATGTTATTAAAAGTTTTGGCAATAAAGGGTTTAGATGTCCTGCTTGTAAAGGCGTAAGCAGTCATCCTCAAATATGCGATTCTAAAATTAAGGTGAATAATAAGATTTGCGATTGGAAATCATTTGGATTGTTTCAGTTTGGACTTGTAACAGTAGTAGTTAAAAGACCTTTTTCAATCACAAAAATATTTAAGCCAATCAACTGGGAGTGAAGAATGAGCGATGAAGAATTATGGAATTATCAGAAGCTTGATCGATTAGGACAGCTTATTGCGGATGGCGAAGCTGATGAACCTGGTGGTGAATGGATTAGAAGAGAATATAGACAGACTTGCAGAATATTGGGAATAATAAAAATTACAAGAAAAAGGAAAGTTTCATCTGTAAAGATAAATGAGTTCATGGCAGAACGAATTAGAAATGAAAAATGTGGTAAATGTAACGGAGAGTTAAAACAATCAAGAAGCGGCTCATTTGTTGCAGTCTGTGTTAATTGCAAAGCAAGGTATAGGCTCGGGCGTGTATCGAGTTAATCAGAGGAGTAATTATGACTTTAAAAGAATGTGCTATAATCCAAGCATATACAGGATATGTACTGTTGCGAGGTGATAATTTTGCTATCTTTCATAAGTATATTGAAAAGGTTATCGGCAGACCTGTTGCCACTCACGAAATACCGGGATTATTTGACATAATTCACGAAAAGTCAAGATCTGATTTTATTGAATTATGTCGAAAAGCAGAAGATAGAGCTACTAAGAATAAATCTCAAAGAAAATCAAAGAGGGGTAAAAAATAAATGGGATTTCGTTGTATTTTTTTGTGGAAAAGATTTCGGGACAAAGAACTATCAAAGAATGTCTTTAACCTTAATTTTGAAGATATTTTATCCAAAGCGATTTTAAATGAGATAGATATTATAAGGAGTAAATATGACAAAAAGACAACTTATGACAAAGCAGAGAAGTGGCTGCACAATTACATCCTCTGCAGTAATTGCGATAAGAAAGAGGATTGTATCGATGCAGATTCTTTTTGCAGAGATGTAGTTTTGGCTGCTTATGATGCAGGAGCTGAAGAAGTGAGAGATTTATTGATTTTCAAATAATATCCGTCAATAATATGATGTTGCGAATGCTTCTTGAATGATAGGCATTCGCAACTTTTTTTTATTATAATTTGTTAATTTTATGCTGCTCGTATCCGATGAATTTTATATAAGTCATAGGGAATAAGATTGGTTATCTATCTATAAAGAAACATAGAAATTTTATAGAACAGATATAGAGGGATTTTAACCGCTCTTTCTTCCCAGATTTCATTTTAATTGTGTAAAACATTTCAACACCTTTATTTACGCAATTAAAAACCAAAGAAAAAGAAAATAAGTATTTCCCAATTGTATACAAATTGTGATTATTTTGTGTCGATTTTGTATCGCTTTTGTATTTTGGGGATTACAATAATATCTTCGCAACATCTCCGAGTTAAAGGAGATGCAGCATGAAAATCTTAAAACGAAACGGCATATATTATGTCGCACACGGAAAGAAGAAAACATCATTATTTACCGATGACGAAAGTTTAGCAAAGCAGATTTTCGCCGAATTAGTCAAAACTATCACACTTCAGAAACTCAACCTTGCAGTTCCTGCAATGGGAAATACCGTTGTCGTATCGTCAGCTGACGGCGGAGTAGTTCCAAGGAAGAAGAAAAAACAAATACCGATAGAGCCGGCTTTTGCAGATTATTACAGATTATGCGAGATTCGCAAAGTTTGTAAGAATTCGCTTGATTTCAAGCGTCTGATGCATAAGAGAATCAAATCAGTCGGTATAAAATATTTCTCTGATGTTGATCAGAATCATATCAATAAACTCTGCGAAGCGGTCAGCAAATACGCTCCGGACACTCAGCGGAAATACTTTACCGAATTAATGGCATTCTTGCACGCCTCAGTCAAGAAAGGACTGATCTCTGAAAAACAGGTAAAACGGCTTGAAGTGCCGAAGCTCAAATCAAAGGTCCGTGACTTAATCATTCCTGATGAAGATCTTCAAAAGATTATGGAATATGCGAAGAAGCGTGACAGGGATCTGTATTTCTATTTATTGACACTGTATAACACATTCAGCCGTCCTGCTGAGGTAACTGCTCTGAAAGGCTCTGATTTTCATCTTGCGGAGAGATATGTCGATATTTGGCAGAATAAAGTTCAGAAGAAAAAACAAGTGTTCCTTAACAAAGACTTCTGTATTGAGATCGCCACATGGATTGGAATGAAAGGTGAGGGCAATTTATTTAACGGTGCAAAGTTCGGGCGAGAACATTATACTCATATATTTAAAAAAATGAAAACAGATTTGGGATTAAATCCGCAATACACGCTTTATACATTTCGACATACGAGTCTGACTAATCTGATGAACAAGACAAATGATATTGAGTTCGTTGCACGGCAAGCCGGACATAATAATCCTGCGATAACGATGAAACATTATATCAATCGTAATTCAAAGCATTATATCGACCTCATCGACAAGATGGAAGATCAGAATGAATGAAATAAAAGGACTGCTGCCGAGAAAACAACAACAAAGGCGGCAGCAGCCCAAAAGAAGAAATACAGAATACAGTAAGATGGTCGGTCTTATCTGTTAATATACACGCCACATTCGCAAATGCCGTTGACTCTGAAATCCCTGCAGGGACACTTTGTCTCCTGTGTTTTATCGACTTTGCACGGACAATAGCCGCCGTTGTGAGATAATTTCAGCATGAAGTCGTCAAATTCTGCTTTCGGTATTTTGACTGTTACTGCCATTCAAGCTGCTCCTTTTCATTGTGTCGCCTGCAAAAATGATTATATTTGGCAAGCAGGTTCTTCCTTGCCAGGATAAAATGCTCATAAGCTCGTTTGTGTTTTTCGATTTTCTCGGTCAGTTTCATAAACCGCTGTTTAAACTCGTAATCAATATTTTCTTCTTCCGTTTCTCCGGTAAACATATTCACGCCGCCACCCTCACAATCCGATTGACTTTCTCCTTGTCGATAAATCGGAAATCATCATACCACACATCGAAAAGCAGATATTGTGTCTCCGTCTCTGCAAGAATATTCGTGAAATGTCCTGTTTTGCCGTTTTGGTATCTGCCAATATAAAAGTACTTATCGAAGTCAAGTTTCTTGCGGTTGTTTGTTCCGGAGACATACCACATTGACTCAATGCTTTTGAAGTTCAGAATTGCGGCAGCCTTGTCCCAATAAACATTGCCGTTGGTATAGCCTTTGAGATTGACAAGAGACTTATTCAGATAGTGCGGATTCCACATCGAACCTTCGCCTCGTTTCATCGCCGCAATGTTGCACAATGCAGTTATCACACAGCCGAATTTGCCAATCTCATAATCAGCACTGCCCATCTTATCTTTTGCCCAATGAGAATCTCTCTGATGAAACAATGTCATTTCGGCTCCTTTGCTGCCGCATCAAGTGTTAGGTGATTAATTGCCATTTTTGTCATCCTCTTCGATGTTTTTCTTCCAGCCTTTAAGTGTTTTTGTGATAATATCGTAACTCGCCATTGATCCGGCACAGATTGAGAATGTCCTGATAAGCATTGTCTGAATGATCATCAGATGCCAGCCGCATTCTGCTAATGCGACCATAAAGCCAAGCGGCAGCGAAAAGAAAAGCGGCAGCCATACATAGATCTGCTTGAATGAGATAATCGACTTCAATGCCGAAACTAAGATGCACACAACGACGATACACACGCCAACGGCCGATACTTGAGGAATAATAATATCCATGTTATGCTCCTTTTTTTGATAATTCCTGTAGAATAGCATCAAGTTTAGTGTTGATTTGATTTATACTGGTTTTGACATCTGTCAGCTGTTCTTTCAGAAAGCCGACACTTGCAGACAAATTTGTGATTGAGGCTGTCTGCTCATACCTTGATTCAAACAATTCTTTGATAGAGTCATCGTGTTTATCCAACCTTTCATCTGTCTTTTCATCAAGGGCTTTAATCTTTTCTGTTATAGCCTCGATTGACTTGGGAAATTCTTTGAGTTTCTGCTTAACTTCGCCCCAAAGAACGCCTACTCCGACAAGTGCACTAATAATGCCTATGCCGGAAGAAATAAATCCAAACAGTATTTTCGCGTCCATATTATTTATCCTTAACAAAAAGCTCAGTGAAGTCTATCAAAAATAATCCGACAAAATCAACCATATTTTGTCGGATTTTACGACAAAAATTTTTGTTTTTTTTGATAAAAAAAAGCTGCCGCAAAGCGACAGCTTGCATGCAATAAGCATACTTTGAGCGATCTAATCAATTATTATTTTCTCCGTCATCTTCAATATTATTTTTGATACAGCACATTGTAATTAGGAAAAACATGCTTACCGAGTCTGAAAAAAAACATTTCGTCCATTTCTTTATAACATGCGACAGTTTCTTTGTCGAGCTTTTTAAGGTCTTTTGGCTGATAGAGCAATTCATAATTATCAAAAGCGTGTTCCGTGCGACATAACCTTACTTGGAAGTCATAATACCTAAGACTTTCTAAATCTTCATCGTTAATGCCGGTTAAATCGTTTAGGTGGTGGCTCGGCTCACCTATATATGGATTTGGACACTTTATATTACTACTGTATTTTTCTAAAAGATCCCAAATCGGATCGTCAAAAGGAATAAGCATATCTTACCTCTTACCTAATAATATCTTACAAACCTCTTTTGCGACGGATCGCGGATTCCCTGACAGATATTCTGCTATGCACTCTGCTCCAAACTCTTGTATATTTTCCAATCCGTAAAAACTTACTTCCGCATCCATTACTTGTTTTGTATATTTAGAACAATCATCTTTGTTCCACTTTTTATTATCCAATATTTCTTTATATTTTTCAAGATAAATCTTATTAATTTTTTCTCTTGTTATTGTATCATAATCCGTTAATTCGTGAAATATATGATGTCCATACTCATGACGAATAGGATGTTCTTTTTTATTTGTAGACCATGAACCAAGTTCAAATTGAGTTTTTGCCATTTCTTCTAATTCTTTTAAGGATTTTTTACTCCCAATTTTACCTGTATAAATAACTTTTGCCTGTGGCTGATACGACATAACCATATCAGGATTTTTTTTTCATCATATACTGTGTCGGTTTCATAATTCTCCAAACAGGTTCTGTCTTAAAAATTTGTTGAGCCTTAAACATTTCCTCGTTCATCATATTTGCAACATCAATATCAATTTTGTCATATTGAACATAATCAATCCCCAATGTGTCTTTCGCGAATTTTGCTGCACCTTGTATGTCATCTGCCTTTTCAAATACTGCGTCAATATTGTTTATTGCTTCTTCCGGCTTGTCCTCAATCCCTCTCGCCACTCCAACCCACACATGGCGGCAGCCAAACGGCGGCTGTTCTCCGTAGGGATAATCCTCTATCGTCTTGTATGCGTCAAGCAGGATCTTGCCGTCGAACTCCATGCCGACAAGATTAGGATCAGTCGTAAAGTAATCGTCATTATGCTCGTTATCGTGGACAGAATGCGGCCGTTCTTTATTGACATCTTCAATTCTGACAAATCTGAATATAGTCCAGCCTTGCTCTTTATCGACCGCACGCTCTATTTGAGTTGCTACATTGGTAGTGTAATACTTTGCACGGTTGCTGATATAGGATTCAAGATCATACTTTTTGCCGTTAAGCGAGATATACAGTTTTGCGTCTTCCTGAGTTATCAGCTGATTAAGCAGCGGATTTTCTGTCAGTTCTTTCATAATCCGCTGCTCGTAATCCTTTTGAAACAAATCACGGTATGCGGCTATGCCTTCTTGCTGCTTTTCGCGTGAGAGATTTTTCATATTGTTCCAAATCGCATTTTTATCACGCTCGGATTGCGTCTCCATAACATATTTGACATGATCTATTGCCTGTTTTGTGTCGTTGTATGCAGAGTAGAAGTCACGCGTAATATCATTGACCGCTTTTGCCGTCTCGTAATTGAGAATTGCCTGTTTATAATCTTTGTTTCCGAGGCGTGATTCATTCAACACTTCGATATAAATATCTTTAATGTTTTTCTGCACATCAAGAGTATGAATGCCAATTGACGATTGGATTTTGTCAATGATTTTGTTATATTCTGACTTTGACAAAGTTCTTTTAAGCAAAAGCTGATAGAGTTCTTTGCGAAGCTCATTGATATACGCAGTCAATTCATCGGCCATAGTCTTTTCGAGTTTATCCTGTGCAGACAGATATTGTTTCTCAAATGCCGATGTGGAGAATGTTACACCCATTTAATAATCCTTATTCTAAAAAGGCGGCATTGCTGCCGCCAATCCGTGAGATAAAAATCTCTTAAATTACACCAAATGCAAATATGCCGATACAGCACCAGCGGCAGAACCGTCATTTGTGGTTACTTTCACTCGTGCATATTTCTTGACATTTACCGGCAAGGTGTATCTTAGCCAGCCCTCTGTGACATCAATATCTGCCGGAGATGTTGCCGAGTAGATTGTTGCCAGCTCGGTAAACGTCTCATTATCATCTGAATGCTCAACCTTTACTGTCAATGCCTTTGTCGATGTGATTTCGATTTTGGTCGTAACATCAAAGATGATTTCCAATGCGGAATTCGAGCCGCCGACTTCCAAGCCGCTGCTTGTCTCATCGGTGTTCTTAGGAACAGCCTTTTTCTTAAAGAAATAACTGTTAGCGTCTCTCAAAAATTTGTTCATTTTACACTCCTTATGAAATCGTTACAAAGTCTTCTTTTGTCAAGTTCCAGCTTGTAACAAACGGCACGCCGTCCCAATCCCTGAATCCAGGTACCATTGACTGATCATTGACAGATGTTCGCAATGACGCAGTTTTCAGATCACCGAGCAGTGACAGACATTTCGGAGCACAAACAAGGATTGTATTGCTGTTGTCAGCATGAACCTCTCCCAACAGATCCTCGATCTGTGCCATAGTCGGCAGTTTTCCGTCCTGAATGTTGCAGATGCAAGCGATACTGTGTTCATTTGCAATCTGGAAACCGAAATAACCTTTGAGAATGCAGCCGTAAACTTCAAGTCCGTTTCTGTCAAGTGTCAGATTGCCGCCATTGAGCAATACACGCTCCAACAGCGATGTCCGATTAAACGGCAAGCCTTTTTGATAAAGACCACATGTCTCGTTATCTACGAATCTCACTGCATACAGAGTATAACCCTGACCGCTTGCGGCAGCAGTTTTGAGAGCCTTGCCGGTTGTTGCAAGACAGTATTTCTTCCAAATGTCGTTGACAATTTCTTTCTCTACATTCTTGCCTGTCTCACGCAGGATTTTCGGCTCGGAATCCGCAAAATATGCGTCTTTGCCGCCGTTGTAAGCCAATGCGTCGTCATGTGAGATAGTCATCTTCGCACCCATCTTCTGCAAATCATAACTTTTCAGACTTGTTGTGATTTTAACTTCTGGCAATCCCTCGTTTCGGTCCACAAACGATGCAGGTGTAACACTCTGCAAGTTTTTTGTTTTGTTGCTGAAAACATCGGAAGACTCTGACCACTTAACAGCACTCAAAATCGGAGCGTCGTTTGTGATATTGTCCACCATGTTGTTTTTGCTGCGAAACTGCACGCCTAATTCTTTTAATGTAAGCATTTTTTATACCTCATTCTAACTTCTTTGAGACAGTTCTCTGTATTCGTCCAACAGAGACTTATCTCCATTATTATTACCCTGCGGTGAGCCGTTACCGACATCACCGCTGCCCTGATGAACATTTACCATTTCAGGATAAAGTTCGCCGAATCGGTTATAAGATGTTTTCTTATTCGTTGCCAAAATCTTCACACCGTCAATCAATGACTGCAAGTCATTATCCGTTCCATTCTGTGTTGCTACAAGTTTCGCATTGGTTTTGTCATCAAAATACTCAAAGTTCAACTTGTATTTGCCATCGTCGCCTATCGTGATAATCCCGTCGCGAATAAGATCCTGAGCCGCATAATCGGCATTCTTTAGTTTCAACTGATTTGTAATGTTTCTTGCAACATTCAAGAGCTTAGACTGTCGATATTCTTTGTTCAACGAATCAAAGTCACTTTTCAGTTTGTCTCTTTCTGCCGTAAGGTTGTTAATCTGTCCGCTCAATTCTTTGTCTGCTGCCGCTTTGTAATCCTGCAGCTGAGCATTGAGTTTCTCGATAACAGCATTCAATTCAGCTTTTTCTTTCTGAGAGTTGTCCCCCAGTGCTTTGTTTGTGTTCTGTAAAGTCTCAATCTGCGATTGTAATTCTTTGACTTTATCGTTGGCATTCGACTGTCGTTTGGAATACTCGCTTTTGACTTTGGTAAACACATCGTCTGACCACTTTGTCAGATCCGTCAATGAGATTTTGCCCTCTTTAATGCCGTTGTACAGTTCTTCGTTACTTAACATCTTAATATCCTTCCGCCTCTATTGGCGTATTGTAAAATTATTCCCACGCTCTCGTGGTATGGTTTATGTAAAATCCGGCTGTGGATTTTGCAATTCTTCTTCAATCTTCTTCTTTTCTTCCGGTGTCAATTTGTCGCCCAAACAATTCTCCAACACATCTTTGCGAATGGCATTCTGAGCCGTCGGAGAATTCGCAAACATCGTCGATAATTTCAGAGCGTTTTCGATACGATCCATAAATGATGTAATATCGAAGTTATCCGGATAAACGCTTTCGTCATAATTAGTAAACTCAATATTCTCCCACTTGCCGAAGAGTCTCAAAATGTGGTTTTCGGCATTCTCCAACTGTTTGGAGTAGTTCGTCAATGCGTTGGAGCGTTTCTCTCTGTCAATCTCTTTCGCCGTGCCGGATTGTGCATACATATTGTTTGCGTCTATGTAATCACCGACTTTCCGATACACTTCTTTTGTCAGTGTCTCAATGATATTCAATATTACCTGCGGATCAAGAAACTCAGGTTTGAGCAGCTGCGGTGCGACCTCTTCATAATAGAACACATTGTCAGTGAGAGAAAAGCCTGTCCCTTTTTTAGTCTCTTCATTAAATGGTGTTGATGCCACTTTACTCAGCAGCATTGGCATAATAGAAGCGTAAATGTTCTCATCAATCAGCGAATAATAATTGTATATTGCTTTCTGCAGAATTGCAACATCTTCAAAAATAGATGTAGCCAGCGGATCACGATGCAGCTCTTTCTTCTTGAAAAAGAAAAAAGGCACTTCGCCGAGATCGTGTGGAATCTGCTCCGAAGTAAACTCTCCATTGTCAGACGAAGTATAAATAGTGAATGACAGTTTATCCCAATACACATATTTCTTGACTTCGACACTCTGACCAAGTACCGACTTGTCACAATACGAACAGTCCAGCAATACCCACTGAATAACGCCTCTTGCATCTTCATAATAATCCATTATCTGATGCGGCAGCAGCACTGACACTGACGCAAAAAGCCGATTCTTGTCTCTGACGGACTTCTCAATCTCGCCGGAGAAATTGCTGCCGTCCACCAACACACCGACTTTATACAGACAGCCGTATATCGCTAAATCCTGCATAAACTCACTGAGATTTTCACCGGATTTCGTCGCCTTTTCGATGAACAGATTGAACAGTTCTTTCTCCGAGCTGTCTCTGCGAATATCTTTTGCAAAGATTGTATTCTTTATTTCGGAGACAATCGGCTGGAGACAGTTAATCAGATAAGAACGTTCCAATCTTTTTTTGAACTTGTCTTTATTCTCATTGATATATCTGAACAGATTTTTATCGTTAGCATACATCTTGCCGCCGATGTAGCTCTCGGTCATAAATCGTTCCTGTTCTTTTTCGGTGTTGTAAAACTTGTGATAAGATGTGCTGAACTTTGCCATAATTAAATCCTATATGAATAATTATGGCAAATCAGATACGACAAAATCAACCAAGTTTTGTCGAAAATTCCGACAAAAAAAATTTGTTTTTTTTATAAAAAAAACGAGTCCGCAGCACGGACTCTATCGTGGAACAGTATTGGTGCTCAAGCAGCGTTGACGCAGACTCAGTTAGATGCGGTGAATAGTGGAGTGTCATCTGAGTTGATAATGCCTAAAGCCACCTATTCTGTTAATAAGGATGGGAGTGCTCGTTATATTCATTTTTCAGGCACATTTGCTCTTACAAGAGCAAACATTAAAAGTTTTTTTGCGGTTTTCCCAGAAACAATCCTTAGCCGTTCAGCTACATATTGGCCAAGAGAAAGAGGATCGTCTTATAACAATTGGGGTGTTATAGATGACGAGTTATTGCCGAGTGATAGGAATATAAACCTTCCTTTCGGGATCTATCTCGTGACTCCCGTCGCCGTGGATGATTATTATGTGTATCGAAAGGTATATTCGTTAGATTATCTTTTGGGTAAGATTTTATCTTGATCAACTTGTCTGTGGAACATAAGTCAATGTGTAAAAATAATATTTTATATTATGATCTGCCGGAGTTCCAGTTATTTTGCAACGATAAAATCCGTTAGGAAGAGTGAACTCGCCGGCTCGCCCATATCGAACTCCGTCAAGATAAAAATAATAACTGGTTGTGCTGACTGGGGTCTGCCACCAAAATATAGAACTCCCCGTTTTGATAATCTCATCAACATGGAAAATAAATTCTGACATTGTATATACATCAGGGGTGCTGAATGTTGCCCACCAAGTCGGGTTATCACCCGGTCCGTCGTTCCGAAAGTACAGCTCAGGAAGAGACTCTCTCGGCTTGTAT
>Ga0310691_10005228_pt1 | contig 14281 bp, 10 predicted proteins | sample 176DNAGHGlowgp2_FD_203887 | JGI IMG/M metagenome (GOLD analysis project Ga0310691, IMG submission 203887) | Sheep rumen microbial communities from Palmerston North, Manawatu-Wanganui, New Zealand - 1766 DNA GHGlow gp2 (v2) (version 2) | ecosystem: Host-associated > Mammals > Digestive system >... | reverse complement strand
CTGAGTAAATACGACCTCAGCAGTCTTGAGTACTGCTGTACGGCTGGAGAAGCCCTGAATCCCGCCGTCTTCGATAAGTTCTATGAGAAGACAGGTATAAAGATGATGGAAGGCTTCGGACAGACAGAAACCACAATGACACTCGGCACCTTCCCCTGGATGGAGCCAAAACCAGGATCAATGGGTATCCCCAACGCACAATATGACATCGACCTGCTTCGTGCCGATGGCACCAGTTGTGAGGATGGTGAGAAGGGCGAGATTGTGATCCGTGTAGGCGATAAGAAACCTATCGGACTCTTCAAAGGATACTATCGTGATGAAGAGAAGACCCGTGAGGCTTGGCACGATGGCATCTACCACACAGGCGATATGGCTTGGCGCGATGAGGATGGCTACTATTGGTTTGAGGGCCGTATCGATGATGTCATCAAGTCATCAGGTTATCGTATCGGTCCATTCGAGGTAGAGAGTGCCCTGATGACTCACCCTGCTGTCGTTGAGTGTGCCATCACTGGTGTACCCGATGATATCCGAGGTATGGTAGTAAAGGCAACAGTTGTTCTCGGCAAGGAGTGGAAGGACAAGGCTGGCGATGACCTCATCAAGGAACTTCAGCAGCATGTGAAGAAAGAGACGGCTCCTTATAAATATCCTCGAATCATCGAGTTTGTCGACGAGTTGCCAAAGACCATCAGCGGCAAGATCCGTCGTGTAGAGATTCGTAAGAAGGACGCAGAGAAATAATGGCAGCGCATAATGAGTTAGGGAAGTGGGGCGAGGAGATAGCAGCCGCATTCGTTGAAAAGAAAGGCTACGAGATTCTTCAGCGAGACTGGAAGTCTGGCCACCACGACCTTGACATCATTGCCAAAGACGAAGACACGTTAGTAATAATCGAGGTCAAGACCCGTCGAAACAGGCTATTCGGCAATCCTGAAGAAGCCATCGATTACAAGAAAAGACTAAGTCTTCAGTCTGCCATAAACCACTTCGTAAAGTCGCATCACATCAATGCACCAGTTCGTTTCGACATAATAAGCATTGTGGGAATGATTGGTTCGACACCAGAGATTGATCACATCAAAGATGTAACACTGATATGAAAAGAAGGATAGTTATCAAGATAGGTTCAAATGTCCTGACACGAAAGGACGGAAAGCTCGATGTCACCCGTATGTCGGCACTTGTTGACCAGATAGCATGGCTCAGGAAGAATGGCATAGAAGTGATTGTCGTGTCTTCTGGAGCTGTGGCCTGTGGACGAAGAGAACTGACTATAGATCACTCGCTCGACTCTGTAGAACAGCGACAGCTTTTCTCTGCAGTGGGTCAGGTTAAGCTCGTAGGACTCTATTACGACCTTTTCCGTGAGTTCGGCATCCATGTAGGACAGGTTCTAACTATGAAAGAGAACTTCGAACCAGGCGAGCAATATCAGAATCAGCGAGCCTGTATGACAGTGATGCTGGAAAATGATGTGCTTCCTATCGTGAATGAGAACGACACCGTTTCTGTTACCGAGCTGATGTTTACTGATAACGATGAGCTCTCAGGTCTTATCGCACAGATGATGAAGGCTGACACCTTGATACTTCTTTCGAACATCGACGGCATCTTTGACCGTCATCCAGATGATCCAGAGGCAAAACTCATAAAGACAGTTGCCCCAGGTCGTGACCTCTCTGAGTATATTCAGCCCGAGAAGAGTGCCTTCGGACGTGGTGGCATGCACTCAAAATACACTACTGCCAACAAGGTATCGCAAGCTGGAATAAAAGTGATTATCGCAAACGGAGAGAGAGAGAATATCCTCACTGACCTCATAGAGCACCCTGATGCAACATTGCATACAGAGTTTCAACCCAAGACAGATAATACAATAATTTAGACAGGACATGCAACTGAAAGAGACATTTGAGAAAGTGAAGCGAGCCAGCAAGAGCCTGGCACTGTTGAGTGATGAACAGCGTAATGAGATACTGCTGGCTGTTGCTGAGGCTATCATAAACAACAAACAGAGAATCCTTGAAGCTAATGCTCAGGATCTTGCTAAAATGTCGAAGGACAATCCTCTCTACGATCGTCTGCAACTCACTGATAGTCGTCTTGATGGCATCGCATCTGATATGCGTAATGTAGCAACCCTGCCTGCGCCATTAGGACATATAACGAAGCAGAAGACCCTTGCCAACGGACTTCGTCTTTGTCGCGTAAGCGTTCCCTTTGGTGTCATCGGAATGATCTACGAGGCTCGACCTAATGTAACGTTCGATGTCTTCTCTCTCTGTTTCAAGAGTGGCAATGCATGCGTATTGAAAGGTGGTAAGGATGCCGATTGTTCAAATCGCGAGGAAGTGGCTCTGATCCATGAAATACTTGAGAAATATGGTGTCAACAAAGATGTCGTTGCCCTGCTTCCTGCTACCCACGAGGCAACAGGCGAGATGCTGAATGCAGTAGGATATGTTGATCTCTGTATCCCTCGTGGAGGAAGAAAGCTTATCGACTTCGTTCGCGACACAGCCCGTATCCCCGTTATCGAGACTGGAGCAGGAGTGGTAAATACATACTTCGACAAGGACGGCGATCTCGAGATGGGCAAGGCAATCATCAACAATGCCAAGACCCGCAGAGTATCCGTCTGCAACGCCCTCGACTGCCTTCTTATTCATGAGAGCCGTCTTAGCGACCTTCCTGAGCTCGTTGCACCAATGCTGGAGCACAACCCTCCCGTCGCCCTCTATGCCGATGAGAAAGCTTATGCAGCGGTAGCAAACTCTACACTCTACACTCTACACTCTACACTCCTCCACCATGCCACAGACGACAGCTTCGGCACAGAGTTCATGGACTACAAGCTCGCCATCAAGACCGTGGCCTCGCTTGAGGAGGCTCTCGAGCATATCGACGAGAACGGATCTGGGCATAGTGAGTCTATCATCACCATGAATGAGCAGACAGCCCGCAAGTTCCAGGCTCACGTAGATGCCGCCTGTGTATATTGGAATGTGCCTACGTCATTTACTGATGGAGCCCAGTTCGGCCTTGGTGCCGAGATTGGTATCTCCACCCAGAAACTTGGTCCTCGAGGACCTATGGCTCTGGAGGAGATATGCACCTATAAATGGCTCATCGAAGGCGAGGGCCAGACACGTCCATAGACTTTATGACAAATAGGAATTCAGACATAGATACAAATAAAAATAAAGATACAATGAAGAGTTTTATCAATGTTAGCGACATAGGGCCATTAGACAAGGCAATGGCCGAAGCTTTTGAGATTAAGAACGACCGTTTTAAATATCAGCATCTGGGCAAGAACAAGACCCTGATGATGATTTTCTTCAATAATAGTCTGCGCACACGTCTCTCTACCCAGAAGGCAGCAATGAACCTCGGCATGAATGTCATCGTGCTCGATGTGAATGCTGGTGCATGGAAGCTGGAGACTGAGCGTGGTGTAATCATGGATGGCGACAAGAGTGAACATCTGCTGGAGGCTATTCCTGTCATGGGCTGCTATTGCGACCTCATCGGAGTACGCTCATTTGCAGGTCTCACAGATCGCGAGTACGACTATGCTGAGACAGTCCTTAATCAGTTTATCAAGTATTCTGGCCGTCCTGTCTTCGCAATGGAGACTGCTACCGTGCATCCTCTTCAGGCTTTTGCCGACCTCATTACCATTGAGGAACACAAGACAGTTGAGCGTCCAAAGGTTGTATTGACCTGGGCTCCTCATTGCCGTGCTCTGCCTCAGGCAGTACCCAACTCATTTGCAGAGTGGATGAACGCAGCTCCAGATGTAGACCTCGTAATCACTCATCCCAAGGGTTACGAACTCGATCCGAAGTTTATTGGCAATGCCGTTGTGGAATACGATCAGAAGAAAGCCTTCGAGGGTGCCGACTTCATCTATGCCAAGAACTGGAGCAACCCTGGCGTGACTAACCTTGAGGACTATGGCAAGATTACCTGTGAGGATCGTTCTTGGACTGTAGATACAGAACACATGTCGTGGACTAATAATGGTAAGTTCATGCACTGTCTGCCTGTTCGTCGTAACCTCATCGTTACTGACGATGTCATTGAGTCTCCAAACAGTCTCGTTATCCCAGAGGCTGCAAATCGTGAGATCTCTTGTTCTGTAGTTATCAAACGTATGCTCGAAACCCTCTAAGATATGATATCATTCGAATGCGACTATAACAACGGAGCTTGTCAGGAGGTTCTTGACAATCTGGTAAGGTATAACTCATCGAAGCCTACTCCCTATGGTTTCGATGAGTTCTCTGAGCGAGCCAAAGGTCGTATCCGTGAGGCTTGTGGCCTGCCTGATGCACAGATATTCTTCCTTACAGGAGGCACTCAGACCAATGCTACTGCCATCGACTCGATGCTCTATCAGTATGAGGGAGTAATCTGCGTGGGCAGTGGTCACATCAATGTTCACGAGGCAGGAGCCGTAGAGTTTACTGAGCACAAGATAATCACCATCGCCGACACAGACGGAAAGATGGAAGCGAAAGTGCTCGACAAGTATCTCGACGACTATATGCACGATGGCAACAAGGATCATGCCGTGCATCCTGGACTGGTATATATCACCTTCCCTACGGAATTAGGAACCCTATATACCGCCAAGGAACTCGACGATATCTATCAAGTATGCCAGCGATATGATATACCTCTTTATATAGATGGAGCTCGTCTTGGCTATGGCTTGATGGCAGAGGGCAATGATATCACCCTACCCTATCTTGCTCGTCATTGCGATGTGTTCTATATTGGAGGCACGAAGATTGGAGCTCTGTGTGGCGAGGCTGTGGTGTTTACTAACCGTAAGGCTCATAAGCACTTTTTCTCCATCCAGAAACAACATGGAGCTGTGATAGCAAAAGGAGCACTTATAGGACTGCAGTTCGATGCGCTGTTTACCAACGATCTTTATTTCAAGCTCTCTGAACATGCCATCAAGATGGCGATGCGAATGAAGGATATCTTCAAGCGCAAGGGCTATCAGTTCCTCGTTGACTCACCTACCAACCAGCAGTTTGTCATCATCGATAATGCACAAGTTGACAAACTCAGTGAGAAGATGCAGTTTACACATTTCGGCCAAGCAGACAAGCGTCACACCATCTGTAGATTCGTTACAAGCTGGGCAACAACAGAAGAAGAAATCGACGAACTCGAAAGGTTACTAACATAAAATCAAGAGGAAAATGAATAAATTTCTAAAAGCTGTATTAGCTATTTTATTACTCCTAACAACATCTGAGACCTCTGCCACGAAGTTCATCAGTCTAAGAGTTATCGACAAAGACTATCTGATGATACAGTTTCGTGATGGAGAGGTGCATTACAGAGACAAAGGTATAGGCGAAAGCGCATTCTTAGGCCATTCTTTCTCTGAGGGTGACGACACCTTATTCGTTTTTGGTGAGAGATTAAAGGTAGCAGAGGCTCAGAATTCAGGTCTCTGGCAGATCAGCTCGCCCGACGACAAGCTCTTTGCCACAGCCCAGCCAATAAAGGTTTGGCGCAAATCGAAACCAATGAATATCGACCACACGCTGACTTGCGAAAACGACCACTGGCTCTTTCTTCAGATGCCAAAGCCTATGCGTCAAGGCTGCACTTATAAGGTAAGCATCCCAAGCTCGATAGGCTCTGACTGCAGTGAGGCCAGCATCAAATTCGATATTTGGAACAGCCAGAGTGAGGCTCTCCATGTGAACATCATAGGTTACTCTCCCAAAGAGGCCCTTCATGCTGCCGACCTCTATCAGTGGCTTGGCGATGGAGGCGGACGTGACTATAGCCAATGGGAGGGTCGCAAAGTGTGGCTCTATAATGTGAACACCAAGAAAAAGCAGAGTGCTGGTAAGGTTAAGTTCTGGAAGCGTGCCTCAGAATCAGACAAAGAGGCTGGCGCCAAGAGCCTCATTAGCACAGACGTCTGGAATATCGACTTCAGTGCCCAGAAGCCAGGATGCTACCGACTGGTGGTAGAGGATGTAGGCTGTAGCATGGACTTTGAAATCAGAAACGACATCTATTACGAGCCTTTCCGCTATTCCGTTCGTGGATATTATTACATGCGACTTGGAGAACCTAAGAATCCAGAACATGTATTCCCAATACCTCGTCAACCTCAGTTTATCCCTGAGCAAGACCCCAAGGGACTTACTATCTACAAGACCGACTTCCATCCATGGAGCGAAGGTTGGGCAGAGCTGCATACAGACGTTTGGGACGAACCACATTTCAAAAAAGTGATGGAGTCTGTATTCTGGCAGCATCGTCTGCCTGGCAACCCTGTGGCTCTCAATGTCAAGGGAGGTCACTCTGACGCCTTCGACTGGGATCGCCATATCGCCCACGTAAGCAACATCTACGATATGCTCCTGCCTTATATTCTCAGTGGAGGAAAACTCGCTGACGACAATCTCAGCATTCGCGAGAGTGGAAACGGTATCCCCGACCTTATCGACGAGGCTCGCAACGAGGTGGATTTCTTCCTCTCTATACGCGATGGAGAGGCTTATTCTCAGGGTGTCACAAATCCCAGTTGGGACTGGAGCGTGATGTTCCAGGCTGGATGCACCACAATGGCAGCTTGGGCTAACGCAGCCAATTGCGCAATAATGGCGGAAGCATTCCGTCTTCATGGTAACGACAGTCTTAAAACCCATTATACAGACGAAGCCATCCGAGCATTCCGCTTTGCAGAACGTCAGGATAATAAGCAACTCGACGATCTTCAGGATGTAGGGTCTATGCAGATGCGAGGTCGTGATTTCCGTCAGATGGCAGCAGCATTCCTTTATAATGTTACAGGCGATCAGCAGTGGGAGAAGATTATGGTAGATGAGAGCATGATCAAAGATGCCCAATCAACACTCTTCAGCAAAGGCAGACACGGATTCTTCGGTGTAGGCGTAATGCATGAAGAAAGCAAAAAGATTATACCTTTCTGCCAATATTGGGCGGCAGCTGCTTATATCACCTGTCCTCATGAGCGCCATTATGGTGAGCTTTATAATAACCTGAAAGCTGCAATCCGTAACCATGCTGAGGCTTATAACATCAGCCATGTAGCCCTGCGACCATCTCGTCGTGCAGCTAACGATAGCCGTTGGCAGACATCGCAGAACCTTCAGCTGGTGATGCTGGCTCACTATATTGCTGATAAGGCAGGAAAGAAGCAGTTGGAGAATATCATGTTTACTGAGGCTGGTTGGGCTCTTGGGCGTAACCCTGGAAATATCGTGGAGATGACAGGTCTTGGCGAGCGTCATATCACAGATATCTATTCTACAGGCCGCAACGATGGCGACCCAGGCACTCATCCAGGTCAGACTCCATTCAACGGCACAGAGACTTGGTCGCCTGGCCATAATGGTGGCGATGCAAAAGTATTCCTTTCTCACTGCTATCCTAAGTGGGAAGAAGGCTGGCCTCGTCAGGAGTCATATTTCAACCAGCGATACTTCTGGGTGAATGGTGAGTTCACTCCTCGTGAGACCATGCGAGGCAAGATGGCCCTATTGGCTTATCTCTATGCAATCCGATAAGAGTAGCCCTATACATTTGATTCGCCCTGCAACAAATAAATGCTGCAGGGCGCTTTGTTAGTTAGTTATGTTAATTGATTAGTCTGTGGTCTGTATCACTAATGTCTCTCCTGCATCGAGAGCTGCCTTGATATCCTTACCTCCGCTCTGAACCTTACAAAGGCTGATGTCATCGCCAAGGACCTCCATAATCTTCAGTCGGCCTATCTGTTTCTTAGCCTCTTTGCCTGCAATGGTCTTCACTGTATACACACCCATGTGCAGACCTTCATAAGCTCCTTCTTTAGATCCAAGGTCGATATATACCTCTTTCTGCTTATCTTTCTTATCACGAGCGCCTTCAAGCACGTTTGCTGATAATGGAAGCCATTTGTTGCAGTAGTCTGTAATGGTTGACGACAACTTCTCGAGAGCTTTCATCATCGCTCCTTCCTGAGTCTCAATCCAAGAGACATCCCATTGAGAGAGATTGAATGCCGGACTGGCAAAAACCTCATCTGTCTTGGCATCCTTGAAATGGAGTGTAACACCTATCAGAGCCTTATAATAAGTTCTGTAACGGGTCTTCCCGTCTGACTCGTAATTTTCCGTCTTACTGGTTGTAGAGAGATTTGATACCGTTCCGTCTATATACATCGCATTGGGCAGTGCTGCCTCATCCTTCGACAGCTGTCCATCTATTGCAATGATACGATGAGACTGCGACAAGCCTTTAACGACAGCAGCTCTCACAGCATCCTGATACTTACTTTGGTCTTTGGAAACTTGTCCAGTGAGAAGAGCATCCAGAACCTTCGCCAGCGTTCCTTTATCCTCTGGCTTATTATAGGTCAGATTGTTCATGCCCATAGTTATTCTTGCGTTTCGCCCTTGCTGAGCCCAAGTACCCATACCGTACAACATACACAGGGCAATAATCAGAACTTTCTTCATATCTTTCTCCGTTTGTATTTATTCCGCGACAAAGATACAACTTTATTTTTAATTAGCCAAAATTTATGCATTTTTAAGCCCAAAATGAGTTAATTATTTGGGAATAATGACTATCTTTGCAAAAAATCTGAACATAGATATGAACAAAGGTATTATCCTATCGCTGGTACTGCTCATTATTGGAGCAACAGCAACAAAGGCACAGTTCGCCCAGCCTGACATGGACGACAAGTATGCAACAGAACTGGTGAAGGCTGGCACAACAGCACCAGATTTCAAGATGAAGACGCCTGAAGGCAAGACTATCCAATTGTCAAAATATGCCAAGGGCAAGACAGTAGTGCTAGATTTCTGGGCTTCATGGTGCCCGGATTGTCGTAAGGACGCGCCAGAGGTGGTTCGCATGTATGAGAAATACCACCAGTATGGTATCGAATTCATCGGCATCTCTATGGATACCGACGTGCAAGCCTGGAAGAATGCCATTGAGAAATATGGCATCAGATACCCTCAAGTGAGCGAACTGAAGAAATTTAAGGAGACAGACATTGCCAAAGCCTATGGCGTAAAGTGGATTCCCTCTATGGTAATCGTAGGTCCTGACGGACAGGTAAAGCTCTCAACAGTACTTACATATAAGGTGGATAAGTATCTGAAGGAACTCACCACTGGCGCCTATCAGCCTGCTCAGAAAGGCGAGACGGTATTCATCGATGGCGATCATGGTAAACTGAAGGCTCTCATTCAGAAGCCTGAACTGAAGCAGGGCGAAAAATGCCCGATGGTTGTGTTCTGTCATGGTTTCAGCGGCACAAAGGATGGTCCGCTGTTCGAACTCATTGCCGACACCTTACAAGCTCATGGCATCGCAAGTATCCGTTTCGATTTCAATGGACATGGTGAGAGCGAGGGAGAATTCAAGGACATGACAGTGCCAAATGAGATAGAGGATGCCAAGAAAGTTGTGGAGTATGTAAGAGATCTGAGATATGTAAGCACTCTTGCCATCGCAGGTCATTCTCAGGGAGGTGTAGTAGCAGCGATGACAGCAGGTCAACTGAGTGAGGAGTTAGGCGAGCCGGCATTTAAGGCTGTAGCACTTATGGCTCCTGCAGCTGTCCTGCGTGATGATGCCATTCGAGGCAACACGATGGGAAAACAGTATGACCCCTTTGACCCGGGCGAGTATGTAGAGCTCTGGGGTGGTCTGAAACTTGGAGGCAAATACATCCGCACAGCTTTCAGTCTGCCTATCTATGAGACAGCAGCAAAATATCAGGGTTCGGCACTCGTTATTCATGGTAATGCAGATCGTGTAGTTCCTTACACCTACGGAGAACGTTTCCACCAGATTTGGCCAAAGAGTGAGCTGGTCATTCAGGAATACTTCGACCACGGGTTCTCACAGGACATATACCGCACAACAGATATCGTAGCAGAATATCTGATGAAGCAGCTGAAATAGGAGCTGGGATTTTCAAAAGATGAAAGTCATCCATGTGGATATGGATCAGTTCTTCGCTGCTGTTGAGCAGCGAGACAATCCAGAACTTAAGGGCAAGCCGATAGCTGTAGGCCACGATGCCGAACGAGGAGTGGTATCTACAGCCAGTTACGAGGCTCGGCGGTTTGGAGTGCATTCAGCACAGTCCATCCAGGTGGCTAAGCGTCTGTGTCCCCAACTGATTATAGTTGAGCCGCATTTCCAAAGATACAAGGAGGTGTCGGCTCAACTGCATGAAATATTCCACGACTACACCGACCTGATTGAGCCCATCTCACTTGATGAGGCATTCCTTGATGTCACGGATAATAAGAAAGGTGTGGAGCTCGGAGTTGATATCGCCCGCGAGATTAAACTGCGCATCCGTGAGACCACTGGGTTAACTGCATCGGCAGGGGTAAGTTATTGCAAGTTTCTGGCGAAGATCGCATCCGACTGGCGCAAACCAGACGGGCTGACGGTAATCCATCCTGAGAAGGCTTTGGACTTCATCGCGCAGTTGAAAATCGAGAAAATCTGGGGCATTGGTCATAAGACAGCAGAGAAGATGCATCGGATGGGCATCTTCACAGGTCAGGACCTTAGAAATATGTCGCTCAGTCATCTTAATCAGGAATTTGGCAAGATGGGGCAGGTGTTTTACGATTTTTCGCGAGGCATAGACAACCGTCCTGTCATATCGGAGTGGGAACGCAAATCAGTAAGCTGCGAACAAACCTTCGAATCTGACATAAGCGAAAACGCTGCCGTTACCATTAATCTATATCACACGGTGTTGGAACTGGTTAGGCGCATCGAAAAGAATGATTTCGACGGGCACACTCTGACGCTGAAAGTCAAGTTTCAAGACTTCCAACAGATTACTCGCAGTATTACCACCGATCACATCCTTCGCTCCAAGGATGATATCCTTCCTTTGGCCAAACAGCTGATGCAGAGCGTAGAATACCGCTCACATCCCATCCGTTTATTAGGCTTAGGTGTGTCAAACCAGAAGAACCCTATACAACAAGAAGAAAAACAATGGATAGAGCTCGAACTCGACTTCGAGCCTTGGCCAGAAGAGAAGAACAATAATCTAGTACCCCGACCGAGAATCGAACTCGGAACTAAGCTTTAGGAGAGCCTTGTTATATCCATTTAACTATCAGGGCAGGTGTTTTTGAAGCATTGCTATAGGTTTTTCGTCTGCAAAGGTACACTTTTTTAGTCGGACTACCAAACTAATGAGCGAATTTTTGCAAATAACCCGTAGAAATGTTACACTTTCTTTCGCTTATGTTTCAAAGTATCCCTTTCGAGACAATTATCGATGGTTATTTGATATAGTTTTACTATCTTTGCAAACAGAATCAATCAAAATTCAAATAATCATAGCAATGAAAAGACTTATTATGTTACCCCTTCTGTTGCTTGCCGTACTTGTGGCTCAGGCACAGAATCCCTATCTCCCACTTTGGGAGCATTTGCCAGATGGTGAACCACGTGTGTTTGAAGACCCAGACAACCCAGGAAAGTATCGTGCATACATCATCGGCTCTCACGATGTGACATTCACAGCCTATTGCGGTCCTGATATCCGTATGTGGTCAGCTCCTGTTGATGATCTCACACAATGGCGCGACGAGGGTCCCATCTTCTCTTGGTATGTAGATGGACAATGGGACACGATGTTTGCACCCGACCTTGTAGAAATCAAAGACAAGGAAACTGGCAAGAAAACTTACTACCTCTATCCCCACTCACGTGGATGGCAGCGTGTGCCGATGGTTTGCAAGGGCGATCGTCCAAACGGTCCCTTTACTCCTATCAATCTCACAGAGGATGGTCGCAGATGTCTGCCTGGCTCACTCATCGACTTCGATCCCTCTGTATTCGTAGAGAACATCACCAACAAGAAAGACCCTGATTATACAAAAGGCTATCGTGCTTACGCTTTCTATGGATTCCAGCACTCAACAGCCTGCGAACTTGATCAGAACACGATGTATTCAAAACGTGAAGGCACAGAACTTATCGACCCATTCATCCCTGCCAGCAGTCACGACGGTAAGCTACTCGACAAGGAAGGTTCGGAGTATAAGGCCCTCTACAAAGGCCAGAACCCATTAGACTTTAATTTCTTCGAGGCTTCATCCATCCGTCAGGTAGGAAATAAATATGTGATGGTCTTCTCTGGATATAGCGGCAAAGAGTATGGATTAGGCAATACCAACTCAGCTTTGAGATATGCCTTTGGCGACTCTCCACTTGGTCCTTGGCGCTCAGGTGGTGTACTAGTAGACTCTCGTGGTGTGGTGCTCAATGAAGACGGATCACATCTGATTACCACAAATGCAGGTCACAACACCCACGGATCGCTCCAGGAGATCAATGGCCAGTGGTATGTGTTCTATCATCGTCCTCCACGCGGATTCGGCTTTGCTCGTCAGGCAATGGTAGCCCCAGTGAAGATCACTTGGGACAAAAAGCCTGTGTCAAAGGGAGGCGTAGTAAAGATTACTGGCTACGACCCATTTGTAAAAGGCAATGAATGGACAGCAGTTGCCTCAGACGGTAATACATATACTGGTGCAGAGGTAACCTCTGAGGGATTCCAGATCTTTGGTCTTCCACCTTATCATTATTATTCAGCCGGTATCGCATGTTTCATGTATGGTCCTAACAGCAACGAGTGGATGCAGGATAACCACGATGTTTGGAAGAACTCTATGGACCTTGCAGGCATCCAGAATGGTGGTATCGTAGGATTCAAATACTTCGGCTTTGGAGGTCTCGCAGCAGCCACAAAGGGACTGAAGCCATTTGCTGGTATCCAGAAGGGCGATGGAGCTATGCTTAATCTCAACCTTACCACTGGAGGACATGGGGCATTCAAGATTCATGTTCTTCTCGATGATCCTTGGAAGGGTAATGAGATAGCTGTTTTTGATATCCCAGCTGATGCTCCTAAGGCAGCTATGATATATCAGACAGCGGTATCTGATGTTGAGGGACTTGCTGGAAAGCATGCTATCTATCTCGTAGCAGAGGGTCCTGAGGTAAAGGCTCCAGAACGTCCCCGTTGGGGTGCTCCACGTGGTCCTCAGCGTCCACAAGGTCTGTTCGACCTTCATGGAATAGGATTCTCAAAGGCTGGTGAGAAGTTTGAGGCTCCGGCAGTGCCCCAGGTTACTATCACAGCCGATGGTCATAACCTCATAATTCCATCAAATCCTATATGGTTTAACAACCTCAACGGATTTACAGAGGCAAACCGCTATCAGGTCTATGGCAAGCTCGATAAAGGCTCAACCCTGAAGGCTACATCCACAGACCCTGCCGTGAAGTTCGACATCAGCCCCATTACCGTAGGTCGTGCCACCATCAGAGCCACCTACAAAGGAATGACAAAAATCTATCTGATAAACTAATTTGAATAGAAAATAGTAGTAGTAGTTTTATATTGAAAGAAATTAGAATAATAAGAATAATTTTTTATGGCATATTCAGCATAGCATAATTATTATTCTTATTATTCTAATTTCTTTCAGTTCTTTTTTATATTTATTTCAAGCGTTTTTATATCAACACCTTTTTGATCCTTTCCAAAGCCTCGAGAAGGAGGCTACGAGGACAGGCGATGTTAATTCGGATATACCCCTCGCCACTCTGAGGACCATACATCGTGCCAGGATTAACCCATACTTTTGCCTCAGACATGATGCGATCACAGAGATGCTGAGAAGAGACACCCAAGGCAGAGACATCTACCCAAGGCAGATAAGTGCCTTCGAGCTTGCAGACTCTCAGAAGAGGGAGTCCTTTTTCCACAAACTCGCAGAGAGCCTGATAGTTGCCCCAGAGATACTGATTGAGTTCATCGATCCAATCCTCGCTATCATTGTAGGCAGCGATAAGTCCTACTGGACCAAAAGGATTAAGATCGCACACCTCATTAATATTTATCGCACGATCCAGACGACGACGCCATTCCGGCTGGGAGCAGATGATATTAGCAGCCTGAAGACCTGCGATATTGAATGACTTTGACGGAGAATTGAGAATCACACTGTTCTTACGACACTGATCGCTGACAGCTGCAAACGGATGGAACTTATATCCAGGCATAATGAGTTCGCAGTGGATCTCATCACTGATGACCTTAACACCATATTTCATACAGATATCGTTCATCTGCATCAGTTCTGTCTTTGTCCATACTCGTCCTGTAGGATTATGAGGGTTGCAAAGCAAGAAAACAGTAGTCTTTTCATCAGCG
>Ga0310691_10005226_pt1 | contig 14285 bp, 10 predicted proteins | sample 176DNAGHGlowgp2_FD_203887 | JGI IMG/M metagenome (GOLD analysis project Ga0310691, IMG submission 203887) | Sheep rumen microbial communities from Palmerston North, Manawatu-Wanganui, New Zealand - 1766 DNA GHGlow gp2 (v2) (version 2) | ecosystem: Host-associated > Mammals > Digestive system >... | reverse complement strand
GAACTTACGGGCCACCTCGTTAAGGATGGACTCGTCAAGTGGTTTCAGGAATCGCATGTCGTAATGGGCAACACTTACGCTGTCACCAAGTTCAGCAATAGCCCTCGTTACGTTGTTGCCTATCGGGCCAATGCTCAGTACAGCGACATCAGTGCCATCCTTCAGTTTGCGACCAGTGCCCACCTTGATTTCTTCGAACGGACAACGCCAGTCTTGCAACTCACCGCCGCCTCGTGGATAGCGAATCACGAACGGACCCTTGTCGGGCAGTTGTGCCGTAAACATCAGACGGCGCAGCTCGTGCTCGTCCATGGGTGAGCAGATGGTTAGATTGGGCACAGGTCTCAGTGCTGCCATATCGAAGGCACCATGGTGCGTTGGCCCATCTTCGCCCACCAGTCCGGAACGGTCAAAGCAGAGTACCACGTTCAGCTTCAGCAGTGCCACGTCGTGGATGATGTTGTCAAAGGCTCTTTGCGCAAAAGCGCTGTAGATGTTGCAGAAGGGAAGCAAACCGTCTTTGGCCATACCGCCGGAGAAAGTGACAGCATGTCCCTCGGCAATACCCACGTCAAAGGTCCTTTCCGGCATCTCTGCCATCATGATATTCATCGAACAGCCGCTGGGCATAGCAGGCGTTACACCCACAATCTTCGGGTTCTGGCGTGCCAGCTCCAGTAGTGTGTGTCCAAACACGTCCTGATACTTCTGTGGCTTTGTAGGGTCATTGTCCACGATGCGCTCGCCCGTATCGGGATTGAACTTGCCTGGTGCATGCCATGTCGTAACATCCTTTTCGGCTGGTGCATAGCCGTGACCTTTCTGTGTGTGCAGGTGCAACAGCTTCGGCCCCTTCATGTCCTTGATGGCGCTGAGTATGCGCACCAGCTCTTTGACATCGTGTCCGTCAAACGGTCCGAAGTAGCGGATATTCATGCCGTCAAAGATGTTCTGCTGGTGGGCAATAGCACTCTTGATGGCGTTTGACAGGCGCTGAATGCCCTTCTTGCGGTCATCGTTCAGCAGTCCCTTGTTGTGCAACCACCGTGTCGCCTTGAACTTGATGGCATTATAGGTCCTGTGGGTGTTCAGTCCCAGCAGATACTTCTGCATGCCACCCACACTGCGGTCTATTGACATGTCATTGTCGTTCAGGATAATCAGCAGATCGTTAGGACTCGATGACACATTGTTCAGTCCCTCAAAAGCCAAGCCGCCACTCAGGGCACCGTCGCCAATCACTGCCACCACATGTCGTCCTTCCTGCTTCTCCAGTTTGGCAGCGACAGCCATGCCCAGTGCCGCAGAGATGCTGTTCGACGCATGTCCGCAGGCAAAGGTGTCGTATTCACTTTCAAAGGGAGAGGGGAACGGACGTATGCCGCCCAACTTGCGGTTGGTGCAGAATTGTTCGCGGCGTCCTGTCAATATTTTGTGCCCATAGGCTTGGTGGCCCACATCCCATACAATACGGTCTTCAGGCGTATTGTAGACATAGTGTAAGGCCACCGTAATCTCTGCTACACCTAAACTGGATGCCAGATGCCCTGGGTTGACAGAGAGCTCCTTCACGATGTCCTCGCGGAGTTCTTGGCACACCTGAGGTAGCTGATCAACGCTTAGCTTGCGCAGATCTACGGGGTATTGTATTTGGGCTAAAAGCCCGTCTTTCTGGTTTTCCAAAATAGTATATACTTCTTTTATAGAGTGCAAAGATACAGTAAAATGCGCAAACTGCAAAATAAAATCAAAAATTCTTGCAAGTTACATAAAAACTTCATATATTTGCACAAACATTTTGCTACTGACCAGAACAATATATGACAAATGTCACCTTACCTGCCGTTGCTGACGCAAGAAAGTTGTCTTTCTTTCTGGCGATGGAGGAGTATGTGGTCCGTCAGCAGTGGGCTGGCGATGCTTTTTTCTTGTGGCAGGTAGCCCCCAGCGTTATCTATGGCCGTAATCAAGTTGTAGAGAATGAGGTGAATCTGGCATACTGCCAAACCCACGGCATCCAACTGTACCACAGGAAGAGTGGGGGAGGCTGTGTCTATGCCGATCGCGACAACCTGATGCTGTCGTTCATCACCAAAGAGCAGCAGGTGGGCTTTGCCTTCAACCGCTTCATCAATATGCTGTTGCTGGTATTGCGGAAGATGGGTGTCGAAGCCATTGGTACCCACCATAACGATATCATGATAGGCGACCGTAAGGTTTGCGGGACGGCCTGCAGAATAACCCCTCATGGATGTATCGTCCACAGCACGATGCTCTATGATACCAATATGCAACACATGCAGCAAGCCCTCACCCCCAGTCAGCAGAAGTTGGCTAAGAATGGCGTGGAGAGCGTACGCCAGCGTATAACCTTACTGAAAGACTATACCTCGCTGACGCTCGATGAGGTAAAGGTACTGATTCTTCGTACGTTATGTGACGATGAGCGTATGTTGACTGCTGAGGAAATCAGTGAGATAGAACAGATAGAGAAACAATATATCCAATAACATTTTTAATCTAATGGCAACCGAACAAACAATTGAGAAACAAGACAAACAAACTTGTCTGTATGACAAACACGTGGCACTGGGGGCACTGATGTCGCCCTTCGGCGGTTTTATCATGCCTATCCAATATGCTGGCATTGCCCCTGAACACATGGCTGTGCGCGAGAAGGTAGGACTCTTCGACGTCAGTCACATGGGCGAAGTAATCGTACGTGGTAAGGATGCTGAGCGCTATGTACAGCATATCTTTACCAACGATATTGCTGGTGCTCCTGTGGGTAAGATATATTACGGTATGATGTGCTACGAGGATGGCGGCACTGTCGACGACCTGCTGGTCTATAAGATGGGCGACAACGACTTCTTCCTCGTCATCAATGCCTCTAATATCGATAAGGACTGGGCATGGATGCAGCAGCACGCTGCAGGTTTTGACATTGACCTGCAGAACCAGAGCGACTACTACGGACAGATAGCCGTCCAGGGACCTGAGTCAGAACATGTGGTTGAGACGGTGCTGGGACTGCCTTGTGCCGAACTGGCTTTCTATACCGTGAAAACTGTTGGCGATATCATCATTTCCCGTACAGGCTATACGGGTGAGGACGGTTTTGAGATTTATGCCTCCCACGACTATATCCGCCAGTGCTGGGACAAACTGATTGCTGCTGGTGTGCAAGCCTGTGGACTGGGCTGCCGTGATACGCTGCGCTTTGAGGTGGGACTGCCGCTCTATGGCGATGAACTCTCAGCGGACATCTCTCCCATCATGGCTGGCTTAGGAATGTTTGTCAAACTCGACAAGGAGGAATTTATTGGCAAAGAAGCGCTCGCCAAGCAGAAGGTAGCAGGACCTGCCAAGAAACTGGTGGGCATCGAACTCAGCGACAAGGCGATTCCTCGTCATGGCTATACCGTTCTTAATGGGAATGGCGAGGCCATCGGTGAGGTAACAACGGGCTACCATACGCTGTCTACTGATAAGAGTGTCTGCATGGCACTTGTTGATGCAAAATATGCTGCTTTGGGTACTGACTTGCAGATTCAGATTCGCAAGAAGGTATTTCCTGGCAAAGTGGTGAAGAAACAATTCTATAACAAAAACTATAAAAAATAAATATTATGGCAAAAGTATTGGAAGGACTCTACTATAGTGAGTCACACGAGTATGTAAGAGTAGAAGGTAACATCGGTTTCATTGGCATTTCTGACTATGCACAGCATGCGCTGGGCAATGTGGTCTATGTAGACATGCCAGAGGTAGACGACGAAGTAACGGCAGGCGAGGAGTTTGGCGCCGTAGAGAGTGTCAAGGCAGCCAGCGACCTGATAGCCCCTGTCACGGGTGTCGTCCTTGAAGTCAACGGGGCGTTGGAAGACCAGCCGGAGCTCATCAACAATGATGCCTATGCTAACTGGATTATCAAGGTGGAAATCGCTGACAAGTCTGAGTTGGACAAGCTGATGGATGCTAAGGCCTACGCAGCGTTCTGTGAGAATTAACGTATAATGTCAACGTCCAAAGTTCAATGTTTAAATATTTTCCTCACACCGATGACGACCTGCAGGCGATGCTTGAAAAAGTAGGTGTCGACTCGCTTGACGCCTTATACTCCGACATTCCTGAGGCCATCCGTTTCCGCAAGGACTACAACCTGCCCGAGGCACTGAGCGAAGTGGAGATACGCCGTCTCTTCGAAGCCATTGCCAACTATACCGTTGGCGGCCCCATGACGGTCTTTGCTGGTGCTGGCGTCTACGACCACTATGCACCATCTGTCATACAGAACATCATCCAGCGCTCAGAGTTTCTGACCAGCTACACCCCCTATCAGGCTGAGATATCACAGGGCACCCTGCACTACATCTTTGAATACCAGTCTATGATGGCTGAACTGACGGGTATGGACATCAGCAATGCCTCTATGTACGATGGTGCTACGGCTACTGCCGAGGCTGTTCTGATGGCTTTTGCCAATGCCAAGAAGGCTGACACCGTGCTTGTGAGTGCTACCCTCGACCCCCAAGTGCTGCGTGTCGTCAAGACCTATGCCAAGTATCATGGTGTCAAGATAGACCTCATTGCCGAGCACAACGGCGTTACCTCCAAGGAGCATCTTACGGAACGCCTACAGCAGGGTGACGTTGCTGGCGTGGTGGTGCAACAGCCTAACTACTATGGCATTGTCGAGGACTTTACAGGCTTTGCCGATGCTGTCCACGACCAGAAGGCACTGTTCATAGTCAACAGTGTTGCTGCCGACCTTGCCGTACTGAAAACCCCGGGAGAGTGGGGCGCCGACATTGCCGTTGGCGACGGCCAGTCACTGGGCATCCCGATGTCATTTGGCGGTCCTGGCGTGGGCTATATGTGTTGTACGGAGAAGCTCATCCGCAAGATGCCTGGACGCATTGTCGGACTGACGCGCGACAACCGAGGGCAGCGTGCCTTTGTGCTGACTTTGCAGGCTCGCGAACAGCATATCCGCCGTCAGAAGGCTACATCCAACATCTGCTCTAACCAGTCGCTCATGGCCCTTTATGTCACTATCTACCTCAGCGTGATGGGACGCCAGGGACTGCGCGAGGCTTGCGAACTGTCCTATGGCGGTGCCCACTACCTGCTGGAGCAGTTGGAGCAGACTGGTTATTTCAGACTGAAGTACCAGCAGCCGTTCTTCAATGAGTTTTGTGTTACCTACGATGGTGATGTCGATGATTTGCTGACGGAGTGTGCCGATGCTGGCTTCATGGCTGGCGTGAAAGTCGATGACCACACACTCATGCTGGCTGTCACCGAACAGCGCACCAAGGAAGAGATTGACGAACTGGTAGAAACCATCAAACAGATAAGGGAGGAGAAGGCATGAATAACAAGTTGTACGGAAATCTGATATTTGAGTTGTCAAAGCCTGGGCGCAAGGGCTATTCACTGCCCCAGAATCCCTATCAGCACACCACAGCCGAACTCCCTGCCACATGCTGTCGTAAGCAGGAGGCTCAGCTTCCGGAGTGTGACGAAATGACGGTGGTGCGCCACTATACCAATCTCAGCCACAACAATTTCGGTGTCAACGACGGCTTCTATCCGTTGGGCTCGTGTACCATGAAGTATAATCCTGTCATCAACGAAGAGATTGCTGCGATGAAGACCTTTGCCGGACTGCATCCCCTGCAACCTGCCGAGACGTGTCAGCAGGCCCTGGAGCTCTACTTCCGCTTGCAGGAGTCGCTGGCTGAACTGACAGGACTCAGTGAGTTTACGCTGAACCCCTGTGCGGGGGCTCATGGTGAACTGACGGGATTGATGGTTATTCGTGCCTATCATGAGAGTCGTGGCGACAGCCAGCGTACCAAGGTCCTCATCCCTGATTCTGCGCATGGCACCAATCCGGCCTCTGCTGCTGTCTGCGGACTGGAAATCCTGGAGGTGAAGTCTGACGCGCACGGACAAGTTGATTTGGAGGACCTGAAGCGTATTGTTAGTGAGGAGGGCCCTGCCATTGCCGCGATGATGATGACCAATCCGAATACCCTGGGCCTCTTCGAGACGCATATCCCCGAGATTACGCAGCTGGTTCATGAGGCTGGTGGTCTGATGTATTACGATGGTGCAAACCTCAATCCCATGCTGGGTGCTTGTCGCCCTGGCGACATGGGTTTTGACGTCATGCACATCAATCTGCACAAGACGTTCTCCACACCGCATGGCGGTGGTGGCCCTGGCAGCGGCCCTGTCGGCGTGCGTGCTGGCTTGGAGCCTTTCCTGCCCACCCCTCGTGTGGTCTTCCGCAACGACATGTTCCAGGTAGAGACGGGCGATTACGAACAGACGCTGGGCAGCATCGGTGCCTTCTTCGGCAATTTTGCAGTCATGATCAAGGCCTACGTCTACATTCTCTCATTAGGTCGTGAACATGTCAAGATGGTGGGTCCGTTGGCTGCGCTCAATGCCAACTATATCAAGGAGTCGCTGAAGGATGTCTACGAACTGCCTATCGAGGGCCTCTGCAAGCATGAGTTTGTCTTTGATGGTCTGAAGGATAAGTCTACTGGCGTGACGACGATGGATGTCGCCAAGCGTCTGCTGGACTACGGCTACCATGCGCCTACCATCTATTTCCCACTCTTGTTCCATGAGTCGCTGATGATAGAACCTACGGAGAACGAGTCGAAAGATACTATCGACGGCTTTATTCAGGTGATGCGCCAGATAGCTGAGGAGGCGAAGACGGACCCCGAACTGGTGAAGTCGGCTCCGCACACTACTCCCATTGGGCGTGTTGACGATGTGCTGGCTGCCAAGCATCCTGTAGTGACGTTCCGTCAATTGAAAAATGAGCAATAGTAAAAATGAAAGCGTGTGATTTGATTATCATCGGTGCAGGGCCAGGAGGCTATCGCGCCGCTGAATATGCCGCCAAACAAGGGCTGAAGGTCACCATCTTCGAAGGTGCAGACGTGGGCGGCACCTGCCTCAATGTGGGGTGCATACCCACCAAGACCTATGTGCATAGCGCCACCTTTGCTGAGGCTCGCCAGCGCATGGCGGCTGTTGTTGCTCAGCTGCGCCAGGGTGTAGAGACCATCCTCTCTCATCCCAACATCACGCTGCTGCGCGAGTATGTCGCCTTCGACAGTGCTCACCTCCCTTTGGAAGAGGTGGGGCAGACTCCCATAATCATTGCTACGGGCTCAGAAACCAAGTGGCTACCCCTCCAGGGACTTGACGACCCGCGCGTGGTGGACAGCACTGGACTGCTGCAACTCCAGACCTTGCCCAAACGGCTCTGCATCATCGGTGCAGGCGTTATCGGCATGGAGTTTGCCAGCATTTTCAACCGCTTTGGCTCGGAGGTCACCGTCATAGAGTATCTGAAGGAGTGCTTGCCTGCTCTCGACAGCGACATTGCCAAACGCTTGCGCAAGCAGCTGGAGAAGCAGGGTGTCACCTTCAAGATGAAGACGGCCGTAGAACATATTGCCGACATCGATGCTGACGTCATTCTGATGGCTACAGGGCGCAAACCGCGCACGGCAGGACTCAACGTCGAGTCTTTGGGTATCACGCTGGAGAAGAATGGTGCCATTCCCGTCGACGACAACTTCCAAATAGTAAATCGTAAATCGTCAAATAGTCCATTGTATGCGGTTGGCGACGTCAACGGCCGTCAGATGTTAGCCCATGCTGCCGAGATGCAGGCTGTCCATGTTGTCAACCAGATTCTGGGACGCAAGGACGGCATCCGCTTTGACATCATGCCTGCCGCTATCTTCACCGACCCCGAGGCTGCCTGCGTAGGTCCTACCGAGGATCAACTGAAGGAGCAGGGCCTTGCCTACGAGTGCCGCAAGTCTTTCTGGCGGGCCAACGGCAAGGCGCTGGCTATGGACGAGACGGAGGGTATGCTCAAACTCTTCTCCTCCGCTGCCGACGGCCGCCTCTTAGGTTGCCATGCCTTTGGAGCTCATGCTGCCGACATTGTGCAGGAGGTCAGCGTCCTGATGTGCTGCGATACCACCATCCACCAGCTTTGCGACATGGTGCATATCCACCCCACCTTGGGCGAGATACTCCATGCTGCCGTAGCCGATTAAGAACTGGCGCTGCCATGTAATCCTCGTAGGGGATAACAGGCAGCGCCAGTTCTTATAATCTTTACTTGAAATCTTTACTTGACAGGAATGTCTTCGAGGGTCTTCTTCAGCAGTTGCCAGAAGGGGGCAACGGTCTCGATGAGGGCACGCTCGGTCGTGGTGTGCGGTGACTTCATGGTGGGACCGAGGCTGACTACGTCGAGCCAAGGATACTTGCCCAGGATGACGGAGCACTCTAGTCCGGCATGGTCTACCTGGATGATGCCGTCCTTGCCGAAGAGTTCTTTATACTCCTTGAGCAGCAGGTGCAGAATCTCGCTGTCGGGGTTGGGGTCCCAGCCACCGTATGAGCCTGCAGTCTCAACCTTCATACCTGCCATGGAGAAGCAGCTTTCAAGCATGGTGACAACATAGTCTTTCATATCCTCGCGGCTGCTGCGTGCCAGTATCTTGATGCTGGCCTTGCCCTCGCCAATGTTGATGATGGCCAGGTTGGAGCTGGTCTCTACGACACTGGGGTAGGCGGGGATGAAGCGGATAACGCCGTCGTGACAGGCAAAGATGGCATCGACGAGGTTGTCCTGTATCTCGACGGGCACCTCCTTGGCGGGAGTGTCCACCTCCTCTACGGTGACCTCAATGCCCTGGGGTTCGATGAGTTTGAACTCGTCATTAAAGGTGCCTTGCCAGTCGCTGACGATCTCCTTCAGTGTGGCGATGTTCTCCTGGGGCAGGGTGAGTACGGCCTCAGCCTTGAAGGGGATGGCGTTGCGCATGTTGCCACCGTTCCAATTGGCCAGACGGGCCTCTGTCTCGGCAATCAGTTCGCGCACCACCTGCACCAGCAGTTTGTTGGCATTGCCGCGTCCTTCGTTAATCTCCAGTCCGCTGTGTCCGCCACGCAGGTTTTTTACCGTCACCTTGACGGCAGCATCCTCGGGGTCGGTGTCAACCTCCTGGTAGTCGAGTGTGGCAGTGACATCGATGCCGCCTGCAGAGCCGATGACGAACTTGCCCCAATGCTCGGAGTCGAGGTTCAGCAGGATGTCTCCCTGCAGCTCGCCCTCAGGCAGTTCGTTGGCACCAAACATGCCCGTCTCTTCATCGCGCGTGATGAGGGCATCGATGGGACCGTGCTTCAGCGTCTTGTCCTCCATGATAGCCATGATGGCTGCTACGCCCAAGCCGTTGTCGGCACCCAGCGTAGTACCCTTGGCCTTGACCCACTCGCCGTCAATCCAAGGCTCGATGGGGTCTGTCTCGAAGTTATGTGCAGACTCGGGTGTCTTCTGTGGCACCATGTCCATGTGGGCCTGCAGAATGATACCCTTTCTGTTCTCCATGCCCGGTGTGGCAGGTTTGCGGAAGTGGATATTCCCTGCGGGGTCTTTTACTGCGTAGATGCCACACTGCTGGCCGAAGTCAAGCAGGAACTGCTGGATTTTCTCCAGATGTCCGCTAGGGCGTGGTACTTGTGTCAAACTGTAGAAGTTGCGCCAGATGCATTCTGGCTTTAGGGTCTGAATCTCATTCATTGTATTATTGTTTAAGGGTTTTGATGTTCGTAAAGTTGAGTGCCAGCCACGCGTAGATGCCCAGCAGGACGACCAGCATGGTCTGCACGGTGTGGACGATGAGGACGAAGTAGAGCGCGTGCTCGTCGGCAACACCATAGAGGATGAGCATGGTCTTGACGGCAAAGTGCCACGGACCGGCACCGTTGGGGGTGGGTACGATGACGGCTATGGAGCCTACGATGAATGTCACCAGCGCACAGCCCAGTCCGAGATGGGCCGTGAAGTCGAAGCAGAAGAAGGTGAGATAGTAGTGCAGGAAATAGCTCATCCAGATGGCGAGGGTGAAGAAGGTGAACAGGGGTATGTTCTTGACGTCCTTCAGCGAGATGACGCCTTGCCAGATGCCGCTAAGCGTCGCGCGTACCTTATTATATATGGAGAGTTTGCGCAGCAGGAAGTGCAGCAGGACGAGCATGGCTGCGGCGCAGATGGCTACCACCAGATAGCCTGCCCACGAGAAGCCGTGGAGGATGTCGTGCAGATTGGTGCCCGTCTTCTGGAAGAAGGTGCCAAAGGTGCTCATCTCTAGCAGAATGACAACAGCCGTGATGCCCAGCACCAAGAGGGAGTCGATAGCACGCTCTGTCACAACCGTGCCCAGCGCTTTGGGGAACGATACGCTGTCATAGCGCGACAGCACACCACAGCGCGTAAACTCACCCACACGGGGTATGAGCAGCGAGGCGGCATAGCTGAGGAAGATGGCGTGGATGCTCGTTGACGTGCGTGGCCGTTCGCCCACAGGTTCCAGAGTTTGGCGCCAGCGCCATCCGCGGAACATCTGAGCCAGTATGCCGAAGGGAAACGATAGCAGCATCCATGTCCAGTCCATCTCGTCAGTCATGAAGTGGCATATCTGCTGCCAGTCTTCACCGCGATACATCCAGTAGAGTATCGTGGCGCCCAGCACCAGTGGCATCAAAATCTTCAGTATGATACTGCTTGTCTTCATCGTGCTTGCAAAAGTACAAAAAATAATTTGATTTAGGTCAACGAAAGACGGATATTATTAAATGACGGCCAAGAAAGTGCTTTTTTGCGGCTAAAAAGAACCTTTTCACGACAGCTATCGGACACGTTTCGTGGTTTTGTCGCATTAGTCAGCCGCTGTCGCAACTATTGAAGAGAATAACAGCAAAAAAAGTTGGAAGGAGAGAAAAGTCGTCGTATCTTTGCAATGTAAAAAGGACAAAACAACAATTTAATAACTTAAAATATAGAAAGGAAACAAGATATGGCAGAGAATGTAACACCGGTAATCCTGAAGGTTAAGGATTTCGCAGAGCGTGAGGTTTTATTGGTAGACTACAAGTTCAACCAGGAGACAGATAGAGAGGGACAGATTGCAGGTATCCCCCGTGGTGGCAGAGTAACTTTGCAGGCATGAAACAAGTACGCCCCAAGAAAAATCTGGGTCAGCACTTCCTGACCGACCTGTCTATTGCCAAGCGCATAGCCGACACTGATGACGAACCGTATGCAGACCTTCCCGTATTGGAGGTGGGCCCTGGCATGGGCGTAATGACGCAGTATCTGGTGCAGAAGCCACGCCCGCTGAAGGTGGTGGAGAGCGACTGCTCTCCTTTATTGTTTACCAAATGCCTCAAGAGCCTGTTTCTTAAATAAATCTGCAAATTATTTGGAACTTTAGATAATTCTTGCTATCTTTGTAGCCGAGAGTGGGAAGGACCCGCTCCGGCAGAAGAAGCGTAATGCTCACCAACTTGCGAAACGAGAACGTAGGAAATTTTCACTAGCAAGCCAATAGTAACGAGAGAGCAGGACGGCTTCCACGTATCAGCGTGGGGCTGTATTCCTATTCTTACTATTAGGTTTTCCTACGACCTTCGTTTCGGAACTGGCAAAGACAGTCCCGCGCTTCTGTCGTGTACAAAAGCGAAAGAAAAATAGTAACCTAAAACAATAAAGCTTATGAAAAAGATTCATTTCTTATTCGGAATGATACTGCTATGGGCAGTAGCATTACCCGTTTGTGCTCAAGTCTCCAATGACAACGAGGATGAAGTGTACAAAGTTGACCAGCGGATGGTACAGGATTATGTGCTTGGTCAGGTGTTGGTGAAGATGAAGGACGGCAACCCAGCCACTGTGCGCCGCGTAAAGGGAAAGTTCCAGAGTGCAGGGCTTACGGGGCTCGATGCTGTGCTCAATGAGTTCGGCGTGGAAGATATGGAACAGCTGCTGCCCAACGCTAAGGTGGCAGCCAAACCTCGCAGGGCAAAGGCTTTCAACGGTACAACCATTGTGGAGCGTGACCTGACACAGCTCTATAAGGTTACTCTGCCTGAAGAAAAAACTTATGAGACTATGCAGTTGGTAGAACGGCTGAAAGCACTTGACGAGGTGGAATTTGCAGAGCCTAACTATAAGATGTATATTACGGATGCTGAGATTGCCGGCAGTTTCTTAGGCAATCCCTACGTCACCCAGCAATGGTATTTGGATGCATACGGCGTGAAGCAACTTTGGAACAAGCCCATTGTCAATCCTAAACGCCCTGTTATTGCTATTATTGATACAGGTGTAGACCTAACTCACCCCGACCTTGCCCCTAATCTGTGGACAAACACCGCTGAGGCAGAAGGTGAGGCTGGTTACGATAACGATGGAAACGGCTTCAAGGGCGATGTCCATGGATGGGACTTCATTAACAATACGCCGAATGTGCGCGATTTCAATATGCATGGTACCCATGTGGCTGGTATTGCTGCAGCAGCCAATAACGGCATCGGTATCGTTGGCGCTAACCCGCAGGCTCTGATTATGCCTGTGTCTGTTATGCAGAGCGATGGTACGGGCGACGTGGCCACTATCGTTAAGGGTATTGACTATGCAGTAGCTAATGGTGCTACAGTGCTAAACCTTTCATTAGGTACATACGCCAACAGCCGTGCTTTGCGCCAATCATTAGAGCGTGCCTATCAGACGGCGGTGATTGTGGCGGCTGCGGGCAATGATGGCTTACAGATCTTGCCAGTTTGTAAACCAAGGGAACCATACGGTCCTATGTTCCCCGCAGCCTATTCTTTTGTGTTAGGAGTACAAGCAACAACCAATACGGGGGCTCTTGCTGCTTTTAGCAACTACGACTGTGACGGCCCCAATTACTCGTCGGCCTCGACATTGCAAGATCCTGATGGCTTCAACTATGAATTGAAAGCACCAGGCACGAATATGCTCAGTACGATTTCTGGTGGTAAATATAAGGTGCTACAAGGCACCTCTATGTCTGCTCCCTTGGTTGCAGGCGCTATTTCTGCTCTAACGATGGTTAAGGACTATACCAAGGATGAAGGTCTGATTCATCAGGAAATCCTGTGGGGCGACCTGCTGCATACAGACAATATCGCCCAAGCGTATGCTGTGGCCAATCGTCCTGCTGAGCTGGACTTGATGAAGATTATGTATCGTGAGCGCAAAGAACTCAGTGAAGAAACAGAGGATGACTATAGCGGTGATGGCGAACTTGATGCAGGCGAAACGGTTTCGCTCTATCCCGTCATTCGTACTACCTTTGGTGCGGCTTCTAACATCAAGATGCACTTGGAGATGGGTGACGAGTTTGAAGACCCAAACACTGTTGAAATTCTAACAGGTGCGGACAATAAGGTAGACTTTGGTCTGCACCTCGATGCATACGGAAAGGGGGTTAGCTTGAATCCGCTTCAACTGAAAGTAGCAGACAATATTGCAGACAACCGCCATATCAAGATGAAGATGGTAGCTACTTGCGATGAAAGCAATGTTACCTACGAGGGACTCTTTACGATAGTTGTTAACAATATGGTGAAGATAAACGGACTTATTTCTGAGGACCGCACGCTTACTGCTGACCATGTGTATTTAGTCAATGATAATATCGGTATTTTGGAAGGTGCAAAGCTGACCATAGAACCAGGCACTCGTTTGGAATTTATGGAAGGTATGGGCCTCTCTTCATTTGGAAAGTTGGTCGCCAAAGGAACACCTGAAAAGCCTATTGTATTTACAGGCCACAATGGCGCCAAGTGGGCTGGTGTGAAATCGCACAATTCTACGGGACAACATAGTCATGACGCTGTTCTATATACAAATAGCGACAATACGCTATTTACGCTTCTTCCAACGGATGCTACACCGAATAAATACACGTATCAGTCTAAATATATTTATTATGGTGCTAATGAAGATAATCCAGGAAAGTTTTTCTATTTGAGTAATTATATTGAGGATTTTTCGAACGATATGACATCGAAACAGGAATTGCTGACAGATCCGAACTATTTGACATCAGCTGTACTTCAAATGCTGAGTGACTGGGAGGCTTATTGGAGTCAGTATCCTACGCAACGTTCTGCAGACAAGCCGAATGGTGTCAATGTGTATGCTAATCTTTTCACTTGGTCTACTTACGACAATCCTCGAGATACGCTTTATTATTGCAGGCTTGACAATATGATCCAAGATTGGGATTACAGACCATATATGGCTGATTGTGTTTATTCGGAGTCAAGCGGAAGTTTTTTATTGGAATATTTAGAGGGTATTAGGTGCAACGTCATGAATACAAAATCTGATAATAGTTATTATGGATGTAATC
>Ga0310691_10005225_pt1 | contig 14286 bp, 12 predicted proteins | sample 176DNAGHGlowgp2_FD_203887 | JGI IMG/M metagenome (GOLD analysis project Ga0310691, IMG submission 203887) | Sheep rumen microbial communities from Palmerston North, Manawatu-Wanganui, New Zealand - 1766 DNA GHGlow gp2 (v2) (version 2) | ecosystem: Host-associated > Mammals > Digestive system >... | reverse complement strand
GCGACGTCGTCCACAAGGGCGAGAAGATTGCCCAGTGGGACCCCTTCAACGCCGTCATCGTCAGCGAATATGCCGGTGTGCTGAAGTTCAACGATGTTATCGAGGGCGTCACCTTCCGTGCCGAGACTGACGAGACCACGGGCCTCACGGAGAAGATTGTCACCGAGTCGAAAGACAAGACTAAAGTGCCTACCTGCGACGTGCTCGATGTCAATGGCGAGAAGATTGGCACCTACAACTTCCCCGTCGGCGGCCACGTTGTCGTGGAAGACGGCCAGACAGTCAAGACTGGCGAGACGCTGGTGAAGATTCCACGCGCCGCTGCCAAGGGTGGCGACATCACCGCCGGTCTGCCCCGTGTCACCGAGCTCTTCGAGGCCCGCAACCCAAGCAACCCCGCTGTCGTCTCCGAGATAGACGGCGAGGTCACCATGGGCAAGGTCAAGCGCGGCAACCGCGAAATCATCGTCACTTCGAAGTCTGGCGACCAGCGCAAGTACCTCGTTTCACTGTCGAAGCAAATCCTCGTGCAGGAGCACGATGCCGTGCGAGCCGGCACGCCGCTCTCCGACGGTGCTATCACCCCGAGCGACATCCTCGCCATCAAGGGTCCCACCGCCGTACAGGAGTACATCGTCAACGAGGTACAAGACGTCTATCGTCTGCAAGGCATCAAGATCAACGACAAGCACTTTGAGATTATCGTCCGCCAGATGATGCGCAAGGTGCAGATCAACGACCCCGGCGACACCTCGTTCCTTGAGCAGGAAGTGGTCGACAAGCTCGACTTTGCCGAGGAGAACGACCGCATCTGGGGCAAGAAGGTGGTCACCGATGCCGGCGACAGCGACAGCCTGAAGGCCGGACAGATTGTCACCGCCCGTCGCCTGCGCGACGAGAACACGTCGCTGAAGCGCCGCGACCTGAAGGTCGTTCAGGTGCGCGATGCCGTGCCAGCCACCTCCACGCAGATTCTCCAGGGCATCACCCGTGCCGCCCTGCAGACGAAGAGCTTCATGTCGGCTGCCTCCTTCCAGGAGACGACGAAGGTGCTCAACGAGGCTGCCATCCGTGGCAAGGTAGACTATCTCGAAGGCATGAAAGAGAACGTCATCTGCGGCCACCTCATCCCCGCCGGCACCGGCCTGCGCGAGTTCGAGAAGCTCATCGTAGGTTCGAAAGAGGAATACGAGCGCATGCAGGCCAATCGCAAGAACGTGCTCGACTTCGTTCAGGAGCCAGTACTCGACGAATAATGTATAGCACCCACCATAACACTGCCCAGCTGGCGGATAACATCCGTCGGCTGGGCTTTTTATCTTTTCTCGCTTCCTCACGCAGCCAATGACCCAAGAAGAATGTTCCCGCCTGCTGGGCGAACATGGCATCAAGCCTACTGCCAACCGCATCGTTGTGGTGCGCCAGCTGGCACTGTCGTCCCGCCCCTTGACCCTGTCGGAACTGGAACGGCAAATCCTCTCCATCGACAAGTCGGGCATCTTCCGCGCCCTGACGCTCTTCCGCGACCATCATCTCGTCCATATCGTGGAAGACGGCTCCGGAGCACTGCGCTACGAACTCTGCCACAGCCATGGCGACAACGATAGCGACGACGACCTACACGTCCACTTCTTCTGCGAGTGCTGCCACCGCACCTTCTGTCTCGATGGCGTTCCCATTCCGCAGGTAGCCGTTCCTCCTGGCTATTCCGTCACCTCTGCCACCCACATCGTGAAGGGCACCTGCCCCGACTGCGCACGATAGTCCCCCGTTACACCTGCTTGCACCGCTTGCACCTGCCGCTGATTACCAGGCAGTTAGCTTGCACTGCTGCTTGCACTGCTGCTTGCACTGGGGATGAGTCCGGCGGGGGAACCGCCGGACACACGGGCACGCGGACACGCGGGCGCGGGGAAAATGCATAAATATGCAGTTTTTCAGGTGGCAGTTTATGGAAAAATACGCACGCCTTTTTGGAAAAAACGCACGCCTTTTTGGAAAAAACTGGCACTTGAGGTAATTTTTCTTTACGCTCTCCGTCTTGCACCGTTTGAAACGTTCCAAAAGTTTTTCTGTATGTTTCATCGCCCCTTTTTGCACCCACCTGCCGCTACCTCCACCCTTGCCCTTAGGTGCAGGCAGCGGTGCAACTTGCGGTGCAACTCATGGTGCAAGATAACTGTCTGATAATCAGTAGTAGGTGCAAGAAGTGCAGCTCAGGCAACTACATCTTCCATTGCGCCAATGCCGGCACGCTGAGCCTCTGCGTGGAGAAGGCCGACAACGACACCCCCATGGACTGGGCAGCCAACGACCGCCCGACGGCATTGCAAACCCATGCCGCCGACAACGAACAGGATGCGTCGTAACACCCGCCAGCAACACCTACGAGATTCTTTAACGCATAACGCTGGGCCTGCCCCATAAAACCGCCACAATAGCCTCAGACCGAAGGTAGTTCTTTGGAATGAGACTATTGTGGCGGCTTGCGGATAATGTGCAAATAGTCGTCGTAGGGAATGAAGCGCCCGCCCATGGAGCGCAGATGCGGCGTTTCGAGCTGGCAGTCGATGAGGCATCCTCCCACCTGCTCCATGGCGCGTGCGAGCCAGACAAGGGCGAGCTTCGAGGCACTTGGCACGAGCGAGAACATGCTCTCGCCGAAGAAGGCTGTGCCGATGTGCACACCATAGAGTCCTCCAACCAGCCTCTGGTCCTCCCACACCTCGACGCTGGCGGCGAAGCCCCGGCGGTGAAGCTCGGTGTAGGCACGAATCATGTCGGGCCCCAGCCACCCGTTGTCCATCGACCAGCGGTCCTGGGCCGTGGCGCAGCCCTTGACGACGCCCTCGAAGTCGAGGTTCAGGCTACAGCGGTAGGTGTCCTTGCGGATGAGCTGGCGCAGGGAGTGGCTGACATGAACCTCACCCGGGAAGATGACAAAGCGCTGCATGGGGCAGTACCACAGCGGCTCCTGCTGATGCTTATAGGCAAACCAAGGGAAGATGCCCTCGGAGTAGGCCAAGAGCAGCCGGCTGGCCGAGAGGTCGCCGCCCACGGCTATCAGCCCGTCGGGTTCGCCACCGCGAGGGTCTGGAAACCATAGTGTCTCGTCCAATTGCCAAACCATGGGAATTGTTACTATTTTACAATATTACTATTGCTGTTGAGGCAATAGTCCAATCGTGCCATTATCCAATAGTCCTACAACCACGCTGCCTCCCTGCTTGAGTGAGCCGAAGAGCATTTCGCGCATGAGTACTGGCTTGAGCTTGCCATTGATGACACGGTCCATCTCGCGTGCGCCGTACTCACGGGTAAAACCCTCTTTCAGCAGGAGTGCGAAGGCATCGTCGGCGACGGTCATCTCTACATGTCGGGCCGTGAGCTTCTCCTGCAGCTCGCCTAATTTCTTGCGGAGGATGAGGCGCGCCATGGTCTCGTCCATGTCGTTGAAGACCACGGTGCCGGAGAGGCGGTTGATGAACTCGGGCTTGAAAGTCTTCTTCACCTGGCGGAGCATGGCCTCGCCACGGCTGACGCCTCCGCTGAAACCGATGCTGGCCTGCGAGGCATACTGTGCGCCGGCATTGGAGGTCATGATGATAATGACGTTGCGGAAGTCGGCCTTGCGGCCTTTGTTGTCGGTGAGGCGGGCGTAGTCCATCACCTGCAGGAGGATGTTGTAGATGTCCTGATGAGCCTTCTCCAGCTCGTCGAGGAGGAGCACGCAGTGGGGAGTCTTGCGGATGGCATCGGTGAGCAGCCCCCCATCCTCGTAGCCCACGTAGCCTGCCGGCGAGCCGATGAGCTTGGCCACGGTGTGCTTCTCGGTATATTCGCTCATGTCGAAGCGCAACAGCTCGATGCCCAGCTGGCGGGCCAGCACACGGGCCACCTCGGTCTTGCCCACGCCGGTGGGTCCGACGAAGAGCAGCGAGGCCAAGGGCTTACCCTCGTCGAGCAGGCCGGCCTTCGACATCTGCACGGCCTCCACCACCTGACGTATGGCCTCGTCCTGCCCGTAAATGGCTACCGAGAGGCGAGCACCAAGGGTGGCGAGCCGCTCGTTGTCATCGTCGTCGTTGCTCATGGCCATGCTATCCACCTTGCAGGTCTTGGCCAACACATCGGCAATGTCGGCCTTGGTGACAAGTGAAGAAAGTTCACTCTCTTTAGCCGCCCCGGCCTCGTCGATGAGGTCGATGGCCTTGTCGGGGAGGAAGCGGTCGTTGACGTATTTCGCACTGGCCTCGACGGCATAGCCGATGGCCTCGTCGTCGTAGGTGCAGTGGTGGAAAGCCTCGTAGAGCGGCTGTAGCTGGCAGAGGATGTGGCGGGTCTCGTCGACCGACGGTTCGGGAATATCTATTTGCTGGAAGCGGCGCACCATGCCCTTTGAGCGGGAGAAGAACTTGTTGAACTCTTCGTAGGTGGTGGAGCCGATGAAGCGGATGGTGCCCGCTTCGAGGTAGGGCTTGAGCATGTTTGAGGCATCCATCGAGCTTTCGCCAACGGCCCCCGCCCCCACGAGGTTGTGAATCTCGTCAATATAAATAATATTGTTGTCCGACTCTTTCGCCACCCCGTCCATCACCTGCTTGATGCGGTCCTCGAGGTCGCCCCGGTACTGGGTTCCTGCCAGCATCGTCGCCAGGTCGAGCATGTAGACGCGGCTGCCCTTCAGCCGCTGTGGCACCCGCCCTTCGTTGATGCGCCTCACCAGCCCCCACACCAGTGCCGTCTTGCCCACGCCTGGCTCGCCGACATGGAGCGGGTTGTTCTTGTCGCGGCGGCAGAGCACCTGAATGGTGCGCTGCAGCTCCGCCTCGCGCCCGATGAGGGGGTTGCGGCGCTCCACGAGGACGTTCATGCAGGTGACGAGCTTGCGCCAGGCGGCCTGCTGGGCGTGCTGGTCGCTGGTGTCTTCAATATCTTCCCATTCGTAGGAGGTGATGAGCTCGGAGAGGAAGCTGGCATCGGCACCCTTCAGCTCGCGCTTCAGCAGATAGGAAGCCCAGCAGTCGTCCAAGTCCATCAGCGCCTTGACAACGTGGGTAATGTCAAGCTCTCCAGCACTGCTTAGGGCCACTTGCTGCAAAGCCCTTTCGACAACCTGCCCCAACAGCTCGGAGAAGCAGCAGTCATAGTCTACGTTGTCAGGCACGCTCTCCATCTCGTCGAGCTTCTTCTTCAGCTCTTGATGCAGACGCTCGTAGTCGGCGAACTGACAGAGCGCTTCGTAGAAGGTCTGCTCGTCGAGCAGCACGTAGAGCAGGTGCTCGGGAGTGATGAACTCGTGGCGATAGTTCAGGCAACAGTCCTGCGCACGGAAGAACAACCTGACTAACCGCTCCGATTTATTGAAATCTTGTATCTCTGGCATAATTCTCTGTTTGCTCCTCTTGTCATTCTTCGGGTTCACAGGTCAGTCGCAGGGGATAGCCGGCCTCCTGAGCCATGGCGCCGGCTTTCTGCACCTTCGATAGTGCGATGTCGTAGGTATAGATGCCCACCACCGACTTGCCAGTGTGGTGCACCTTGAGCATGAGGGCCTCGGCCTCAGCAGTAGATTTGAAAAACACTTCGACGAGAATCTTCACCACAAACTCCATGGTGGTGAAGTCGTCGTTGAAGATGGTCACCTTGTAGCGGCGCGGCTCACGCAGGTCGATGCGTTGCCGCTCCCTGACGCCTGACTGTTCTTTTGCCATAAAAAAGCTTACTTGTTTGAGCGTGCAAAAATACACAAAAAAAACGACTTTTTAGTCTTTCGTTAAAATTTTATTTTGTACTTTTGTAGCCGAAAACGAAAAACCTATATTTACTATGGCAAAAGAACCCACATTCAAGTACGCCCCGATGTTTCAGCTGGGCGAAGACAAGACTGAGTACAGACTGCTTTCAAAGGAGGGCGTGAGCACCGCCACCTTCGAGGGCAAAGAGATGGTGAAGGTGAGCCGTAAGGCCCTGACGCTGCTGGCCCAGCAGGCTTTCCACGACGTAGAGTTCATGCTGCGTCGCGAGCACAACCTGCAGGTGGCCGCCATCCTGAGCGACCCCGATGCCTCTGACAACGACAAATACGTGGCCCTGCAGTTCCTGCGCAACGCCGAGGTGGCCGCACGCGGCATCTTGCCTTTCTGCCAGGACACCGGCACCGCCATCATCCACGGCGAGAAAGGCCAGCAGGTGTGGACAGGCTTCGAGGACGAGGAGGCCCTGAGCCTGGGCGTGTACAACACCTTCACGCAGGACAACCTGCGCTATTCGCAGAACGCGCCGTTGACGATGTACGACGAGGTGAACACCCGCTGCAACCTGCCCGCACAGATTGACATCGAGGCCACGGAGGGTGCCGAGTACCGCTTCGTCTTCGTGGCCAAGGGCGGCGGCTCGGCCAACAAGACCTACTTCTACCCCATGACGAAGGCCACCATCCAGAACGAGGGCACGCTCATCCCCTTCCTCGTGGAGAAGATGAAGAGCTTAGGCACGGCTGCCTGTCCACCCTACCACATCGCCTTCGTCATCGGCGGCACGTCGGCCGAGAAGAACCTGCTGACGGTGAAGCTCGCCTCCATTAAATACTACGACTCGCTGCCCACCACGGGCGACGAGACGGGCCGCGCCTTCCGCGACCTGGACTTAGAGGAGAAACTGCTCAAGGAGGCCCAGAAGATTGGACTGGGCGCGCAATTCGGCGGCAAATACCTGGCCCACGACATCCGCGTGGTGCGCCTGCCCCGCCACGGTGCCAGCTGCCCCATCGGCATGGGTGTGAGCTGCTCGGCCGACCGCAACATCAAGGCAAAAATCAACCGCGACGGCATCTGGCTGGAGAAGATGGACAGCAACCCCAGCGAACTTATACCTGCCGAATATGCCAAACCCGGCGAGGGGCAGAACACCATCGAGATAGACCTGAACCAGGGCATCGACGCCGTGCGAAAGGAGCTGTCGAAATATCCCGTGAGCACCCGCGTGAACCTGAAGGGAACCATCATCGTGGCCCGCGACATTGCCCACGCCAAGCTGAAGGCCCGCATCGACGCCGGCGAGGAGATGCCCGAATACTTCAAGAAATACCCCGTGCTCTACGCCGGACCGGCTAAGACCCCGGAGGGCTACCCCTGCGGCTCAATGGGCCCGACGACGGCCAACCGCATGGACCCCTATGTAGACGAGTTTCAGAGCCTTGGAGCCAGCCTGGTGATGATTGCCAAGGGCAACCGCTCGCAGCAGGTGACCGATGCCTGCCAGAAGCACGGCGGCTTCTACTTGGGAAGCATCGGTGGCGTGGCTGCCGTGCTCTCGCAGTCGTGCATCAAGTCGATAGAGTGTGTTGAATATCCGGAACTGGGCATGGAGGCCATCTGGAAGATCGACGTAGAGGACTTCCCCGCCTTCATACTCGTCGACGACAAGGGCAACGACTTCTTCAAGACACTGAAACCCTGGTGTCCGGCATGCAAAAAATAGTATTTACAACTATACTCGCCCTTCTCTTTCCCTTGGCTTCGGCAGCCCAGGGAAAGAGATTCTTTCACTATAACTGCATGGGAGCTAACGCTGCTGCGCCGACAGCCACCGGCCATCAGATGCGCCGCCTGCCAGCCTTGAAGACGGAATGGGACAGCACCCGCATCTACCCCGTGGTCGTGGTGCTGGTGGAGTTTGCCAACAGGAGCTTCTCGCAGGACGACCCACGCGACTTCTACCACCGCATCTTAAACGAAGAGGGCTACAACGAAGGACGAGGGCCGGGCTGTGTGGCCGACTATTTCCGCAAGCAGTCGTGCGGCTGGTTCCATCCGCGCTTCGACATCTACGGCCCCGTAAAGAGCAGCAGCGAAAGCACGACGACCAACGAGAAAAACTACGGCGAGACCATCTTCCACACCGCCACACAGCAACTCTTCGACTCCCTGAAGCCAGACCTCGCCCCCTACGACTGGAATGGCGACGGTATTGCCGAGCCATTCATCTACATCTATGCCGGCTATGGCGGCAACGAGACCGCCGAAGAAGCCACAGGGTCCATCTGGCCCAACACGTCGACATTCTCGCCTATCACCGTCGGCAGCGTACTCCTTAAGAACTACTCTGCCAGTGCCGAACTGTGGACCAGCAACAAGTCGTGCGGCATCGGCACCATCTGCCATGAATACAGCCACACGCTGGGGCTGCCCGACTTCTACCCCACCAGTGGAGAAGAATACTCCGTGGTAGACGAGTGGGACCTCATGGACGGCGGCAACTACTGCGACAATGGCTGGTGCCCGCCCAACTACTCTGCCCATGAGAAGATGCTGTTAGGATGGCTCAAGCCCGAGCCACTCACCAATGCCACCTCCATCGAAGGGCTGAAGCCCGTGGCAGACGGGGGCAAGGCATACATCATCGCTACCGACGACCCCAATGAGTACTTCATCTTGGAGAACAGGCAGTGGCAGGGCTGGGACCTGCGCACGCCAGGCCACGGACTGCTCGTGAACCACATCGACTACAAAAGCAACCTCTGGCGCAACAACACGGTGAACAGCGACCCCTACCACCACTGCTACGACTACGTGCACGCCGACAACATTGACTACAACCAGTGGGAAGACAGCGTGCCGAAAGGCACCCAATACATCGGCGGCCACAGCCTATACCTCAGCACCACCCCCTACCCTTACGTGGGCCCCACTGGCGAAAACCGCGAACTGACAGACGCATCGGTGCCAGCAGCAACAACCTTCAGCCCCACCCCCGGCGGCCTGCTCTCGAAGCCCATCACGAACATCAGAGAGGAGGAGGGCCTCGTCAGCTTCGACTTCATGGGAGGCGACCAGTCGGCCATCAGCGAAGTGAACCACCAGCAGGCCAAGCCCCAGCAGGCCCACGACCTCACCGGCCGCCCCATCGGCCCCGGCTATCGCGGACTGGCCATCAAAAACGGCAAGAAATTCCTTATTCAATAAAAAACCAAACGCAACAGACATTAATTTTATGAGAGTAATCATTGAACCAAACTACGATTTGATGTCACAGTGGGCAGCAAATCACGTCATCAACCGCATCAATGCCGCCAATGCCACGAAGGAGAAGCCTTTCGTGCTGGGGCTGCCCACGGGGTCAAGCCCCATCGGCATGTACCGCTGCTTAGTGAAAGCCTGCCAAGAGGGGAAGGTGTCGTTCAGGAACGTGGTGACCTTCAACATGGACGAATACGTAGGGCTGCCGGAATCGCACCCCGAGAGCTACCACTCATTCATGTTCACCAACCTTTTCAACCATATTGACTGCCCACGCGAAAACATCCACATTCTCAACGGCAACGCTCCCGACCTGGCAGCTGAGTGCGAGGCCTACGAGCAGGAGATAGAGAAGTTCGGAGGCATAGACCTCTTCCTCGGCGGCATCGGCCCCGACGGCCACATAGCCTTCAACGAGCCGGGCAGCAGCCTCAGCAGCCGCACCCGCCAGAAAACGCTGACCACCGACACCATCATTGCCAACAGCCGCTTCTTTGAGGGCGACATCAACAAGGTGCCAAAGACGGCACTCACCGTAGGCGTAGGCACCGTGATGGCTGCCCGCGAGGTGATGATCCTGGTGAACGGCCACGCCAAGTGCCGCGCCCTGCAGGCCGCCGTGGAAGGCAGCGTCAACCACATGTGGACCATCTCGGCACTGCAGATGCACCAGCACGGCATTATCGTGGCCGACGATGCCGCCTGCGACGAGCTGAAGGTGGGCACCTACCGCTACTTCAAAGACATTGAGCAGAAGAACCTGTTGTAAAAAAACACATGAGACAAACAAAACTATGGTTGCTCACAGCCGTACTCGCCATCCTGTGCAGTACGGCTGTGCTTACGTCGTGCTCGAAAGACGACGACAACAACATCGCAACTCCCGTTGCGAAAGACTACTTCACCCTGTGGAACTCCTGCGAAGCCCTCACAGCCCTGCAGGACTACGTAAAGGACGTGACGAACCCCGCCTCGAAAAACTTCATCAAAGAGGAAGACCGCATTGCCACCTTCGACATGGACGGCACCTTCGTCGGCGAGCTTTACCCCACCTATCTTGAATACAACCTGCTGGAGTATCGCGTCTTAGACGACCCCGCATACAAGAACTTAGCCCCTGACGACGTCAGAGAGACGGCACAAGACATTCGCGACTTCGTCAGGACAGGCAAGGCACTGCCCTCGCACTTCGACATGAAGCACGCCCAGGCAGCCGCCAAAGCATACGCCGGCATGACAGTGGCTGAGTTCGACGCCTATGTCAAGGACTACGCCGCCAGACAGGCCAACGGCTTCAGGGGGATGACCTACGGACAAAGCTTCTACAAGCCCATGCTGCAGGTGTTCGACTACCTGAAGGACAACGGCTTCACCTACTACGTCGTCTCCGGCTCCGACAGGTTCATCTGCCGAGCACTGGTCGATGCCATAGGCATCCAGCCAAACCGCGTCATCGGCATGGACGTAAAACTGCAATCGAGCAGTCAAGGAACGGAGGCCGGCGTCAACTACACCATGGGCAAGGAAGAAGAACTCATACGCACCGACGAGCTCATCATCAAGAACCTGAAGACGAACAAGGTGCTGCAAATCTCCCAGGAGATAGGCAAGGTGCCTGTTCTCTCCTTTGGCAACAGCGGCGGCGACTGTGCCATGCACAACTTCTGCCTGAGCAACCCGACGCACAAGTCGGCGGCGTTTATGCTCATTGCCGACGACGACGCACGCGACCATGCCAACCGCGACAAAGCACTCGCGCTGGGCACGCAATGGCGCGAGGCGGGCTATCATGTCATCTCCATGCGAGATGACTTCAAGACCATCTATGGCGATGGCGTAGAAAAAGCTGACTTCTCATTTTGAGAAGTCAGCTTTTCTTCTTTTTACTTGTAGCACTCGAAAATCTTATTCACCGTACTGCGTTCCAGCTTAGGAGTGACAAGGCTGGTCAGCCACACCACGGGGAAGCCGCCAAGCATGGCAATGGCACCACAGTTGATGGGGTTGATGGGGTTTCCCAGCATCATGTTCACCACCGTCAAGCCCACGCCCCAGACAAAGCAGGCCCAGACGCTGAGGCGCGTCACGCCACGCCAGTAGAGGCCCATCATGAACGGAGCGAGGAAGGCTCCGGCCAGTGCTCCCCATGAGATGCCCATAAGCTGGGCAATGAATGTGGGCGGGTTGAGGGCGATGAGCAGCGAGATGGCTATGAAGAACATAATGAGCACACGCATGACCACCACCTTTCGGCGCTCAATTCTTTCGGCCACGATGTCGTCGATACTGCCATCCTCCACCTCGCCAGGGAGCGACTTCTTGTCGCGGTAGATGAGGTCGAGGGTCATTGTAGACGATGAGGTGAGCACCAGCGAGGCCAGCGTCGACATCGATGCCGACAGCACCAGCAGCACTACAAGAGCGATGAGAATGTCGGGCAGCGTGTTCAGCATGGCGGGCACAATACTGTCGAAAGCTATTTTACCATCAGCAGCAACCACGGGGTCATAGAGGCGGCCAAAGCCTCCGAGAAAATAGCAGCCACCAGCCACCACAAGGGCAAAGACTGTCGAGATGATAGTGCCGCGGCGGATGGCGCTCTCGTCGGTGATGCTGTAGAACTTTCCCACCATCTGGGGCAGGCCCCAGGTGCCTAACGAGGTCAGGACGACCACGCCGAGCAACCCCCACGGGTCGGGGCCGAAGAGCGAGGCGAAGACGCCCGTTCCCTCTGTTGCGTTGGCAACGCAACATGCTGAGCTGTCGGCGGGAATGGCAGCCAGCTTGTCAACGGCAGCCGACAGACCGCCCTGCGCTGCCAGCACGGCAGCAATGACGGCCACGATGCCGAAGAGCATGATGATGCCCTGAATGAAGTCGTTCATGGCCGTGGCCTTATAGCCGCCGAGAATGACATACACGGCCGTAAGGACGGCCATGATGATGACGCAATACTCGTAGGGAATACCGAAGCCCATCTCAAAAAGGGTGGAGATGCCTTTATAGACACCTGCGGTATAAGGAATGAGGAAGACGAAAGCAATGACCGATGCCGCCACACGCAACCCCTGATCCTGGAAGCGAGTGCCGAAGAAGTCGGGCATGGTGCGGCTCTCGATGTGCTGCGTCATCAGCTTTGTGCGACGGCCCAGGATGAGCCAGGCCAGAAGTGAGCCAATGACGGCATTGCCAATGCCTATCCACGTAGACGACAGACCGTATTTCCAGCCAAACTGCCCGGCATAGCCCACGAAGACTACTGCCGAGAAATAGCTCGTGCCGTAGGCGAAAGCCGTCAGCCAAGGGCCTACGGAGCGACCACCCAACACAAATCCGTCAACACTGCTGGCCTGCTTGCGGGTGTAGACACCCACGCCAATCATCACGGCCAGGAAGATGACGGTCAACAATACTTTGATAATCATAATCTTAGAATGCTACTTGAACTTGGGCTTGGAGCCAGTTATAATCGTCGCCCAGACGGTCGCCACAAAGGCTGCGGGTGTACTGCAGTTGCAGGCGGCACTTCTTGTAGAACCAATACTGCAGGCCCAACGTGAGGTTGGTCTGGTCCCAGCCGTCTACATCGGTGTTGCGGTCGTAGGTCTCGCCACTGGCCACGATGTCGAGGGCATCGACCACAGGGATGGCCGTTGTGACATAGCCGCCACGCGAGCCCACATCGCCGTCTTCGCCCCCCAGCCACTCAGCACGGACACTCACCGGGCGGGCCTCCTTATACTGCGAGCCGCCAATGGAGCCGAACTTATACTCGGCACCCACCGAATAGCGGTTACGCTTGTAGTTGTCGCCCACGCTGACGGCGGGGTTCCAGGCGGCCGTACCCACAGCACAACCTGTGCCTAAGTAGCCCGACCCCACAATGCGCAGCCCGTCCATGGGGCGCAGCTCTAACTTGGCAATAAAGTCCTTTTGGTTGTTCTGGTCTTTGCGGTTGATGCCCTGTCCGCTCATCAGCGCCAGCTCGTAGTGCAGCTTGTCTTGCAGCAGGTCGCCAAAGACCATCAGGCCCATGTCGCGGCCATAGTTCACGCCATTCAGCGGGTCGGGGCCTTCGCCAGCCAAGTAGAGAACAGCCTGCGAGTAGACATCGATAAGCTCCAACGCCGTAGGCGACAGCGGGTTCTCCATGGTGTAGGAGTGCTTGAACTGGCCCAGACGGATGCTCAGGGCCTTGTCGTTGCTCACGCGGTAGTCGGTGTAGAACTCCTGCACGACGCTGGAAAAGTCGTGCATGAAGAGGAACGACCAACGGTCGGTGATGCGGGCTTTCGCCCAGAGCAGGGTGCGCTTGAGATTGTAGCTGTTGGTCTTTTTGCCGTTGGCGTCTTGGAAGCTCCAGCCTCCCTGGGCATAGCCGTTGAGGGTGATGCGGTTGGCCAAGTCTTTAGTCCAATCGGTGTTTCCACTCTGTTGCCCCATGGCGGCAACACTACTGTACACTGCCAGCACTACCGCCAGTGTACGCGAAATGCAAGTTTTTCGTTTCATTATGTCATAAAATTAAAATGAATTTAGTTCTTGCGTCGGCAAAGGTAATAAGAAAGCGACAAAAAGCCAAAGAAAAATGCTAAATTCTTTCACGATACGGGTTTTTCTTGCTAACTTTGCAGCCGAGAACTGAACAGGCTAAGAAAGAATGGCATATCAGGAGACTCGACAAAGACGCTTTTCCGCCCGTTTGTTGTTGGCAGTGTTTCTGCCAATGCTGCTCTTGTCGTCGCTCCACATCCACGAACAAGGCCAACTGCAAGCCGACAACTGCACTGAGTGCGTGGAGCGCCACTGCGGCGGCCATCTGACGCAGCTGACGGTGCACCAGCACGACTGCGTGCTCTGCCAGTTCGTCAGTCTGCCCTTCCTGCTGGCAACAACAGCAGCACTGGCCATCTTCACTCCCGCCACCAAGGCCGATGCTGACCTGCGCGCTCCCTTCTGTCCCGTAGCCACCGTCGGCCGCCATGCCTCGCGTGCCCCACCCCGTTCATTCTGACTGAGAGAGCAACCACCACATTTCTTTTATTATAAACCAGATTCAGAATGAAACAACTATTTTTTATTCTGTCATTGCTGTGCATGAGTATGGCACTGACAGCCGCCCCCCTGACCGACGCCGTCACGCTGAAGGGGCGCATCACCGACGCCACCAGCGGCGAGCCCGTCATGGGCGCCAGCATCTACCTGCCCCAGCTGAAGCAGGGCACCGTCAGCAACGCCCAGGGCGAGTATCTGCTGACCAACATTC